>Ga0182030_10025652_pt1 | contig 10716 bp, 10 predicted proteins | sample 812S3MmetaG_FD_121299 | JGI IMG/M metagenome (GOLD analysis project Ga0182030, IMG submission 121299) | Permafrost microbial communities from Stordalen Mire, Sweden - 812S3M metaG (Illumina Assembly) | ecosystem: Environmental > Terrestrial > Soil > Wetlands > Permafrost | place: Sweden... | reverse complement strand
TCCTCCCCTTCCAGCTTTTTTTTTTTTCTACCCCGTTCTTGTAGGCCCTAATTCAGCTCCCTTTCCTCTTTTGCAAACAATTCCCCACCTCCTTGTTTCTTTAGTTTTTTTTTTTTTTTGGAATTTGCCTGATTCGCTATAATCCTCTCTAGCCGCTGGTTCATGAAGGTTTTGTGGGTCTTGTATGCCTCCTCAGTCTCTTCAAAAGAAGCCCGAACATCATGAAGTTTAGCTTCTTCGAGATCCCTGCGTTCTTCTGAAATGAAAGCATATATTCCGTATCTACCTCCCCAGACGAATCCCGCCTTCCACATCCAGGGTCGTAAGAAGAAATGGAGGTAGATCCTGAAGCCATGCTGATTAGAGCACTCAGATTTATTGATATTGACTTTGTGATCAATAACGTATCCCCATTTCTCTTGATAAATACCATATAACTTTTTGCAAGTGAGCCCAAGACATGTGTCCGCAATCCCACCTAGGTTCTCGAAGATCTGGAGGATGATTTCACCAGAGCAACCTAATAGAGCTCCTTGATAGTCAGCATTAGAAAGACGTCAAGAAACCGAAAATAAGTGACATAGGTAGGAGTTAGGCGCGAGCGAAAGCTAGGAGGGGAGCTCGTACAGTTGATTGGAGGCTTCAAAACAGCCATTGACATGTTTGGGGACGGCTCTGATGGTGCTGCTTCCCTTTCCACTTCTGTATTGCTAGTTACATTGCCTGAGCAGATAACATATTTCCCCCAATCAGAAGCAGTCGAGCTGGCTGTCTTTGCTACCTTCTCGCCATTCTCTTTCAAGAAAGATGCAGGCTCGTAGGCAATCCTTTTCGAGGCCCTGTAGTTGATAGAGAAAGGGGTCAGCTCGCTGACGCGTCTCTTGCGAGTGGAAGCAGCTGTTGCAGCCGCCCTATTAGTCCTGACGGGAGATGCCTGAGTAAGATCCATGGTTGTAAATTGAAGTCAAATACCGACGATCGATGATGGAAACTAGCGGAGATCAATAGAGACTCATGCATCCGGGTACAAAGTGTCATAAGTTGAAAAGTCTAAAATAAGCCTCAGTTGGTTGAATTGTTAGGATATCAACTCGGTTAACTGAGAGCCTTTGTACGCAGGATACGCTAGTCTCTGCGATCTAGAAATTCACTATCATCACACTTCGCCGCAGTCTCACAGCTAAGCCCCAAGGTGAATTCCAAGCAATCGCTAAGCAAAATCGAAATGCTGTTTTGTTCTTCGCCAAATACCGTCTTCAATGAGAAAAGTAAAGGCAAACAACCCTTTTGAAGAAACTCATCAGCAATGGCGGACGCTGAAGAGATCGAGCCTACCTCCTCCTCCTCTGATACAAAACCACCAAAGCCTACCCTCCTTACTTTAGCTGCCGAAGTCCAACTCCAAATCTTCAGCTACCTTCCTGCAATCACATCTACATGTTTGGGACTTACCTGCAAGCACTTCTACGTTACTCATCGCAACATCCACGGGACTGTCGCCGCGGATGAAGGTGGAGAATGGATCACTTTCCGCGAACGAGAGCTTGAGCTAAAGTTACATTTCTTCCTTCGAAACTGGATGTGGGAGGGCGCGAGATTGGTCTGGGGTGGTAAATATGGATTGAGGTTCATCTCTGAAGAGCGAATGGAGGCAGAGGAACAAGTTATTGTAAAGGACTACGCGAGCTTTAAAGAGGCGAATGAAGCTTGGGTCATTGCAGACAACGAGGAGAAGGCGATCGTTTCCAAGAGAGAAGCCATTTCTAGTCAATTACGCGCCACAAGAGGTATCCCTGCAGAACCAATTGAGCTGGAACAAGCAAATAAGCAATCGAAGCGAAAGACTTTCCTTCGCAGATTATGGGATAGGTTGAGGGGAAAGGGAAAAGAGGGGCCAGCTGAGTTGGAAACGTGTATAGACAACATGAATCGGGTTACTCAAGTTAATGCGACCAAAATCAAAGTCCTGGAGCAAGCTCAGACAGACCTTACAAAGGAAATTGCAAAAGCTGTTGCACGTGAGCGCGAGATGCTAAACCGGTTCGATATCCAGGGAAGGAAAATGCGAAAACTTGAAAGGGCTTGGCAGCGAATGCGATTGGAGGGCTGTTACTTGCAGGAAATTGGTCAATGGCATACAGAGAGAGCTACGGAGGAGGAATGGGAGGCCGCAAATTGGGATAGGGTACAGATGTCGCGTGGGGGTAACTATCAATCAGGATACTGGACTTTTCAATAGCTAGAGACACTTCTACGAATTCAGTGTGGTGTCTTAGCTCATCGAAATCGACCAAAAAACTCCCTGGGGACAGGATGGTTAGAAAGGATACTGGGTTTTGATGTGGTTTCGGGTCGATTTGCAGTTCGATAGCGCAGGGAAAATGAACAGTAAACTTGTCTCTCAAATTTCCGCGTTCATCACAATCAATGTCAACCGCATTTGATCATACTGTGCTAAGATTCAAAAAGCAAATCAGATAGTTGAATAAAAAAAGAATGACCATCCACCTTGCCCCCACTGACACGCGAGACCCTCGACTCGTCTTTTCCACCCCGGTTGAAATATGAATTCCATCAGGCAAATATGGAGAAACCTTCTTCAAGATCCCGAAATGTGGGGAACATCTCTGAGAACGTATGTTGCGGTTAGACGCTCCTGGACCCCGAGAATATACTCTTCTCCCCCTTTGAAGTCAAATCTGGAGACGGGGTTAACACTTCAGAATCCATAATCAGCACGTGGGTAGACCTCAGAGATGGCGGTGTGGGGTACGGTACGACCGTTCCTGAAGATCCGTCTTACCGATCTGGTAACCATAGTGTTATACATGGTGGCTCCGAACTTTGCTGCAAATCGCAACGCGCAAACTCCAGGTTCATCCGAAGAGGCAATTGAAACACTCACCACAGAAGCAAACCAGTGACATCCTCCAACTCACTAGTCCCCCTTACCAAGCATTATCAATCCGCACAACGATACTACCACAAATTTAGGCAAGGATATCAAACTGAGGCAAATCTCATATTCCCTCTCCAGCATCTCCCCAGTATGTCACTCCCCAATCACCTTGCACACCTATCCAAACTGCCTCACTAACCTTCCCAATCCAGAATCGCGAACGAAAGCGGACCGTGGCTGCCGTTGCGGAGCATGCCAAGCCCGACGATAACGTGATAAATTAAATTGTGTGTAATAATGAGGTGTCTTTTGGATTTAGGCTCATATCGGTAGATGTTGGTTATGTGGCGGGGACCCTTGCTTGATCTTGCATATGTGAGGTGATTTTGACAGGGGTGGAATCTGGGGTTGGGTTGCAGGGATTAGGTGTACGTGGCGCATGGATTTGCATGCAATTGAAGGATTGGGGATGTGAATGCATGAAGGAAGAAAAAATAGGGATTGAGAGTATTTGAGGTAGGCAGGTATGTATATATATGCATGCGAAATATGTGTCAGAAACGAAATGTATGTACAAAATGATGATGCCTCTCGTCATCGTTCGCCCAAACGAGGAGTCGATGTCTTGTGAATGCTTCAATTGCTTTTAGAGGTTTGAAGTAGGACATGATTCTCATAGGCACTGTCGAAAATGAGTTAGTATTAGCAAGAGGGACTGAGGAGGGAGAAATGCGAACCTGGGAATAGTAGCTATTGGTAACAGTGCACGTGTATGGCGCTACGCAGACCTGGCTGCCACCATAGTACAAACCACCACACTGTCCGTACTATCAGATCGTCAGTATCGCAATCCTCGGTCTAACAGGAACGAATAATTACATGTGCCACTGCAGCATTCTCGGGGAGTGCGAGTATCAAATCGGCTGCATGTTCGGATGCTACAACGATAGGAGCGGACGGATTCGTTGATGGCATGCCTGGGAATATACTTGAATCAACAACGAAGATATTGTCGGTTCCATAAACTTGCGTATTTGTGTTTACAACAGAGGTGCCACCCCAGATACCGGCGTCCAATCCTAACTTAGCCGTTCCAAGCCAATGATTTGCTCTTCGCGCGCCTACGTTAGCATAGGTGAGAGGAACCTAAGTACAGAATTAGCGTCCGTTAACCAACAGAATGAAGAACCTACTGAGGCAAGGAATTCTGCCGCTGTCAGATTCGCGGCACACTGCGGGTCTGCGCCGCTCGCATATGGTCCGTAGAGATACGTCAAGCCAGGAACAGTCAACATGGCTTTTGCCATATGGTCAAGCGCAGTAGCTACGGCAGCGAGATCATTTACGTTGCCGTAAGGGAGAGTGTCTACTACCATGTTCAACCCCTTTTGGATGACTGTCCGACCGCGTGAGATCGCACCCCGTCCAAGGTAAAGACTCAAGGTCATCGTGGCTGAATGAATTTAGTAAAGAGCATCACTTAGGGGCTCATATTTCATACTGCCGTCTGACGCTCCATTAGATCCCTCTACTCTGGAAGTCCACTGCATCTGTCTGACAATTCCGTCTGGTCCTGTGATTTCTTCCCACATCATTGGTCCGATATCTGGCGCTGCTTGGGCTAGAGGTCCAGCACGTTTCGCTGAGTTGGTCAGTCACTTTCTTCGACTCTCCGGTATGGAATTACCCACTCAAGTATGATTGTTCATCCGCAGCAATAGGGGTGTCCCAAGCCGCTACCCAATTATAGTATGAGATATTTGGATGGTTAATAACAGTATCGGTCTAGACCATGTCAGGAATAAGAACATTGGGAGAATACATTTACATACGTTCAGATGATCGTCCAAATTGTATCCTACCGGTAAATTGATCCACTGCGTAGAGTTGATCATCAGGGACGCATCGGTACTGGTATTGACAATCTGAAGCTGATCCGTGGGACCAATCCCACCTAGATTCTTGGGTTAGATCCTTCTGGAGCACAAATAAGCTTGACTTACTTCTGAAAAGAAGCTTGGGTGTACCAAACGACCCGGCCGATATTATAACACGCCCAGTTACCGGAGTCAAATTAACCCTGCCTGAATAGCCTCCAGAATGATACGGTACAACATCCAGTCCGGTAGCATGGCCTCCAGTGCGAACAACTCTCTCTACGCTTGTGTTTAACCACAAATGGAAATTTGATCTAGCAGCTGCATCCACTAGATATGTAGCCAATGGGCCTCCTCTTTCACCGTAGCTATACATATAGGCGGTATCGCCGTACGTTTGGTTTTTCGACCCAGGAACGTCATTTGCAGTGACGTTCGTCCACTTCGCATTTTTGAGGCCTTGGTTGATTATATTGTAACCGGACTTCAAATAAATTTGGCCGTCCGAAGATGGGTGGACTGTTCCTGGAATTTTTGCAAAGACGCGTTCCGTTGCAGCTACCATGTCAGTCGATTTCCATCCGATGGGGAAATTATAATCCCAATCCGCTGGGTTCGGCTAGAAATACTTTAGCTGAGGACTTAAAGGATTTTCTGAGCTCACCTTCCACCAAAGACCTGCATTGACGGCAGTACCTCCCCCAAGAATACATCCAGCCATTTGGTCAGTATCTTGGCAAGCAGCGCCACAATCGGGACAGCTGGGTTCATTGTTGGCTCCACCGTTCCAAATTCGATTGCATTCTCCTGGAACATCAAACCAGGTCAAATTGGTACCATCCAGCCAATGGCTTTCAGGTCGTATCGCTAGGAACAGAGTTAGCTCGCAACGTGAAAAGGACGGAACTCTTCCATACTCCCACCCCATCTTGCAGAAGATGCAGCACCCTTCTCAATCAGCAGGACCGATTTACCAGTTGCTGAAAGTCGATCCGCGAGAGGGATCCCACCAGCACCCCCTCCAACGATGACATAATCATACGATCCGGTAGGAACAGGTCTTGAGGAAAGTGTACTTGTCGGGGATGAAGTTCCAGACACCTGTGTCACGGTCTGCGTCATAGTAGCCCAAACTGAATATGATGCTTGTGTTGCCGACGCAACTTGAATCTCAAATTCTCCCATTCCATTATTATGCTGTGAGAGGGCGGAATCGGCATTTGTAGGGTTATATGGAGGAGCATAAGATTGCGCCCAACCTTGTTCCCAATGACCCTCAGAAGTCGATGTATTGTACCCAGTCTGAGAAGGGTCATCAAACAGCAAACACCTCGTACATTTGTAGACCAAGACCCAGTTAGTGGCATTCACGTACGAATAAAACTGAGTCAAAGATGCAGTTCCAGCATAGATTACGGGCGCCTGATATGCACTTAATGTACGTTAGAATTTCTGCGGCGAAGATTTGGCGAGGAAATACGTACGGCGAATATCTGAAAGAAGTTGCAATCTCGTTCCCATTTCCGGTGGGCCATGCAAGAAGCATGAGGTGATTAGGCATACCTGCCCCAGTATTGTCGCCGTGAACCACGCCAGCCCAACCGGTGCCATTAGGCAGAGAACCAATCTATGTCCGTTCAGTATTCTACTTCACATCGAGCAAGCCAGGTAAGACCCACAATTAACCCAATATAATCGTACGAATCTACCGTCAATGCATTTTCCGGTAACGCTACACCCCAAGTGTACCCTCCCCATGAAACCTCTGAAAACTCTCCATCTCCGGTAATGTTTCCGTTCGCCTCAGAACTGGTGTAGAAGGTAATCTTCGTATTTGGTTCTGTATAGTACCCGTGGGTTGCCAGATCTTGTGCGATGACCGCCTGAATAACTGCTAAAATTTAGCATTTCCCAAGTTACAATTAACAATGAATAGTGTCTTACAGTAAACGGCAGCGCCGAGGAGACTACAGAGAATGTTTAAAGTCTTCATGGCGACGATTCACCACACCAATATATGAGTGAAGATGCTCGCTGGAGGTCTTGAAAAAGAAAAGCCAAGACAGAGCCATTGTCGGGATCTTATAAGGTTTATAACACCCGCCCAGGCAAAACATAGTAGCTTCGACAGGGAAATTTCGAAGTACCACCTGAAAGGATGATAGGAAAGTAAGGAGTACAAGAGAGAATTAATGCGGGGAACAGGCACAAGGGTTATCTACAGGGTAACATCCCAGGGTTTGGAAGAATTTGGCAGAAAGGAATTCGCCCGTTTGGTCACTGAGGGAAATAGGCGTACCTTACGGATAGGCCTGCCGGAGAGCGTGATCTGTTGAAGACTGAAATACATTAAACTTAATATATACGGAATTCAGGCTCAGCGGTAGGAAGCCTCCGTATGCGCGAAAATGTTCTGCCGAGGCTGATCCTGGACAAAACAACCACGAGGCCACGAGGCGACGGACGTTGAGTGTAATTAATTCTTAGACAATTGATATAAGATGAATCGGAATCATATTCATTACCTCCAATGAGAACGCCTCTATACTATGGAAGGCTCCAGCCGATGAACAGATACTGGTAACAGATGTAATGTTCCCCGGCTTTTTGGTAGGCGTGACACAGTGAAGTTTATCAGTCCAATAGACCAGTCATGGAGTCGACAACGACGATGAAAAAGTGCATTCCAAGGAAATCTCGTCGCAAGGTTCTCCAGGTTTCCCTCAAGGGTAATATGTTGGCTCATTGCTCTGGTCTTGTGTGTTGCTATGTCAAGCCGGATGTAGAGATATATTTCCTATTTGAGATCGATGTCCCAATTGAGATGAGGCGCCATAAGAGTAGTCCAGGAAAGTAGCCCTCGAAGCATACTCTGGAAAACCTGGACATATATTCGGTCGGAAGGTCGAACGGGTTTGAGGAACCTCGTCCTTCACCTGAGACCTCGCGAGGAAGGCCTCCATAGGTTGGATCACCGCCCAATATTCGATTTGAGTATCATTGCTCACGAGCCTTTCCCATGCAGGTACCGAAAAGAGTAATAAAGATCTTGATTTTCTCATTCAAAGCAGCACATTCAGGATCAAGAATGTTTACCTCGTCATGTGATTCCGCCTCGTCGGCTCGTGCTCGGCAGTGGAAGAAACCGGGATGTGGTAAGCAAATGAGATGATTGGCTCAATTGCTAGAGCATTTCAATCGTCTACATCAAGTTGACCCGATCAACAATTGCCTTCGACGCCAATATATCACTCTGTTGTCCTAACCTCTCCTCTCTTTATTCCTGGGACAACATCTTCCAGTATGTCTTCAATCGCAATGCGACGGTTTACTGCTGGTCCTTCGGTACGTAGGCACCCTACCTCGGTCATACGAGGAAAGATGGGGCGTGCTGTTGCTAACTGTGCGTTTGCAGTTCTCGAAGGCATTGAAGAACCAGACAAGAACCTTTTCTTCTACGAGGCCTGCGGGTGAGTTTTTGCAGCATCTTCTGCATATGCATACCTATATTGATATCCACGCAGCCCGAATCATTACACACGCGCCCCTCCGAGCGAAGGAAGCATCACCTTTTGTTAGCAACAAATACCCTGTGGTTGTATGTAACCCCGACTACTCTGCCTGGATACATAATTGATAGATATTCAAGGATCACGAATATGATGCGATCGTTGTTGGTGCTGGTGGCGCTGGTCTCAGAGCAGCTTTTGGTCTTGCGGAGGCTGGTTTCAACACAGCCTGTATATCAAAGCTCTTCCCAACTCGAAGTCACACTGTAGCTGCACAAGGAGGTATCAATGCTGCTCTTGGGAATATGCACGAGGACGATTGGCGGTGGCACATGTACGATACCGTCAAGGGTTCGGATTGGCTCGGAGACCAAGATGCCATTCATTACATGACAAGAGAAGCACCACAATCCGTCATTGAGCTGGAGAATTATGGTTGCCCATTTTCAAGAACAGATGATGGAAAAATGTATGTTTTGTGGTAGATGGAGATGGATTTGCTAACCTCTTTCAGTTACCAACGTGCTTTCGGTGGTCAATCACAAAAGTTCGGAAAGGGTGGACAAGCATACAGATGCTGTGCTGCCGCTGATAGAACTGGACATGCTCTTCTCCACACGTTATATGGCCAATCGCTCCGACACAACACAAACTACTTTATCGAATACTTCGCCCTTGATTTGATCATGGAGGATGGAGAATGCAAGGGTGTTATTGCATACAATCAAGAAGACGGTACCCTGCACCGATTCCGCGCACACAACACGGTTTTGGCCACTGGTGGTTACGGACGTGCATACTTCAGTTGTACATCTGCGCATACTTGCACCGGTGATGGAATGGCTATGGTTGCTCGTGCTGGTCTTCCCAACCAGGATTTAGAATTTGTTCAATTTCACCCAACTGGTATTTATGGTGCTGGTTGCTTGATTACTGAGGGTGCTCGTGGTGAGGGTGGATATCTATTGAACTCCGAGGGTGAACGATTCATGGAGCGATACGCGCCAACTGCCAAGGATTTGGCCAGTCGTGATGTTGTTTCTCGATCAATGACCATGGAAATTCGCGAGGGTCGTGGCGTTGGCCCTGATAAGGATCATCTTTATCTCCAACTCAGCCATTTGCCACCCGAGGTCCTTCACGAGCGACTTCCAGGTATTTCTGAAACTGCTTCCATTTTCTCTGGTGTCGATGTTCGGAAGCAACCCATTCCAGTTCTTCCTACTGTTCACTACAATATGGGTGGTATCCCTACCAAGTACACTGGTGAGGTTCTCACTGTTGATAGTGAGGGTAAGGACAAGGTGGTGCCAGGTCTTTTTGCATGCGGTGAAGCCGCCTGTGTATCTGTTCACGGTGCCAACCGTCTTGGAGCCAACTCCCTACTTGATCTGATCGTCTTCGGTCGTGCTGTCTCCCACACTGTTCGCGACAATTTCGAGCCTGGTATGCCACATAAGGAGATCAGCGCCGACGTCGGAGCCGAGTCAATTAGCGTACTTGATCAAGTTCGACAGTCTAATGGACCAAAGAGCACTCACGAGGTCCGTCTTGCTATGCAAAAGGTCATGCAAACAGATGTCAGCGTTTTCCGAACCCAAGAAAGTTTGGACGAGGGGGTTAAGAGAATTGATGAGGTCGATCAGACATTCAAGGATGTTGGAATTAAGGACCGAAGTATGATCTGGAACTCGGATTTGGTTGAGACTTTGGAATTAAGAAATTTGTTGACTTGCGCGTACGTATATATTCTTCTTTTGAAGTAGACCTCACTGACTTATTTAGAACACAAACCGCCACCTCAGCAGCCGCAAGAAAGGAATCCCGAGGAGCACACGCACGAGAAGATTATCCAGACCGAGACGACAAGGAATGGATGAAGCACAGTTTGACCTTCCAAAAGAAACCGCATGGCAAAGTTGATCTGTCATACCGAGCTGTGGTTGGACATACATTGGATGAGAATGAGTGTGCGGCTGTTCCTCCTTTCAAGCGTGTCTACTAGATTGATATTCTTTTTAAATGGCACGGGGCATACGGGTTTTGGCTCGAAAGCTGTAGCATAGTAGGAGTCGCATTATTAGTATTCCCATGTAACTGAATATGAATTCATGAAAGCACATTCTGGTTTTTCTGTGAGCTATCTGGATGGAACTTCACTTTTCTGAATGCTTCGGCAAGCGCCACCCAAGACCAGCCCATTACCATAATTTCGTCTTAGCTGTCCGTGCAATTTTCTTTCAAGCCGACTTTGACCAGGATTAAGTCAAGCATATAGATTAGTAACATGGGAAGCCACCTAACCGTGGGTAAGGCGCCATCATAGCAGCTCGGCGGGAGAAAAAGCTTTTCGGATAGATAGCTATTAGCGCACGACAGCGAGGCATCAAAAGCCAGACGCGGGAAGGGGTTCGAGGAAGAGATGGTAAGG
>Ga0182030_10025651_pt1 | contig 10716 bp, 7 predicted proteins | sample 812S3MmetaG_FD_121299 | JGI IMG/M metagenome (GOLD analysis project Ga0182030, IMG submission 121299) | Permafrost microbial communities from Stordalen Mire, Sweden - 812S3M metaG (Illumina Assembly) | ecosystem: Environmental > Terrestrial > Soil > Wetlands > Permafrost | place: Sweden... | reverse complement strand
GGCGTCCCCGGTGCACTACCAATACGACCCCGTCCAGACCACCAAAACCTCCGTCATCGGCGCCATCAACATGCTGGGCCTCGCCAAGCGGGTAGGCGCCAAAATCCTGCAGGCCTCCACCAGCGAGGTCTACGGCGACCCGACCATCCACCCGCAGACCGAGGACTACCGAGGCAACGTCAATCCTCTGGGCCCACGCGCCTGCTACGACGAGGGCAAGCGCTGCGCGGAGACGCTGTTCTTCGATTATTTCCGGCAGCACAAAACCGCCATCAAGGTGGTGCGGATCTTCAACACCTATGGCCCGCGGATGCATCCCAACGACGGCCGCGTGGTGTCCAACTTTATCGTCCAGGCCTTGCGGGATGAGGATATCACGCTGTACGGCGACGGCAGCCAGACCCGCGCATTCTGTTACGTCGACGACCTGATCGAGGGCTTCGTCCGTATGATGGCGACCGGTCCCGAGGTCACCGGGCCGATCAATATCGGCAATCCGCATGAAATTCCGGTTCGAGAACTGGCGCGGCGGGTGATCGGGCTGACCGGGTCGCGCTCCCGGATCGTGCATCGTCCATTGCCGCAGGACGATCCGTTGCAGCGCTGCCCCGACATCACCATGGCGAGTTCGGTGCTCGGGTGGGCGCCGACGATCGAGCTGGATACCGGACTCGGCCATACGGTTGCGTTCTTTCGCCAGATGCTGGAGCAGTCCGGGGAGCCGTCCGGTCATTGATATGGATCGAATGACCCCAGACACGTCGTCGGTCAGCGTCATCATCCCGGCCTACAACGCCGGGCAGCGGGTGACGCGCACGATCACCAGCGCGCTCAATCAAACCCGGCCGGTGCTGGAGGTGATCGTCGTCGACGACGGCTCGACCGACGATACGGTTGAGGTCGTGTCCCGGTTTGGTCCGCCCGTCCGCGTCGTCAGCAAGCCGAATGGCGGTCCGGCGAGCGCGCGCAATCTGGGCGCCAGCCAGGCCAGAGGCGAATGGTTGGCCATGCTGGACGCCGACGATTGGTGGTTCCCGCGCAAGAACGAACTGCAGCTCGCGCATTCCATGAGCGACGACATCGGGCTGTCGCATTGCCGGTTGGATCATCGCATCGAGCGACCGCCGGGCGACCTGACGTTTCAGGGCCTGTGGGATCGCAACTGGATCAGCAACTCCTCGGTGCTGATCCGCCGCGCGGTGTTCGAAGAACTGGGTGGCTTTGTCGAGGAGCCGCGGCTGATATCGGTGGAGGACTACAATCTTTGGCTGCGTGTCGCCGCCGCCGGTTGGCGCGTCGTCGCCTGCCCGCACATTCTGGTGCATTACACGCAGGGTATCGGCATCTCCTCGAACGCCGAACGGTTGATGCGGGCGTCTCTGTACAACGTTGACGACCTGGAACGGCGGCTCGGGCTGCCTCCGGAGATGGCCGAAGCCAAGCGCAAGCAGATCCGCGCGGAATTCCGGCGCATGGCGCTGTTCGGCAGCGAGAGCGAAAGCGCGCGGTTGCTGTTGCGGCAGATTTTTCGCGATGAGCCCGGGATCCGGACCGGCCTCAACATCCTCGCCGGCACGTTGTTCGCCCCCGCGCTCAGCCTGAAGCAGCGGTTGGGCCATCGCATGCAGGCCGGTCGTCCGGCCAAGGTCACGCTGGAGGATATGCAGGAGAGCGAATTCGCCGAGCACCGCATTCCGGTGGAGGAAAAGCCGTTCTGGAATGAGGACGGGCCGCCGATTTCCAGCATCGATCCGGTGTTCCAGGACCGCTCGCCGGCGCGTTCGTTGCCGGTCCCGATGTTGGTGACGACGGTCGACGCCGAAGAGGATTTCGATTGGAGCGGACCGTTCATCCGCACTTCGTCGCGCGTGACATCGATGCGGTCACAGTACAAAGCGCATCGTGTGTTCGAACGTTATGGAGTCATTCCAACCTATCTGGTCGACTTTCCGGTCGCGTCGCAGGATGAGGGGCGAGGTCCGCTCAAGGAATTGCTGGAGTCCAGGCAGTGCGAGATTGGCGCGCAGCTGCATCCCTGGGTCAACCCGCCGTTCGTCGAGGTCATCTCCAATCGCAACAGCTATCCGGGCAACCTGCCGATGGTGGTTGAATACGACAAGCTGCTGGCGTTGACCAACATGCTGGAGGAGGCGTTCGGCATCCGGCCCAGAATTTACCGCGCCGGGCGCTATGGGTTTGGCCCGAACACCGCGGAAATCCTGCGCCATCTTGGTTACCTGGTCGATACCAGCATGATGCCGTGCTGGAATTACGGACCGCAGGGCGGGCCGGATTTTCGCACGGTACGGGCCGAGCCGTACTGGATCGATCGCGATCGCACGGTGCTCGAAATGCCGATCTCGGTCGCGTTGGTTGGGCGGGCGGCGCGGCTTGGGCCTCGGGTCTCCTCAATCCTGTTCAATCGGATCAGTGAAGGCATTGGCCTGACCTCGGCGGTGGCCCGGCTTGGCCTGATCGAGCGGATCCGTCTGACCCCGGAAGGGATCGCGATCGACGAAGGCAAGCGACTGATCCGGCAAATGATCGCCGATGGGCAACGGGTCTTCGTGCTGACGTATCACAGCCCGTCGCTGGAACCTGGTGGCACGCCCTATGTCAGGACGGCGAACGATCTGGCGCGTTTTCTGGCCTGGCTGGAGGAGTTCTATGACTTCTTCACCAAGGAAATCGGCGGGCAGTGCGTGAGTTGGCGGGATGTCCGCGACGCTCTGCTACCGGTTCGGCCAACCGTCGATCAGGTGGAGCCGGTTGTGGCCGCATAACGCGTGGTCAGACCGGTTTCCCGGTGCCGACCGGGTCGCCTAGCCAACGCCGGTAGAGGTATTTCAACGGGCGTTTGATACCAAGCCGTTCTGACAGCGCGCGGAACCAGGGCAACACGATCTGATCCCATTCGATTTGTGCCCGATACGTTATCATCCCGATGGGATTGCGCGAGAAATAGCGGAGCAGGAACCGGTAGTATTGGCGTCGCGTGTAGACTTTCGCGTTGCCGCCGATTTTCGCCACCAGCGGCGTGAACCGCGGGTAGAGTCTGGTGTTGATCAGGCGAACCTTCATGAAGTTGCCAATCAAAAGATCGTCGAGATAACCGTATTCCACCGTGGTCAGCAGCGACTGCCTGGGAACCTGAAAGACAATGCCGCGCGCGTTCGGTGTACCGCCGCGATTGTTAATTGGGATGCGGCGGGTTTCGCCGCCGACCTGGAATTCGACGAAGTCGACATGCCGCCGGATCAGTTGAAACCGGTGCATGAATGCTTCAACTTGTTCCCACTCCGCGGCGGTCAGGCGATCGCTCCAGTTATCATCCGCCGTGGCTGTGGTGATCTGGGTTTCGTCTGAAATCTGTTCAGGGTGGTTTCTGATGTATTCGCCGGTGGCCAGGTCAACGGTGACAAACGGTTCGATGAGATTGACTTCCGGGCGCGACCAATGCCGCTTCATATCGGCCCATCCGATGCGATGCGGGTTCGCCCAAACGGAGTCGGCGCGCACATAAATATGCTGCGACGAGGAGCAACAGAAACTTCCGACCCCCAATTGCGCAGCCGTTCGCGCGACGGTCCATATCGCGCCCGGCTTGCGCTCCTCGGCGGGTCCGACGAGAGATTCACCGGATTCACCGACGAAATTGAACATGTCGGCGTCAACCGAACAAAGCGCCAGAAGATAGGTCTTCTCACGCGGATAGTTACGCACCAGCCGGCGCAGGAAATTGAATTCGCCACACAGCGGCGAGTCATTGAGATCGATGATCAACGACCCGTCGGCTTCGACGACCAGAATGGCATCCTGGTTGATATTGTCGATGCACATGACCCGGATCTCCGGCGTCAGCGTGTACCAGCTCCGGTACGGGAGGATGGTCACATCGAAGCCGCGGTCGCGAAGATTGGTTGAAATATCACTATCGTAATGATCGGGTAGCAGGAATTTCTTTCCCGCCGGCATCATGTTCAACGATTCGTCGTGCAGATGGTCGGGATGACCGTGCGAAATCCAGGTCCAATCGGCTTTGATGATATGTTGAATTTGCTGTGCTGAGAGCGGATGATCCAGCGCCCAACTGCCGAAGTAACAGGTGCCGGTCAACCAAGGGTCGGTCGCCAGGATCGGCTTTTCGTCATTGAAAACAAGCAGGCTCGCATTACCGAGGGTTTCAAATCGCGCGGTCATGCACTCGGTCCCAATAAACTCATCGAACGGCATGTACTGATTGGGCCAATCATTTGCAAGGCCGGCATTTGCAAGGCCGGCGTTTAAATTCGCTGGCTGCCATCAGGGTAACGGCATGCCGGCGCGCGCGGCGGTGACGACCAGAACCATGGCCCCGACGATCGTCCAACTCACCCAATCGCGGGCGGCGTACAGGATCGGGTCGTGGTGCATGTAGCCCCTGGCGGTGGACAGCCACATCCGGCAGTTCCACAGCAACACCAGCGGGACGATGCACCACAGCAAACCGGGTGACGCGAAGCGGCCGCTGGTGGTCTCATACTGCACATAGAGCGCGAGAACCAGGCTGGACGCGAAGGTCGAGCAAACACCGAACAGTTCCAGGATCATCAGATCGTCGGGTCCGTAGCCACGCCCCGACACGGACGCGGAAGATCGGGATGCGCTTTCCATCACCTCCGCCACGCGTTTGACCAAAGCGAGGCTGAGGAACAGGAAACTCGCGAACGCCAGCAACCAGAGCGACAGGCTGTGGCCCGTGGCCTCGCCGCCGCCGATCAACCGCACGGTATACAGCCCAGCGAGCGCGAAGACGTCGACCAGGGGCTGCCGCTTGAGCCAAAGGGAGTAGGACAACGAGATCACCGCGTAGGCGAGTACCACGGTCAGGACGCCGCCAAGCCAGGCGAACAGGCCGCCGGCGAGCAGCAGAAGCGCGGAAAGTCCAATTCCGGCCGGCAGCGGCGCCGTGCCGGCCGCGAACGGGCGGTAGCGCTTGTGTGGGTGCGCCCGGTCAGCCGCGAGATCGAGCAGATCGTTCACCAGATAGATCGAGGAAGCCACCGCGCAAAACGCCACGAAGGCCATTATGCCGCCAGCCCAACTCCGCCAGTCCGCCATCGCGTTGGCCGTGAAGATCGGGACGAAGACCAATAGGTTCTTGACCCATTGATGCGGCCGCATGGCTCGCAGCAGCGTCGCGGCCGCCGGTGGCTGATCGTTGATCACGCACTCCACCGGCACCCGAGAACGAGCCTTTGCCGCGACCCCTGGTGTCACATTGACCAGCACAGATGCGGCGGCCTGCCGCCATACGGCGAGGTCCGCGCCCGCGTCGCCGGCGTAGGCAAACCCGCCGGCGCCGAACCGCGCCACCAGTGCCGCGGCCTTGGCTTCACCCTTCAGGTTGTGGGTTGGTGTGGAGCCGATGACCTCGTCGAACAGCCCCAAATGCGATGCCACGCTGGCGGCGACCGTCTCATTGGCGGCAGTGGCGAGTACGATGCGCCGCCCTTTGGCTCGTTCGGCGCGGATGTAATCCAGCACCGCCTCGTTGTACGGCAGCAGCGCGGGATCGGTGGGCGCCAACGCCGCCACAATCGCCTTGAGGCCGGCCGGACCAGAGCCGAGGCCGCTGAGGATGGCGCCGAACCGCATTCGGCTCATGGCGGCGATCAGCCCCTCCATCAGCACGTCGGTGCGGATCAGGGTGCCGTCGAGATCGACGCAAAGTGGCGGCATTTCGTTCACGGCGGCGTCGCCATGGCGTTGCGCCGCCGGTCCGGCGAAACGACGCGCCGGATCGCTGTTGTCCGCGGGCAATGTCCCGCCATCGCTGCTTGAAACCATGTGGCGCCGATTGACATCACCTCTCACCGTCGTTGTAAAGCACGGCTTTGTGACGTCATCGGCACATGGGCCTCACATTCGCGCGGTATTGGCCTTCGTAGTTGCCCGCCGGCGAATAACGGCAGACCCAATAAACATCCCCCTGGCAAATCGCGCGGCCGCAACCCAGCAGTTTGCTGCCGCGCCAGACAAGTTGCGTGAAATGTCCCGCCGGCCCGAACCCGGGCGCCGCGTAGTTGTATTCGCTGACCTCGTCGTACCACATCTCGACCGCCTCGCGCGCCGAGAGTTGCGTTCCCCAGGCGAGATTTTCCCCAAGCTCACTATTGGGGTCGTGGTCGAACACGCACCGGTTGGCCCATCGCTGCGCGGAGGCGGCGACCTCGGCGGACCAACTCAGCGGAGGCGCGCAATGCCTCGCCCGGTAAGCATTGTGCGCGTCAAGCAGGATCTGGGCTTCATTCTGCGCCATCGCGTTGGCGCCGAACACCAACGCGATGAGACACAGAACTGGTGCCACCCGCGGCATGACCCCGGATTAGGTTCCGATGCCGCCGAGGGCCAGGTATTTCACCTCCAGGTAGTCTTCGATCCCGTATTTCGAGCCTTCACGGCCCAATCCCGACTGCTTCACGCCGCCGAATGGCGCTTCGGCGGTGGAAATAATCCCTTCGTTGATGCCGACGATGCCGTATTCCAGCGCCTCCGCCACGCGGAAGATGCGGCCCATGTCGCGGGCGTAGAAATACGAGGCGAGCCCGAAATCGGTGTCGTTGGCCATGCGGATCGCGTCTGCCTCGGTCTTGAAGCGGAACAATGGTGCGACCGGACCGAAGGTTTCCTCGCGGAAGATCAGCGCGTCGGCGGGCACGTTGGCGAGGATCGTCGGCTCGAAGAAATTGCCGCCCAACGCGTGACGGTGGCCGCCGGTGACGATCGAGGCGCCGCGTTTCACGGCGTCGCCGATGTGCTCCTCGACCTTGGTGACAGCGTCGGCGTTGATCAGCGGCCCCTGGCTGACGCCGGCTTCCATGCCGTTGCCGACTTTCATCGCCTCCACGGCGGTCTTCAGCTTTTGGGCGAACGCGTCGTACACGCCGTCCTGCACCAGCAACCGGTTGGCGCAGACGCAGGTTTGCCCGGTGTTTCGGTATTTGCTGGCCATCGCGCCTAGCACCGCGGCGTCCAGATCGGCGTCGTCGAACACGATGAATGGCGCGTTGCCGCCCAGTTCCATGGAGGTTTTCTTGATGGTGGGGGCGCAGAGGGCGAGGAGTTTCGCGCCCACCTCGGTCGAGCCGGTGAACGACAGCTTGCGAACCAGCGGATTGCTCGTGAGTTCCGCGCCCATCGGGCCGGACGGGCCGGTCAGCACGTTGCATACGCCCGGTGGCATGCCCGCGCGCTCGGCCAGCACGGCCAGCGCCAGAGCGGAGAACGGCGTCTGGCTCGCCGGCCGCAGCACGCCCGTGCAGCCGGCGGCCCAACCGGGGCCGGCTTTGCGGGTGATCATGGCGGACGGGAAATTCCACGGCGTGATGGCGGCGAACACGCCAATCGGCTCCTTCAGCACCAGGATACGGCGGCCTTTGGCGTTTTGCGGAATGGTGTCGCCGTAAATGCGCAACGCCTCGTCGGCGAACCATTCGATGAAGCTGGCGGCATAGGCGATCTCGCCCTTGGCTTCGGACAGCGGCTTGCCTTGCTCGGCGGTCATGATGACGCCGAGATCGTCGGTGTTGGCGAGCATCAGGTCGGACAATTTGCGCAGGATGGCACGGCGCTCCTTGGCGAGCATGGCGCGCCAGGCGGGGAAGGCGCGGTTGGCGGCCTCGATCGCGCGGCGGGTTTCGTTGGTGCCCATGGCGGGGACTTCGCCGATTGCCTCGAACGTGGCCGGGTTTTTGACGACGATGGTCTTGCCGTTATCGGCTTCGACCCATTTGCCGTCCAGGTAGTTGGCCTGGCGGAACAAGGTCGGGTCCTTCAGCGGCAGCGGAGAGAGCGGGTTCAGCATGGGGATGTCCTCCGGTTCCTGGGTTGGTGGGAAGATAGGAGCATTCTGCCCCATTGTCAGGGTCGCGGTGGCCGGTTCTTGTTCGCCGAAAAGGTGTCCTTGCTTTGGTCCCTTGGTCCGCTTACTGAATCCAACTGTTAGCTGAGGGAACTGGACGATGGCGCCTGACGAAACGCGTCTCCTGACCCGCAATCCCTGGGTTACGAGGCGTGAACTGACTGTGGCCGAATATCACCGCATGGGTGAAGTCGGCATCCTGACAGAGGACGACCGCGTCGAACTCATTGAGGGAGAGCTGATAGCCATGTCCCCGATCGGCAGCGCGCATTCGGGCACGGTGAATGCGCTAACCCATATGCTGGTCCAGGTCGTCGGGGACCGAGGTGTCGTAGCGGTTCAAAATCCGGTTCAGCTTGACGATCGGAGCGAACCGCAACCGGATTTCTCAGTGCTTAAGCCCAGGGCTGATTTTTACCGCCGGGCTACGCCGCTTCCGCACGAGGTGCTGCTGATTATCGAGGTCGCCGACAGCAGTCTGGCGTATGACCGTGGGGTGAAAAAATCGCTCTATGCCCGCCACGGCATTCCGGAGTTCTGGATCGTGAACCTCGCGGCAGGTGAGGTGGAAGTCTGCCGGACGCCAGAGTCTGGGCTGTACATGTCGGTCTCCCGTGTTGGGAAGGAGGGAGTGCTAGAACCTGAACAGCTGCCGGGTGCGGCGATTTCGGTCGCGGTGTTGCTCGGGTAACAAATTCCCGATGCTTTACTCCGGGTCATCACGGAAATACGCGATAATGTCGCGATGGCCTTCAACCGCCCTTAAACCGAAGACGTGGCGACAACCTCTCTGGTATAAAATACATTCAGGCAGCCGACCCGCAAATTGAAGCAGTCAAGAAAAACGCACTTCTCGATGAGCTTCGGAGAAGCGCGGGCATCCAGGAAGCCGTCAGCCTCGTATACCTGTTGTGGTTGTGTTCATGGTATATGACCAACCCCTGATGGGCTCCAATCTCCTCGTAAGTCTTGAATTTCGGAAAATTCCGGTGCAAGCTTGATCTTGAAACTCCGGTTCCGTCTTTTGCAGGACGCTTAGCCTGACGAACCACCTGCGCGGCGAAGGCGGCTCGCGTTACGCCGCCCGCGTGACTGCTCCGTGTTCGAACCGCTCAAACCGGAACGGCGCCGGATCGACCACTGGCGTCGCGCCGGTCACAAGTTCCGCCATCAACCGTCCCGCTCCCGGCCCGATGCCGAAACCATGGCCGGAGAACCCGCTCATCAGGAAGAACCCCGGCACCGCCTTCACCGGCCCGATCACCGGCACCGAGTCCGGCGTCGAATCGATCAGCCCGCCCCACGATTGCGCGATCCGCGCCGGCGCGAAGGCCGGGAACGCGCGGACCAGGTTCTTCCGGCTCTCCTCCACGATCGCCGGGTTGGGGGCGGGGTCGAGTACTCGTGTGGCCTCGAACGGGCTGGCCTCGTCCATCGCCCAATGGCGAGGGATCCGCGCCTCCTCGCGAAACCGCCCCATCAGCCGCAACCGGTATTCCTTGCGGTTGCGGATCGCGGCGCCGAAGAATTTTGGCAGCAGGCGGAAACTGTCCGGCACCACGAAGGCCTCGTAATGATTACGCCGCGCCACCGTATATCCCCCATCCCGCCGCTTGCGGAACGCGAAGTCCGGGCCGGCGACGGCCAGCTCCGGAAGTCCGTCCAGCTTTTCGGTTCGCATGACGGAACCGAGAATTTTCAGTTGCGGAAAATCGACTCCCATGTTGCCGCAGAACAGCCGAGACCACGCACCACCCGCCAACACGGCGGCGTCACAGGCGATGGTGCCTCGTTCGGTCACCACGCCGCTCAGCCGTCCGGCCGCCGTCTCGAACCCTCGCGCCGCGCAGCCCGTCACCACCACTGCCCCCAATCGCCGGGCCGCCTGAGCCATCAACGGCACGGCGAGTTGCGGTTCCGCGCGACCGTCGTTGTCTGTGTAAAGCGCGCCAGCCCAACGGCGGGAGGAGCCGGGAACGATGCGTTCGATTTCGTCCGGGCCGATCACCCGGCTCCGCACCTGCCATTCGCGCGCGGCGTCGAGCCATGCCTCATAGGCCGCGACTTCGCGCGGTGTTTCGCATAAATAGCAGGCGCCGGCTCGGGTAAATCCAACTTCGGCGCCGACGCGTTGCGCCATGCGGTCCCATTGGCGCAGGCTTTCGATCGCCAGCGGCACCTCCGCGAGGTCGCGCCCCTGGGTCCGGCAAAATCCCCAGTTGCGCGAGGATTGCTCGCCGGCCAGATGGCCTTTTTCCACCAGCACCGCGGAGACGCCGGCTTCCGCCAGCGAAAGCAGCGTGCTGACGCCGGCGATGCCGCCACCGATGATCACGACATCGGCCCGTGCGGGCGGGGCAGGGTCGGTTTCCACCGCGGTCAGTTCCGGTCCCATGCGGAGTCCTTCGTGCCATTGGCGCACTGGTCCGGAGGATGCCATGCTGCCGCCGCCAGAACAAAGGACCCCGCCAATGCGCATAGCCCTTCGATTCTTCGCGGTTCTTCTCCTCACCGGCGCGTCCGCGCTCGCGCAAGGCAGCGGCTCGGCCACGCTCGACGCGGTACGCGCCCGCGGTCAGTTGCTGTGCGGCACCGGGGGCGAGATCCCGGGCTTTTCGATGGTGGACAGCAGCGGCGTGATGCGCGGCCTCGACGCCGATTACTGCCGGGCCATCGCCGCCGCGGTACTGGGCGACGCAAACAAAGTGAAATGGGTGCCGGTGACCGCGCAAACTCGTTTCACGGCGTTGCAGTCTGGTGAAATTGATGTTCTGGTGCGCAACACCGGTTGGTCGCTGACCCGGGAAGCGAGC
>Ga0182030_10025650_pt1 | contig 10717 bp, 8 predicted proteins | sample 812S3MmetaG_FD_121299 | JGI IMG/M metagenome (GOLD analysis project Ga0182030, IMG submission 121299) | Permafrost microbial communities from Stordalen Mire, Sweden - 812S3M metaG (Illumina Assembly) | ecosystem: Environmental > Terrestrial > Soil > Wetlands > Permafrost | place: Sweden... | reverse complement strand
GATCTGCGGCTGTGTCTGGAGATGTCAAAGACGGAGAAGACAAGAAACACCTGCATCGTGGTAGTCGAGGTGTTGCTCGAGAACGAATCTACCGTGATTGGCGCGTTAGCCGATTCGGTGGAAGAAGTGATTGACCTCGAGCCGGAGCAGATTCAGCCCGCTCCGCGTATCGGAACCCATATTCGCACCGACTTTATCAAAGGCATGGGGAAACGGGACAGCCAGTTTGTGATGATTCTGGACATCGATCGCGTCTTCTCGGCCGAGGAGTTAGCCGCGGTACGTTCGCCGGAAGGGAATAAATCGATGGCGGAGGTGGCGGTGTGAGCGTCCGGTCGCGCGTTCCGGTGCAGGCCGCGGCCGAAGGGGGAGTGCGGACCGAGGCGGGCTCGGCGTTCGGGGAAAGCGGACGCGAGGAAAAACTCTCGAAATCCGATTTCGAGCGTCTGCGCCAGTTGATTTACGAGCAGTCGGGCATCAACCTGAATGCCGACAAGCGGACCATGCTTGAACTTCGCATCAAGCGGCGCCTGCGCAGCCTCAATCACGGCTCTTTCGAGGAGTATTGCCACTATCTCTTCGGGGCGCAGGGTCTGCGGCAGGAGATCGTGCACCTGATCGACGTGGTCAGCACCAATAAAACCGATTTCTTTCGAGAGCCGGAACATTTTGATTTTCTAATGCAAAAAGCGGTCCCGGAGCTGGTGGCGCGGAGCTCGAATGGCCGTCCCTGGCTGGTGTGGAGTGCCGGGTGTGCGACGGGAGAAGAGCCGTACACGCTGGCGATGCTGTTGCAGGCGTGGAGCGAGGAGCATCCCGGATTTCGTTTTAAAGTGCTGGCCACAGACATCTCGACGACGGTGCTCGCGAAAGCCGAGAAAGGGATCTTCAGCCAGGAAGTTGTGCGTCCTGTGCCGGTCGCGATGCAGAAGAAGTATTTCCTGCGCAGCCGCGACCGCAGTTCCAACTTGATGCGGGTGGTGCCGGAATTGCGCCGTCAAGTCGAGTTTCGCCGCCTCAATTTCATGGACGCCGATTTTGGACTGTCCGAGAAGATGGAAGCGATTTTCTGCCGGAACGTGATGATTTACTTCGACCGCTCCACGCAGGAACGGATTGTCCAGAAGCTGGCGCGCCACCTTCTGCCGGGAGGCTATTTGTTCGTGGGCCATTCCGAGACTTTGCACGATCTGGACGTCCCGCTGACAGCGGTAGCGCCGGCGCTTTACCGCAGGACCGGAGCTGTTTTGGGTCCTCCAGAGAAATAGCGGTGGAAAGGGCCACAGAGGCGGAAAGATGCTGGAGCTGCAAAACGAGGTGTCGGAGGTCTATTTGCACCCTGGGGAGTCGTACCTGGCGCGCAAGCCGTCCATTATCCGCACCATTCTGGGTTCCTGCGTGGGTGTGACCTTCTGGGATGCAAGGCTTGGTATCGGAGCGTTGTCGCACTCGCAACTGCCCACGCGCCCGGAGATTGTGTCGGCGAATCGAGCGACCGATCACCGCTACGTGGATTTCGCCATCCGTGATCTGGCCCGGCAATTCGATGAGCTTGGCGCGCGACGCAGTGAGATGCAGGTCAAGGTCTTTGGCGGCGCCGACGTGCTGCTGGTCAGCGAAGGGTCGACCCGGCCGACCGTGGGTAGGATGAACTGCGAAATGGCGGTGGAGGTACTGCGGGCAGAAGGTTTTCAGGTGCTGGCCTCGAGCCTGGGAGGGACCGTTGGACTGCATATTCGCTTCGACACGCGGACGGGAGAGGTGCGGTTGCGGAGGTTGCGCTGAGGTTGGGCCGAAAGTCCGGATGCGACAGGGGTTAGAAGTCGAAGATGGCTTAGAGAGTGGGACGGCATAGGTCTGCGGGCGAGGCCCTTTGGCGGGACAAGCGCGAGCGGGAACAAAGAAGACGAAGATGAGCGAAACGGTATGAGTGCTGCCAGAATTCGTGTTCTGATCGTCGACGATTCGGCGGTGGTTCGCCAGACTTTGAGCGAGCTGCTCGCTTCCGACTCTGAGATCGAGGTGATGGCGACGGCTTCCGATCCCTTCGTGGCGTCGGAGCGCATCCGCGAACAGGTGCCGGATGTAATCACGCTTGATATCGAGATGCCGCGCATGGACGGGTTGACCTTTCTGCAGAAGATCATGTCGCAGCATCCGATTCCGGTCGTGATCTGTTCGAGTCTGGCGGAAGAGGGGGCGCAGAGCACACTGAAGGCTCTGGAATACGGCGCGGTGGATATCATCACCAAGCCTCGCCTGGGGAGCAAACAGTTTCTGGAAGAATCGCGAGCCATGCTTTGCGAGACGGTGAAAGCGGCGGCGGGGGCGCGTTTGCACAAAATCCTGCCAACCCGTGTTGTCGAGCCCAAGCTCACGGCGGATGCGATTCTTTCTCCGGCGACCCATGCCATGGCGGAGACGACGGAGAAGGTGGTTGCCGTGGGCGCCTCGACCGGGGGGACGGAAGCGCTGAAGGTGTTTCTGGAAACGCTTCCGGCGGATGCTCCCGGCATCGTGATCGTGCAGCATATGCCAGAGCTGTTCACACGCGCTTTTGCCAACCGTTTGGATACGCTATGCAAGATTTCCGTGAAGGAAGCGGAGTCGAACGATACGGTGTTGCGCGGCCGGGCGCTGATTGCGCCGGGGAACCACCACATGCTGCTGAAGCGGAGCGGCGCGCGCTACTACGTCGAAATCAAAGATGGTCCGCTGGTGTGCCGCCATCGCCCGTCAGTCGATGTGCTGTTTCGCTCGGCGGCGCGATACGCCGGACAGAATGCGGTGGGGGTGATCTTAACCGGGATGGGGGATGACGGGGCGCGCGGAATGCTGGAGATGAAACAGGCAGGCGCGACGACGATCGCGCAGAACGAGGCAACCTGCGTGGTTTTCGGGATGCCGAATGAAGCCGTGAAACGGGGTGCGGTCGACAAAATTCTGCCGCTGGAGGCGGTCGCAGCGGCGGTTCTGAAAGGCGCCCGATGAATGCGCGCTTGGGGGCGGCGCAGGTATGAGTGTTACGACCAGGGCCGAAATCCTTTCGACGCTCGGGCGCGCGGTTGAGGTCTTGCGTGCCATCGCGGCGATTGTCGACCGTGAAATCGGGTCAGTGGCGAGGATATTCGGGGTCGTCTCGGGACATGCGGACGCGGTTTTGCATCTGGCGGCAGAGATGGTTGCTTGCGTGGAAAATGACAACGTCACTTCGGTTCTGCCAAAGGTACAGAGCCTGGGCGCGGCTGCCCGGCATTTTACGGCCAGCCGCCTGGAGGCGACGGGAGGGATTCTGGAGGTGGTGAGTGCCGAGGTGAAGCTTTTGCGCCAACTGGCGGGGGTAGCCAACGGCCAGCAAGCGGTGGCAATGGAGATCAAAGCGCTGAGCGTGCTGACCAATATTGAAGTGGCTCGCCTGGGCAGAGTGGGGATGGGCTTTCAGTACCTGGCGGACGAATTGTCGGCATTCTCGAAAGCGGTGGTAGAAGACACGCAGAAACTGGCGACGCATACGGAAGCGAGACGCGGGGCGATTGAAGAAACCATGAGCATTCTCTCCGCCGAAATTCCGCGGCTGCGGCGGGAATTGATGCGCATTGAAAGCGACCTGAAGGATGCTCTGGCGGTGGTGGCCGAAAGCCTGACCCAACTCGCGTCCACGCCGGCGAAGTTCCGGATCTGCGTGGAGGACATTGCCCGGCAGATCACGGCCGTCGTGGCTGCGATCCAATCGCACGACATCAGCCGCCAGATGAATGAACACGTCGAGATGGCGTTCAACCTGATTGCTGCCAGATTGATTGGGGCGGGAGAAACTGCTGACGAAATCGCTCGAGAACTGGCTCGGACCTATGCCGGCATACGGATTCAGATCGGGCAATTGCAGACCATCGAAGAAACTGCTTCTGTCTGGACCTGTCAAATCAAAGTCTGCATGAAAGACATTTTGCGGGTAAGCGCCTCCGAGGTGTCGGCGATGGCGCACGTGATGGTCGATCAGGAGCGGAAAGTTTCGGCGCAATTGGCCTGTATCGAACGACTCGAAAAAGAAAGCCAGGCCTACAGCGAAAAGATACGGCACAGTGTGCGCGGCCTGGCGAACCTGATGCAGCTTGTCCGGGAGCATGTACAACGGCAGCAATCGGTGCGCGACCGGCTGCGGATGCTGGCATTCAATTCCATTATTGAAGCGAACCACCTCGGAACGAAAGCGGATGGGATTCTGGCGATCTCGAACAGTATCAAGGAAATCTCAACAACCTGGAGCGAGTTTGCCGATCAGTCGGAGCAAGCCTTACAGGGGATCCTCGTCTTGGTGCAGCAGACCAACGTGGTCACGGAAGCATTCTCGGAGAGGGGCAGCGACACTTTGCTTGAAGCCCAGGCGCAGACGCGAGCGGGTCTGGACGGACTGCGCGATGCCGCAAACTTCACAGGTATGCGGGCGCGGCAGATGAAGCTCGCCACCGAGAAAATGCAGGCGAAAATCAAAGAAGTGGGCGCCAGCGGACAGTTGCTGGATGAAGCGATTGCCCGGAGCGCGACGGTGCTGCGCGAGATCGAGTGCTTGCGACTGCATTTAGAGGTCTATCACCCGTGGGTTCGGGAGGAAGTCGACCTCGAGGAGGCAGAACATTTGTTCGCGGCGTTCTACACGACGGAATTGGAGCGCGCAGTTTTGCGGGCGGCGCTGCAGGAGAAGGATTTACCGGTTCATGAGTCAAGCGTGGCTGGGAACAGCGTTGAGTTGTTTTGATGGTTTATTGAAGCACGAGCTTGCATCTCGTGACTTAAGACTTCGCGGGCTCTTGCAAGCCGTTGCGTGAGGGGCGAAAGATGAAACGGATCTTGACCGTTGACGACTCAGCCAGCGTTCGGCAAATGGTGAGCTTTACATTGCGGAAGGCCGGCTATGAGGTAGTCGAAGCGGTCGACGGCAAGGATGGCTTGGATAAAGCGGGCAGCGCCAAGTTTGACATGATCATCACCGACTTGAATATGCCGAATATGGATGGGATTCAAATGATCGCCGCCGTTCGCAAGTTGCCTGGTGCCGCCTTCGTTCCGATCCTGATGCTGACGACCGAGTCGCAGGCGGGTAAGAAGGACGAGGGGCGAAAAGCGGGAGCGACCGGATGGATCGTGAAGCCCTTCGACGCCAATCAGCTGATTGCCGTGGCGCAAAAACTGGTTAAGTGACGGAGGTCGCGAAACATTAAGCCCGTGAAACATATGACGTACTGAATGTTCCGGCTTAAGGTTGCCACCGAAAGTTAGAACCATAGTTACCGGCTTGTCATAAGTCGCCTAGGGAGGGACGGACACGCCAGTTATGCTTGGTTTATGTATGTTATCTCCCGAAGTAAAATGGATGGTGTAGTGCTGCAGTGCAGATTGTGCTCGCATACGGAGCACGTCAACGAATTCGACGACAAGTTGGGGAGTCGACGCACGCAGGCCGCGCAAGCGATGCTGCAGCATGCCTGCGCGGGTAGGGGAAGAACTCCAGCCGCAGGGACGTTACCGAAGTCCTCGGAACTATGGGTATAAACGGTCTCAATCGTGATGACCCCTCCGGACAAATCTGCGTAACACTTTCTACACTGGGCGCCTTCCCAATGGGGGCGTACGCCTCGACGATCACAGTCTTGCCAGGAAAGTCTGGCGAGTAGAACGTTCGAAAAGTGTTCCACTCGAGCGCCCGCAGTCAACGCACCCAAGCCGCCCTGGCCAGGGTTGTGCATAACCGCGAGCACCCGGTGGCCTGACGCTTCGTCAGCTTTCGTACTACAATCATCCCCGGCTCGGCTGCTTTCCCGCATCCGACCATTCGTCAAGCACCTTCGAGATGTCAGCGATGACTCCGAGACGAGAATGAATGGAGATCCCCCATGCGCAGAATCGTTCCAGCCGTAACGCTGGTTGTTTTGCTGGTCACAACATTCAGTGCGCTGATCCAGGCACAAAATGGGCCAGCCGTCATTCAACCCAAGTTGACTGTGCAAAGTAGTGGTACCACCGAGGGCTTGATCGCGATCAGTCCGGTCGACTCCCGCGTGGTCTGGGCTGCCGGACGACACGGAACGTTTCTTCTTACCACCGACGGCGGCAAAACCTGGAAGTCAGGGGTAGTCCAAGGAGCGAAGTCGCTGCAGTTCCGCGACGTGCAGGGCGTAAGCGACAAGGTCGCCTATCTGCAGTCGATCGGAAGCGCGCCCTCCGACTTTCGTATTTACAAGACAGAAGACGGTGGCGCTACGTGGACGATGGAGTTCAAGAATCAAACTGTCGGGGCGTTCTACGATTGCTTCGCCTTCTGGACACCGACTCGCGGAATCTCACACAGCGACTCCGTCAACGGTATATTCCCCGATATCCGCACGACCGATGGGAAGACCTGGCAGAGCATCGCGGGAAATATGCCGCCGGCTTTGCCGGGTGAGTTCTCTTTCGCGGCAAGTGGTACCTGCGTTGCCACGCAAGGCCAGGACAATGCCTGGATCGCGACCGGCGGCGGATCGGTAGCGCGCATTCTCGCGACCACGGATGGAGCGAACACGTGGAATGCGTATGACACGCCGATCGTCAGTTCCGACAGCGCCGGCGCCTTTACGGTAGATTTTCGCGACGCCTCAAACGGCATCGTGGGAGGCGGTGATCTTGACCCCAGTGATCCTGACAACGCCCGTACGGCGATCTCCGGCGATGGTGGTCAGACTTGGACACTGACCAACGCTCCTCCGGTTACCGGAGCAATCTTCGGCCTCAGCTATGTTCGCCAGCTCGGGCATTCTTGCAATCAAACCTGCCAGACAGTGATCCGCTACGTTGTAGTCACCGCCGATACCGGCGGCGCCGCGTGGACTCCTGATGAAGGCACAACCTGGTACGTTCTGCCGGGAGTGACTGGTTGTTGGGCGGTCGCCTTCGCCAGCCCCGATGCGGGATGGCTCGTCGGCACAGGAGGCCAGATCATCAAGATCAGCTTCTGAAGCGCGGTACCTGGAATTTTCCCAAGGTTTGACGCGCCGCGGAAAGTCAGACAGATCGCATCCGCGGCGCGTTGTGTTAAAGGGGGGCTAACCTTTCGGAGGCTTTTTTTCGCGTGGAGCAGCCTCATGTTGCGCCACAGGTTTCGGCGGCGGGGCTGGCTTAGCCTCATGCTGAACGGGCGCGGAGCGCGCGGGCGTGGGCCTCGACTCGTGCGTCGCCGCAGGCTTCGGTTCTGGACGGGGAGCCGGTTCCGTCTTTGCCTCGGTCCGCGGCTGACTTTCTGCCCGAGGAGCTCGTTCCGTGCGCGCCTTGGTGGCAGGCTTGGGTTCACGTGCCGCAGGCTTTGGCTCGTGGACAGGTGTTTTGGCGTCCGCTCGAGGACTGCCCTCCGAACGTGACCGTGCTGCCGGCTTTGTCTCTGCTCGGGCGCGACTCTCTCCGCGAGGAGCACTTTCTGCGCGTGCTTTCGTCGCTGGTTTCGCTTCATGTGCAGCGGGCTTGCCTTCGGCCTTGGTATTACCCTCTGCACGAGCACCATTTTCCGTTCGCCCCCGCGCCACAGGCCTACCTGCGCTGCTCTTAGCCATTCCGCGGCTGGACGCAAATGATTTCCCCGCAACAACACCCGAGCCTTTGAACTCGCCGGGTTTCGCTGTCGCCACAACCGCGGGATGCCCATGATTCGCGGAGGCGAACTGATTGCGATCGGCGCGTGCTTCCGATTCATGCTGCTGCTGTGCCGCTACCGGAGGAACGTGGCGCTCGTGCGCAAATTTCTCCTGCTCAGCTGTAGGCCGCGCTCTGATTCCACCTTTGCCGCCGTTAAAGCTCACATGGCTGACGTGGCTGACCACCGTCTTTTGATACACGTTGTGGACGATGTTCACGTTCACGTTGTTCACGCGGCTGTTGTAGAAAAAATGCCCACCTGTCCAATAACCGCCTGCGTATCCGTTGCCGATATAGCCAAAGCCGTAGTCGATTCCACCGTAGAAGCCGACCTCCGGTCCCCAGTAGCCGGTGTTCCACACGTAGGCGCCTCATTCCATCCCCAGTAGCCCGGCGTCCAGAGTAGACCGACCTCGGGTGCTTCGACCCATGTTCCCGGAACCCAGTAATATCCGCCGTCGTCGCTGTAGCTCCAGTAACCCGGCGTCCATATGTATCCGTCGCCCGGACAAACCGGCTGCGTGTAAACCGGCAACACTGGAGGAGCAATTCTTACCGACAGCACAACTTGTGCCGAGGCCATGCACCCGAATAGAGCCATGGCGCAGCAGAATGTGACAGGTAGAAGCCATTTCGCACTTACGAAAAACTGCAGCAAGCGACGTGCCGTGAACTTTTGCATCGCGAATTTCACCTCGAATTTGAGCGCCATGAAAGCGGCGCAAAGCGAACAGAAGACGTGCAGACACCGACTTTATCCTCGCTTGCGGCGTAACAGCGATGCAGTAAAGCCTGTAAGGCGGCAGAAAGTTCACCCTACCCCCATCCGGACGGTGTTTCCGCCATTTGTTTATGCAGAGAGGATTTCCAGCCGCCGAGTCAGCCTCCAGGTATCGGAGACGATGCCTATGTTGTGACTCTCCTACTGCCGTAACGGAACTCCTGTTCGAGGCGCGGCGTGTAGCGGTAGCGGGAGTGACCTACGTCGGCTGTGCGGCCCATGCAGCGGAAGCCATGCTGAGGCACTCCTAAAAGGCCCTCCGCTCATAAATTCCCCGCCGTTTGCTGAACAAGATTGCGATGGAACCCTCACGAGTTCGAATTGCGAAATGGCGAGGTAAGCTGCCGCTATTGCGTGCGGTCAAGCGTGGCCACTCGACCGATTCATCGAACATTCAACTGACTGTAATGCGTTATTAACAAATGGCAGCCTACCCTAGTTGCTCACACAAAATGGCTGCGAGCGCGAAGTGCCGTTAGTCATGAAGGTGTCTGAAATTGTAAAAAAGCTGCTTTTCTCAGGAGACGGAACGATGAAAAGAACTATGGCGATGATGCTGTCGGTAGCGCTCGTAGGGAGCGTGATCCCGGCGCAGGCGCAACAAGACTCCGCGGCTCCGGCCAAGCCCGCACATAAAAGAGTGGCGAAGCCGGCGGGACCGACAATTACGACGCAACTGGGTGAGATGAAGCAGGCGATTGAAGCGCAACAGGCGCAAATCAAGGCTTTGAGCGATCTCATTCAGAGCCGCGACCAGAAGATACAGCAACTGGAGCAGCGCCTCGATCAGAGCCAAAGCGCTGCCGTTCAGGCGCAGACCAAGGCCGATACCGCGGTGGCCCAGACCGCCGAAGAGCAGCAGACGGTGATGTCCTTGAAGAGCGACGTAACCGACCTGCGATCGAACGCCACGAATGCGGCCATGACGCTGCAGGAGACACAGAAGAGATTTGGAGAGTTCGAAAATCCGCTGGCGATCCGCTTCAAGGGCATCACGATTACCCCCGGCGGATTCCTGGCGGCAGAATCTGTGTATCGTACGCGCGCGTTGGGCTCCGACATCAACACTCCGTTCAACAGCTTGAATTATCCGGGAAGCGGGGCCAATGCGATTTCCGAATTCTTCGGATCGGGCCGTCAGTCGCGCGTTTCGCTGCTGGCCGAGGGGAAAATTGCCAATGCTAAGTTGACCGGCTATGTCGAAACTGATTTTCTTTCCTCGGGCATAACCTCCAATAACAACGAGAGCAACAGCTATACCATGCGTCAGCGGCAGGCTTGGGGACAGGCCGCGCTCGACAACGGCTGGACCTTTACAGCCGGCCAGATGTGGAGCCTGGTGACGGAAACGAAGAAGGGCGTCGACAACCGAAGCGAGGCATTGCCGATGACGATTGATCCGCAGTATACGGTCGGATTCAGCTGGGCGCGGCAGTGGGGCGTTCGAGTCTCCAAGAAGATCAACGACGGCTTGTGGCTGGCGGCATCGTTGGAAAATCCGCAGACCACCTTCGCGGCCAGTGGCAATGCCGCGAACTTCGCTTTCGGTAGTCCCGGCAATGGCGGTGGCCTTTACAACGGAGGCATCACCAATTGCACGACGAATTCGTTAGGCGTCACGACTTGCACGAACGCCGCCAACTATTCGTTCAATGCCATGCCCGACGTGATCGTGAAGGCTGCTTTCGAGCCGGGTTTCGGTCACTATGAAGTGTTCGGAATCTTCAGCCGCTTCCGCGATCGTGTTTATCCCTGCGTGGAATACCAGAATAATCCGAGTGTTTGCGGTGCCTCCGCTTCGGCGGTCGATGCTTATAACTACTCGAAGAACGCTGGCGGCGTGGGCGCGAACGCTCGTGTGACTGTCGCGAAGCACATCGATTTCGGTCTTCATGCGTTGTACGGAAACGGCATCGGCCGATATGGCACGTCTGGCCTGCCCGACGCCACGGTCAAGCCGGATGGCACTCTGGCTCCGTTGCGTAGCTATCAGGGCTTGGCCACGTTGGAATTTCATATGCCTCGCTTTGATGTTTATTTGAACGGTGGCGAGGAGTATGTCGGTCACCGCTATGCCACCGATCCAGTGTCTGGAAACGTGGTCGGATATGGGGCTCCTACCTATTCGGATAAGGGATGCTACACAGAGACTGTGCCCTCGGTGGGCACTGGTTTCGGCTTCGGATCCGTTGGCTCTTGCAGTGGGAATACGCGATACACGCTGGAAGGCACGATGGGCTTCTGGATGCGCATGTACAACGGGCCTCGAGGCAG
>Ga0182030_10025648_pt1 | contig 10717 bp, 6 predicted proteins | sample 812S3MmetaG_FD_121299 | JGI IMG/M metagenome (GOLD analysis project Ga0182030, IMG submission 121299) | Permafrost microbial communities from Stordalen Mire, Sweden - 812S3M metaG (Illumina Assembly) | ecosystem: Environmental > Terrestrial > Soil > Wetlands > Permafrost | place: Sweden... | reverse complement strand
GACGCCATCGGGATTGAGCGAGGGCACCAGCAGCACGATGTCGTCCTTGAGGATGGCGCGGTGGTGCGGGGTGTCATCGGTGAGGATGCGGTAGGCGAATTCCACGGCGGTGTGGGTGGCGGCGATTTCGGTGGCATGGATGGAGCAGGTCACCAGCACCACGGCCTTGCCTTCGAGGAAGAGTTTCTCAGCCTCTGCCTGCGGGGTTTTGCGCGGGTCGGCGAGCTTCTGCTGGATGGCGATATAGCGGTCGAGATGCTTGAGGGTTTCGGGATCGGCGATGGTGGCGGCAATGAACGGCCGGCCTTCGGTGCTTTTGCCGAGTTCTTCGACGCGGATGCGGTCGCTGGATTTCTGCAGCGCGTGGAAGTAGCCCACCACCCGATCCCAGTCGAGCACCGTGCCGTCGTCGGTGAGCTCATGGCCGAAGTAGCTCTTCGGGGTCGGTACGGCGGCTGTTGCGGACCAGGCAAGCAGCACCAGCGGGACCAGGGTGCGTCGAAGCATCCGTTCATTCTATGTTGGGGCGCGCACCGGGGCAAGCTTGAAAAAGGCTTGGCGGAGCCCATTTTTTTTAAGGCCAACCGAAATTGCGGGGCGCCCCGCAGACAAAGAAGGGACGTGCAAGATTCGGTGGCGAACCCGCTCCCGCACGGGGTGCCATCTGGGCCCGGCTCGGTAATTCCGAGCCGCGCGCGCAAGCAAGCGGTTTCTTCGAATTGGGTGCTTACACGGTTTCGGGAGGCACGTCTCTGAACGACCGTTCCCTCGCGGTCGCGGCTCTGTAAGCACTTACAAACATTGAGACGCCATTCCGAGCCGCGCGCGCAAGCAATCGGTTTCTTCGAATTCTGCCAGTTTCTCAGAAGTGTTTGCGCTGCGCCACGCCGCGGCAAACGAAAAGCGCTCGCTGGCGATCCCTACCGCTTCCTCTCGATTTTCCGAATAGCCCTGGCCAGTTCAACCGGCGAGTGGATAGTCAAAGTCTTGCCTTTCAACCGGGTCACCGCCGCGGTAATAATGTCGGCCTGCCCTTCCATGGGTGGCGGCCCTGGCGAGAGGCTGCCACGCGAACTTCGACCGCCTCCTCCACGGCCGCCTCCGCCGCTGCCTTGCGGGAAAGTCGGCCGTGGCGCCGACGGAAGAGGTGACGGGGATGACGCCGAGCCGAGGTCCGTGGAGGCGTCCTCAAAGCTGGCCGGCAGCGGAGGACGCCGGGGACTCTCGTACCGCACGTAAAAGAAGCGCGGACCCGCACCGGCCGGCGCCGGAAGCGACTCTTTGGCAATCCTGTCTCCGTAACGCGATGTGGGGCCCAGAAAGATGACCGTGTCGGCAGGATCCGGCGAGTTGAGTTCGCGGCCGATGAGACCGGCCAGAAAATCCACGTGGCCCCGCGGCTTTTGGAGCACGTGGACATCGACCGTGGCCAGTTGCAGCGCGGCGATGGCGTCGGCCATCTTATATAAGTCCGGCGGGGCGAAGCGCTCGCTGCGGAAAACCTCCCGCTGTTGCTCCAGGCTGAAGACGGTGACGCGCACCGACGTAGTGGGCAGGTGCTCGATCAGGGCCGTGAGGGCGCCCAGCAGCACGGTGCGGTCGTAGGGCCGAAGAACGGTGCGGCGCGCGGAGAATGCCGCGGCATTCAGCAGGATACTGAGGCGCATGGGCGGGGCGCGGTCGGGATGCTGAATGTCGGGCAAATTGAGCGCCGAAAACTGGCGGACCGCGTCCGGGGGCAGCGCCGATCGGACGGCGCGGTTGGCGTGCGATGGCTGAACCACGATCTGCCATTGCTTGCGGCAGACGCGATTGCGGTCGTCGCGCAAGGTGGATTCCACCGAGTAGCGGCCCACACCGAGAAAATAGAGGCCGCCGATGTCGAAATTCGCGTCCACTCTGGACGCGCTCGAAAGCGGGGTCCGCGCCAGAAAGTAAGTGGCTTCGCCGGCGGTATCCTCGGGCGTGATGGCGGTGAGCACGGACCATCCGCGGGTAGCGCCGGGATACTGCGATTCAGGTACGTGAAAGGTATAGCCGGCTTGAAAGCGGAACGCGAAATTGAGCGCCGGAGCAAGCGGGGTGACGTCGCAGCGCAGCGGGGCATCGCCGGGACGCGGTTCGAAATTGCGCCGCACGCGGGCCAACTGGCCGGGATCGAGAGCGAACTGCGCGGATGCCGGCGCTGTCCACAAGAGCAACGCGATGGCGAGCCGGCGCATGGCTCTATTATGACCGGCTCAGACGTGGCTCTTTACACTGTGGAGCGAGTCGGCCTTGCTGAATCGCGACCAGGTGAAGCCGTAAAAGGCTACGAAAGCGAAGCAGAACGTGGGTACGATGAAACCGCGCGACATATCGTACCGGTCGGCCACGGCGCCCATTAGTTTGGGTAAAACGGCGCCGCCCATGATAGCCATCACGATAAAGGCGGAGGCTTTCTTGGCGCGGGCCCCGAGGCCGAAGATACCCAGAGCGAAAATCGTCGGGAACATGATCGACATGAAGAAGTAAGTCAGGAACACGCAAGCTACCGAAAGCCATCCCAGCTTGCAGAAAATGAGGATCGTCGTGATCACGTTCATCACGCCGTAGAAGCCTACCATCTTATGCGCGGAGAAGCGCCGCAGCAGGCCGGCGCCCGAGAAGCGGCCCAGCAGGAAGCACAAGGAACCGGCCGACGCCAGGTTGGATGCGCCCTTATTACTCAGAGAGAGAACGCCATTCGAGTGGGTTTCAAACCAGCCGAGGAGCCAGCCGTGCAGCGGGCCGGCATGGGCCGAGAACGCGTTCATGGCCGAGCCCCAGGATGCCGGCATGGCTGGCGGTTCGGTGGTCATGTAATTGATAAAAAAACTGAAAATACCGGCCTGCGCGGCCACATAGAGAAATTGCGCCGCCACGGCCATCACGAAATGCGGATGTGACCAGATGGAGCGGGAAATGCCCGGAGTGGAGTCCTCAATGTGGTAGTCGTCGGGAGCTTTGATATCGGGGACCTGGGCGAAGTAGAATACGGCGGCAAGGACCACCACTACCACGCCGATGGCGGCATAAGGAATGTAGAGCGTCTGGCTGCCGGTGCTGTGGCCGAGGGCGTCCTTGGAATAAAAGTACATGCTGCCGATGATGGGTCCCAGGATCCAGCCGACGCCGTTGCAGGATTGGGCCAGATTGATGCGCGTGGCAGCGTAGCGTGGGTCGCCCAATACGGTGGTGTAGGGGTTGGCGATGGTCTCCAGGAATGTGAGGCCGGTGGCGATGATGCAGACGCCCGCGAGGAATCCCACAAACGCGGACGTGGGCGATACGGCGCCTTGATGCACCAGCGAGTTGATGTGCGTGGCCGGGATGAACCAGAATCCGCCCACGGCTACCAGCAGGAGTCCGGCGATGATGCCGGCTTTATAACCCAGCTTGCTGGCCAGCCAACCGGCCGGCATGGCCATCAGAAAGTAGCCGAGATAGTGCGCAAACTGCACCCAGGCCGATTGCGCCTTGTTGAGGTTGAGCTCCTCCTGGAAATGCTTGTCCATCACGTCGATCATGCCGTTGCAGACTCCCCACAGGAAGAACAACGAACTGACCAGGATGAAGGTGAAAACCAGATTGGCGCCATCGGGGCCAATGAAGAGACGTTTCTTTTCCGTGCTCATCGGGTAAGGAACGATTCTAACAGGGCGAAAGGTGCATTGCGCGCCGGACAACGGTAGCGCTAAAGAAAAGAAAGAGACGCTTTACTGCGGCCGGGCAATCCAAGGTGGGGCATGGTTGAGCTTCAATGTCACTTACTTTGGCAGAGGCGGAATTCTGCATTATTCGTGGGGCGGCCAAGATTGGCTGCCCCACAACAAATGCAGAATTCCACGTTTGGGCAAAGTAAGTGGCATTGTGGTTGAGCTTGCCCTCCAGCGGCGCTGGCGCGGGAGGCGTGCTCTCAAGAAATGCTCGTAACTTCTTGAATTCTCGGTCAGACCTGAGATGACTCCCGAGGTGGGGCAGGCGGTGCTCGCCTGCCCTCTATTCTGTTTGGGCGGACCGGCAGGCGAGCACCGCCCGGCCCAGCCCGACGCGTCTACCGCTTCGTGCGATGCAGGACCAACGGCGCGGGCGCTTGTGGCCCGCCCCCAAGTCCGAAGAAACCGGCGTTTGAGGGGTCCGAACCATCCGGCGGCGGACCCACAACCGGGCGCGGACCGGCAGGCGTCTCCGGCGCACGACGCCCCCTGCCTCCACCGGAACGCTGCAACTCGATACTGTCTCCCTGCACGGTGCCCGTGTAGGTGATATTAGCCGCGGTAAAGGAAATGCTCGCGCCGTCTACCTTTCCGTCCTGGATCGGGGCCGGCGTGTCGCCGCCGCCGCCGCGGCCACCACCTTCAACGCTCCCCGTGAGACCGCTCGCATCCTGGTGGAACGTGAAGACCTGACCGCCAGCCCTCCACAAGCCCGTGATCCCCGTACCTGCCGGGACCTCGCGCTCCCACCCCGCCACCTGCGGGCGCAGCTTCACCGCCTTCGACGCGATCGTGACACTCGATGCGGCGAGCCCCGGCGAACTGGCCTCCACCGTGATATTTCCCGCCGACTTGCTGGATTGCACCACCGCCATGCAAAGCCCGCAGAATGCCTTGCGCGAACTGCCCGGGTCCGGTTCGTGATTCGTCGGGTCGCCGTTGCCCACGCCCATCACCCGGCCCTCGCCCGAAACGCGGAAGCTTACTTCGTTATCGGCTGTGGGGACCGTGCGGCCCTGCGCGTCCTCGACCTCCACCGCGAACATGGCCACGTCCTCGCCATCGGCGGAAACCTCCTTGCGGTCCGCGGTAAGCACCAGCTTCGCCGCCGGCCCCGCGGTCTCGCGCTTCGCCGTCAGCACCTGCTTACCGTCTTTGAATCCGCGCGCCTCAATCGCGCCGGGAGTGTATTTCACGTTCCACGCCAGGTGCGAATCCTTCTTCATGTCCTTGGCGCCAAGGCTCGCCCCGTTGAGGAACAACTCCACCCGGTCCAGGTTGGAATGCACCCAGACGGCGATCTCCTGCCCCTCCAGTCCCGGCCAGTTCCAGTGCGGAAAAAGATGCAGCACCGGCTTCGACGTCCACCACGACTGGAAGTAGAAGAAGCTGTCCTTGGGGAAGCCGCACATGTCGATAATGCCGTACTGCGAGTTGATATTGGGCCACCCGTTGGGCGAAGGCTCGCCGCGATAGTCGAAGCCCGTCCAGATGAAGCCGCCGGCCAGCCACGGCCGCGCGTTGCAGAAGCTCCACCAGCCCTCGCAGGAAGCGCGGCCGGTGGTGGTATACGGGTCGTACGACCCGACGTAACCGAGTTTGTAGTCGCCCACGTAGATGCCGCGCGTGGCCACCGCGCTCACCTGCTCGGTGCCCATCACGGGGATCTTGGGATTGGCCTTGTGATAGGCATCGGCCGCCGGGTCGGCGTAGTTGTAGCCCTGCACGTCGAGCGCGGCGAATCCGAACTTGCCCATATTATTGCCGCCGTTGGGCGCCATGGAGACCAGCCGCGAACCATCGTGCTTGGTGCTCACGGCTTTCATCTCGCTGAGGATGAGGAAGCCCTTGTCGGTGCCAGCCATGCCTTCTTCGTTGCCCAGCGACCACATGAAGACGCTCGGATGGTTGCGGTCGCGGCGCACCAGGTTTTCGAGCTGCGCCAGGCCTTCGGGGTTCGACGACATCATGCGGGTTTCGTCGAACACCAGCATGCCCAGTTCATCGGCGGCATTCAGGAGTTCCGGGGTGGGCGGATTGTGCGACGTCCGCAGCGCGTTGCAGCCCATTTCCTGCAGCTTGCGCACGCGGAAATATTGCACCGCATCGGGCAGCGCAGCGCCCACGCCGGCGTGGTCCTGATGGTTGCAAGTGCCTTTCAGCTTGACGGATTTGCCATTGAGGAAGAAGCCCTTCTCGGCATCGAAGGTACACGTGCGGATTCCGAACGGCGTCTCGTACCGATCGGCGACAGCACCGCCGTGATCCACCTCGGTGACCAGCTTGTATAAATTGCGCTCTTCGAGCGACCACAGCGCCGGCGTCCTCACCACTACTTGCTGCTCGGTGACCAACTCGCCCCAGTCGGCGATGGATTGTGGCGCGCTCACCGCTTTGACCACCACTTTGCCCGCGGGGTCGACGATGGTCGATGTGACGCGCGCATTCGGCGTGGCTTTGCCGTGATTCTCGAGTTCCGTGCGAATTTTTACCGTGGCCTCGCCGTTCCGCACCTCGCTTCGCGCGAACGCGCCCCACTTCTTCACGTGCAGGGGGTTGGTCTTCACCAGCCAGACGTGGCGGTAAATGCCCGCGCCCTCGTAGAACCAGCCGTCGCTTTGCGTGGCGTCCACGCGGACCAGCAGCACGTTGTTTCCGCCCGGCGTGGCGAAATCCGTGACGTCGACGCTGAACGGATCGTACCCGCCGATGTGGCGGCCGATATAGAAGCCGTTGAAGATGACCGTGGCCTCGCGGTAAGCCGCGTCGAATTCGATGGTGATGCGCTTACCGGCATCGGAGGCAGGCAGCTCGAAAATGCGGCGATACCAGCCGACGCTGGTCGCGGGATAGGCTCGGCCCAGCGGATAAAAGCCCTTGCTGGAGAGGGCCGGATCGTTCTGGAAGGGTAGTTCGATGGCCCAATCGTGCGGCAGATCGACGGCTTTCCAGTCGCTGTCGTCGAAGGACAGCGTGCTCACCGCGCCGAAGTTTCCGGTCTTGGAAAAATTGCCGCGGAAGTCGAAGTCGCGCGCCATGTCGGTGGCATGGCCGAAGTGAAAACGCCAACCGAAATCCAGCAGGAGGCGTTCCCGGCCGCCGCCCGAAGCCGCGGTGGCGGGCGGCTGGGTCTGTGCTGGAGCTTCTCCCGAGAACGCGGTCTCCGCCGCTACCACCGCTGCCGGAACGGCCAGACTGGTCTTGAACAAATCCCTGCGTGTCACGTTCAATCTCCTTACGCCATCGCGATCTTCAGCGCGACGGCGTGTTCACTGGGCTTCTCCGCCGGCATTTCCACTTTCAGGCCGCTCGCGTCCTGCGTCCATTTCAGTTTGCCCCGGTGGCCCAGCAGTTCCACATTCTCAATCTTACCCGCGCCGTTGACTAACGAGGGAACCACTGCCTGCGCGCCCGGCCAGTCCATCACGAAGGCATACAGCGTCTTGCCCTTGGTAGTGAAGCGGACATCCTGCGGCGACAGCGCCTTGCGGCCATTCTCGTTGAAACGGCCTTCGCCCTTTTGCGCGGCGCCCGGACCTTCGCTGAAAATCTTCCACGGCCGCGTGCCGTAGATGCCTTCGCTATTCACGGCCATCCAGGCGGTAATTTCCGAGAGAATCGCCAGCTCGCGCGAATCCGGTTCGCCCGAGCCCGGCAGCGGAAAGTTCAGCAGCAGATTCCCGTTGCGGCTCACGATATCCACCAACATATCGATCACCGTCTTGGGAGTCTTGTAAGTGATGTCGCGCTTATAGTGCCACTGACCCACGCACGTATCGGTCTGCCACGGGTTGGCGCTGATTCCGTCCGCTAGTCCGCGTTCGAAATCGAGTACGCACGTGCCTTGCTCGCAATCTTCTTTCCTCTTGCTGTTGTAGACCGCTTGCGGGTTGGAGTTATACAGGTGCGCTACCAGATTGAGACCGTAATCCTCGAACGGCAGCGCGCCATCGGTGTACAGAAGGTCGGGATGGTAGTTATCGACCAGGTCTTTGATCCGGTCGTACCAGTGGCGCTTCCAGCTTTCGGGAATCTCCGCATCGTCCCACGAGAATTTCTGCGGATAATCCTTCGCCAAGTCGTGGTACAAGTCATAATTCTTGGGATCGACGCCGTCGTAGGGCACGCCCGCATACGCTCCGGCCTTGTCGGAATCGTGGCTCGTGCCGAACCACTTATAGCTGATCCATAAGTGCTCGCTCACCCCGAATTTCAGGCCGCGCTTCAGGGCCGCCTGGCGAAACAACCCCACCACGTCCTTCTTCGGCCCCATGTTCACCGCGTTCCAGCGCGTGTGTTTGGAGTTCCACATATCGAAGTTGTCGTGATGGACCCCCATGCTCACGAAGTACTTCGCGCCGGCCTTCTGATAAAGATCCATCAGGTGTTCCGGATCGAACTTCTCGGCCTTGAACGTGGGAATCACATCCTTAAAGCCCACCTTCGATTGATGCCCGAAATTCTGCTGGTGCCACTTATACTGCGCATTGCCCTCGATATACATATTGCGCGCGTACCAGTCGCCCTGCTCGGGCGCCGATTGCGGCCCCCAGTGCGCCCAGATGCCGAATTTCGCGTCGCGAAACCAGTCGGGGACGCGGTAGGCCTTCAGCGATTCGCGAGTTCCCGCGAACGGGCCTTTGTGGATGTCGAAAGTGGGTGTCTGCGCCGCGGCGCGCCGCAACGCCGGTGCTGCCGCCAGCATCCCCAGGGCACTTCGTCTGCTAATTTTCATGATTGCAACTCCTCGTCAAAACAAACCGCTACCTTACCGCACTTGCCGGACGACATCAGGGCATACGCTTCGGCCACGTTGTCCAGCGAGAAGCGGTGCGTCACCAGGTCGGCCGGGTGCAGGTTCCAACGCACCAGCCGCTCCACTAGTTCCTCCATCAGCCAGCTGGACGTCACCCAGGAACCGTAGATCGTCTTCTGATCGTGAATGATATCGGGCGACGGATTGAATTCCACTCTGCCGCCCTCGCCCAGGAACACGATGCGGCCCCACTTGCGAGTGGCGCGGATAGCCGTCGAGCGCGCGCCGTCGTTAGCCGAGCAATCGATGGCGCGCTCCACCCCGCGGCCGCCGGTCAGACTGCGAACTTCGGCGACATTATCGGGCCCGCTGCGCAACGCTTCATCGCACAGACCCAGCGTGAGCGCCAGTTGGATGCGCTCCTCCACCACGTCGATACCGATAATCCGGCGCGCTCCCAGTTTCCGGCACAGCGCGGCGGTAGCCAGGCCGACCGGCCCCAGTCCGGTGATCAGCACATCGTCGTCGCCGCTGATCCCCACCTTGCGGAGCCCTTCGTAAACCGTCCCGAAGCCGCATGCCACTTGCGCGCCATCGCCGTAAGTGAGCTCGTCGGGCAGGTGGATCAGGTCCTTCTCTTCGGCCAGCAGGAACTCGGCCATGCCGCCATCGCGCTGCCAGCCGTAGGCGCGCCGATAGCGCTCGCTGGTGCAGGATATCATGTAGCCGCGCCGGCAATCGTTGCACACGCCACACCCGGAAATGTGATACACAATCACGCGGCCGCCCACGCCGAACCGCCGGCAGCCGGGCCCGGCCTTCACAATCCGGCCGCTCGGTTCGTGGCCCGCGATCACGCCCTGGTAGCCTTCCGGCCCCTTGCCCAGGTGCTCATGGTAAATGCAGCGGATATCCGACCCGCAGATGGTGGAGGCCTTCATGCGCAGCAGCACTTCGCCGTGGCCCGGTTCGGGAACCGGCGCGTCGCGCAGTTCCACGGTGCTGTTGCCCGGTAAGTATGCGCCTGTCATTGTTCGATCGCTCCGTCGAGGTCCCACAGATCTTCCCAGGTTTGCCCCTGCTTCCACAGGAAAACCTGCCCTTTGATCAGCCGGCAATTGCGGTCGATGCCGGCGATGGCGGCCATGTCCGCGTGGCTGAGCGGTTGGCCCGCCGCGGCCGCGAGGTTCGCCCTATAGTTGCGCGGATTGGTGGAAAACGGAATCGGCGTTTGCCCGCGCTGCACCGCCCAGCGAATGGCCACCCACGCCGGATGCACGCCCAGACGCCGCGCGATATCGACCATCACCGGATCTTCCAGGTCGACGGTATCTCCCGGCGTGCGGTCGCGCTCCGGACGTCCCGGCGATCCCAGCGGACTGTAGCCCACCGGCTCGATACCGTTCGCGCGCACGAAATCGAACAGCTCGGGCTGCTGAAAGTGGGGATGCAGCTCCATTTCATTCACCGCCGGCGGGATGCGCGCGTCGCGCAACAGCAGCCGCAGTTTGGGGACGGTCATGTTGGACGTGCCGATGTGGCGCGTCAATTCCAGGTCCACCAGTTTTTCCATTTGCCGCCACGTCCGCATGAAATTCTCGTGGATGTACGGGCGCGCCTCGGGACTGCGCGAATTGACGGCGCATCCCGGCGGATGGAAATTGGGAAACGGCCAGTGGACCAGGTACATGTCCAGGAATTCGAGCCCGAGATCGGCCAGCGATTGCCGGCACGATGGAATCACGTCGCTCTCGGAGTGCTTGTCGTTCCACAGCTTGGAGACGATCCACAATTCATCGCGCCGCAGTCCAAAACGCCGCGCCGCGGCCAGAGCTTCCCCGATGCGCGCTTCGTTGCCGTAGACCGAGGCGCAATCGATGTGCCGATAGCCGATGGCAAGAGCGTCCTCCACCGCGGCCGCCACCTGGTCCGCCGAAACATGGTCGGAGCCGAACGTTCCCAGGCCGATGGCGGGCATCAGCGCTCCGCTCCGGAGTCTGCGCCGCGGTATCGACATGGGACCGGCGAGCATGCGTTTCCCTTTTAGTAAACGTTAACTATTATCACGTGGACCTTTCCCCGTCAAGCCAAACGCGGGGCGGGCGTGCTTATCCGTTTTGGGGCAATGGGGGGGGCGGATTGCGTGTGGGGCAGCCAATCTTGGCTGCGGCCGGCTTTCAGCCGGCTCTTTCGGGACACGAACGCTTGCCGCCCGCCTGGAAAG
>Ga0182030_10025647_pt1 | contig 10717 bp, 9 predicted proteins | sample 812S3MmetaG_FD_121299 | JGI IMG/M metagenome (GOLD analysis project Ga0182030, IMG submission 121299) | Permafrost microbial communities from Stordalen Mire, Sweden - 812S3M metaG (Illumina Assembly) | ecosystem: Environmental > Terrestrial > Soil > Wetlands > Permafrost | place: Sweden... | reverse complement strand
TTCCGCTTCGCCATCTGCAGCAGCGCATACAGGTGATTTTCATGCGAGTGTACGCCGCCATCGCTCAGCAGTCCGAGGAAGTGCAGCCGCCGCCCGTTCTTCTGCGCCTGCTTCATCGCCTCCAGCAGCAGCGGCTGCTTGAACAGCTCGCCGTTCTCGATCATCAGGTCCAGCCGCGTGATGTCCATGTACACCACGCGACCGGCGCCAATGTTCAGGTGTCCCACCTCGCTGTTGCCCATCTGCCCTGTCGGCAGGCCAACAAAGCGCCCGCTGGTGTGTAGCAGCGTGTTAGGAAACTCGCGCAGCAGTTTGTCATACGTCGGCTTGCGCGCCAGCGAAATTGCATTCGACTTTGAGGGTGGAGCATAGCCCCAACCATCCAGGATAATGAGCACCAGCGGCTTTGGCCGAGCCATGATTATCAGATAACTCCCAGGGAAATTGCGCCATCTGGCGCGCTACTTGGACTTCTCGTCCGTTGTCTTGGATTCCTCACCCGCGGCCTTCGGCTTCGCCGCCGCCGGTTTCTGCTTGTCCATCTCCGACTCGAAGGCCTCCAGCTTGCGCGTAAGCTGCTCGCTATAGGAAGCCAGCTTCTGCTGCACAAGTTGTCCGCTGCTTTCGTTGGCCTCGCGGATAATAACCGATAGCTTTCCCAGCAGCCGTTTTCCTGCCTCCGAAGTGTAGAAGTCGATTGCGGCCTGCACGTCCGCAGCACTCAGATTCTTCTGGTACGCCGGAATCACCGACTCGGAAATGTCTTCAAAGCTGAACAACGGCGTGCCGTCAAAAACCCCGTCGAGCTTCTTCAATGTGGCGGCATCCGCATCGGGATTCTTTTTCTGGAATGAGTTACGCGCCGCCACCTTCAGCTTGTTCTGCGTGTTACGTAACGCGCCGTCGATGTTCTGCTGAATCCCCATCGACGACAGCAACGTCAGCACCTGTGCCCGCGAGGGAGGTGTGCTGTCCAGCGCGAGTTCCTGCCCCATCCCCATTCCGCACATCGCGACCAACAGCGGAACCAACAGCCCTAAGCGGCGAATCATCCACCTTCTCCTCAAAACAATCCCCTCTCCGCGCAACTCCCGGAGCCGGAGAGAAACTCGGCATCTTCCGTGAATCCCCGGGCTCTCTGCCTGCTCTGCCGGGCAAAGAGTCCGGAAGCCTGGCAGATTAGTCGTCGCCTGCCGTCTCCAGCAGTTCACCATCGTAGTTAAGCGCGCCAAGCCCCAGGAAATTCGCGCCCAAGCCCAGCTCTTCTTCAATCCTCAGCAACTGGTTGTACTTTGCAATCCGGTCGGTGCGGCTGGCCGAGCCGCTCTTGATCTGGCCCACTCCGGTCGCCACCGCCAGGTCCGCAATGAACGTATCCTCGGTTTCGCCCGAGCGGTGCGAGATCACGGCCGTGTAGCCGTTGCGCCGCGCCATTTCAATCGCTTCCAGCGTCTCCGTGACCGTGCCAATCTGGTTCAACTTGATCAGGATCGAGTTCGCTACGCCGCTGTCGATGCCCCGTGCCAGCAACGCCGTGTTGGTCACAAAGATGTCATCGCCTACCAGTTGAATTTTTCCGCCCAACTCGTCGGTCAAAATCTTCCAGCCATCCCAGTCGTTCTCGGCCAGGCCGTCTTCCAGCGAAACGATCGGATACTGCCGTGCCCAGTTGGCGTAAAACTTCACCATCTCTTCTGAACTCTTCACCGACTTGTCGCTCTTCTTGAAAACGTACTTCCCGTTCTCAAAGAATTCGCTCGCCGCCGGGTCCAATGCGATGGCAATATCCTGCCCCGGCCTGTATCCGGCCTGCGTAATCGCTTCCAGAATCACTTCGATGGCTTCGTCGTTGGATTTCAGCGAGGGTGCAAATCCGCCCTCATCGCCCACCGACGTGCTGTAGCCTCTCTTTTTCAGCACGGTCTTCAGCGCGTGGAAGGTCTCTGCAACCCAGCGCAGTGCCTCGGAGAAAGACGGCGCGCCCACCGGCATCGCCATGAATTCCTGGAAGTCCACACTCGAGTCCGCGTGTACGCCGCCGTTAATGATGTTCATCATCGGCACCGGCAGAATCGTCGCGTTCACTCCGCCCAGATAGCGGTACAGCGGAATCTCATAGTGCTCGGCCACCGCGCGAGCCGCCGCCATGCTCACCGCCAGGATCGCGTTCGCGCCCAGCTTCTCCTTGTTTTCGGTGCCGTCCAGTTCAATCATCTCGGCATCCAGGTCGGCCTGGCGTGAAGCGTCCAACCCCTCCAGATGCGGGCCGATCACGTTGTTCACGTTCTCGACCGCTTTCAGCACGCCCTTGCCCAGGTAGCGTGTTTTGTCGCCGTCGCGCAACTCCACCGCTTCGTGCTCGCCCGTCGAAGCACCGCTCGGAACTATCGCACGCCCCTTAGCGCCGCTGCCCAGTGTGACCTCGGCTTCCACCGTAGGATTACCCCGTGAATCAAGAACTTCGCGTGCGTGTACCAGGTCGATATCGGTCATAGATTCCTCTTCATCCTTATGGTTGGGGAGTCAATTAAGTTTCAGAAAATAAGTGCGGTTGCACACCGGACGGCGTACTTCCGGCGGTTTCGATCAATCGGCGAGATGGAGAGAGTTCGCCAAGCCTAGAGAATTATATGCTAATCACCCGCCGTTCATGCTTCCATCCCTTCGGCGCTCCCTGCATCTCCGCTTCGCGCTTGCGCATTCCGCCCGCGCCCTTCATCGCCGCGTGTGCCATCAAGAAGGCCCGCATCGCAATCCTTGCCATCTACCACGGCGCGCAACACTGGCCGGAGGCCTTTTAGTTCTTAATAAAACGCAGCTTCCACTATTCCACCACTTTTCCCAGCGCCTCGAAAAACTCCGGGAATGACACTGCAACCGCCTGCGCATTCTTGATCGTAGTCTCACCTTCGGCGCGCAGCGCAGCCACCGCAAACGCCATCGCGATGCGATGATCGTCGAAGCTCTCAACCTCGGCACCGTGCAGCCTTTGTCCTCCCGGAATCCTCATCCCATCCGGAAACTCTTCCACCTCCGCGCCCATCGCGCGCAGGTTGCGAACCACGGCGTCGATGCGGTCGCTCTCCTTCACGCGTAACTCGGCGGCATCGCGAATCTCGACGCCCTGCATACTATACGGAGCGATGGCGGCAATCGCCGGCAACTCGTCGATCAGCGCCGCGCTCTGGGCGCCGCGAATCACTCCGCCCGCAAACACTCCGCCCTCGGCCTGCATCGTTCCAATCAACTCGCCGTACTGCTCCTCCACCTTGATGAAACTGATCTTCACTCCCATGCCGGAGAGAACGTCCAGCACCACCGAGCGCGTCGGATTCAGCAGCACGGAATCCACCACCAGGCTCGATCCCGGAAACAGCGCCGCCGCGCACAAAAAGAATGTGACCGAGGACAGGTCTCCCGGCACGTAGCCTTTCACCGCGCGCAACTTCTGTCCGCCGCGCACGCTCACGCGCTGGCCATCGCGCACAACCTCTCCGCCAAAAGCCCTGATCGCCAGCTCCGTATGATCGCGCGTGCGCACCGGCTCGATCACCGTTGTCTCGCCCTCGGCGAAGAGAGCGGCCAGCAGCACGCAGCTCTTTACCTGCGCGCTCGCCACCGGAGGCTGATACTCAATCGCCTTCAGCCTCGCGCCATGAATGGTCAGCGGCGCGCAGCCATCGTGCGACTCGATCCGCGCTCCCATCTTCTCCAGCGGCTCGATCACCCGGCGCATCGGACGCTTGCTCAGCGACTCATCGCCGCTCATCACGCTGCGAAAGGGCTGCGCCGCCACCACGCCGCTCAACATGCGCATCGTCGAACCGCTGTTGCCGCAGTCCAGCTCACGCGCCGGAGCCTGCAACCCGCCGCCAACTCCATCCACCTCCACGTGATTCCCGTTGCGCCGCACCCGCGCGCCCAGCGCTTCCATGCATCCCAGCGTGCTGGCGCAATCGGCCGAGCTGGAAAAGTTTTCGAACTCCGACGTGCCCTCGGCAATCCCCGCCAGCATCGCATAGCGATGTGAAACAGACTTGTCTCCCGCCGTCCGCACGCTGCCCCGGATCTGTTTTGCCGCGCTTACTTTTACATCCATCGATTCGTCCTTACCCTTGCCCGGCGGAGCTGATTGCGCCGCATCGGATTACTCTCATCAACGAACTATAAATCCCGCTGCCGCGTGCCAGGAAACCAACTCTTTGCGGAGTCGCTCTCGTCAGTGTCTCATTGCGGCGCAAATCACTCGCGGCATCGCCACCGCAGCGTCAACTTTCCTGCCGGACTACCGTCCGCTGCGCTCCAGAAATTCGCGCACCAGCCGTCCCACTTCGTCAGGCTGCTCGAAGGCGGCAAAGTGTCCGGCTCTACGCACAATCTTCAGCTCAGCCCCGCGAATTCCGCGCGCCAGCCCTTCCAGTTCGCTCACCGGAGCGGGCGTATCGTCTTCTCCGCCCAGCACCAGCGTCGGCACATCAATCCCGCCCAGCGTCGCTATGCTGTCGGAGCGCTCGGCCATCCCGCGTTGCATGGCGGCCATCCCTGCCGCGCTGGCCCGCCGCATGGTTGCCTTCGCCTCCTCCACCACGTCCAGCCGCGAACTCATCGTCACCCACGACAGCAGCTTCGGCATCATCTGCTCAATCGCCCACTCCGGCCCGTTCAGCAAAATCTCTTCTGCGTTTCTCAGCCGTCCGGCGCGAGCTTCCTCGCTGTCCAATCCGGCTTTGGTATCCATCAGCACCAGCGCCTTCACCCGCTCGCGGCAGCGCCGCCAGAACTCGAAGAGGAGATAGCCTCCCACCGAGCATCCCACAAAGGCGGCGCGTTCGATCTTCAGCTCGTCGCACAGCCGCAGCAGATCCTCAGCCAGTTTAGCCATTGTGGTTGGGCCCGCGCCAACGCCGGAGCCTCCCAGCCCGCGCAGATCCGGCAGCACCAGCCGGAAGCGCGACTCCAGATGCCGCGTCAGCGGCTGCCAGTATCCGTGATCGGAAGGATACGGATGCAGCATCACCACATCCGGTCCTTCGCCCTTTATCTCATAGAAGAACTCCACATCATCGCTTTGCAGGATCATGCGAACATTCTAACCGTCCGCGCAAATCTTCGTTGCTCCCCTATAATGAAACAGCAAAGGAGCGGGGATGCGCGTTCTCATCACGGGCGGGGCCGGATTCATCGGATCCCACCTTGCCGATTCCCTCCTCCGCCAGCGCCATCAGGTTGCGGTGCTCGACGACCTCTCCGCCGGATCCACCGCCAACATCGGGCATCTCTTCGCTGACTCCGCCTTCACCTTTCACCGCGATACGATCTTCAATCGCGAGTTGCTCGCTTCGCTGATCGCCGGCTGCGACATGGTCTACCACCTCGCCGCCGCTGTCGGCGTCAAGCGGATTTTTGAAGCGCCGGTCGAGACGATTGAAACCAATGTCGCCGGAACCGAGCTGCTCCTTCGCCTGGCTGCCGAGTGCTCGCGCCGCGTCGTGCTCGCCTCCACCTCCGAGGTTTACGGCAAGAGCGCGCAGTTGCCCTTCCGCGAGGATGGCGATCTTGTGCTCGGAGCCGCCAGCCGCTCGCGCTGGAGTTACGCCTGTTCCAAGGCCATCGACGAATTCCTTGCCCTGGCATGGCATGATCAATGCCAATTGCCGGTCACCATCGCCCGCCTGTTCAACACCGTGGGCCCGCGCCAGAGCGGCCGTTACGGCATGGTGTTGCCCACTTTTGTCCGCCAGGCGCTCGTCGGCGAAGCCATCACCGTTTACGGCAGTGGCGAACAATCGCGCTGCTTCACTCACGTCTTCGATATTGTGGAAGGCCTTGCCGCGATTGCCCGCCATGACTCGACCATCGGCGAAATCTATAACCTCGGCAGCACCTCGGAGATCAGCATCAATCGGCTTGCACAGCTTGTGTTAGAGGCCACCGGCTCCAGCAGTCCCATCGTTCACATCCCATACGCGCAAGCCTACGCACCCGGCTTCGAGGATATGCAGCGCCGCCTGCCCGATATCGCCAAGGCCCAGGCCGCCTTCAACTTCCATCCGCGCCGCAACCTCGACCAGATTCTCGAAGATGTGATCTCCGGCCAGCGCACCCATCTCGGCCATGCAGCGGCCGCGCCCCTTTCTTAGAGCGTGTTTTATTTACTGCGCCTTTCGGACGGAGTCTTGCCTATTTCTCCATCGCTTGCATAAAGGCCTTTAGACGAGATTTGTCCTGAGCAGGCAAAACGGGAGAATAGAATTCGCGAAGGTGTGCCCGCACGGCGCTTGCGGCCCGGTGCGCGTCGCCTAGCTGGATGGCATCGACTATGGCCGCATGATGCAGCAGTGTCTCCTTACGGCTCTGATGCTGAGAAGAGGTGAGGCGAATCTCGATCAAAGAACGGATCGGTTCTTTCAGAGCCTGAAAGACGAGAAGGAAGAGTCGATTCCTACTCGCCACGATCACGGCTTCATGAAAGTTCGCGTCCAACTCAGCGAAGGCATGCAGGTCGGTTGTTGTTTGCATTTGCCGAAGTACTTCATGCAAGTTGGTGAGACGGCTCTTGGGCTGCGAACTAGCCAACGCGGCGGCTGACGAATCAAGAACGACGCGCATCTCCAGCAGTTCCAAAGCAGAAGCGCAACCTGTTTGGAGTAAACTGTCGAATACACGACTGATGCCAATGCTCGGAGTGCCGAGTACTTTAGCACCTCCGGGATCGCCGTGCCGCACCGAGATCAACCCCATGCTTTCAGCCACCCTGAGAGCTTCGCGCACCGTCGGACGGCTGACCTGAAATTCGATCATCATGGCCCGTTCGGAAGGCAGACGCGAGCCCGGCGCCAGCTTTCCGCTAAGGATAAGACGCTGCAGCTGCTCGACAATATGTTCATGGGCGCGCCTGGAGCGCACCTTGGCAAAAGCATAACCTTCGGGACAGGCCATTATTAAGCGTAGCACAATTCATACATAGTTGACTGGTATTACCAGTTATATTATCCTGATTTACATGCGTGGCTTCGGATGCAAGACCCATCATTTACCGCGGCCAAAGAGTTGAGGGAGCAAAAAATGCGGGGTTTTGCGATTCTAGCTGCGTTTCAATTTGCCGGTACAGTGGCTCACTCACTCGGTGTTCCCATGCCGGGTTCGGTCATTGGATTAATCTTGTTCACCGCTTCACTGTTTCTGGGCTGGATCAAACTGGAGTGGGTGGAGTCTACCTCGAACTTCCTGCTAAAGCACCTTTTACTGTTCTTCGTTCCGATGACGGTGATGACCATGCGACTGGTTCCCATCTTCAAGGCGAACTGGGCTGCGCTGTCGGTAAGCATTGTGGTGAGCACTCTGGCCGTAATGGTGACCACTGGATTGGTTGCTGAGTTTCTATTGCACAAAGAAAGCACGGTCGCGGAATGAATACCTTCACTGCTTCCCCTGTCTTTGGCGTCAGCATTACTGTGATGTTCTATGCGGCGGGAATGTTGCTGCAAAGGAAGTTGAGTTGGGCGCACCCGCTGATTACAACCTGCGTCGGGCTTATGATGACAATACGGCTGCTGCACATTCCGCTGGAAAACTACGCAATCGGTGGCGACATGATCACGTATCTGCTGGGCCCGGCAGTGATCGCGCTGGGCGTTCCGATGTATAAGAACGGAAAAAAGCTACGCAAGGCAGCGGTACCACTTTCAGTCTCCATTGGCGTGGGCTCGGCCGTGGGCATGATCACGGCGGGAGTTTGCGCGGCATGGATGGGTGCTTCCAAAGAGTTGGTAGCTAGCGCGGTGCCAAAGTCGGTTACAACTCCGATCGCAATGGAAATTGCGCGTGAGTTGCACGGCTTCCCGGAGATCGCGGTGGCAATGGCGCTAGCGGCGGGGATCATTGGAAATCTTGTGGGACCGGAAATCTTGCGCTTTTGCGGAGTGAAGCACCACCTGGCACTGGGCGCGGCGGTGGGAACATCCGCACACGGCTTTGGCACCGCTCGTATGCTAAAGGAGCATGACCTGCAGGGCTCGACGTCATCATTGGCAATGGCCGTCGCGGGAATAACCGTTTCGGTGCTCGCAATGTTTGTGCCATGGGTCCTGCGGATGGCAGGGCGAAACTGGCACGGATTTTAGAAAATCGCTCTAAAACAATTTGCTTCTGCTCACCAAGCGCAATCGCCTTTCAAAATGGCTTCACGGGAGTGCAGCCTCCCATCTGTAGAAGCTAGTGGTCGGGCTCGCGCTTTGCCCGCGGCTCTTTGCCGGGAAGCGCCGCCGGATTTTCATGAGTACGCTCGCGGAATTGCGCGCTCATTCCGCTCGCCAGCGAAACCGCCGATTCGCCGAAGCGGTCGCGCAGCGCATCGACGGCCTTCATCGCATTTTTCAGCCGCGTCTCCTGCACGCTGGCCAGCAACACCATCTGTCCGCTGCCAGCTTCGAGCGAGCTTGTCTGCACACCGAGCAGGCGCACGGCGCGCCCCTTTTTCCAGTTAGCGCGGAACAACTCGCGCACAATCTCCAGCACCTCCGCGTCGAGTTGCGTGGCCCGCTCCAGCGTGTGCCCGCGGGTGTAGGTGGTGAAGTCCGAGTAGCGCAATTTGATCTGCACCTTGCGCGCGTACAGTTGATGTTCGCGCAGGCGGCGGCAAACCATCTCGGTCAGCCGCGCCAGCATTGACTCCAACGCCGCCGGGTCGCGTTCGTCGCGATTGAATGTATGCTCGTGGCTGATCGACTTCGGCTCGCCGTCGGCTCCAACATCCTGGTCATACCATCCGCCCGCGTCGTGTCCCCGCGCCTTTTCAATCAGCGCCGCCAGACCTTCGCCGATCTTTCTGCCCACTGCAGCTTCGGTAAGCGCGGCCAGAGCGCCGATGGTGCGCACACCGCACTCGCGCAGATGCTCCTCGGTAACTTTTCCTACGCCGGGCAAACGCCGCACATCGAGAGGCGCGAAAAAGCTGGCTTCCAGTCCTGGAAGAACCTGCAGCACGCCGTTGGGCTTGGCCTGATCGCTAGCGACTTTGGCGACCACGCGCGCGGCGGCGATGCCGATCGAGCAGTTCAGCCGCGTCTCGCGCTTCATCGTTTGGTGCAGTAAATCCGCGGCCTTCATCGCCGGTCCGTGCAGCCGCTCGGTGCCCGTCATGTCAAGATAAGCTTCATCGATGGAGGCCATCTCCACCAATGGAGTGAACTGGAGGAAGACGCGGCGCACCGCCGACGACGCTTCGCGGTAGCGCTCGGGATGACCATCCAGAAACACCGCCTGCGGACAGAGCCGCGCCGCTTCGCGCAGCGGCATCGCCGAGTGTATGCCGAAGCTGCGGGCCGCATAGGATGCGGCTGCCACCACTCCGCGCTGATCGGCGCGTCCGCCCACAACCACGGGCTTGCCTTTCAGCGAAGGATCGAAGAGCTCCTCCACCGAGACAAAAAACGCGTCCATGTCAACATGAAAGTAGGTGCGCAGCATAAACCGGCTGAGATCGATTGTAGACCTAAGCGGCGCGAACGATTGACTATACTGATAATCGTTTCCGGGGGCGGGGTAACCAATTGAGCAATCGTTTCGCGGCGGCGAAACGATTGCTCAAAGAGTAACGGGCAGGCAGCAAACGATTGCCAAAAAGAGCAATCGTTGAAAGTGGGTAGCCCCACATTCGCCAACGACAGGCGGATGTGGGCCACCATTCCCACACCCTCCCGTGTTGAAGCGGCATTGCAAATCTACTTGGTGGCAGCGGAAGCCTTCGGCTGGTGACCGCTGACCAGTTCATCGGCGAGCGGCGCGGCGTTATAAATTTTGCGCATCGCTTCCAGGATGGCGCGCGAGTCCACGGAGACGGCGCGGCCCACCTTGTCGTCGTAGGCAAAGTCCCACGGCAGCGATTCGATGTTGCCGTCGAAGATGATGCCCACCACTTCGCCCTTCCTGTCGACCGTGGGCGAACCGGAGTTGCCGCCGATGATGTCCGAGGTGTGGACAAAATTCAGCGGTGTCTTCAGATCGAGCTTGCTCTTGGCGCTGTCCCATGTTTTGGGCAGCTCGAAGTCGCCCTTGTTGCCGTTGGCGGCAGCGTGTTCAAAGGCTCCGCCCATGGTGGTGTACGGCTCGATGTGCTTGCCGCCCTCTTCGTAGCCCTTGATGGTGCCGTAGCTGAGGCGGAGGGTGAAGGTTGCGTCGGGATAGCTGCTGGCGCCCAGTACGGCGAAGCGGGCTTTGGCGAGCTTGGTGGAGTTGAGGCGTATGACCGCCTCCACTTTGTCGTCCCACTGCTTGCGCACTTCGCGGGCGCGGGGATCGATGTCGCGCATCAGCACGATCAGCGGATCGGTGCTGGCCTCAACCGCGGCCCATCCGCCCGCGTAGAGCTGCTTGCGCAGCGTGGGGTCGTCCAGCTTGCTGCCTTCGATGTAGGCCTTGGCGGCTTCGGCGGGAGTCTTTCCCTGGAGCGCGCGCTGCACCGTGGGATCGTCGGCGCCGAGTTTTTCGCGCATCAGGGTGAGCGACTCGGTGAGAGTAGCAACATCCAGCGTGCGATAGACGGGCGTAGCGGAGAGGAGTTGCTGTTCCAGCGAAGGCAGACGCGCATCCGTGTACTCGCGGAGACGATCCGGATTGGGCTTCTGCTTGTCGGCGGTGACACGCACGAGAGTGCGGGCGTATCCCGTCATCTGGGCGTTGTAGCCACCATTGCGCTCAACAAATACGAACGGGAGGA
>Ga0182030_10025645_pt1 | contig 10718 bp, 11 predicted proteins | sample 812S3MmetaG_FD_121299 | JGI IMG/M metagenome (GOLD analysis project Ga0182030, IMG submission 121299) | Permafrost microbial communities from Stordalen Mire, Sweden - 812S3M metaG (Illumina Assembly) | ecosystem: Environmental > Terrestrial > Soil > Wetlands > Permafrost | place: Sweden... | reverse complement strand
GGCTCTGGAAATGATCGGCAACCTGACGGCGGTGCCGGAGATTGGCAAGGTTTATCTGGGCAAGGTGGTTCGTCTGGCGGAGTTTGGAGCCTTTGTCGAACTGTTCCCTGGCACCGATGGCTTGCTGCATATCTCTGAGATCGCGGAGCATCGCGTGAAGGAAGTGAAGGACGAGTTGCGCGAGGGCGATCAGGTGATGGTGAAGGTTCTGGCCATCGAAGGCAATCGGATCAAGCTGAGCCGCAAGGCACTCATCAAGGAGCAGAAGGCCAAGCTGGGCATTACGGCTCCTGTTGAGAGCGGCGAGGTTGAGGCTGTTGATACGGAAGCTCCTGCCAAGCCACGCCATGAGTTTGACGAACGTCAACCCAAGTCAAACCAAAGCACGATCCTCATCGAAGGCGGAGAAGAGTTTGATGAAGAGGGTGGTGAAGAGTTTGACGAGGAGACCGAGCCGAACTTCAATCGTGTGGAAGGTGCGCCGGTTGCAGTGGGTCAGGCTGTTGGAGCAGGTCGTCCGGCAGGTGCAGCCAACAACAATAACAAGCGCCGTCGCCGTCGTCGTCCGGGTGGACCGGGCGGTGGACGTGGACCAGGCGGCGGTCAGTAAGCCTGCTAACAGTAGACAGTTCATACAAAATGAAAGGCCCGGATGAGTCCGGGCCTTTCATTTTCTGTGTCGCTCGCGGAAGACTTGTGGAGGAATGTTGCCTGAAAGGTTACTGCGGCAAGGAACTGAGGTAGTGTTAACAGGCTCCGATAGCCAACCCTTTCTTCTCTTCATACATGCGCAGGTCGGCGGCGATGCACAACGACTCCATGTCTTGAGCGTCTTCAGGGAATATGGCGATGCCGATGCTGGCACCGGTTTGGACACGATGCTGATCGAGCAGCACAGGCTCTTTGAGCAGTTCCAGCAATACCTCGCATACGTGCAGCGCATCGGTGCGGCTGGTGGGTTCTTCAAGGATGATGGAAAACTCATCTCCGCCGGTTCTGGCAACTGTATCAGAGCGGCGAACACGGCCGGAAAAAATGGCGCCAACTCTTTGCAACAGCAAATCGCCCACATGATGGCCAAGCGTATCGTTGACCCGCTTGAAGTGATTCAGATCAATGAGCAACAGCGCAGCTTGTGCATTGGTTCTACGTGCGCGATCAAGAGCGTTGGCCAGCCGATCCTGAAAGAGTCGGCGATTGGGCAGGCCGGTGAGTTCGTCGTGCAACGCCAGATGCTTGTTGTGTTCGACCTGGTCTTCGAGTAAAAGCAGGATCATGCCCACGGCAACGATGTATTTTGAAAGGTTATAGACCTCACTCTCGACATGAACCTGGGGAAAGAAGTTCCACATTACCGGCGCCATAAAGAAGACCGAGGTCCAGGTGACAAATCCGGCAATGGTGACGAAGGCGCCCGCAGTTGCGCGGCGATAAGCGCTGAAGAAAAAAACGCTGCATGCCAGATAAACGGTGAACATGACGGCATTCCATGCCAGGTCGCCGCCATTTCCTGGCCGGTATTGAAAGATCAGCAGGAAGACCGAGAGCGCTGCGTAAACACAGACGAGAAACCAGCGGAGCGGGTGATTGACCTTGCGGATGGCTGCGAGGGCGACCGTAAGAGGACAGAGGCCAAGCAAGACAGCGGCCAGATTGAATGGCCAGTGCTGGTCAGTGCCGATCATCATAATCGATATGTAGAAGGTATTTGCCGTCAAAAGCGAACCGAGCATCCAGCGGCTGGAAATGTCTTTGCTGTAGGGGATGACAGAGTGCACGTATAGTAACCCGGCCCAGATCAGGGAGGCCGAAAGGACTATATTTGCCAAATTGCCCACAAGGCCAGGAAGATGCCGGAAGAGCTCGGAGACGAAGTGCAGCAGAATCATCAGCCAGCCCATCAGCCACAATCGAGAGACAGGCATCCGGCTCTGCCGCGCTACGGAGGCGAAGGCGCAGATCAGCAGCGCGATGGCAATAATATCCGGCAGTACGTTCCATTTCATTCTTCTTCCCCTGAATGGATCTCTACTCTTGAGTGGATCGGTGAATGGCCCGGAAATCTTTAAGAAAACTAAAATTCTTGTATTACGGTGGTTCTGACTTCATCAGCGGGTGCCCCATGCATGGATTTCAAGACTTGGGCGACGATGAAATCAATCAGCGCTTGTTTCGTCCTCTTTTGCCGGGAAGACGTTGCCCATGCGACGGATTTGCGCTCCCACTCCGCGGAGCTTCTCTTCGATCCTCTCATAACCGCGATCCATATGATAGACGCGGTCGAGAATGGACTCACCATCGGCAACAAGCGCAGCCAGCACCAACGAGGCCGAGGCACGCAGGTCAGAACACATAACGGCAGCCGCTGAGAGCTTGGCCGGTCCGCGAACGGTGGCTGTGCGGCCATCCACCTTGATATTCGCGCCCATGCGCACCAGTTCCTGCACGTGCATGAAGCGATTCTCAAAGATATTTTCTTTTACAGTGCTTACGCCCTCAGCTTGTGTGGCCAGAGCCATGTATTGCGCCTGCATATCGGTGGCAAAGCCGGGAAACTCTTCAGTGGAAATATCTGCGGCATTCAACTTTCCATCAGCACGCACACGCAAGGTGTCAGGCCCCAGAACATCCACACGGGCACCAGCTTCTTCGAGCTTTGAAATTACCGCGCTAAGGTGAGCGAGGTTGCAGTTGGCCACAATCAGGTCTCCGCGCGTGATGGCTCCTGCCACCAAAAATGTGCCAGCCTCGATGCGATCAGGGCTGATGCGGAAACGTGCGCCATGCAGGCTGCTTACGCCCTGCACACGCAAGGTAGAAGTGCCCGCGCCCTCGATCTTTGCGCCCATCGCGATCAACAGGGCAACCAGGTCGCCAACCTCAGGCTCGCGTGCGCAGTTCTCCATCAGCGTTTCGCCTTCGGCGAGCACGGCAGCCATCAACAGATCTTCAGTTCCAGTGACGGTGATCTTGTCAAAGACCAGATGCGTACCTTTGAGCCGCTCGGCCCGCGCTTCAAGATAGCCGTGTGCCTGAGTGATGACTGCGCCCATCTTCTCCAGACCTTTGATGTGCAGATCAATGGGCCTGCCGCCGATGGCGCATCCACCGGGCATGGCTACTCGCGCAATGCCCGCGCGAGCGACCAGCGGACCCAGCACCAGTGAACTGGCGCGCATGGTTCTTACGATCTCGTACTTTGCTTCCGGCTCTGAGAGGGTACGGCAGCAGATGGTGGTGCGATGCTGCGCACGCCCATAGCCCAACTCGACTTCTGCACCCATCGAGGCAAGCAAGCGCCGCTCGGTCTCAATATCGCGAACCTGGGGGATGTTATCGAGAGTGACCACATCTTCTGTGAGAATGGCTGCGGCCATGCACGGCAAGGCCGAGTTTTTGGCTCCCGAAACGCGAATTGTGCCTACCAGCGGATTGCCGCCGCGAATGACAAATTTATCCATGGAAAAAATTTACGACTCCCTGATCTTTCAGTGTAAATCGGTAGGGCGGGAAGGCCGGGATAAAACGGCCGCAAGCACGTAGTGGTGAAGCCAGTTCGCCTACCCCAGCCTCACCTGTTATGGTCATTGAGGAAACTCATGAATCCTCCTTAGGAAACCTCGGGTATGTGGAAGCGTTGGCGAATCCGGATACTTCTGTTTCTGGCCGTTCTCGGTCCTGGATTTATTACTGCCAATGTAGATAACGACTCGGGCGGCATCCTTACCTATTCGCAAGCAGGTGCCCAGTACGGCTACACGCTGCTGTGGACGATGATTCCCATCACTCTTGCGCTGATTGTGGTTCAGGAGATGTGCGCTCGCATGGGCGTGGTTACCGGCAAGGGCTTGAGCGACCTGATCCGCGAGGAGTTTGGCCTGCGGCTCACCTTTGTACTGATGGTCGTTCTGGTGGTGGTCAACTACACCAACGTGGTCACTGAGTTCATTGGCATTGCTGGTTCGCTGCACCTCTTCCATGTCTCCAAGTTCATCTCTGTGCCGCTGTGCGCGCTGCTGGTCTGGTATATGGTTGTGCGCGGCAACTACAAAAGCACGGAGAAGATATTTCTCATTGCGTCGGTTGTTTATATCGCATATATCTTTGCAGGAGTGCTGTCGCAGCCCAGTTGGCACGATGCGCTGATTGCGACGATCAAGCTGCCTGCCCGCTCCGTGTGGGGCGACAAGGCTTATATTTACATGGCTATCGGCATTGTGGGCACGACCATTGCTCCGTGGATGCAGTTTTATCTGCAATCGTCCATCGTGGAAAAAGGCATTCGCGTCAAAGACTATGCAGCCTCGCGATTGGACGTCATTGTTGGCAGCTTGTTTACTGATATTGTGGCATGGTTCATCGTAGTGGCCTGTGCGGCAACGCTCTTTGTGCACGGCATGGGTGCGATTGAGGTTGCCTCACAAGCTGCGGAGGCGATGCGTCCGCTGGCTGGTGACTTTGCGTACATCCTGTTTGCTTTTGGACTCTTCAACGCATCGCTGTTTGCGGCATCCATTCTGCCGCTCTCGACTGCGTATACGGTCTGTGAGGGGTTGGGCGTGGAATCCGGCGTAGACAAGAGCTTCAAAGAAGCGCCGTTCTTTTACTGGCTCTATACGCTGTTGATTGTGGGCGGCGCGGCTACAGTGCTGTTGCTGCCAGATGCGCAACTGATCAACTTCGCCATTCTCTCGCAGGTCTTGAACGGCGTGCTGCTGCCGGTCGTCATCATTTTGATGTTGATGCTTATCAACCGCAGTGACCTGATGGGCGAGCACAAGAACTCGCGCCTGTGGAACGTCATTGCCTGGGCCACCAGCATTATCGTGATCGGCATGACGTTTGTGATGCTGTGGGGCATGATTCCGGGGCATTGAGGGCCGCGGGACTGCGCGTCCGGCGGACCACAAGAGTGTTGATACTCATACTGAATGACATTTTTATTTACAACTGTCATTTATGGTAGAGTTGTCTTATCTGGAGGATTCTTGTCATGACTCAGGTTAGGATGCGAATGAATGAGAACGGTAGAGTGGTGATTCCAGCTCTCTTCCGTACGGCCTTGGGCATTGAAGCAGGCGATGAACTCGTGATGCAGCTCGATGACAAGGCTCTATTGATTACAACCATGAAACATCGGATCGAACGAGCGCAGAATCGAGTTCGCAGCTATGTCAAAGACGGCACCCTGCTGTCTGCAGAACTGATCGCGGAACGACGTGAGGCGGCCAAGCGTGAATAAAGTGGTCTTGGATGCTTCGGCGATTCTAGCTATCCTGAATCAGGAACCGGGAGCAGAAAAACTGACGCTGGCCGTGCTCAGCGGAGCGGTGAGCAGCACTGTGAACCTTGCCGAGGTTCAGACCCGCTTGGTGAGCAAGGGAGGGGTGCCGGATGAGGCCTGGGAAGATGCTCTCAGTACAGTCCGCGAGGCAATCCCTTTTAGTGAAGAACAGGCCAAAATAGCTGGTGGACTTGTAAGCCAAACTCGCGCATTGGGATTGTCACTCGGAGACCGTGCCTGTCTTGCGTTGGGCATCCAACTCGGAGCACCAGTCTACACAACCGATCAAGCCTGGAAAAAACTCAAGCTCGGAATATCAATTCATCTATTGCGCTGAGGGACTGCGCGTCCGGCGTTTATGAGATCAGTTTTGAGCAGGAGGATTTCTGTGGCTGAAGTGGAGTGACCGTTGTATATGAAGCGTATTCTGGCGCGCAAAAAAAAAGGCGGCACGAACGGTGGAGCTGCTCGTGCCGGGAGGCCAGTGACGCAAACTACTTCCAACTTCGGATGCGGTCGTTGACCACTTCCCAAGCTGGAATATATACACCATAACATAGATTGACCTGAAGTCAAATACAAAAATCGAAATTTTTATTTATCTTTAGATTGGTATCGTTTGAGTGACTGCCACATCCAATAGTTACGCGGACCCGAAGGTTCCAAAACGGAACTATAGAAGGCTTTGCGCTTTCACGTATCAGGTCAAACACTATGGAATCTTCTACTTCTTCTTCTCCACAACTCGAAACAGTACGACCATCCGGATGGCTAAGAGTGGGTGTAATTGCGACTGCGTCGGCGCTGGTTGGTGGGTTGGCGGCTGCCTGGTGGTATCGAAAAACGCTCATCAATCTACGTGAGGCAGAGGAAAGTGCTAATAATTCCAAATTTGGGATTTTAGGGGAAGAGCGCGAAAGCGACTCCGATCACGAGCCAGACCGCATAGTCCTTCGCTAATCCGGCATCTCAACCAGCGTCCAAGCGCTCTTGGAATAGAAGTGGTAGAGGATGCGGTGGTCGATGGTTGAATCGGCCAGGGCATCGTGGTCGAGTAGCGGCAGACGCTTCTTCAAGCCGTATTGCGCTTGATGGATACGCTCGGGCGAGGCAGGGTCAATGCCCCAGTTGAACCCAAGAACTCCTGTTGGATCATGAGCTTGCAGATGATCGGTGGCGGACGACGTGGCCAAAACCGACGGATGAGCTCCATTGCTACCGAAGAAGATCAACAGCGAGACCGCACCCTGGGTCGAACACAGCACGGCCCAATCCGATGAGTTGGTGCGTTCCAGGCTAGCATGGACGACATTTTCCGGCATATGAGCTTCGTAAGTCTGTGGAATCATACAGTTGCGCTGTGTGAGTTGTTCCGCAACCGCTTGGGGTAAAGATGGAAACGAATTGATCGGCAAGAGGTGAATACGGTACGAGGTCACTTGTCCATCCACATTGATCGATCCAGATAGCTCCGTTGGAACTGTGTTGGGGAGGGATGGATTGCCTTCAACTGGCCTTTGACCGGACTGCGCCAAGGAGGGGACGGTGGCACAGAGGCAAACCATGGCGAGGATGAAAGTTGATGGCATCGGCGAAATCCAATTCCAGAGTACAGGGTTCTGACAATTTCGTTTGGGATTTCCAGACACAGAAAACAACTCGCTCAACCCACTCAAGGTTTCGGTAGCGATTCTGTGATTTCTGCTGCAATTTCTTTCTTCGTGAACAGAATTGTCTCAGGACCAACAGCACCGCCCGTCATCAGCATACTCATGGCTTGCTCCATAGACAGGTCTGTCTCTGTGACACGCTCGATTGGAAGCACCTGCAGGAAAGCTGAAGTCGGGTTGATGGCGTTGGGCAGCAAGACTGCGGCCAACAGCTTGCCGCTGGTTGAGTCGGTCATGGTTCGCGTCAAAAAGCCAATACTCTTTTGGCCTGCGATAGGGAAATCCACCAAGACGACGCGCTGGCTGGTTTCTTTCTTGGCCATCATGGTGTCGAGCAGTTGTCGTACCGACGAGTAGACCTTGGCCACAAAGGGCAGCCGCTCCAGCGAAGCCTCAAAGAAGTTGAAGGCTTGACGCCCCACTACCAGCGAGGTTACGCGGCCCACTACATAGAGCAACACCAGCGTGAGGATCACAGCCAGGGCGGGTTGCAACAAGGGTTTGCTGAGCCAATTTGCCGGAAAAATGATTGCAAAAAGTTCGATGATGGGCAAGCCTGCTTTGGCTAAAGTGCTCAACACAAAGCTGAAGATCAAGTACGTAACAAACAGTGGGCCGATGGTGATGATGCCGGCCAGAATGTTGCGTTGTAAACTGCGCAGAGTACGAGCAAGAACAGGTTTCACAAGCCTCTCCTAGTCATCAGGATACGTGACTGAGTGAAGCTTGGTCGGCCGTCGTATCAGAAACCTTTCGTTGGACGCTGATTCGAAGCATAGACAAACCCGGTATATTTGCTATGGAGAAAATGCGGATGAGCGATGGCGAGGATTTTGGTGGGAACGGTGAAGGTGGGCGGCTGCCACTATCGGTTGTGCAGCAGGAAACACAGCGCTATGGACCTGCGTCCACACCAGAACCGCCGCGCAAGATTGCCAATGCACCACGCCCTGACGAGCAACCGCCTACGGGATTTCAACGTGCAATGGGCGCGTTGCGCGTGGCGTTGCCGCTGGTACAGCGGGTTCTGCCTCTGATCAATCCCAATGTCGGCTCCGTTGTCTCGGCTCTGATGGGCCAGCAAACGCATGGGCGTCCAATGCCGCCGCCGGTCAACCTTGACCCCATTGAAGACAGACTGATTGATCTGCAAAGCAGGCACCACGGCCTGCATAGCCAGGTACTGGAGCAAAATGCATCGCTGAATCGGATCGAAGACAATCTGGATGCGATTCGCGACGCGATGGAACGAAATGCGCAAGCGCAAAAGGAATTGCGCGAGGATCTGAAGGCAGTCGCTGGCCGCATCAAGGTTTTTGGATTCCTTGTCTTTGGTATGGTGAGTCTTTCGATGCTGATGAGCGTTGGTCTCTACCTGTATTTGCACCATTTGATTCGGTAATTGTGGGGGAAATTTACGAGTACCTGACCTCGAGTGGCATCTCAGCCATGATCAGAGGTACTAAAGATGGACGAAATGTGCATAAGTAATCTAAATAAAGTGACTTCCAGTCAGATATGGAGGTCAAATATCGACCCTTTTTGGGAAATATATTTATATCGTAGATATGTTTTTCAGTTTCATGAAACCAAGTTTTCCTCTTTCTGCTTACTTTAACAAAGTTTATGCTCTGAGACATTGCCAGTCGTGATTTCAAAGGGCTACTATTCGAGTAGTTCAAACGGGTTTGATTACCAAAACCCTAGACAGCGTCACTATGCAGCATTCCCTGTTTCGGCGTTGCTATATGGTTCACAATGCTTGACTAACGAACGACGCCCTAGCGGCGTCAGCGCATGGAGTGTTTACCTATGGCGTGGTATGCCTACTGCATCGGTGAGAAACAAGCTTTTCCTGAATTGGCCCGTCATCGCAAACCAGTCCCGATGGAATCAGTCGTCGGAGTGAGCGGTAACCAAGTATTTCTTTACCCCGCAAGTGACCTCGCTATTGTCGTGAGCGAGCACAATCCCCAGGACGCACTCAACCAGAAGTCGGGCGTGGACCACGCACGGGTCATCGCCGACTGTTTTCAACATTCCACAGTGTTGCCATTCCGCTTTGGAACGGTATTCAACGACGACGAGACTCTGCGCAAGTCCATCCGCTCCAACCAGCGCCAGTTTCTTGGCAATATCGACAAACTACGCGGCAAGACCGAGATGCACCTGAAGATCCTGGTCGATGATTGCTGCACTCACTCATTCGAAAAGCAGTTGCCGATCGAGGGTGTGGGCCGTGAGTATCTTTCCAATCTGCGGGAGAGTGCAACTCGCCAGAGAGATCGTCAGACACGTGCCCGTGCAGTCAGTTTCCAGATGCACAGGCAGTTTCTGCCTCTGGATGAGGAAGTGAGTTGTCGGTTGACGGAAAGCGGCAAGATGCTGCTGGATGTTTCTCACCTGATTGACCGCAAGTGCGTGGAGCGCTACCAGAATAAATTTTTGACTACCAGCGCCATGATGCGGGAGTGCCAGATGCAGCTTTCTGGCCCCTGGCCACCCTACCACTTCGTCCACCGTCTCACCCGCACGGCTCACCATCCACAGCCAGCAGGAGCGATTTCTGCTGCGTTGCACGCTGCCGCTGTGGGCAATGTTCCTCAACCGCTTGCGGCGCTGGCATAAGTCCATTGCCTTGCTGAAAGTTCTGACGCAAAAGCCCTGGCCGCGGCCAGGGCTTTTGCGTGCGATGCACTCTCAATTAGAGCTTGACGTTGTTTCGTTTTTACGACGGCTGAGCACGAATGCCTTACGACGATCTTTTGAGGCGTGGTCGATCTTCTTCCAGAAGCCAACAAAGTAGTCGATTGCGGAGATGGTCGAGACCAACACGGTGAAATAGATGGCGGTAATCGCGATCCAGCGCACCGGAATGATGAGATAGCCGAAATGCCACTGATCCCAACGATGGGCCAGGATCGCCGAGACGACAGAGACAATCTGGATGACCGTCTTCAACTTGCCCAGATCACTGGCTTCGATGGTGAAGCCTTCAGACGAAGCGATGGAGCGCAGACCGCTGATGAGGAACTCGCGGCCGATGATGGCCACAGCAATCCACACCTTGACCACTTGCGGATTGTATGCGACGAGAGCGATCAGCGCGCCGGTCACCATGATCTTGTCGGCAAGCGGATCAAGCAGAATGCCCATTGTCGTGATCTGCTTGCGCTTGCGAGCAAGATAGCCATCGACTCCGTCGGTGATGGAGGCTAGAACGAAGAGCACCGATGCCAGGATCTCCTGTTCGCCGTGCGACCCTTGCAGCGGGAAGTGCGGCGAAAGAATCCAAAGCAGCAGTGGGATCATGACGATCCGGCTCATCGTGATGGAGTTGGGCAGATTCATGCGGTTTGCGTCATTGCTTGATGCTTCTGTCCATTATTGCACTATGAGTTCGATTGCGTACTACGCATTGATTCAACGGACACAAACAGACCGCTGCGGGATGTGGCAAAGCACATCTCGCAGCGATTGCAAAACACGTTTGAAGCAAGTCAGCAATGCGTCAATAGACAGGAAAGACGGGAGAAGTAGGGATGGTAGGCATGGTGGGCGATTGCGCTTTCATGCTGTCCATTTCGTGATGTGCGAAGAGCGCGAGACCGATTGAACTTCCGATGCCAACACCCATGATAATCCAGAATGCCTTTTGGGGAGCACCTGCCTGCAGATAGACGACATCTTCATAAGCGATCGGCGTTGTTGCTGGATCGCCATAGAGCTGCATGCCGAAGGAGTTCTGATCGATGCTGACAACT
>Ga0182030_10025644_pt1 | contig 10718 bp, 7 predicted proteins | sample 812S3MmetaG_FD_121299 | JGI IMG/M metagenome (GOLD analysis project Ga0182030, IMG submission 121299) | Permafrost microbial communities from Stordalen Mire, Sweden - 812S3M metaG (Illumina Assembly) | ecosystem: Environmental > Terrestrial > Soil > Wetlands > Permafrost | place: Sweden... | reverse complement strand
CCGGCGTCGTCGCCGGCCGGCCCGGCGAGCAGGCCCTGGCACAGGCGGGTGAGGTCGGCCAGTGCGGGCCCGCGCTGGCGGGATGCCAGGTATTGGTCGGCGACCGTCCAGCGAGCGTAGGCCAGCACCTGCCCGGCGATTGACGGGTCGGTCTCGGCGGCCAGGTGCCTGACCGCGAGCGCGAGGTATTGCTGCGGCGCGAGTTCGGAGTCGCGGACCAGGTCGCGGACGCAGTTCCAGGCCACCGCCCGGTTCAGCGGATCGGCGATGCGCCCGAGCGACGCGGTCAGCGTGGCCAGTGACGCCGGATCCAGCCGTATCTTGCAGTAACCGGCGTCACCGTCGTTCGGCAGGACCAGCGCAGGCTCGGGCTGGATGGCCGCCGGGGGCAGCGTGACCTCCTTCGCGCCGGCCGGCACGAGCACCGGGATCCTGGCGCGCAGGGTGAGCGTGCCGGCCCCGTCCGCGTCGTACACCCCGAGCCAGATGCGGTGCGGCCGGCTTCCCCGGTGAGCGACCGACCAGGCGGGGGCAGCCGGTCCCGGTCGGCTGACCCTGAGCGTGTCCACGCCGGCCGTGCCCAGCCAGCGCCCGGCCCAATCCCGCACGTCCGTGCCGGACGCCCGGCTCAGGCAGTCCAGCAGGTCCGCCAGGTCGGCGCTGCCGAAGCGGTAGCGCACGAGGAAGTCGTTGATCCCGGCGAGGAACGCCGGCCGGCCCAGCCAGGTCACGAGCTGGCGCAGTACCGAAGCACCCTTGGCGTAGGAGATGTCGTCGTAGGCCGAGCGCGCCGCATCGGTGTCTGGCACCTCCCGTGGCTCGGGCGCCACCGGATGAGTGGACGGGCGCTGGTCCGCGTCATAGCCGCGGGGCTTGCGGGTCAGCGCGAAGTCGGTCCACGTCGCGGTGAAGGCGGTGGCCTCGGACAGGACCTGGAAACCCATGTACTCGGCAAACGACTCGCTCAGCCACACGTCGTTCCACCAGCGCATGGTGACCAGGTCGCCGAACCACATGTGCGCCATCTCGTGCGCGATCACCACGCCCCGCATCTGCCGCTCGGCCTGGGTCACCGCGGTCGGGAAGAGGAACTCGTCCCGGACGGTGACACAGCCGGGGTTCTCCATCGCCCCGGCTTCAAGTTCGGGAACGAACGCCTGGTCATAGGAGTCATACGGGTAGGGCTCGGCGAAGATCTCGGTGTACCGGTCGAAACAGGCCAGGGTAATGGCGAAGATCTCCTCGGCGTCGCGGCGCAGGTGCCCGGCCAGCGACTGCCTGGCGTGCAGGCCGAACGGGATGCCGCGGTGCTCGGCGTGGATGCTGTGAAAAGGCCCGGCCACCACCGTGGACAGGTACGTGGACATCGGCGGGGTGGCGGCCAGCTCCCAGCATCCCGGCCGGATCGGCCGCGCCCGGCCGTTGCCGACGACGGTCCAGTGCGCGGGCGCCCTGACCGTCGTGGCGATGGCCGCCTTCATGTCCGGCTGGTCGAAGGCCGCGAACACCCGCTGCGCGTCGTCCAGTCCGCCGTGCACGGCGAGGTACGTCTCGCCGTCGGCGTCGTCGGTAAAGCGGTGCAGGCCCGCCCCGGTCCGGGAGTACGGCATGTCCGCCTCGACCCGCAGCTCGTTGGCGGCCTGCAACCCGGGAAGCGGCAGCCGGTTCCCGTCCAGTTCCCGCGGATCCAGGTCCCGGCCGTTGAGCACCACCCGGCGCAGCCGGGCCGGCCTGATCTCGGCGAACGTGCTCGCACCAGGCGTCCGGCAGCCGAACCGGACGACGGTGACCGACCCGAATACCTCCTCGCCGCCGGTGACATCGAGGTCGACGTGGTACCCGGACACGTCGATGAGCCGGGCACGCTGTTGCGCCTCGGCGTACGTCAGGGCGGTCACGGGCACTCCGGGCATCAGGGCGGTGGACAACAGCCTAGGCTCCCGGCTCCAGCCCGGCTTGACGTGTCCGATTCAGGGGTGGCGGAATACAGGATGTTGTCTACCCAGATACCCGCAGACATTTCAGTCCCTGCTATTCATTTCGGGCACCAGGAACAGCTTACCGACGTTCGGTGATTACATCGCGGATATTCCAGTTCCGTCCTCTCCATCCGGCTATTCCGGCGTAGGCTGATCTGATCTCAGCGGAAGGCCGGGAACCGTTGAGGGGGGAACGAGCGGTGTTCGGATTATTCACGGGCAGGGGCGGCTGGCCCCTTGTCCCTATGAGACCTCGGCGCAAGGGTGCCGAAGAGGTGTTGCCAGGTCGCTCGGTGCAGAGCCGGGAAGGGGCAGGAATGGTGGGTCATAAGGCGGTGACCAGTTAAATGAACGACCAGACTTCGACCAACGGACCTACCGTGTCAACCGAGCCCGGCGCGCCGGTCGCCTCATCCCGCCCGGAGCCGACCGGGACGGAGGTCTGGGCGGTCTGCTGCTCGGGCGGCGGCATCCGCTCGGCTTCCTACTGCCTGGGCGGGTTGCAAGCGCTCGAGGAGACCAAGTTCCTGGATAAGGCCAGGCTGATCCTCGGCGTGTCCGGCGGCAGCTACATGGCGGCATCGCGTGCGCTCGTGGCGCGCGACCTCAAACTCGGCGCGGGAGCGACCGGGCTACCCGCATACGCGCCCGGCAGCCCGGAGGAGCAACACCTGCGCGACAACACGCGGTACCTCGTGCCCGACGCCAAGACGCTGCTGGCCGGGGTGCTGTCGCTGATGTTCGGCGCGGTGCTCACCCTCGTCCTCGTCCTCACCCCGGTTTTCGCGGTGGCACATGCCTGGGGCTGGGTGCTGCGCTCCCGCCGGGTGCTGACCTACACGGTCACGGTGGCGCCACATTCCCGTACGCAGCAGTGGGCGGCCGCGCTCACCGCGACCACATGGTGGATCTGGCCGGTGATAGCCGCCGGGGTGACGTTCGTCATCTTCCTGTGGTGGTGGGTCACCCTGAGACCAGGTCCGCGCGGACAGGAGCGCCAGAGCCAGGTCGCGGTCAAGGCGCTCGGGTGGGCCACGGTCCTCACCGTGGTGCTGGCGGCGGCCATGTTCGCCGTCCCGGGGGTGGTGGCGTGGCTATCCAGCTCACACTCGGGCGCACTCAGGACCGTCCTTGACGACCTCGGCTTCGGCAGCGGCGCCGGGTGGACACCGGCGGCCATCGGCGGCTTTGCCGCCGCCGTCATCGGGGTATCCCAGTCCGCCAGGAATACGCTGACCAAGTACAACCTGCTCAAGTCGCCGGAGGCGGCCAAGGGGAACGCGCCGAAGCCGGGGCTGATCGGCACCGCCGTCGGATATCTTCGCGGGCTCCTGCTGCCTTGGCTGGCCAGCGTCCTGATCCTGCTCGCGTTCGCCGTGGCCGGGCTGCGCTGGGCGAAAGACGGCGCGGCGGCCGGATTCACCCGGGACCAGCTGTGGCAGCTCATCGGCGCGCTCGCGGTCATGCTGGTCATGCGGTTCCTGGCCGACGCCAACCGGATAGCGCTGCACGATTTCTATCGGTGGCGGCTGGCCAGCGCTTACTCCGTGATCAGAGACACCAGTGGGCACGATGGCAAGCCAGCGCCGTTCGGTACAAAGGATTCTCCGGGCACCCGGCTGTCGGAGCTGAGCGGAGAGCGGCCAGAACTGGTGATGTGCACTACCGCTAACATCAACGCCCACCGGGAGGTGCCGCCCGGGCGAGGCGGGCTGAGCTTCAGCTTCGATCCATACCACGCGACGTTGCGCGGACCTGGGCCCACGGAATTGGTCCGGGCGCGCACGACCGATTACGAAGCGCTGGTCGGGCCGCGCCGGTTCACGCTGTTCGACGTGTCAGCCATCAGCGGGGCAGCCTTCTCCCCGCTGATGGGAGCGGCGACGCAGCAGGCCTACCGGATCTTGTTCACGGCCACCAACTTGCGCCTCGGTGTCTGGCTGCCGCACCCGGCCGTCGTGGACGCAGCCGCCCAGGAGCTGGAACGGCAGGGGACAGGCAACCATGCCGACCGATGGTGGCACGCGGTAGGGCTGCTGCTGTGGTACATGGCGCCCCACCCCACCTGGCGGCACAGCGGCGAGAAGCCAGGCAGACGCGAGGCGCGGCTGTGGGCGTACGTGCTGAAGCTGCGCAGGGACGATAGTCCCTCCCGGCAGTTCCTCGGTGGCCTGCTGTACCACGCGCTGCAGCCCACCCTGGGCATGCTGTACGCCGAGGCCGTCGGGCACACCAGCTACCGGAACACGTGGATGTGCGTCACCGACGGAGGGCACTATGACAACCTGGGCCTCGTCGAGGCCCTGCACCGGGCGCCTGAGCTGGGGATCACGCACATCCTGGTCCTCGACGCCAGCGGCGACAAGGCGGACACCTGGTCCACGCTCGGCGGATCCATCGCGCTGGCCAGGTCTGACGCGGAAACCGAGATCGTGATCAATCCGATGACGATGATCACTCCGCTGAAGGGCGCGGCACCGGAGCTGGGCCAGGGAGAGGTCGTGTGCCCGTGGGCCAGCGGCACCTTCACCCGGCGGGCGCCGGCCGGAACCGGGCGGGACAGCACAATCGTGGTGTGCAAGCTCGGCTGGTGGACGGGCGCGCCGTGGGACGTGCGCGCCTACGCGGCGGGTCACCCGACTTACCCGGCGGACTCCACCCTGGACCAGCTTTACGACAGCGCGGAGTTCGACGCCTACCGGGAGCTGGGAGCGTCTTCGGTCAAGCTGGCCATGCACAACGTCGCCGGAAGAGGTAAGGGGAAGGAACGGCTATGAATTCGCCCGCTACACCGCCCGAGGGTGGCAGCACGTCGGACGTGGCCTACCGGCCTGGCCGGCTCAAGCGGCTCTACGACAAGATCACGGGCGAGGTGGCGGTCAAGCACCCGTGGTACACGCTGCCGAAGGATCTTGGCCTGGCTGAGCTCATCGGCATTCGTGACACGCTCAGGCGAGAGAACCTTTTCGACACCTCCCGCCTCCCGTCGGTTGATCCCGTGCCACCGCCGCCGTATGACGAGTCGTACCTGACCGCGCGCACCGCGGATGGCAGCTGGAACGACCTGGAGCACCCCGAGATGGGGATGGCCAGCACCCGCTTCGGGCGCAACGTGCCGCTGGGTGACACCTGGCCCGATAAAGACCGGACGATGGTGCCGAACCCGCGTGAGATCAGCCTCAAGCTGATGACCCGCGACACCTTTAACCCGGCCACGGCCGGCAACGCGCTGATCACGGCGTGGCTGCAGTTCATGGTCCACGATTGGGTCAGTCACGGCACGAGCCCCAAGGACGACCCGTGGGTACTGCCGGAGGTCGAGGGTGACGACTGGCCCACGCCCCCCGTCGTGGTCATGCGCGTACCGCCCGACCCGACATCTCCGCCGGACTCGACCCTGCCGCCCACGCACCTCAATGTGAACACCCACTGGTGGGACGGATCGTCGGTCTACGGCAACGACCTGGAACAGCAGCGGTTTCTTCGCGAAGGCACGGGCGGGCGGCTACGACTGGCCGGCGGTTTGCCGCCGATCCCGCCTGACCCCGCCAACGATCCGACCCTCGTGCCGGGCTTCTGGCTGGGCCTGGGCATGATGCAGACGTTGTTCTCGATGGAGCACAACAGCATCGCCGCCATGCTCGCCGCGGCACATCCGGAGTTCGGCGACGAGACGCTGTTCGCCAAGGCCAGGTTGATCACCTGCGCGCTCATCGCCAAGATCCACACCGTCGAATGGACGCCCGCGGTCACCGCCCACCCCACGGCCGTCGAAGGGCTGTACGCGAACTGGTGGGGCCTGGCGGGCCAGAAACTGCACAAGTTCGTCGCGACGATCTCCAAGAACGAGGCACTGCGCGGCATTCCCGGCACCGACACCGAGGACTTCGGCGTGCCGTACGCCCTCACCGAGGAATTCGTCGCGGTCTACCGGATGCACCCGCTGGTGCCGGACGATTTCGACTTCCGGTCGGTACGCGACGACGCGCCGACGCTCGGGCCGCGGTCCTTCAGCGAGCTGACCGGACCGCAGGCCGTCCCGATCCTGCGGGACCAGCCGTTGACCGACATCGTCTACACGTTCGGTACCACGCATCCGGGCCTGGTCACACTGCACAACTTCCCGAAGGGCCTGCAGACTTATCTGCGGCCCGACACCGGCGCGTACATGGACATGGCGGCGCTGGACATCCTGCGCTGCCGTGAGCTCGGGGTGCCGCGGTACTGCGAGTTCCGCCGCCTGCTGCACCTTCCCGTGCCGCGGACTTTCGAGGAGGTGACGAGCAACAAGGTCTGGGCGAAGGAACTGCATGACGTCTACGGCGGCGAGATCACCGATCTCGACCTCATCCCCGGCGTCATGGCCGAGGACTTCCCGCAGGGCTTCGCCTTCAGCGACACAGCGTTCCGCATCTTCATCCTGATGGCCTCCCGGCGGCTCAACAGTGACCGCTTCTTCACCGACTACTTCACCGACGAGGTCTACACCCCCGAGGGCATGACGTGGATCGCGGACAACACGATGCGCTCGGTGCTGGCCCGGCACTGCCCGGACTTGGGGCCGACGGTGGCGAAGCTGCCGAACGCGTTCGCGATCTGGGACAGGACGGCCGCGAAATGACCACCCCCCAGTCGCTGAACCCCCAGTCGCTGGACGACAAGCGCGTCGCCATCGTCAACGAGCACATGCGGCTTGAGAACGCCTACGACTTCCCCGCGTGCGTCGGCGTGTTCGGCAGGCCGCAGTACCAGCTGGTCGCCGACGGAGAGCTTTACGACGGCGCGGACCGGGTGCACTACTTCCTGTCCCAGAACCACACGGCCTTCCCCGACTTCGTCTTCGAGCCCACCAGGGTGTCCCCGACGACCGACGCGGTGCTCGTCGAAGGGCGTTTCGTCGGCAGGCAGCTCGGACCATGGCGCGGCCTGCCTGCTTCCGGGCGGAAGGTCGACTTCCAGATGTGCCTGATCTTCGAGTTCGACGGGGAGTCGATGACCAACGAGAAGATCTACTTCGACCTGAATACCCCGCTGCTGCAGCTGGGCATCGGCGACGACTACAACTCGGTGCGCGGCAAGCTGTCTGCCGTCCTGGGCCATCCGGTCGTGATTCTCAAGGCGCTCGTCTTCAGCCTGACGCACCGCCAGAAGCCAGGCACGGTGAAACCGACGCCATGATAGTGAAATACGTCATCACGATTGCCTACTCGGCGCTGCTGGCCGGCGGGGTCTTTGTCGGCGTCCGTCAGATATACCAGGGCTTCCGCAGGCCCAACGAGTTGCTGAACCCGCTGTTCGGCAACAAGGTCGCGATCCGGATGTTCACCGTCCACATCATCGTGGTCAGCTGCGCTCTGTTCGTGATCGGTCCGCTGGCCGTTGCGCACAAGAGCCCGCTCTACTACTGGGGCGGGCGGAGCCTGCTGGTGATCTCGTCCCTGCCGATCGCCGCCTTCCTTAACCGGAACCCGCAGAGTTTCGGCAATTTCATCGGCAAATGGGTCATGGTGCGCAACTTCTTCGAGTACGGCATCCACATCGTCTTCATCGCGCTGCCGCTGTCATGGTTCCGGTACTACCTGCTGCTCTGGTGGGTGGTCGCCTACCGCTACCTGGACGTCGGTCCCCGCCGGCTCATGCAGCGGCTCTACAACACGCCCGAGAAGCAGGCTGCCCGGCCGTGGGCGCAGTACCTGAACTGGCTCGTTATCGTGACGATTTACGTCGGCGCATTCTTCGCGGTCTTCTACAAGCAGATCCTGTTCGCGCAGCTGCCGAACCCCGCCACGCACGAATACATCCCCGCGCGCTGGGAGTACGGTGTCGTGATCGCCGTCAACTTCGCCCTCGCCTTGTTCGAGTGGATAACAATCCGCCAGTACAGCGACTCACTGCTAGCAGCGGCCGGCGTGCACGAGAAGATCACCGCCGCACACTACTGACGCGGCAGGCCGGCGCCTCGGGGCCCGACGCCGGGCCGGGACCGTATTGCGGTTGCGTTACGAAACGATGCCAACTCTGTTCCGGGCTTGCCCGCCATCCGGGACCAGTTTTGAATGAGGATTCACACCGGAACATGCCGCTCCCAATGGCGAGGTAAAGCTTCGATGAATCCCGGTTCAGTACTCGAAGTCGAGCGCGTGACGGTCCGTTTCGGCGGCCTGACGGCGCTCGATGCCGTGTCCCTCGCCGTCCCGCCCCGTCACGTCATGGGCGTCATCGGGCCGAACGGCGCCGGTAAGACCACACTGCTCAACGTCTTGTGCGGCTTCACCCGGCCGGACGCCGGCCAGGTCTTGTTCGGCGGCCGCCAGCACAACGTCAAGCCGCACCGGCTCGCCGCAATTGGCGTGGCGCGGACCCTGCAGGGCGTCGGCTTGTACGCCGGGCTTTCCGCGCTGGAGAACGTCATGGTCGGCGCGACCTGCCGGGCCTCGGCCGGATTCTGGTCCGCGCTGCTCACGCTGCCGCGGGCCGGCCGTGATGAGCGCACGCTGGGCGAGGCGGCCCGGCAGGCGCTGGAACGCGTCGGGGCCGCCGACGTCGCGGACGCAAGGCCCGGCGAGCTTTCCTACGGTATGCGGAAAAGGGTCGCGCTGGCCCGGGCGCTGGTGGCCAAGCCCAGCCTGATCTTGCTCGATGAGCCGGCCAGCGGCCTGGACGAGAACGAACTGGCCGAGCTCGGCGCCCTCATCCGCGACCTGGCCACCGAGGGATCGGTGGTGGTGGTGGAGCACCACATGGACCTGATGATGGCCGTCTGCGACTCGATCACGGTCCTCGACTTCGGGAAGGTGATCGCCACCGGCACGCCGCGGCAGGTCCAGGACGACCCCGCCGTGACCGCCGCGTATCTCGGCGCGAGCAGCGGTCAGGAGGCCGCCGGTGAGTAGCGGCGCGGACAGGGCCCCTGGCGGGCCCGCGGCAGGCAGCGGGCCCGCGGCAGGCAGCGGGCCTGCGCTGGCCATCGAGGAACTCGTCGCGGGATACGGCGGGGTGACCGCGCTGGACGGTGTCAGCATCTCGGCGGGCACGGCTGCGATCACGGCGGTGCTCGGCGCGAACGGGGCGGGCAAGACGACGCTGCTGCGCGCGGTCAGCGGGATGGTCAGGCCCCGCCGAGGGCGTGTCCTGGTCGACGGGACCGACCTGGCGGGCCGTAACCCCGAGCAGATGGTCCGGGCCGGCGTCGCGCACGTGCCCGAAGGGCAGGGGGTGATCGCTGAGCTCACCGTCGAGGAGAACCTCCGGATCGGCATGATGAGCTGGCCCGGCGGCCTGCGGCGGACGGCCGGGGGAACCGACGGGCGCGGACACTCCCGGGCGGCCCGGGCGGCCGCGCTCGACGAAGCCTACGAACGCTTCCGGCCGCTCGCCGACCGCAGGCGCAAGCTGGCCTCGACCCTGTCCGGCGGTGAGCGGCAGATGCTGGTCATCGCGCGTGCCCTGCTCGCGCGGCCGCGCGTGCTGCTGCTCGACGAGCCGTCGCTGGGCCTCGCGCCCAGGATCATGACGCAGGTCATGGACATGGTGGTCAAGCTCAGCCGGGAAAACGGGCTCACCATCGTCCTCGTCGAGCAGAACGCCCGCAGCGCCCTGGCGATCGCCGATCACGGCGTGGTGCTGAACCTGGGCCGGGTCGTGGCCTCCGCGGATGCCAGGACGCTCGCCGCCGACGTCGCCCTACGCCATCACTACCTCGGGTTCTAGCTACTCATAGGAGCATGCCAGTGGTCGAGTTCCTTCAGTTCACGCTCAGCGGGATCGTCTTCGGGATGATCTACGCAGCGGTGGCGCTGTCCCTCGTGCTGATCTGGCGGGGCACCCGGCTGCTGAACTACGCCCAGGGCGGGATGGCCATGTTCACCACCTACGTGGCGATCGAGGTCATCCACCACACCGGCTCCTACTGGGCCGGGTTCGTGGTCGCGCTCGCGGCCGGCGTCGTGCTCGGCGCCGCCTGCCAGCTCACCGTCATCCGGCCGACCATGAACAAGCCGCCGCTCAACGCGGTCATTGTCACGATCGGGCTGCTCACCCTGCTCGAAGGCCTGGCCGGAATCTTCTACGGCGGCCAGTACAGGTCCTTTCCCGCGGCGTTCTCGATCACCGGGCTGAAAATCGGCACGACGCCGCTCGGCGTATCGCGGTTCGACGTGTTCGTCGCCGTGGCGGTGCTGGTGACCACGCTGGTGCTGGCGGCGGCGTTCAAGTACACCAACGCCGGGCTGCGGATGCGCGCGGCCGCGTTCAATACGACCATCGCCCGGCTGTCCGGCATCCGGGTCGCGCGCGTGCTCACCGTCGGCTGGGCGCTGGCGGGCCTGATCGGCGCGCTGGCCGGCGTCCTGGTCTCGCCGTCCACGTTCCTCTACCCGAACAGCATGGACACGATCTTCGTGTTCGGCTTCACCGCGGCCGTGATCGGCGGCCTGGACAGCCCGGCGGGAGCGGTAGTCGGCGGGCTGCTGCTAGGTGTCGTGCTCAGCTACGTGGCCGGCTACCTGGGTTCCAAGGGCTCCGACCTGACCTCGCTTGTCGCGCTCGCCATCCTGGTCGTGGTGCTGATGATCCGGCCAGGCGGGTTGTTCTCCGCCGCGCGGATGCGGCAGGTTTGACGATGCAGACGCTGCCACGCAGGCTCGGCGTCGCCGTCATCGTGGCGGTCATCGTCGTTTTGGCGTCCATCAAGCTGGACGCCTTCCGCGATTACCAGATCGCGGAGATCGCGGTCGAGGT
>Ga0182030_10025643_pt1 | contig 10718 bp, 7 predicted proteins | sample 812S3MmetaG_FD_121299 | JGI IMG/M metagenome (GOLD analysis project Ga0182030, IMG submission 121299) | Permafrost microbial communities from Stordalen Mire, Sweden - 812S3M metaG (Illumina Assembly) | ecosystem: Environmental > Terrestrial > Soil > Wetlands > Permafrost | place: Sweden... | reverse complement strand
GTTGTAATCATTGGAGTAGATTTGCAGGGCGACGCCTTGCTGGTGCAAATTACTCTGGCAGGAGGCGCGATGGGCGCGTTCCTTGGCCTTCGCCAGCGCCGGCAACAGCATGGCGGCTAAAATGGCGATGATGGCGATGACCACCAACAGTTCAATCAAGGTAAACGCTTTGACGGGAGTTTTCCGAAGAAACGGACGGCGCATCACAGATAATACATTTTGCATATTCGGGCTGATACCAAATAATGCGCCGTCCGCCGGCCAAACCCGACAAACAATCGTAAGCCGCCGAACCCCGGCGGCAGGATTTATTGATTCTTTTTGTTTTCTGGATTTTCTTGGATCAAGGCCGTCGCCTCGTTCAAAAGAATTCGCGCAAATTCCCAGTCGAACCAAAACCCCTGCATGGGCGTGCCTTGATCCAAAGGTCTGCGGAACTTGTTTTCGATGATTTCGCGGGCGGCAGCGAGTTGCAACCGGGCTTCATCGGTTTTGCCGAGTTTTTGATCGGACATGGCGAGGATGATGCGGGCCGTGGCGGTTCGCGGCGCTATATGCTCGGGATAATTCAGGCTTTGCTGGCTCCAGTCGGCGGCTTTTTGGAAATTGCCGTTACGGTATTCCAACAACGCCTGCGAAACCGACCGCCACGCCGCGAGAAAAATATCGCCGCTGACATCCTCGTTGGCGTCCACAAATTGCACGGCCATGCCGTCCGGAGGTTCCAATACCTTCAAGATTTTCTGGTTGGGGGGCAACAACAGGCTGATTTTAACAATCCGGTCGGCAAACGGCTGCTGGCTGCCGGTAAAATGGGCGAGCGCCTCCCGGCGGAAATTTTCATAACCCGCCAGGTCGCCCTGTTCAACCAAGGTCGGGCCATATCTCAAATAATCCAATGTGCAAACATCCCAGCCATCCAACTGATTGATTTGCATCAGCACCTTGAAGCAATCAGCGGCTTCCTTCCATTGGTTCCGGATCGCATGATATTCGCCCAGCGAGCGGAATACATTCGCGCCTTCGACGGTTGGCTGGGTGATGGAAATTCCGCGCACTAATTCGTCGGCCGCGTCATCATTGCCTTGATTGATCAGAATCGTAGCTTGAGTGATTTTTTCCCGCGTCTCGGCTTCCTGCCGTAATTGAACCTCCTTCAAACGCTCCCATTCCGCCTGTTGCTCCGCTTGGTCTGCCCGCAAATAGGCCGCTTTTTCCAGAAGATAAAGCCGGGTGGATACGGTTATCCCAACGATCAGCGCCAACGCCAACGCACTCCCGGCGGCAAAGAGTCCTTTGTTCCGACGCACCAGTTTCTGAAACCGATACAGGCGGCTTGGCGGACGGGCGACAACCGGTTCGCTGTTCAAATAGCGCTGAATGTCCATCGCCAGGCCGTTGGCCGTTTCGTAGCGCCGTCGCCGGTCTTTTTCCAGCGCCTTCATCACGATCCAATCCAGATCGCCCCGCAACAACGAGATTAATTTGGGTGGTTCGGCGTGGCGATGTTCCGCCGTCGCCTTTAACTCCACGCCGATAAGAGTCGTAACCATCGTGGAAGGCCGTTGCGGTTCCTGCTCCCGCAGGGTCCGGCGCATTTCATCCAAACCGCCCTGGAGAAGTATCTTCGCATCAAAGGGCGTTTTGCTGGTGAGCAGTTCATAAAGCAAGACGCCCAGGCTGTAAATATCGCTACGCGTGTCCACGTCCAGACCGCTCATTTCCGCCTGCTCCGGGCTCATATAAGCGGGGGTGCCGATGATCTGTTCGAAGGCGGTGAACAGGGTCTTGTCGGTCAAACGCGCTTCAATCGCCTTGGCAATGCCAAAATCAATCACCTTGGGCACCGGCACGCCATCATGCAAGGTGACAAGTATGTTTGAAGGCTTAATGTCGCGGTGAATGATTCCCTTTTGATGGGCGTGTTGAATGGCCTGACAAATCTGAATGAACAATTCAAGACGCTGGCGGGTATCCAAATTGTTCTGGTCGCAATACTCCGTGATCTTGACGCCGCGCACCAATTCCATGACAAAATATGGCCGCCCCGTTTCCGTCGCGCCGGCATCAAACACGCGGGCGATGTTAAGATGATCCATCATCGCCAATGCCTGCCGTTCGGCTTCAAACCGGGCGATGACGTTCTTGGTATCCATGCCCAGCTTGATGATCTTGAGCGCGACGCGCCGACGCACCGGCTCCTGCTGTTCGGCCATGTAAATCACGCCGCCGCCGCCCTCGCCGATTTTTTGCAGCAATTTATAACGGCCGATGCGGGTGCCGAGACCTTCGAGCAAAGGTGATTCTGCGGCGGAGCTTCCCCCGGAATTGGCGTTGGCGGGAAAGTCGAGGGGAACCGCATCCTTGAAAAAATTCTCCGCCTTCTGACCGGCCTCCAACAGCGCTTCAATTCGGTCCCGCATTTCCGGCTCACCGGCACAAGCCTCATCCAGAAAAGCATTCTGCGCCGTGGCGTTGGGGAGGTTCCGGGCCGCTTCAAATAATGATTCTTCGTTGGGTCTCACTTGTTTCAAAGCCAGGCGTCACCTGCGCCCGCCATTCAGATTTGGGTTCGGATCGCCTGAAAGAGCCAAGCTTTCGCATAGGCCCATTGACGCTCCACCGTGCGTTCCGTTACGCCCAGGTTCTCCGCGACTTCTTGATTGGTCATGCCGCCAAAAAATTTCATGACGACAATCCGGGCCTTTTCCTTGTCTTCCGCTTGCAATTGTTCCAGCGCTTCATTGATTAACAAAACTTTGTCGTTGGGCGTCACGGCGGCCAGATCCAAGTCGTCAATATCCAATTTTATCTGTCCGCCACCGCGCTTCAATCTGGATTTATGGCGCGCATTATCAACCAAAATACGCCGCATGGCCTCGGCCGCCGCGCCAAAAAAATGCGCGCGATTCTGCCACCCGCGGTCGCCCGCCCCAATCATCCGCAGCCAGGCTTCATGCACCAGCGCCGTGGCCTGCAAAGTCTGGCCAGCCAACTCCTGAGCCATGCGCGCCGCCGCCAGGTTGCGCAGGTCATTGTAAACAAGCGGCAATAATTCTTCCGAAGCCTTGCCATCGCCACCCCGAATGGCTTGCAGCATTAGGGTTATGTCGCTCATGGTATTTCCAATATACAATTTGCGTGCTGAGTATGCAATTTTGAATAAGCGCTCGCCGGTGAAATATCCAGACGCATCTCCTTGAAAGCGCCGGTCATTGCCTGCGAACCTCTTAAGTTGTCGCGTATGGGCGGAATGTCGGGCCGACCGCCATCCTTGTCATGCGGCGCGCAGAGGTCTTCGACATGCTCGTCAAAGTGGCTTGGCCCAGCACCTCATTGAGCTTGGCATAAAACGGATGACCGGGGTTTATGGGTGGGAATTAATAGTTCGTCTTGCTGCGGTTTGTGTTTGCCGAGGGCCATGAAAACCAGACGCCACTTCCCCAGGTTTGTTCAACAGCCGCAGGACGTTTATGACGGGCTGTTAGCCAGTAAAAAAGCCCGGATTTTACTCCGGGCTTCGTGATTAAACTTTCAGTTGAACCGAACGCTTAAAGTTTCGCGTTATGGTTCGTCCCATCAAAGTAGGGGCAGATCGGAGCCGTGCCGATGACGCCGATGGTGTAAACAGTAGTTCCCAGCGGGCAGTGAGGGAACGTAGTGGTGTTGTGACCGACGTATTGCAGCAATTGCGTGGTCGTCGGGGCCGTGGCACCGGTCTTCTGGCCGTTTTCCAGGGCGTATTGGTTTTCCGCGCCGTCAATGACACGGAGGTTGTTCATGCAGGCGTTGAGTTGCGCCGTTGCACGGGCACGCACGAAGTTCGGAATCGCGATGGCCGCCAGCAAGCCGATGATGGCGACGACGATCATGATTTCAACCAGCGTGAAGCCGGCTTTGCGGAGTTTTTTCATTGTTTTCATTTTTATGTATTCTTTCTTCTGCTGCGGCGTGAACAGTGCGACAGGCGGGCTATGATGATTTCAATTTTGTTCACTTCATTGCCTGTCACAGCCACAGCATGAGAAGGTATAGCACGACCGATGCCAAATTGTAGGGTTAAACCCTACACGGTGAGGTTTATTTCGACTGCTGGTTTTCGTGCCAGCGGACGGCATCGCGCAACAGTTCGTTCGCGTTGGCAAGCTGAAGTTTTTCCTTGATGCGGGCGCAATAGGCCTGGACGGTCTTGAAGCCCACATGCAAATGTTCGGCGATCTGCCGGGTGTTATGGCCAAGGCCAAGCAATTGAAACACTTCCAGTTCGCGATTGCTCAACTGTTCGACGGGCGAACCCATCGCCGCCTTGCCGCCGGCCACATATTTTTCATTCATCGCGACCATGATCTTGTCGCTTACATAGATCTGCCCGGCGAGCACGCTGCGGATGCCTTGGATGATTTTTTTGGCCGCCTCGCGCTTCATGATGTAACCGCGGGCACCGGCCCGCAGGGCGCGTTCGGCGTAAAGCGATTCGTCGTGCATGGACAAAACCAGCACCGTCACGGCGGGGTGAAGCGCCTTGATGCTCTTGATGAGTTCGAGGCCGGAGCCGTTTTCGAGCGTGATGTCCACAATTGCGACAGAAGGCTGGACAGTTCTGACCAGTTCCAAGGCTTCTGGCTCGTTGCCGGCCTCGCCACAGACTTCAAGGTCGGGCTGCTGGTGGATCAAATTAACCAGCCCTTCGCGCACCAGTGGATGGTCGTCCACCAACAAGACTTTAATTTTTTCTGACATGGTTTTATGATGTGTTTTTGGGAACCAGCGTGCAGGTGATAAGCGTTCCTGACAAGGAAGACAGACGTTCGATGTGAAAGGTTGCGCCAATCATCTCGGCGCGATAGGCCATGATGCGCAATCCCATCCCGTCGCCGTTCCGGGCGTTTTCGGGCAGGCCAATGCCATCGTCGGTGATGGTCAAAATAATTTTGTCTTCCAAATAATCCAGACGGATGTTGATATGTTTGGCTTTGCCATGCCGCGCGGCGTTGATCACCGCCTCCTGCGCAATGCGATACAACTGGGTGGCGACCTTCACGTCATGCAGCGGCACGTCTTGGTTGCCTTCAAACTGGCAGGACACCTTGAACCGTTTGCTTTTCCGGGCTGCCAGCGCCTGAAAATTATCCGCCAACTGCCCGGTCTGCACTTCAATGGGGTCAAGGCCGCGCGCCAACGAGCGGGTGAGTTCAATGGCTTCCTCGACCAGTTCCACCAGGTGATTGGCCTCCGCTGTTTCCGGCAGCGACTTATCCGCCAATTTCTGTCCGAGAACTTGGCTCGCCAGGGCGGTGCCGGTCAGATGCTGGCACAAACCGTCGTGCATGTCGTAGCTGATCCGGCGTTGTTCGCGTTCGGCGGTCTCCACCAGTTCTTTTTGCAGCCGTGTCCGCTCCTTGATTTCCTGGGCTAGCGCGGTCGTCCGCTGGCGCACGCGCGATTCCAGTTCGCGCTGGAGGTTGCGAAGCTTGGCCCCCAGCACCACGACGACGAGGTAAAATGAAAACAGGATCGCCGCGTTCCAGACCGGCACCAGATAACTGGAATAGCGTTCGCCGGCAGCGATGTTGGTGGAGACCCAGGCGGTCGCGCTCAAGGCCGAGATCAAAACCGCGAAGGAAACGCCGACATACCACACCGCCAGAAAAATGGCGGACAGGTAGAAAATCAGGAAGAGCGTCTCGTAACCCGTCAGATAATCCACCCACGCGACGACTCCGAGAATGCCCAGGCACAACGCCGCCACCGCCGGCTTCGACCAGGTTTCGAGTTGCTGAAATTGTTTGAGCATCGCGCCGGCACACTAATCCGTTCGGGCGCGCGACGCGATGCAAAATTTTGGCGGCACATTCACTGAAAGGTAGGGACAGCGCGAGGTTCCCGCCCGTCAGCGCACCGAGGGCGGAACGAATGACGTCAGGGTGTCTGCGTTGATGGCCTCGCCTGACGCTGCGCTCGGCGATGCGGACGCCGCAGCGTTGCTACCTCTGCGTGAAAGCGGACTTGCGAATGCCGGAAATCAGTGCGCCGCCGAAGTGATGGGTGCCAGATAGAAACAATCCGGGTCGTCAGGCGCTTGCTTTGTAGCATTTTGAGAAAAATTGCCCTGGCCCGCAGCCATAAAAATATAAGTGCGTCCATCCTGCCATTTGTGAACGATCACATGACCATCGGCGAAGGAAATCGCCGCCGCAGCGTTATGATTGCCGGAGGCAAGATCAATGAGGTAGGTGTTTCCGGCTGACGCATAGGCGGAAAACGAAATGCTGCCGTCATTGATGGTGCGGGGATTTTCGTCCATGAAGACAAATGTATTGGCCGGCCCGGGTTTGGTGAATGACGTCATCTTGCCATAGGTTTTCCAAGCTGTCTGCGACGCGTTGTAAGCTTTTCCCGGCAGCCACCCGCCAGACACCGGCGAACCGACCGGACGAGGATCACTTCCACCTGCACCCATGGCGGTCGAGGAAGACCAGATTGTTCCGACGGCTGCATTCATGGAATAACTCCGGCAATGAAGCATGTTTCCGGCATACGGGTCAATGTAGTTGTCCGCCGGACAGCGGTAAACCGCCCGGTTGGTGATGTAGGGCGAAAGCAGCGTGTTCGGATCCAGCAGTTCACTGACTTGGCCAACCAGATAAGGTCTGTCTGCGGCATCCAAAGGATCCGCCATGGTGCCAACCACCCAGTTCTTCTTCTTGGCTTGAGTTGAAGCGGCAGTGCCGGCATAACGGGTGAGGTAGGGATAATCATTGGGCGGCAGCAGGTCGCTGTTGTCCTGGGCATACATCTGCAAGGCCAGAATCAACTGGCGCTGGTTTTCAAGACATTGAAACGCCTGCGTGTTGGGTTTGGTTCCGGCAATCGCCGGCAGTAGCATCACCGTCAGCAACGCGAGCGTCGCCAGCACGACGAGCAGTTCCACAAACGTGAAACCGTCTTCGCGATTTTTTTTATCAATGAATGGATGCGTCGGTTTCATGATTTCACGGGCTTAAAACGATGCGATAAAACCGCTGGCCGGGCGACGGCAGCGCGTCGTTGAACCAGCCGGTCGCGCCGATGAACGTCACGTCGCCGGGCAGGGGCAGCCAGACGGCGTCGGCGAGGTTGGTCTTGTATTGCACCTGATAGGATTTGCCTGTCGCCAGCGGCCAGCTGATGGCCGGCACGGCATTGGAAACGCTGGCGGCAGGAAGAATCAGTTGCGCCACAAAGCCGGACGCGGCATTGGTCGCGCCGCTGCCGCCGGTGCCAGTTGTCATCGGCAGACCGGTGAGGTCGAGCGCAAAGAGGTCGCTGCCGCTGTTGAAATCGCCGCCGGCAATGTCCGACGACCAGCTTTGGAAAAAGAGCCTCCGGCCGTCGGCGCTGAAGACCGGCTTGAGCGAGCGGTCGTTCGCACTGGCGCTGCCGGCGGCATTCACGCTGATGAGAATGGTGGCGTTGTTGGAAGTGTCGTAAAGAAATATGTCGGCGTCGTTGTTGAAATCAAACGGCACGATTGTGTTGGCGGAACTGCGGTAGGCCACGAACCGGCCGTCCGGACTGATGGCGGGCGAATCGGAGTTGGTATTGGCCTCGCCGGCACCGTTGTAATTCTGGCTGACGAGCAGATTGGTGTTGAGCTGCGAATCGTAGAGATAGACGTTTTGGATCGCCGAGTTTTGCACCGCCGCCGCGTAACTGAGAAAACGTCCGTCGTTGCTGAACCGGAGGTCAGTGTGCGATTGGATTGATGCGGAAGTCAAAACAGTCGTTACCGTGTTGGCCACCAAGTCTGCGACATACAGATAAGCCGGCGTGCTCGACGCATACGCGACTTTTTGCCCGTTCGGGCTGATGGCAACGATTGGGAAAGAACTCGAACTTACACTATTGGTGTAGGTTTTGGCGTTCAATTGTGCATTCCAGACGTAAAATATTCCGTTGAGCATGAAGGCGACGTTTTGACCGTCGGGCGTCATGGAAGCCGACAGCACGCCGGAGGTCGTCAGCGGATAAGTGGTGCCCGTCTGCAGATCCCGGAAAAATAAATTCTCCACGCCACTGCCAAATGAACCGGTGGCAAGATTTGATGCCTTGCTGCGGAACAGGACATAACGGCCGTTCGCGCTGATGACCGGCGAATACGAATCGCTGTTCCCGGAATTAACGCCATTTGTGCTGACGCTCACCAGCGTGGTCGTGCCGGTCAGCAGGTCGCGGACAAACACATCCTGCGCATTGTTGTTGTCGCCGGCCACCAGATTGTCCGCCGAGCTGGTGAAGGCGACGTAGCGGCCGTCGCCGGAAATCGCCGGGTCGGTGGAAATGTTGTCACCGGTAGCGCCGTTGGTATTCACGCTCAACAGATAATTGACGCCTGCCACAAGGTCGCGCACAAAGACATCACGGAAGCCGTTCGTGTCGTCGGCCACCAGATTGTCCGCGTCGCTGTAAAACGCCACGAACTGCCCGTTGGAACTCACGGAGAACGAGGTGAAGCCGCTAATGCCGTCCGGCGTTTGCGACGGCGGCGCCGGATTGGCGGCGGAAACCAGAGTCGTCACGGCGGCAGGCACGTTGCGCGTGAACACGTCGTGAACCAGATGGCGGTTGTCGGGTAGCAGATAGGCGGAGTCAAACGCCGCCACGCTGCCATCTGCGCTCATGGCGGGAACGGTCGGCGCATCCACGCCCACGCCCACGCCGTTGGTGTCGGTGTCGAGCAGTTGCGTGACGCCGGCCTGCAAATCGCGGATATAAACATGGACATCGCCAGAGAGTGCATTAACGACCAGATTGGTGCCGGTGCTGGTGAAGACGACGAACTGGCCGTTCGCTGAAATCACCGGCGAGTCGCTCACGCCGCCGGCCGGCGTGGAATTGTCAGTGCTGATGCTCACCAACGTGCTGGTGCCGGCTTGCGCGTCCCAGCAATAAATGGAGTTGCTCGCCACATACGCCACGAACCGACCATCAGGCGTTAGGGACAAATTGTGGATGAGTTCGTAGGAGAGCAACGGCACGCTGGCGTTCGTATTGATGATGTCGGTCAAACCGGTCGCCAGGCTGTAGCGCAAGATGATGCCGCGTGCTGACGAACCTGTGGCGGGATTGGTGCAGACTACATACGCGACGAACTGGCCGTCGTCGCTGATGCTGTAATTGCAGGAAACAACATTGGTGCCGCCAAATGTGGATTTGAAAATGGCGCGCGCGTTGGTGCTGGCCCAAATCGTATTTCCGCCCACCAGATCGCGGATATAAATCTCTCCCGCTGTCATTACCTTGGGAACCAGGTTGGTGGCGGTGCTGTAAAACGCAACGTAACGACCATCCGGCGTGATTTCGGGCGATTCGGAACTGGTGGCGGTGCCCATGATCGGTGGATTTAAATTGGTGAGCGCGCCGACGCTCACCAGTGTCGTCGTGCCGGCTTGCAAATCGCGGACGTAAACATCGGCGATGCCATTGGTGTCATTGGCAACCAGGTTCGTGGCCGCGCTGGTGAACGCGACATACCGTCCATTTGGCGTCAGCACTGAGCCGCGCGAAATTCCGCTGGCACTTCCAACATTGGCGGTGATGGTTACCAGTGTGGTCGTGCCGTTGACGACATCGCGGATAAAAATGTCCATGACGCCATTTGTGTCGTTGGCCACCAGATCGCTCGCGCTGCTTTCAAACAGGGCGAACTGGCCGTTGGTCGAAATGCCCGTCGGAAAGGAATCGCTGTTGCCACCGCCGGTTCCGTTTTGGTTGATGCTGACCAGCGTGGTGGTGTTGGCGAGGTTGTCGTGCAGATATACATTGAACCGGCATGGTAGCACGAAATTATTGTTGTTCGTCAGCGTCAGATTGTTCGCCGTGCTGGCGAACAGAACAAACCGTCCGTCCTTGCTGATTATGGCAAGTCCCGAATCACCGTTGCCGCCGAGCTTGGATGCGAATGAAGATCCGGCGGTGGTGACGAGTTGCGCGGCGGTAGCGGAGATCAGACAGACGGCGGCGAAAAGCGAGACCAGCAAACTCAACCGGCAGGTTTTAAGTGCGCCGCTCATTTGATTTTCGAATTAAAACAAAACCCATAGCGGTGTCAAGCTAATTCATTGAGCCAGAGTATGCATTGAGTGTTGGATCAGCGCGCAACGCTCCGGCACCGTGCGCGTCGGGCTTTTGCCCGCACATCGCGGTTGCGGTTTTCGGCAGATGATTTAAGCTGCCGGGCTGAAATTTTTTATCCGCCACCTTTTGCATGAACGAAGAACCATTTGATACGACCGCCGCCTCCCCCGAACTTTCGCCGGAGCAGTTCGCCGAGCTTCAGAAACGCGCCGCCAAGGCTGACGAGCATTGGGACCGGCTGCTGCGCGTAACCGCCGATTTTGAGAATTTCAAAAAACGCGCCGCCCGCGAACGCACCGAGGCCGGGCACGCCGCCAGCGCCGCGCTGCTCAACAAGCTGCTGCCCGTGCTGGATAATTTTGAAATGGCGCAGACCGCCGCGCAGACCGCACAGGGCGACAAGCTCGCGGCGTTGCAGACCGGCATCGCCATGATCCAGCAGCAGCTCAAGGCAATTCTCATCGAGGCCGGACTGGAGGAGATTGACGCCACCGGAAAGCCATTTGATCCGACTTTTCACGAGGCGGTTTCGCAGCAGGAATCGGACAAAATTCCGGAAGGCCACGTCCTTCAGCAGCTCCGCAAGGGTTATAAACATCGCG
>Ga0182030_10025642_pt1 | contig 10718 bp, 9 predicted proteins | sample 812S3MmetaG_FD_121299 | JGI IMG/M metagenome (GOLD analysis project Ga0182030, IMG submission 121299) | Permafrost microbial communities from Stordalen Mire, Sweden - 812S3M metaG (Illumina Assembly) | ecosystem: Environmental > Terrestrial > Soil > Wetlands > Permafrost | place: Sweden... | reverse complement strand
GACGAAAGTCCATGTGTATTGATGGCTGAGGAAGCGGAACAGACTCTCCACCCGCCATTGTTCGGGCAGGGCGGGCGCCGACGGAGAATGGCCCGCAGTATGATCCGCCATGTCGGCCGGAGACGCCAGGTGGTCGACGCCCGGCATGACCGGCGTCGCGAATTCGCGCCAGGCGTGTGAATTCAGACGGCGTACGGACTCGAACGCTTCGCCCGCATGCGACCGCGGATGGAGGCGAAACGCCCCGCTTCCTCCGGGGGACTGATAATCGAGATCCGCCACCAGAACGCGCAGCTGACTCGCCGAGGGGAGCGGGCGTTTTCCGGCGGACTTCGTGTTGTAGTGATGGTGCAGCGCCGCACTCAGATAGCAGGCGACGGTGGTGGCGCCGCAGCCGCCCTTTGCAGAAAGGATGCCGGCGATCCTGCCGCGCTCGACGGTGGCTGTGCGGCGCGTCTCCATCAGCGAGCCGATGCGCTCCATCGCTTCGTAAATCGCCGGGCGTACGGGGAGGCAAAGAAACTCGCTGGATCCGGCCCGCAGGGCGCAAATCATTTCGGATGGTTCAGCGACGGGATGGACTGCCACCACCAGAGGTGTTTCCGCACCCTGCCGCACGTCGTCAATCCACTCCGCGGCGGGCTTCGAAGCACGCGCCAGTTCGACGAAGAGTATGTCCGGTCTTTCGCGTTCGACCGCATTGGCGATCTCAAACGATAACGCCGCCGCCGGGAAACGGAACGCCACCGTGGCGCCGCCTTCGGACAGCGCAGACGTGATCTGGCTCGCCAGTTCCGGTGTCTCCAGAACCAGCCCGACCTTCCACGACCATTCCAGCCGGCGAGAACTCCCCTGAGCCGGCGGAAAATTCAGTAAGTTATGAAGTGCCAATGGTTGCTGTTAACCGAAGGGGCCACCGCTGATCCAGTAGTAACACCCCGCGTTGCCGATGAACAGACTAACCTTCGCACTATAACGATGTTCAGGGAAGCCCTGTTTCAGCCGGGAAACTCGCTACACTGGTTAGTCTATGACCCGTTTCGCGATTCACCTGACTACACTCTGCGCCCTCTCTCTTATCGGAATTTCTTCGCTGAAGGCTGCCGATGCTTCGCCCGATGCCCGGCAGATTTTCGACACGCAGCTGAGCAGCACGGAACGCGAAGTGGTGGGGCTGACTGAAGCGATGCCAGCCGACAAATTCGACTTCGCACCAACGGCGGGAAACTTCAAAGGGGTCCGCACGTTTGCGCTGGAAGCCCGGCACATCGCTTTCGAGATCAACACGGTCGCCGCTGCGCTGCTGGGTGAGGCGATCCCGGCTCAGGAGCACGACAACGGCCCGGACAACCTGAAGACCAAGGATCAGATCGTGAAGTATCTTAAGGACGCCTTTGCCCACGCGCACCGCGCCGTGGCGACGATCAACAATTCGAACCTTCTTGAGCAGACGACCGATCCGTTCAATCCCAAAGGCAAGCGGACGCGCGTCGATTCGGTCGCCATCTTCTACTGGCACACTTACGATCACTACGGCCAAATGGTGGAGTATCTGCGCATGAACGGTCTCGTGCCTCCGGCCAGCCGCTGATCGGGAAGCGGCATACCTCTCGCGTTTGCGACAATTGCGGTGGTGATTCACTATCGAAGCCTGACTGTCTGCCTGCTGGGCGCGTGGCTGGGCGCCAGCGTTCTGGCTGATGTCGCGGTCACGCAGAATTTTCAGGCAGTCGACCGATTCCTGGCGTCGGCCGGGCTTGACGAGGCGAGCCGGGCCACCCAGCGTGTCCTCATGCGGCGCAACGCTGCCGACGAAAATGCGGTGATTTTCCTGAACTGGGAACGCGCGGAGATCGTACTCGCCGTGCTGGTTCTGCTGTCCCTGAATGCGGACCGGGGGTTCCGGCTGGAGATGGCGCCTGAGATGGCGTGGATCATGCTGATCCTCGTGATCCTCGTGATCGAGCACACCGTGCTGACGCCACGCATTATTTCGCTCGGCGGGAGTGTTGACGGTCTGAAGCCGGGCGAGACGCAGTACAAGACGTTCTGGATGCTGCACGGGTTGTATTCGGGTCTCGACATATTGAAAATGATCATCGTTTTCGCGCTGGCGGCGCGCGACGTCTGGACGAAGCGCCAAATCAAACCCTTGCCGGAGATGGCCATACCTCAAAAGGCCCTACATGGATAAACGCCGCATGTGCCCGAACTGCCGGGCATTCATTACGACGAGCGACCGCACTTGTCCTTACTGCAATCAGACGGTGGGGGCGCGCGCCATCGACAGGCGCCAGCCGGGCGAGATCCTTGGTGGCCTGATTCCACAGGCGCACTTCACCACGGTTTTGATTCTGGTGATCAACTTCGCGTTCTTCATCGGAACCTTGTTTCTGGCGCGTAACATCGGGGAGGGGGCCGCAATCGGCGATCTTGGCGCCAAGTTCGGACCGGCGATTTTTCAGGACCACGAATACTGGAGGCTGGTGACGGCGGGTTTCCTGCACGGCGGTTGGCTGCACATCCTGATGAACAGCTGGGTACTTTACGATCTGGGCGCCCAGGTGGAACAGGTTTACGGAACGCCGCGCTTCCTCGTCCTCTACTTCGTGGGCACCGTTCTGGGGTTCTACGCCAGCGCGGTGATCAATCCTCTGGTGCCGTCCGTCGGCTCTTCGGCCGGGATTATGGGGCTGATCGGCGCCATGATCGCGTTCGGGGTGGCGAATCGTTCGTCGGTTGGCAAGGCGATTCGCAATTTCTATTTGCGCTGGGTCGTTTACGTCATCGCGTTCGGTCTGATTCCGGGTTTCGCCGTGGATAACTGGGCGCACATCGGGGGGCTCGCCGGCGGTTTCGTTATTGGTTACGTTGCAGGCACGCCGGTTCGTTCCAGCGAGGCCCGCGAGACCATCTGGCGCGGGTTGGCGATGGTCTGCCTGCTGTTGACGGCGTGGAGTTTTTTCCTCGTTTATCGCAACTTTCCCATGCCGGATCAGCTAAGATAAAAGTAAATGCGTCATCTTGCAATTGCACTGGGTGTGTGCCTTACTTTCGGACTGCTTTCGTCTCCGCTTGCCGCCGGTCAGGGGAACGGCGCGCATGAAGCCACGCTGGTGAAAGCCAAGAGAAGCAGCCGGTCGAAGTTCAAGCCGCACAAAGCCACGAAGCGTCGCGCCCGCCGGGCGAATCGCGCCAACTAGGCCCACGCGTTCATTGCCCTCGCAGTCGGACGGCGCGCGGCGTCGCAGGAGTTTCAACGCGTCGCTGGCGACCGAAGTCAAGTCCGCGCGATCCCTCGTGAGATACTGAACGATTCGCCTCCCGTATGTCTGATCCGTCCCCCGTGGAAATAATCAGCGCGCACAGCCCCGACTCGGACGACGCGTTCATGTTTTACGGGCTCGCCACGAGGAAGGTGCGCTCGAAAACGGTCAACTTCCAGCACGTGCTGGCGGACATCGAGTCCCTGAATCAGCAGGCCCGGGCGGGCGTCTATGACCTGAGCGCCATTTCCTATCACGCGTGGGCGCATGTGTCGGAAACCTACTCGCTGATGGCGAGCGGCTCGAGCGTGGGCGATGGCTACGGTCCTATGGTGGTCGCGACGCGCCCCATGGAGCCCGACGAAATCCGGGGCAAAAAGATCGCGATTCCCGGGACCATGACAAGCGCTTATCTCGCACTCAAGGTCTGTGAGCCGGATTTCGAAAACGTGATCGTGCCGTTCGACAGGATTCTCGAGACCGTGAAGGAAGGCGGGGCGGATGCCGGCCTGATCATTCACGAAGCTCAGCTGACTTATAACAAGACGGGCTTTCATCGGGTCCTCGATATGGGCAAATGGTGGAAGGACAAGTTCGGCCTTCCGCTTCCTCTTGGCGCCAACGTGCTGCGCCGCAGCCTGCCGGATGCCGTCAAGAGCGAATGCTGCCGCATGATGCGCGACAGTATTCAGTACGCGCTCGACCATCACGCCGAGGCGCTCGAATATGCCCTGCAGTTTGCGCGCGATATGGAACCGCGGCTGGCCGAGAAGTACGTCGGCATGTACGTCAACCACTACACGGTTGACGCCGGCGAGGACATTCCGAAAGCCGCGCAATTGCTGTTCGATATGGGCTACGAGGTTGGCCTGATCCCGACCCGCGTGACAGTCGACTTCGTCCGCTAGTCTCCTGGCGATGCTCCATCTAAAATCACGCCTGGCCGCGACGGCAGGCTGGGGAATCGTATAGCCGCTCCCGCCGGTGCGCGGCGCGGCACGCAAGTTGTCCGGGGCTCCACCCTGCGCGGATCTTTACGGGTAGTCGTCCGGTTTACTCCCCGCCGCGGCCGGAGGCACTGAGGCGGTAAAGCGCATCGACATCCGCCTTGAAGTTCTCCAGCACCTGCTTACGGCGGACCTTCATCGTCGCGGTGACCTCGCCGTGCTCTATGGTGAACTCGCGGTAGAGAATGCGGAAACGCTTCACCTGCTCGAACGGCGCAAGCTGTTTGTTCACGCGCGAAACGATCCTGTGCACTTCGGCCAGCACCTCCGGCGATTCATGCAGAGGAATGCCGGGGTTATTCGCGCCGCGAATCGACTCCGCCACGGATGCGTGAAGTGTGAACAGCGCGACGAGATGCGGCAGCCGGTCGCCCGCCAGCAGCACCTGGCTGATCAGGGGCTCGAGTTTGAACATCGCTTCCACGCGCGACGGAAAAATCTTCTTCCCGTTGGACGAAACGATCAGTTCCTTCCTGCGCCCCGTGATGTAGATGTAGCCGTCAGAGTCGATCGTACCCACGTCTCCGGTGTGCAGCCAGCCGTCGCGGAGCACTTCGGCGGTGGCCGCGGGGTCTTTGTAGTAACCGCGCGACAGGCAGGCGCTGCGTATCAGCAGCTCGCCCTCGTCGCCGATCCGGAACTCCACGCGCGGCAGTGCTTTCCCGATGCTGCCGGGGCGCGGGGCATCAATCGGATTGAGCGCCGCGACACCGCCTTCAGTCAGCCCGTAACCTTCCACGAGCGGCATCCCGATACCTTCGTAGAACTCCGCCAGGTCCGCGCCGAGCGGGGCCGCGCCGGAAGCGGCGACCTTCAGACGGCCCCCGAAGCGGTCGCGGATTTTGCTGAATATCAGGCGATGCGCGAGCCGGAGCGGCAGGCTGATGCGCAGCGGAACCGTCTTGCCCCCGCGTTTGTATTTCGCAGCGGCGAGGCCGAGCGCCAGCGCCCCGAAAAAAGCCTTCTGCGCAATGACGGGCTTCTTCAGAATCTCCGTCCGAATGCTGGTATATACACGCTCCCAGACGCGCGGGGGTGCGAGGAAGAAGGTCGGCCGCACGGCTTTGATTTCAGGCTGCAGCTTGAGCAGGCTTTCGGCAAAAGAGACGGCCGTGCCGCTTAGAATGGGCAGAATCTCAACCACAACGCGCTGCGCGATGTGCGCGGAGGGCAGGAACGCGATCGTGATGTCGTCCGCCGTGAGCGGCAGCACCGCGGGCCCCATCTGAATGTTCGCCATGACGGCGCCGTGCGTCACCATCACCATCTTCGGTTCGCCTGTCGCGCCCGAAGTGAGATAGAGAATCGCGTTATCATCCGGACCGATATCAGCGGGGCGAAGGCCGGCTTCGCGCCCAAGCTCACGCAGCACCCCGAGTGAGAGCGCGCCTTCCGCTTCACCACTCAGCAGGATGAAATGCGCGACCATGTTTTCCGCTTTCGCGGGAGCGTCCTTCAGCTTCGCAAATGTTTTCGCGTCTTCGACGAAAAGGGCTTTTGCGTCGGCCATGGCGATCGTTCGGTTCAACTCTTCCGCGGGATAGCTGGGATAAACCGCGGCCGCCACCGAGCCGTTCATCAGAATGCCCTGATCGGCCAGATAAAACTCCGCCCGAGTTTCCGAGCACAGCGCGATGTGGTCGCCTTTCCGCAGCCCCAGCGAGTGCAGGCCCGCGGCAATCTCTTCGGCGGCTTCGAGGTATTCGCGCCAGGTCCAGGTGTGAACCTCCTTACCCGCTGGCTGCCGCAGAGCCAGACGGTCGCCGTATTTCGACGCGGCGTCGCGGAGGAGGTCGGGGATGGTGTTCATGGTCATTCAGTTTGTAACCGGGGTCGCCAGCTGGTCGCCCGTCAGCTCGTCATGCGCCAGTTCAGCCACGCGTTCCTGCAGAATTTCGTTCAGCCGGGTTCTGTCGTGCAATGTCATGCCCGTTGTGGGGATCGGATCGCCGATGTTGATTTCGATCGCGGCCGGACGAAGCAGGTTCGAATGCATCGGCAGCACGCTGCGCATGTTAACGAGCCCCACCGGGACGACCGGAACCCCGGCCTTGATCGCGATGTATGCGGCGCCTTCTTTAAAGGGGCGAATACCGGCTTCCGTACGGCCGCCTTCGGGAAAAAGCAGTACGGAAACGCCACGTGCGCGGATCAGCCTCGCGCCTTCCGACATCGATTTCAGGGACGCCCGCGCATCGCCGCGCACTACCGGCAGATGTCCCGCACGCCGCAGATGCCAGCCCAGCAGAGGAATCGAAAACAGACCCTTCTTGGCGAAGAAGCGGATTTCGAGCGGCAGCGCGCTGTAGAGCGCCGGAATGTCCATGTAGCTCGAATGGTTCGATACCACGACGTAGCTTGAATCCGGATCGAGCTTTTCCGCGCCGCGCACCGTGGCGCGCGCGAAACTCACCGCCAGCAGCATGCGTCCCCACTGTCGGGCGAGGCGGTGCTGGGCGCGGCCGTCGCGGTCCCACAGCGAGCAGATCGCGGAGAGGGAACCCATCCCGATGGTCAGGACGATGGTCGCAAGGTCAGAGATCAGGATGGAGCGGAGTTTCCACACGGATTGCGGAAGCGAACTTCTATTATCGCTGTTGGCATCATCTCGGTGAGCCGTCTTGTAGACTATCCCATTAGGAGCCATTGATGAAGAAATCAGTAACGTTACTGTTTGCCGGAGCGATCGTCCTTGCCGGAACCAATTTGTACGCGCAGAAGGGCGATGCCGCGAAAGGCAAGGAAGTGTTCGAAAGCAACTGCAGCGTCTGTCACAATTCCGACAGCGACGAGGCGAAGATCGGGCCGGGGCTGAAGGGCATTTCGAAGAAGGCCAAGATGTCGACTGCGGACAAAAAGCCTACCGACGCGAACATCCTGCAAAAGGTTAACGAAGGCGGAAACGGTATGCCGCCGTACAAGGACACTCTGTCCGATGCCGAAAAGACTAATCTGATTGCCTATCTGAAGTCGCTTTAGCCCGGGGCCGGCGTTCCGTTGGGTGTCTTCCCTCGGGTGTCCGGCGTTAACCCTTCTGATTGACGACTTCGATCGCCTTTTTAAGAATCTGATCGTCCGTACCTGCCGGACCGCCGCCTGCAACTGCTGCGCCGGTCTTCGGCGCGCCGGTAATGCCCGGGTTCGGGGCGGTCGGCTCGCTGTCGTCGTCATCGGCGTCGTTGCCCAGGGCATCGGCATCGGCGACCAGCGTTTCAGGCGTCACGCCGTTATCCTGAATTGACTTGCCGTCCGGCGAATAGTATTTCGCTACGGAGAGGATGATCGCACTGCCGTCATCCATTTTGATCGCGTTGAGCACGGACGCATCGCCATACGTGTGCTCTCCGACCAGTGAGGCGCGCTTGTCAGACTGCAGGGCAGCCGCTGCCACTTCGGCCGCACCAGCCGTACCCCGGTTCGTCAGCACTACAAGCGGAAGTGCTGTAACGTCCTTCTTCGGATCAGCCTCGAAGTTTTTGCGCGGCGACTTCTGTCCCAGCGAGTACGTAATCAGACCTTTATCCAGAAACAGATTGGCCAGCTCGACGCCGTCCTCCGGCGAACCGGTGGCCGAAAAGCGCAGATCGAGAATCAGTTTTTTCGCGCCCTGCTTCTGCAGGTCAGTGACGGCGGCGGAAACCTCTTTGACGCGGCCATAGCCCATCGACGCGATTCTGATGTAGCCTATCCCGTCAGGCAGCAACTTCGATTCCACCGACGGCGCCGTGATCACGGCCCGCGTCATGGTCAGCTTCTGCGGCTCTGGCTTGCGGCGCAATACCGAAAGATCAACCGTAGAGCCCGGCTGGCCTTTCAGAAGCAGACTGGCGTAGGCGAGAGGCATGTCGCGTGTGGCGATGCCCTTGATCGACTCCAGCATGTCACCCGTGGTGAGGCCGGCTTTGGCGGCGGGCGAACCGGGAATGACCGACACCACAGTGATGTAGCCGTATTTCTTGGCCAGAACCATGCCCAGGTCGCCTTTGTACGTGTCGAAGTTCTTCAGGTAGTCCTTGTACTGTTCCGCGTTGAGGTAGCTGGCGTAGGGGTCGATGGATTCCAGCAGGCCGTTGAGAGCGCCCAGCGTCACGCTGCTCATGTCCGGTTCCTCGACATACTCGCTCTTGATTCGCGACAGTACTTCCGAATACACAGCCAGATGCTTGTAGACGTTGTCGGACGACGCACCTTCGTCGGCCGGGGCGCCCTTGCTCACAACCCCGCCGAAAAGGAGCAGCGCCACCAGACAGCTGGAAGACAGAACTACAACAAACTTCGTGCGGCTGTTCATATATTGGTCCAGACGCGGAACACGCGTCCGCTGTTTCATTATATGGCCTCCCGGTTGTCCGATAAACTGACTGGACGTCTCGGATGCCGATGACCAAATGCCGATGTCCCAAATGATCAATGAGTTGCGGCAGCAGCCGGAAATGCTGGCGCGGACGCTTTCGATGGAACTGCGCCGCATCGAGAAGTTCCGCGCGAAGATCTGGCGCCGGAAGCCTCGGCTGGTGGTGCTCGTGGCGCGAGGTACTTCCGACAACGCGGCGCAGTTCGGGCGCTATCTGATCGAGATCACGACCGGAATTCCTGTGTCGCTGGCGGCGCCTTCCGTGCTGACGCTTTACGAATCGCGGATGAATTACAGGGAAGCCCTGGTCGTGGCGATCTCGCAGTCAGGCGAATCGACCGACACCAATCGCGTGCTGGAAACGGCACGGAAGGGCGGCGCGCTCACCGTCGGGATCACGAACGAGGCGAAGAGCACGCTGGCGGGGCTGGCCGAATATTTGTTTCTGGTGCGGGCCGGCCGCGAGAAGAGCGTCGCGGCCACAAAGACCTACACGGGGCAACTGATGCTGCTTTACCTTCTGGCCTATGCGCTGGGGGCGAAGATCCGGATGGCGGACCTGGCGGGCGTCGCCGACTTCGCCGCCGCGGCATTGACGCTCGAGCCCGAGGTGAGCGCCCTGGCGGAACGCTGCCGATTCATGCATCACGCGGTCGCGGTGGGGCGAGGGCTCAATTATGCGAATGCGCTCGAATTCGCCCTCAAGATGAAGGAGACATCGTACGTGGTGGCGGAAGGATTTTCGCCGGCCGACTTCCTGCACGGACCGATCGCGATGGTGGAGCCCGGGTTTCCGGCATTTCTGTTTGCGCCCTCAGGGGCCACCTGGCCGTCGATGGAGGAAATGCTGAAGCGGCTCCGGGCGCTCGGGGCGGAGACGGTGGCGATCACGGACCGGAAGAATCAAAAGGCGCTGAATGGGGCTGGGCGTGTGATTTCGATTCCGGCGCGCATACGGGAACTCTACACGCCGATACCGTATATCATCCCGGCACAGCTCTTCGCGGCGGCTCTGGCGGCGGAGAAGAATCTCAATCCGGATCGTCCGCGCGGCTTGAGCAAGGTTACGCGGAATCTGTAATCCGAATCAGTGAATAATGTAGCTTGCGGCTGAATCGATTCAACGACCGCATCACCCGCGGCGGAATATTATTCGTCATCGCTCTGCTCGCCACCGGCGCTGGTGCATTTATCACCGGAAACAACCTTCTCTTCCTGATCTTCTCGGCGATGCTGGCGCTCCTGCTGGTTTCGGGCTTCCTCAGCCGGCTTGTGCTCGCCGGGCTCGAGATTGAACTGCTGCTTCCCGAACACGTTTTCGCCCGGACGCCGATGGCGGCGCGCGTGCGTATCCGCAACCTGAAGCGGCTGACGCCGTCGTTTTCTATTGAACTCGCCGGGCTGGGGGATCCGGTCTACTTTCCGCTCATACCCGGGCGCGGGACGATTGAAGCCGCCGGACAGCTCGTCTTCCCCAGGCGAGGACGGCATCACGAGAACCTGTTTGTGATCTCGACCGCGTTCCCGTTCGGCTTTCTGCGCAAGAGCACGACGGTTGCTCTGCGCCGCGAGACCGTCGTCTATCCTGCGGTCCTTGATCTGGAGCGGGGTGTCCGCGAGCGGATGCAGCCGCTGCTCGATGCCGTCACGGGTGAACTGGAATCCGGCACGCGCGGCGAAGGGCGGGATTTCTACCGCATTCGCCCTTACGAACCGCAGGACAGCGCGCGGCATGTCGACTGGAAAAGCACAGCGCACACCGGCGGACTGCAGGTCCGCGAGTTCACGCGCGATCAGGACCGTGCGGTGGAGATATTTTTTGACCGCCGCACCCCGCCAGACAGCCACGAGCCGTTTGAACATCTGGTGCAGGACTGCGCCTTCCTGCTGTGGGAACTGGCCGGGCGCGACGCGCGTATCTGGATGCGGTCGCAGCGTGGGTTCGCGATGGCGATTCCTGAAGAAGGTGACTCTTACGACCTGATGAGGTTTCTGGCGCTGGTCGAGCCGATGGTCGTGCGCGACATCGAGGCGTCGGATGACGAACCGGCCGACCCGCTGAACCCGCGAATCGTTTTCAGTCTGGCAAAT
>Ga0182030_10025639_pt1 | contig 10719 bp, 7 predicted proteins | sample 812S3MmetaG_FD_121299 | JGI IMG/M metagenome (GOLD analysis project Ga0182030, IMG submission 121299) | Permafrost microbial communities from Stordalen Mire, Sweden - 812S3M metaG (Illumina Assembly) | ecosystem: Environmental > Terrestrial > Soil > Wetlands > Permafrost | place: Sweden... | reverse complement strand
ATTTATATACTATCTACTAAAATGCTTTTTATTCTATATTAGCTTATAGAATATACTATTAATAAAATAATGAACAAAAAGCTTTGTAAATTTGAAATAGTTTATTAAAAGTTTATAAATATATTTAAAAAGAAAGTTAAGATGATATCAACAAAATCGTTTATAATAATATAAATTATATATAATAGCTGAAACTTTAGCAAAGTATAGTTCTGCATAAATAAGTTTATATTTTAATAAAAGATATATAAGTATTAATATATATTATTAAATATTTAAATCTATGTTTTCTATTTATCTCTCTCTTTTTCTCTATCCTATTACTCTTTTCATTTCTACTCCTTCTCTATCTTTTCTTACTTCTCTCTTGTTTTTTTTTAGTACTCTTATCAAATAAGATTATAGCTATTATATCTCTTAACTTGCTACTTATAATAAATAATACTTGTAAAATAGTTAGTCTCAGTCTTATTAATATGTAATTTACTTAATTATATATACTTTGTATCTTCTGTCTCCTCTATACTAGTACTTTACTAAAAGTTGATTATACTTAGTATTACTTGTATAATTACTTTTATTTGATTATAGTTTTATTATGGTAAAATATAAGAACTAGTAATTTTCGTTAATAATATTAAAGTAGAACTAGTAAAGACAAGATACATCACTTTAGTATACTCAGATATCAATATATTATAATTCTCAGAATTAGTTATATATATGGCATAAATTGATTATGTATATGGCTTAGTAAAATATAGTAAGCCTAGATGTGAATATAGTAAATTTTATCTCGGCTAATATTATATTACTAAGTATTAAAACACATAAATCCTTATTATATTAGTATAACTCTTAGACTATATTCTTTTTCTCTCTAAGTATCTTTAAAATCTAATATTATATTATTTTATAATAAAAAATTTTCTTAAGTACTCTAATTTTTGAAAAGATCTTAATAATTACAATTAAATAAAAAAGAATAGTAAAAGTAATAATCAGTAGTATAATTAAAATAATTAATAGTATTATTAATTATATTCTTTTTCTTATTACTAAGTAATTTTCTTAAAAAAAAATAACTAAATAAAATAATATATTAATAAAGACTTTACAGATTTACTAAAAAAAAAACTGTAATTCCAAAAATATAGATTCGTCTTACTATAGGGTATGTCTTGCTATACAGGGAGAGACGTTATATCAAGGGATTACTTTTGAAAAGGAAGTAAGGGACAGAATTTGGATCTTCCGATAATACATTGAGGGTTCTCTTGCAAGTAATGTATCAGACCTTTCTTTTTTACCCTTTTCTTAATTTTTACTTCTTGCTTCTAGAAAAGTTTGTTATCTGAGCTCTAATAAGAAATAGTATTTACAAAAAATTCTGTATTACTTATTATCTTATTTTTTATAATAAACATATTAATGCTTACTAATTTATTAAGTCTGTACTTCTTATTACTATGCTCTTAATTACTTCTAAGAAGAGTTAGTATCTTTATAGCCGATTCGAGTAAGAGCTAGCAAGGGTTTTATGATTCTAGAAATTATAAAACCCCTGTCTAGTCTAATGAAAAGAATAAGGACTAAGTAGAATCTCATATTGTGAGAATAAGTGGTACTGTAAAGAGGCTTATAGAGCTTAGTCTATTTTTAGATCTAAAGGGGTTCAAATCTGGCTTCTCACCACTTGGATTTACAAGAAGGGATGGGTCAGAGTAAATGATATTCACATCCACATCCACATCCATATCACTTGGATTCAAAAGGGCCAATTTAGGTTCTTTATTGCCTAATTAAGTCTTTTCTTTAGCTAAGATTTTGGAGGATTAAGGATTTAAATACGATTCTTTATTACTTTACTTTAGAGAAAATTGATTTAAGCCTTTTGCTATATAATTATAGGCTTAAAATCGATTTCTATATCTCTGTTAGCTATTATACAAAAATCCTTAAAGACAGCTATTCAAGTTAAGAATCTAAATAATAGATAATTTTTAAATACTTTAGGCTTAATATTTAAAGTATATTAAAACTATTCTAGGTAGATTATCTTTTAGTACTAATAGATACTTTAAAGATCAAATGAGATAATAAGAAGAAAAGAAGAAAAAGAAAGAACAAGAGAATAAATAAAAGAATAAAAACTTTGATTACAAAAGCTTATGAAATAGGGAAATTCGATAATGTTAACATAGCTTTGACTATTTGTAAGCATAATTAATATACCATATACTACTTCAAGGTTTATATATTATAGCCATTATCTATAGCAGAGATAATAAAAAAAGCAATAATTTGCTTAAATACACAAATACTAATACTTTACTTTTAGCAAACTACCTATCCTCTTTTAAAGAATATAATAGCAAAAAATATTAAAAAGTATCTTTTCAAAAAAGCAAAGAAAAATTTGACTTAAAAAAAGAAAAAGAAAAAAAAGCATCTAATACTAAGCTACAAAAAGATTAAAAGTACAAAATTCTAAAATACAGAACTAACATCTGTCCCTATATAGCAAAATATATCCTATAACAAAACAAATCTATAGTTTTGGAATTACAATTTTTTTCTTAATAAATCTATAAAGTTATTATTAATATATTACTTTCTTTAACTATTTCTTTTTAATAAGACTACTTAGTAATAAGAAAAAAAGTATAATTAATTATACTATTAATTATATTAATTATACTATTAATTACTACTTTTACTATTTTTCTTTGTTTAATTACAACTATTAAGATCTTTTCAAAATTTAAAGTATTTAAGAAAAGATTCTTTTATAAAATAATACACTTCTAATTTTTAAAGATATTCAGAGAGGAAAAGAATGCAGTCCGGGAGTTACGCCGATGCTATAAGAGGGTCCACATGTTTCAGTGCTTAGTAATATTATTAGCCTAGCGACAGCTATACTATGTTCACACCCGTGCTCACTATGTTTACTCAGTCACGATTCTCAGGCTCGGTCACGTGTGTGGCGTAAGAGCATCGGCAGGGACCGTGGAGGAGCACTCACTTGCGAGGACCGGGAGCTTTAGGTCTTGGAAGCGGGTGGAATATGTTATGAACAGAGTTGATAAGCTGATGCTAATGGAATGTAGAGCAGTAATTGATCCTAGAGAAGATGAAAGTAGAAGCTGTAGTGAGTTAAAGCTAAACCTGTTACGTAATGTAGCAAAAAGGTACATAGAGACTGCTAGTCAGCTATAGGACTTTTCATAATAGTCGGACAGTGTGGATATATATTAAGCAAGTACTATAAACACTTGTCTCGTCTATTCGACAAACAATTTCTAAGGCGTATAGTATTATTTGCTATATATAACCTAAAGCTGACTATTCATGGCAGAGTATCTTCTAAATACGTATTAACATAGAGATCGTGGTTAAAAACAACTTTTTTCTGTACAATATACTACTTGAGTTGGTCTCCTTCTCTTTAGCTACTATTTATATGGATTTTGTTCTCACTTGCTTGCTTAATATAGCTTCTACAATATTCTTCGTTGCTTTTGTCATACTTTCCGTTAGGACAGTAGAAGAAGTTCTGTTATTATACCATAAGAACTATTGTAGTCTCTATGTTACTACTCGTTGTAATCTCAACAAAGCGATCCTCCACCATAAATGTACAGCTCTAAGAATCAGACATAGTATATTTCCAATAAGATTATCAATTTTGAGTTTTGATAGCTAAATAATGGATTTTGACAATCTCTAAATATTTGCATTTGTATAACCATTTTTTTAGTCTTTTGATAACGAAATATTTTGCTTCCTCTAGTAGAGCTTGATAAAGCACGAAATCGTAACCTTTTTCTTTGTCGTAGAAAACCGGAAGAACTCTGGTCCAAAGATACTAAAGAATATATTCAAAGATATAAGCATCGATTTTGATAAAGTATAAGCCATTCTCCTATTTATCACCCCATTTCCCAGAGAACAGATTCTTGAAGTATATGCTTTAACCCAGCCATATTTCTGGGTTAGTAATAAAGTTACGTTGCAATGTTTTGATTGTAGTGTACATAATCACCCTAGGAAGACGTTCTGTTGTCAGAAGTGAAATCGATAGATCTAAGATATTTCAGTCTTGTTGTGAGAAGTCTTGGATAGTTTTAGACTTGATTAAGAACAAATTTTCGATGTTGAAGAAGGGAAGCAGTGAAGGGTCCAAGTAAGGGAATGATTCCGAGCGTATGTTGTGTAACTCGAAGAAATCAATCATCTGGGTTTGTGGTTGGGCCACGTATACACGCAGGTGTCATGAGACTGGCGATCAAGGACTGGCCATTTTCGCCGTTCGCCATTCAAAGACTTACATTATAAGATGCGAAATCAGCTTCATAGCCGAACTCTCAATGATTATTGTAGATTCTATCCCTATCCACAGACACCTTCCACTGCATTTATAAACGCCCTGATATAAGGCAACGTAGACAAATGACTTCCTTGGTCTCCAGCCCTCCCGTTCCTTCTGAGTTCGATGACGAGGTTGACGATGCCTATCTCCCCGTCGGACACATATGGGCTTACCCATGCAAGCTCCCTTCGTGCCCTGACTACGGCAAGTCCTGGCAACTACGAAGCAACTTTCTCCTTCATTTGCAAGAGCAAGATGCACATCGGACCTTACCAACGACACCTGCCGCACGTCGCGCAATCGAGATAGATTGGCGATATACTACCGATCCTTATCTACCACCTCGGGCGGCCCCAGATTTTCGTTCCCGGGAAGATCCTGACGAGCATGTCTGGGACTACAGCTTCAAAGATGGCAATGGCAAGGTGGTATCTGGCAGGGGTACAATGAAGCAAATGGAAATGCACAAGACCTCACTACGCCTGCAAGCAGAAAGAAAAACGGCAGCTATCGGCGCTACATGAATGCGCTACATCGTTTTGCGAACCTATTCGCCGTGGTTGTACACGGATACTAAGCTTAGTTGATAAGACTTGAGTTTAGGTCTACTGGAATGAGGGTCTAGAAGGTTACAGTAGCGTTGGGCAATAGCATGTTGAAATCCCAGCTCATCTCTCCAGACACTAGAATGGTGGAAATGGCCTCTGGCAATTGCCTTTCGGACACCCACAGTGGTGAAATTCTCTCCCAAGAAACCCAAAAGATCCGCTTCGCAAAGGCCGACCCAATGCATGTTAGAGTTCTCCAAACTTTCTCGGTCGGGTTGAAGTCGAGCGAGTACGGTTGCTGCGGCAGCAAACCGGCTGTACCGCAGCACCTATGCAGCTCTCCTGTTCCGGTGGTTGATCAGTCTTTCTCTCAAGCACAAATCAACTGGCTTCTCCCTCAGATGTTGAACCCGTCTTGTATGAAGAATCGTCCCTCATTGTTTGATCTGCCACTCTACCCTCGTCCGCGCGAAAGCGTTTCTCATCTCCCTGAGTGAGCTCCTCTGGTGGTGAGGATTCCCTGCGCCGCTTTCTTATCCACGGCTTATTAGTTGTGATGATGCCAGTCTGCCGCCCAACGACGGACGCTGCATCCTCCGCGTCCTCAAGAAGCGAATATAACTTGTTGGCAGGGAGGATAATCGGATCGCGTAGGTCAGGCCCGGCCAGGGCTTCCGTGGCGAAGTCTCGAAGGCGTAGTCGAAGGCCTCCTGTACGAGATGGGCTTGGGTTGCCATTGGTATCACGGAAAACCTGCAACGGGTTAGCATAAGATGTAGATTTAAATGGTGTTTGCAAACCTGGTTCGCGACGATTAATTGGGCGACTAGTTCTTTCTCACCAGCTTCATTCGTGATAATGTTCGGCCGCCAAACAGACAACGTTGCCTTCTTGCCAGTTTTATATTCGATATCTAAGCCCACAACCACCCGAATATCGCTATCAGATCCGAGTATATAATCATCCGCAAGGCGCTCGAGGTCCTTTCTCTTCTGCGAATACGACACCTCGATCACGACTCCTGGAAATTGGGCCTTCGAGTGGCGGAACTGCGCATCAGGATCGTGCTTGCCGTACTCTTCGTCTGTAAACTTGATGGATGCCGATCCTCCAGGCCTGATCTCGTTTGCAAACTCTGCTGACCTGTCTTGGATAGACCTCAATTGGACTTGTATCTCCTCGACAATGCTTGTGATAAATTCTTCGTGCAGAGTGGTGGGCATTCGAATGACAAGTCGACTAGTAGAAGGGAAATAGTCGTATCTGCGTGCAGAGTTAGCTAGGTATTAGAATCGGATAGAAGGGCCAAATCAAGGTTCTTCATACCGGAGTTTATGTTGTGCAAACCCACAGAGAGACTCGTCTCTTTCAAGTTCGTGTTGCAGCTCCTGGTACCCTTTCGGGTCTAACGAATAGACAACCCACGGTGCACTCGTCAATTCGCGTCCCTCCCGCCGATTCTTAATCTCCTCTACAATACGCGAGACCAAACTGAGGCCCTTCTCATCTGTTGGAGGAGGGGTCAGAGGAGGGTTTGTGAAGCTTTCTGGAGGCGTCGTGTGTTGACGGGAGTGGGGTTGAATGCTCATGATATTGTAGCTGCGTATGCAGCAAGGGGCGAATGAAGAGATGACGGGTAGATCTTGTTGATAGTGGTAGCAGTACAGTATAGGGTTGCGATGTCTTATTGTTGATAAGTCAGCGTTCTCTGGTCGGTTTGACAACAAGCGCGAGCCTCAGGCACAGACCCCAAGAAAAATATTGAGAGTTCGCGATTTCGAATTCTACTGTAACTAATAGAACGAACATAAAATTAATCTAAATTTTGAGCACAGGAAAATATCCCGACAAATTCGGCGTCTCAATTTTGCTCATGCTTTCGAATGCTGCTGACTGATTAATTGAATGCATTAGGCTGATGCCATTCCACGAAATGCGATCTGGGAGTTGATGTCGGGACGCTCGCTCCACAGGGATATCGGCTATAAATAGCACGTTTCTCGAACCTTCTCTGGTACACGGCTGCCAGACCGCTGCCAGTCAGTCTGTTTCGTTCACGATATTATCACCGGAGTAAGTTAATATGGACAAAGCTAGTCAAGTATTAGCATAAGATATATCTTCTGATATATCTAGATTATACTATACTCTTACAAATTATAATAATATTTCTTATACTATACTTTATTATTATAATTACAAATAATACTTAATAAAAGAAAAGGTCTAAAATTAATAATACCTTATTTTATAAAAGAAAAATATTCTTATTAAGTATTTACTATAAATATTTAATCTTAAATAATTAATACAAATAAAGTTTATCTCTACTTTAGTCTTTAGAATTACTTATTATTAGCCTATTATTAATCAATTTTATAAATCTTTTAGTTAGAATTAGACAAAGATTCTAAAAAAATACTATCCAGAACTTATTATACAAAAAATTAAGGTATTAGACTGGAATTATTATAAGAAAAATACTTATAATAAGATTATACACTGGTTTAAGATAATAAAAGATGTTTTATAAGATCTAAATATCCTAGCCAAGAATATATATAATATGGACAAGACTGGAGTAATGCTTTCCATGCCAAGTTGAATTGTATGTGGTAGCAGGCTTAGATTGTAACACTAAAAGTGACTAGATATTCTTATATACATGACAATAGCCATGGTTGCCTACGACTACCTATTAGGCAGTTACACGTGATCTGGGATCCAACTCTCCCCCTGGGCCATGGACCCCAAGGGCCGTGGCACAACCAAAGGATCCCATGATCCCTTTATCATCCTAACGCTGCTCCCCCTGACCATGATTCTTCCGCATCGCCCTGACTGTTGCTCTGGCTCTGACTCTCTGGCTTTGGTTCTCTGCTCTGGCCCTTTGGCTCTGGCTCTCTGACCCTGGCTCTCTGGTTTCGGCCCTGGCTCTAGAATTCGCTTTGCGTTCATCATGTCCTGGGGCGAGTGGATGAGGTGTGCTTCCGCTGTTGCTTTGATAGTGTGTGTGCTGTTGCCGGACTGGGCTTATCGTAGCCAGGACGGAAGCCTGCCTTGGCTGGAGTGTTACGCAGCGTCAGCGTCCGGGCTCATAACCAGTTGAATTGTATGTGGTAGCAGACTTAGATTGTAACACTGAGAGTGACTAGGTATTCTTATATATGTGACAATAGCCATGGTTGCCTACAACTGCCTATTAGGCAGTCACACGTGATCTGGGATCCAACTTGCCAGGCTCTGTTAAAGTTCTTGTGAGTACGCATGACATACAAAATTATAAAAGTACACAAGTTAAGTATACAATTATAACTATAATTAAATATATTAATAGTAATAGTAAATATCTAAATCCTATAATTATCTGGCCAGTAAGTATTTATTAAAGTAACTAAACTATATTCTCTATTTTTAGATAATAATATATATACTTTGACTTTAAATATATTAATTTTGAAATTAGTTTTAAGTAGCTTAAATATATATTTGATTCTAAGATTAAAAAATAAGCTAATAAAAGATTATATATCTTAATCTATAATAGCTTTGAAACTAATAAAAGTCTTAAAATCTTAGAGTTCTATTTTAATAATAATATTCTTTTATATCATCTTCTTTCTTATACTTTCCACAAGCTTCAGCCTTGTGATATAGCAGTGTTTGCTCTACTCAAGGCAGCCTATCGAGTTGAATCCCATGATCACGTGATATTGAGTCACCTGCCTAGCAGGCAGGTGTGCCACTGGGAATACTGCCTGGTAGGCAGTCACGTGGCGTTGGGTTAACAGGGGAACTGCTACAACTATAAGTATCCTCTCATAGATAGTTTTGATAATCCATCACACTTGTATCCTCAGTTCAGAGCTCTAAGTTATCGCAACCAGGTCGATCGACTCGAGCAAGGAGGGGTAAATACGATCGGCAAGAAGTACTTTACTTTCCTATATAGTATTATAAGAGAAAGAGTATTTATACCAAAGAATATCAAGACCAGCTTTACTACAAATAAATTATTTCTTTTTAATTTAGATAAAATACTTAAAAGTATATTTGTTTTTTTAGCTAAATTAGTAATTCTAAAAGCTAATAAGATAAAAATAGGATCTTATTAATAAAACATAAAATTACAAATATCTATAATACTAATATTAGTAGAGACTTTTATATTACTATAGAACCTAATTATTCAATAGGATACTTATATATTTGATAAAACAAGCAAACAGAATCTAGCAAGGTACTTACAGAAATGTACTAAAGCTTTTCAGAAATCCTCTACTTAGAGTATTCTCTAAAAGAACCAAATTCAATTTCTAATTATAATTAATAATAAAGCCAAGATTCAATAATTAATAAAGTTATTAGTACTAGAAAAGATAAAGATTATAAACTATAAGAATCTTAAGAAAGTATAAGTAAAGTATCTTATAAAAAAATTTATCTAAATAGCTAAAAACAAGAAAAAACATAGTCAAAAAAGTAAGAGTAATTTGTCTAAGTCAAAAGAAAATACAGCAAAAACAATGAGATATATACAAAAATATAAGAATATAAAAGTTAAGATATTAGAGCTAATAAATAAAATAATATAAATAAGTAATGCCCCTAAATTAGCAAGTATCTTAATAATATAGACTAATAGAATACAGATTACTGAAAATAAGATTAAGCCAGAATCATAGAGAGCTCCAGTAGCACAGATATATTAACAAAAAAAAAACTACTGTACAATGTTTTAACAGAGTCGATAGACCAATTATTGTTTAAGATAAGCTCGGCTGGCTTTGAGACTTGTTGCTATAGAGTAGAGTTAATGTTAATCTTCGTTAGGTTTTCATACGGTTGATTGTACCTTTATTCGCTATTGTGCTCGCCATCATCGTGCCTTCATTCTATGTCTTGGGAAGTGTTACTCTTATCGACGTGCACGTCACCATCGCGCTATATTATCACCATATGAACTGCCATGTCATCGTTGTGTTGCGTGCTGATAGTGAGCTTCTCTCGGCAGTCTTTCGACGTTTACGGACTCCGTCATCCATAAAGTCATCTTCGCATTCGTCAGCAATATTGCAAGAAGAAGGGATTGTCCTTGAAGGCTTTGGCTGAAAATGGAAGGGGTCCATTTGAGGTAGAGTGCAAAAAGAGATGAAACGAAAGCCGGAAGTGAAAAAGTCGAAACCTTTTGCTGTAACGCAGAAGCATTTCCCTTGTGAGGGGGGAAGTGTCAAGGTCTGTCATGCAATATTATGAATTATGATAAGGACGACCATCGAGCTCAACGGTCGCGACCTAAAATACTACTTATGACTAAGCTAATAATTGAATAACTCATCATCCCATAACAATCTGCCACCAACAGAAAAAGACCAATACCCTTGTTAAATAATCTCTAGCAATAGCTGTAAATAATACTTGTATCCTTTTATTAACTATGCTTCTTCTTTTTTATTAGAATATATTTTCTACTTTCTTTCTTTATAGCATTATCTTATCCAATACTTTTTGTCTGTTCTTTTTGTAAGACCAGATTAATAAATATATATAATATATTATAATTGTTAATAAACTCTTTGATATAGTCAAGTAGTAATATATTATACTATTTACAAAATTCAGAATCTAAATCTTTCTATTTAATTAGATATTCTAATATTAATTTATCTTAATTATAGTAAGTAATACAATAGTCAAAAAGTAACTTAATTTCTACTGATTTTTATTTGTTAGTATTATTATTAATCTAAATGTATTTAGATTTTGACTTAGTTAGATAGTTAAAAAGATCTAGAT
>Ga0182030_10025638_pt1 | contig 10719 bp, 6 predicted proteins | sample 812S3MmetaG_FD_121299 | JGI IMG/M metagenome (GOLD analysis project Ga0182030, IMG submission 121299) | Permafrost microbial communities from Stordalen Mire, Sweden - 812S3M metaG (Illumina Assembly) | ecosystem: Environmental > Terrestrial > Soil > Wetlands > Permafrost | place: Sweden... | reverse complement strand
GGTGGACAAGAACAATCCGGCTCGCGTGTTCAGCGGATTTCTTGAATTCAATGTGGATTATTCCAAGCCGCTCGCCCTGAGCTGGACGCTGGTGAACAACTGGGAAGTGAATGCGGATACGAATCATAATATGGCAAGTGGTGCTTCTGGAGGATTTTATGGATTGCAGACATTTTCCAATGGCCGTACTTATGCGTTGATTGACAACCGGACGAACCGCTATGCCTACAATCAGATGGCCAAGGAATTGTGTGAATTGACTACCAATGGAATCCGGTTTACTGGCATTTATCCGGGGGCGATAAACGGCACGAGTATTGTGAACTCATTTGGCGCCGATGGTTCTGCTTTGGCGGCAACCGCCAATGGCAATCACTGGTATTCATCCCCTGTGACCGGATTCGACTCAAATAACAACCCCACTTGGGGCACACAAACAACCATCGCCACGGCTCCAACGGGCGGCCTGAACCCGATGAACCAAAACATCGAAACGTTTAAGACCACGCCCATCACCACCAATAATGTTGTCATTTGTTTTGATGACGGGCTGGGAACAAATTATCATTTGGGTGGCATTGCATTAAATGGCAATAATTTCCTTTGGCGTGCTGCACCGGCAGTATCCTACTTTGATGGCCAAGGTGGTTACGAGATAAGCAATGGCTTGACCTACGCTGGTTCAGATGTTCAGGCAATCGACCGTCATGTGGTTTATGGTTTTCACGGCGAGTTTTTCCGCAACCAGGCGCAGGCCGGCCAGCATTTTCATTATTATGACGACGGCTTGTTCATCGGCCAGTTCGGTGAATCGTACCTGGGTTATCCGACGGACTGGGTCGTTCCGGCATTTGTGGGCAACGGGTTCGGACCGGTGATGGTAAAAACGAACGGAGAGTATTATACCTACGAAAATGACGAAGGCGCCCATGGGGTGCAACGCTGGCACCTTCTGAACGCGCAGGACATCCGTGAGGCTCAAAACTCCGTCGCACTAAACGGCAGTACCACGTTGACCAATCCACCAATTTCGTTTCCGATTGATGTTTACGGAACACCGATGAATGCGGCCGCTAGTTTAGTCTGGGCCTTGGTGCCAAGCGCTTTGAGTTATAATATCTATTATTCGACCAACAGTGGTGGGCCGTTCGGCGCGGCAGCTTTGAGCACAAATACCAGTTACGCAACTGTCAGCGGGCTTTCCAATGGATTAAGTTATTATTTTCGTATTACATCCATAGTTGGAGGAAATGAAAGTGTTCCGTCTGAACAGGTAGCTATCACTCCGTTCGACACCAGCAAGTCCATTATCGCCGCCGGCCATCAGGTTACCCGGTTATCAATCAATACGACCACCTATGGCAATGGGCATTTTGTTTCGGGCGTCATGGCGAGTGAGATTGACTCCAATGCGCCTGCGCTGGGGATTCCCTCTTTTGTAAACACAATCCATGTGGCGGATATGTTGACTCCTCAAGATGAGGGCAACTATGGGTTCGGTAGTTTGATGAATTATACGATTGGAACCAAGGGTTATGTGCTTTTCAACTGGGGCGGCTCTGGGACCAATCAGGAAAACGTCCAGTCACCGTTTGCCATCACTATCGGGTCTGGCTGGGCAAATGCCTGCTTTTTTCTAAGACAGTTTTATGTCAACGGGAAACAAGGGATGAATCCCTCAGCCCCTGCATATGGCGCCGGGCTTCAATCAAATCCCCTGGGCACAATCAGTATTGGCGTGGGTGATACAAACTACCATATTATGACCGTTGTCAGTGGGGCAATCTTTGCAAACACAAGGAATTTCACCATAACCCTAACCTCAACCAATGGCGACTCCGCGAGCTATGTGGCAAATGACAATTTATTGCCAAAGCCAAATGACCGGCCCCAATCCACCCACATTTTTCAATTTCTATTTCGAGGCAATTCGATTCTAACGGTGGATGCCTCCGACGGAGCGAATGGAGCGGTTCAGGCATTGTTTTTTGATAACGTGATGGTCGCAAGCGCTCCAGAAATACAGCCGCCGTCGCAGCTTCATAGGATTGGCCCTTAAGCCGCTGTTTTTGATCGGGCTAAATATTTTGATGATCTCTTTCATAAAATGAACGTTGAAAAGACAAGCATGCTTGCTTTCTGGCAGAATAGTGAGCGCAAGCATCAATGAGTTTTTCTTCCGCTGCCATATCCGCCAGGCTGATTAAACATCGCCGCCTGATTCAATGGTGCCGGCTGTTTGCCGGATATTCGGTTGTGCAGGCGGTTGCCCAGGGATTTGGGTTTCTGACCGGCATCATGGTGGTGCGGACCCTCTCGAAAGAGGATTATGCTTTCTTTATGATCGTGAGCACCGTCGGCCCGCTCATGAATACGCTGTCCGACACCGGCATCACCAACAGCCTTGCCGCTATCGGCGGCAAATTCTGGCAGGATGATGGGCGGATGGGCAGCTTGGTTCGGACGGCAATGATCCTGCGCCGTCGGTTGGTGGTGATCAGTGTTCTGGTGGTCACTCCCTTTCTGGCTTGGATGCTCTGGCACAATCATGCTTCCTGGGCAATAATCGCGTCGCTAGTTTCCCTCACAATAGTTGGGGTTTACTTTCAACTGAACTCAGGCGTGTTATTGGTGGTGGTCAGTCTGAGGCAGCAGATTCGACGAATGCAACTGCTGGTCTTTGCCGGCGTGCTTCCCCGGTTGGCGCTGATTGCCTTGTTTGCCGCCTTGGGGTGGTTGAATGCCCCGCTGACTGTTGGCATGGGCACCATAGCCATGGCAGTTTATTTTTGGCGGCTGAAAAGCTGGGTCAAGCCGCAAATCGCCTGGAACGCGCCGCCCGATCCGGAATATCGCCACGACATTCTGGCGATTGTAAAACGGCAGGCCCCGCAGGTGATTTATTTTTGCGTGCAAGGCCAGATCAGCATCTGGCTGATCAGCATCTTTGGCAATGTCAACCGCGTGGCCGACGTGGCCGCCCTAGGCCGGATCGGCACGATTTTCTCCATCCTCTTTTCCACCTGCACAGCGGTCATTGTTCCGCGTTTTGCGCGGTGTCAGGAACCGGCCCGGTTGCGCTCTCATTATGGCCTCACTTTGCTTGGTTTTGCCAGTCTCCTGCTGCTGGGCACTGGCTTTTCTTGGCTGGCTCCCCGGCCGCTGCTCTGGCTGTTGGGACCGCAATATTCCCAGTTGGGGAGCCTCGTTTGGCTCGCCGTGCTCTCGGCGGGAAGCTGGTCTTTGGCCGCATTGATTTATTCCTTGAACGTCAACAAAGGCTGGATTTCGCCCGCCATTGTTGTTATTCCGGCGGAAATCCTAACTCAAATAATCCTCTGTCTTTCATTTGATTTGTCTTCGGTGCGCGGCATGTTAATGATTAGTCTGCTGGCACCGGTCACACCCGCCCTGATCAACCTCTTTGTCGGCATTCGCAAATTAAATTCATTGAACAGTCTTAAAACGTAGCTAGCATTTGAAAATTTTGCAGCTTGGCGCTTTGCGAATTTTCTCGACAGTTTGTTTGAGATTCTCGCGAGCTTATGTACAAACTTTGGGTAATCGTGTGAGAAAAAGCGTCACACCAAAATTTGAAAATAAAAAACGGCATCTGCATTGCATTCTCAATTCGTATCCAACCGTTCAATCCGACCTAAATTCAAATTTTTATCTCTTTGCGAATTTTATTCGATTGTTTTAAGAGTAAAGCTTTTTCTACATGCGTGGACTAATTTCAGTTTATTTGGATTCATTCCGTTTTCTCGCTGCCCTGGGCGTTTTTTTGTGGCATGAGGAGTTGCATAACGATGGCTCCGGGATTTTACCACATATTTTTTTCTCCCATAAACTGGTCGTTATTTTCTTTGTGATTTCGGGATACGTCATCGCCGCCAGTGCCGACAGGCCTGACCGTACACTGGTCAATTACAGTGCAGACCGGCTCGCCAGGCTTTCCTCGGTGGTCATCCCTGCATTGCTGCTCACTTATGGCCTTGATGCCATCGGTTCAAGGGTGTCTCCAGAATTATATTCATCACTCAATCCCCAATGGCAGCCTATTCGTCTGTTGCTGAATTTGTTTTACTGCCAACAAATCTGGTTTCTTTGTGTGAACCCCTCCTCCAATGCCCCGTTTTGGTCGCTTGGCTATGAGTTTTGGTATTATGTTTTGTTTGGCACATGGGTTTTTGTGAAGACAAAATGGACCAAGGCTTTATTGTTGCTTGCGGTTTCGCTTTTTGTTGGTCCCAAGATTCTGCTATTGCTGCCAGCTTGGGCGGTGGGGGCTGCGGCCTTCCACTTAAGCAAAACTTGGCGCTGTTCTTACCTGAACAGTTGGATCTTTTTTATCGTCACCGGACTAGTCACGGTGACGGCACTTATTTTTGAAGATCAGTTGGGCTTGAATAACGGCAAAGCGGGCTTAGCTCCGCTGTATTACTCGTCAAATTTTTTGGGAGACAATATTTTTGCCCTGATCTTGGCGGCACACTTTTTTTGTTGCAGCCTGCTTTCACAGCAATCCTCCAAAAACATCGAGTCTTATAGGATGATAAGGTTTATTCGCTGGATGGCCGGCCATACGTTTTCGCTGTATGTTTATCACCTGCCGATTCTACTGTGCATTTGCGCCATCGCCAAACACGACCCACACAATTTCATGGCCGTTCTGGCAAACACAATGCTTACCCTGTTGATTGTTGTTGTGTTGTCGAAAGCTACCGAAGAAAAGTATCCGATTGTAAGAAAGATTTTTCGCCGGTGGATGCAGTCGTTCGATGGCAAAATGCGCTTGGTGACAACCAGATGGAAATTTATTTTCAAACCTCAGAATACAAAGCCCACATGCACCTAACCACTTCTGTGTGGTACGCTGGAATCAGCTGTGACAAAGTCATCCTAATCTTTGCGCTGGCAATCATATTTTTGGCTCGAGATTCCTCTCTCACACCGACTGCATTTGATTGCCTGCGCCCCGCCGACATTAAGAACAAATTGGGGACGATGGCTGGCCTTGCAATGATTTTACGATGAAAATCCTGCTGTCCACCCATGCGTTTGCTCCTTCCATCGGTGGCATTGAAACCTGTTCGCTTGATCTGGCACGGGCATTTATAAAAATGGAACATGAAGTGCAAGTGATCACCCAAACACCATCCCGGCAAGCGGACGATGACCATGGGTTGACTGTCTTGCGGCGCCCTGACCGGACCGCCTTGTTTCGGGTCCTGCGCTGGTGCGACGTCTTTTTCCAGAATAATATCAGCCTGCAAACGGCATGGCCTTTGGTCTTCATCCGAAGGCCCTGGGTGGTATGCACGCAGACGTGGCTGAAAAATCCCGACGGTTCGACCGGCAAGGAAGGCCGTTTGAAAATGCTAGCACTGCGCTTTTCGACAAATGTTTATATCACCAAGGCCGTTCATCGACACGTTGGCTATCCGGGATTTGTCGTTCCCAATCCCTATGATGCCGGGACATTCCGGATGATTCCAGGGATTGTGCGCCGGCAAAGCCTGGTGTTTCTTGGCCGCTTGGTGACCGACAAAGGATGCGATTTATTAATCCGCAGCGTGGCGATATTACGGGATGCCGGACTGGCGTTGCCTTTGACAATTATCGGCACCGGCTCGGAAGACGCTGCGCTCAAAAAACAGGTCGCCGACTTGCATCTGGAGGAGTTGGTGCAATTTGCCGGGGCATTGCGAGGCGAAGCCCTGGCCCGCGAATTGAACCAGCACGAGGTGCTGGTAGTTCCCAGCCGCTGGGCGGAACCTTTTGGGATCGTGGCGCTCGAGGCCATTGCCTGTGGGTGCCTGGTATTGGGATCCGCAGGCGGAGGATTGCCGGATGCGATTGGCGGCTGTGGAATTACTTTTAAGAACGGTGACGCCGACGATTTAGCGCGGGCAATCCGTGAAATAGTGACCAAACCGGATTTGATTGATCGCTGCCGGCAGGCTGTTTTTGGACATCTCAACAAACACAGGTCAGAAACGGTGGCAAGGCGTTATGAGAAAATCTTTGAGCAAGTTTTGTCATAAATTGTGAAAGTTGTTTATAGCGCGCCCAACCGGGCGCATCATTACGGGTATGCGCGCGATTTGCATCAGGCGGACATGTTGAAGGCATTCGTGTCGGGGTTTCCACGTTACAGTCCGCGCGCGCCCATCCCTGAAATCGAGAAGGCGTTGAAGCGGGTGGATCAAATACAAAGCCTCTACCTCGCCAGCCAAAAATTTGGCATGCCTGACTGGGTCTCTGAAGAACTGGGGCATTTGTCAAAGATTCAACTGGATCGCGGTGCCCTCCAGCCATTGCAGGGTGCGGATATATTCCTATTTTACAACGGTTGCGGGCTGAAGAGTGCCCGTCGGTTCCGGCAGAATGGCGGAATCACCATTGTGGAGGCGGTCAACAGCCACGTGCGAGTGCAGGAACAGCTTATGCGGGAAGAATATCACCTGCTTGGCCTTCCTTGGAGCCCGTTTCACCGCCGGGAAACCCGCCGGCGGATCGCGGAAGTAGAGGAAGCCGATTATATTTTGCTGCCCTCCCTTTTTGTCGCTCGTAGTTTTCTGGCCCAGGGGATTCCCGCCCGGCGGCTGTTACGCGTGCCTTATCCGATGCAAAAAATTGCCGGAGCCTCGACTACCGTACCCAAGCCGCCCCCGAAGGATGATGTCTTTCGCGTGCTTTATGTGGGGACCATTTCGGTCAGGAAGGGGTTGCGATATTTAATTGAGGCCTTTCGTCAATTGAAGCATCCCAAAAAAGAGTTGTGGATTGTTGGGCCGACCACAAATGCAAGCGGTTTGGAAAATCTTTCCTTGTCGGAAGGGGTTAAATTTTTTGGGCCTCTCAAAGGCGATGACTTGCAGGCGGTTTATCTTCAGGCGACCGTTTTTTGTTTGCCCTCCATTGAGGACGGTTTTGGTCTGGTTTTGAACGAGGCTCTGGCTTATGGCCTGCCAGTCATTGCGACAGAAAATACCGGCATTGAAGATCTGATGGCCGATGGCAAGGGCGGAATGGTGGTGCCAATCCGCGATGCCGATGCCATCGGGGGCTGGCTTAACCGGTTGGCCGGGGATGGTCAATTCCTGGCAGCCAAACGTCAGGAAGCGCTGGCAACCGCCGCCCGCCTGGCGGACCCATCCAAATCAACGGTCACCTTGTCCGGCACCTTGATGCAAGCATTTCACCAGCACCATGCAAAAGCCAATGGATCTACTTGATACGCCTTCGTCGGTGGCGGAGATATCCTTGCCGGATCAAAAGCCTTGGAGACATAAAAGGCAGGAAGCGGCCCAACCCCGTCCCATGTCGCCATTTCAACTGCGAATTCATCGCTGTTTATGCCTGTTGGTTTTTTCAATGATTTTTGAGGGCATTACCCGAAAATTGGCTCCATCGTGGTTGGGCAACGTAATTTTTTTCTTCAAGGACCTGGTCGCGGTCATTCTCCTGCTGATACTTGTGACCGGCAACCCCAATGTCACGGCAAAACGCTGGCTACGCATCATGGGTATCCTTTTCGTTTTACTTGGCCCCTGCATTCTATTGACAGCAATCAAAGATCCTTTGTTGGCGATTTTTGGTACCAAGCAATACATGCTTTTCCCGATCGCGGCGGTGGCGATGTGCGCCGCCTATTTGCCTCATCATCTACGGCAATTTTTCTCGCTGTTCAAATGGATCGCCCTTTCGGTAATCATGACAACGCTGGTCGCAGTAGCCCAAAATCAGTTGCCGGCAAGCAATTGGCTGAACCTCTCAGTCGGTGGCGATGATTTGAGCAGGTTTGCCGCCGGCGGCTACTTGCGGGTTTCCTCCACGTTCCCCTTCGTTGGCCAATATTGTGATTATCTCAATGCCTTGTGTTATTGCCTGCCGGTCTATTTTATTTTCAATAAAGCCTTTAGCGGCAGGGCGGCCAGCCTCCAGACAGTGGTCCTGATCGGGCTGGCGATCGCCGGGACCTTTGTAACCGGCTCCCGTACTTCGGTCATCGGGAACGCGGGCATTCTATGCGCCGCTGGATTATTGCTGGTCGTATGTGGCGGATTGCGGGCAATATCCAAAGTGATAATTCCGGTAGTGTGCGGGATCGTCTTGCTTGGTCTGATCGAGTCAAAATATCCTGAATTTTTTGCGGCTTATCAGGCGCGGGTGAGCGGCACGGGTGAAGTCTCTCATACTATCGAGATGAAAAAACGGATTTTAAGCGGTTTGTTGGATTGGACGGATGGAACGGTAGAAGCTCCGCCCAGTCTGCTCGGCTATGGTCTCGGGGTGATGAGTAATGGGTCGGACAAGTTAAGCAATTATGCCGCCGAATGGCGTAGGAACGGCTATTGGACGGAAACGGACCAGGCCACGACTTTTTTTGAAGGCGGCTGGTATCTTGTGCTGGTCTGGTATGGGTTTCGATTTTGGGTCATCATCAGCAGCGTGGCCTTGGTGACCAAGCTGCGCTGTTTGGAATTCCAAATCGCGGCCTGTTTTGCCTGGGGGTATATCCTGGTCATCGGGGTGACGGGAGTCCTTGCGATTCAACCGGCAATTGCCATCTGGTGGTGGCTAGCCGTGGGATTGATTACCTGTCTCAGTCACTTCGATCGTGAGCTGCGTAAAAATAAACAAGCCTCTGATTTTGTTCTGAGATAACAAACCCCTGATTTTAATTTAACATGCTGGCCATCTTTGAAAGTCATCCCGTGCAGTATCGGGCACCCGTTTACGAGGCACTGCAACGCCTGGTGCCCGGTTCCTTTCATGTTTTTTATGCGACCGACGTATCCGTGCGTAAAGACGGCGGAGTAGGCTTTGGAAAAACCGCTACCTGGGATGTGCCATTGCTGGAGGGCTATCCAAACACGTTCCTGGACCAGGAACGCGGAACTAATCTGGATGATTTTCGCAGCCTGCATGGTCGCGGGCTTTCCCGGATCTTCGCCACCCACCGCCCCAAGGCCATTTTGCAGACCCAATTTCTTTATGAATATGATTTCGGCGTATTTTTGCAGGCCCGGATCAGGCGAATACCCATTTGGATCCGGCTGGAGACCCAGGATCAGGCAAGTCCACGATCACGGGGTAAGGCCTTAATCCGGTCAATCGTTTACCGCCTGTTGTATTCCCAGTTGCAGAAAGGGTTCTACATCGGCGAGCTTAACCGGGAACATCTCTTGCGGTACGGCTTCAAGCCAACCCGGCTCATTCGCGCGCCCTACTGCACCACGGACCGTTTGGAAAACATCACGGAGGCGGAATTTGAGGAGATCCGGGAAACCTGCCGGACCCGGCTCGGCATTGGCCGGGATAAAATTGTGATTGGATTCTTTGGGAAACTGGTTCCAAAAAAAAACCCCGACCTCTTGATGCAAATGATCCCCTTTCTCAAGGAAGAACTGAAGAACAAGATCACTCTGCTTTATGTGGGTTCCGGCGAAATGGAAACGGAGATGCAGGCAGCGGCCCGGCAATTGGACCAATCCGGAATCAAAACGATTTTTGCTGGTTTCATCAACCAGTCGGCCCTCCGCGATTTCTATGCGGCCACCGATGTCATGGTTTTGCCATCACGTTATGCTGGCGAAACGTGGGGGCTGGTGGTCAACGAAGCCCTGCAAGCGGGTTGCGCCGTGGTGGTTTCAGAAGCAGTGGGATGTTCCCGGGAGTTTGGGGCATGGGAGCGGGTGCGAACCATCCCAATTGAGGATGCCCCGGCACTGGCGCGCGCTGTGGAGAACCTGGCGGATTTTCCGCGGGAATTCAGTTGGGCACGTGAGCGCCTGAAGGCCTATTCCGTTGCCGCGGCGGCGGAAGCCATCGCTTCTGAAATCAGAACAGGCTTTACCTGAATGTCATGGCCACTTTACGTTCCTAACCATCAAAACTATGAGTTTGGCGTCAAATTTCAATACCCTAACCTACATTCTCCAACATCCATTTAACGACCGGCGTCGGGTGAAGGGCATCTGGAAGTGGTTGCGCTGGCAAATAGGGGTGCGCTAAGTGGAGGCACCGGTTTTAATGCCTTGGGTTGATAAAACAGTTTTGGCTGCCAGCAAAGGTGAAACCGGCATAACCCAGAATATTTATTGTGGACTCCATGAATTTTCTGAAATGGGATTTGGATTGCATTTACTCCGGCCGGATGACCGGTTTTGGGATATAGGCGCCAATTCCGGGGTTTATTGCGTCCTGGCGGCCGGCTGCCGCGGGACGCGTGGAATCGCGGTTGAACCGGTTCCCTCAACTTTCAAGCGGCTGATCCGGCAACTAAGGGTGAATAATCTGGAGACATTGGTTTCAGCGCTTAATGTTGGTGGTGCAGAAAAAAACGGCGTCCTCTATTTTACAACCGCCAGTGACACCACGAACCGGATAGTTGAACCGAACTGGCAGGGGCCCAAGAGCTTGCTTCCGGTTACGACGATGGACGATCTGGCCCAGGAAATTCCAACCATAATAAAAATCGATGTTGAGGGCCATGACGCAGCGGTGCTTTCAGGTGGGAAAAAAACTATGGCCTCTGACAAATTAAAAGCCCTGATCATAGAAATATCGCCTCCATCGATTCCAATTTTATCAAACTTTGGATTTGTTCCTTGCAGTTACTACCCTTTTCAACGCCGGCTGACGAAATTGGAATGGGCTAAAACGGCAGGCTCGGCGAACGTCATCGCAGTGCGTGATTTTGAAACAGTG
>Ga0182030_10025637_pt1 | contig 10720 bp, 4 predicted proteins | sample 812S3MmetaG_FD_121299 | JGI IMG/M metagenome (GOLD analysis project Ga0182030, IMG submission 121299) | Permafrost microbial communities from Stordalen Mire, Sweden - 812S3M metaG (Illumina Assembly) | ecosystem: Environmental > Terrestrial > Soil > Wetlands > Permafrost | place: Sweden... | reverse complement strand
CCCCCGAGAGTGGCGAGTGGCGCCCAAAGCATGGAAAAGAATCTGTTTTTCTCCCCTGTCGCGAACGTTATGCCATGCCACTCATAATTGAGTTCCGCAAGTCAAACTTCGGAAAAGATTCTAGTCCAGCATTTGCGGTGTATTGGCTCAAAGATATCCCGGATGAAGAAAAGAGGACAATCATAATGAAAGTGTGGAGAGGGGGGAAAGACAACCTTAAGCGTGCTACAACTTGTGCAGGATACCAAGGATTGGAACAAGGTGATCAGTGTCTAGGTGAAATTGAGACAACGATGATATTCTGGCGTGGGCTTTCCGGATACCACAAGCGATACGCTCAGAAGGGAAGAAATAGCGATATGAGAGACGTTATGGAGGTGCTAGATATAGCAAATGACGAGAAAGAACGGGATGATGACATCGACGGAACTGATAATAAAGGCAGCGAGGACTCTGATCAATCTGATGATTCCTCTGACAGCGATGATAATGATAAAGAGACGAAAAACCCTATCAAAAGAGCCAAGGCGAAGGCATTGGATATCGTGGAAGGACACAACAATTCCGATGACGGATCGAGAGGGCCGATAGGCCAGGTGAAAGATTATAAAGATCACAGAAAGGAGCTCCACAGGAAGCATAGGGGCATCATGCAGTGGAAAACCGCCAGGACAGCAGATTGGGCGTTGGATAAGATTAGGCATGGTAAAAGTCACGTCGCTGAAGCGTTTGAACATAAGGAGAAGTCCACCGGGATCGAGACTGAGGTCTAATCAAGTGGATTGCTTATTGAACTTGATACTCGTAGCTATATATATGAATACTCCACGTCTTGCTTTGACTGTGTCACCAAAGCGGGGAGATTTGTTTGCATAGAACGAGTGTCGCACTATATGCTACGTGCTGCCCGCCCCCAATTTACTCCCCAGGCTTCAGGTGGCTTAGCAAACTCACCGAAGGTCGTCGAGCAAGGATGCTCGAGTCATGATCATCTGATAGGTTGTGGCGGCGAAAGCTTATGCTCAGCCACAATTTCGCAAGGCAGAAAAGCGAAGCCTCGAACGAACGTCGTGCGTCAAGGTCAATCATGAATAAATATACTGAGCTCTTCCACATATTCAGTACGGAAAGATATTCAATCTTGCCGTCGCATGCTTGCCCCTATAGGACGTCGATATCACACTGAGCACCATGGACCCGCTCAGCATCAGTGCTTCCGTTGCTGGTCTATGGACTGCTTCAGCAGCCGTCATAGACGCTGTGAAATGTCTGATAGCCGCATATCGGGATGCAGACAACGATATCATCAACTTAGCACAGGAATTAGCCAGTCTTCGGCTATCTATCGAGTTGGTTCGAGGGAATCTCTCCGGACTCGAAAATCGTACAATACCAAAAACATCAGACTTTGAGCCCTTCAATTTATGCTGGGAAACACTCCAGGAATTGAAAAAGCTTCTACCGAGTCCAGACGAGCAGAAAAACTTCAAGCAGTCAGCCGCTAGGACTCGATTATCTTTTCTGGCAAAGTTCAAATGGATTCGACAGAAAGAAAAGACGGGGCCCCTTCTTGAGAGACTGCAACGACATAAGTCAACCATATCTATCTTTATCTCTGGCCAACAGCTTAATGTCCTTCGCGAAGGTCTTGAGAGACAAGATTATATTCTGGCTGAGATGAATAAAAGGATCCAGGACAAATTAGATGTCTTAGTTGACCATCAGAACTCAGCGTCTTTGCGATCTTATTTTTGTCAAGTCCGGCCCCTTGAATGGCTTCAAAAGGCAGCTGCAAACCATCAAAGTGGCACCGGAGTATGGTTTATTGAAGGTAAAACCTTTACGCACTGGTCAGAATCAGATGAGGGTAAACTCTGGATATACGGTATCCCAGGAGCGGGGAAAACAGTGCTAGCATCTATGGCAATCACAGCGTCGCGGCTCAGAGCATCGCAGAGCTCTTCTTCTGCCGTTGCTTACTTCTTTTGCGACTACAAGACTCTCGAATCGCTCAAGATCAATACGATTATCGGGTCGCTCCTGTATCAGTTGGCTGCGCAAGATAAAGACGCTTCCGAGGCACTATCTGAATTTCACTCAGATATTGTGAGCTTACACAGTTCCGTGACATCGGTTCCGCTTGCAGATCTCTGCAAGGCCTTCACCCAGATCGCTTCGTTCTTCAAAAGTGTCTCAATCATTGTGGATGGACTTGACGAATGCGATCATCAAGCAGAAGTCACGGGAAGTCTGGCTGCGCTCTCTGGTGGTGATGCTTCTTTACGAATGCTGTTTTTCAGTCGTGACGAACCCGATATTCGAGTCCCTCTTGAAGCTCGATATTTTGAAGCAAGCTCTGTGGCGGCCGATAACGACGATATCAGAGTATATGTTGCTGCTCAGGTTGAGGAAAGAATCCACAACAAAGAGCTATCCGTTGAGAGTGAAGATCTAAAAATCAAGATTCAAGAGAAGCTCACAGATGGCGCACAGGGAATGTACGTATATCATTGGTTGTTCCAACTCCATGAAAACAACGATTTGCTGATTGTTGGTTTTGTTTTAGGTTTCGTTGGGTGGAATGTCAACTGGATGCCCTTTGCGACATCAGTGTCGAAGATGAAATTTTTGAAGCTCTGGAGGATCTCCCGATCGGCATTCATGAAACATATAGCCGTATTCTTAGTCGAATCAGCAGACTACCTCCCCGCGAGGTCACCTATGTCATGAAAGCACTTAAATGGATCTGTCTAAGCAAAGTACCGTTGGCTCTCGCAGCTCTTGCCGAAATCATTGTCCTAAAACACGATGGGAAATACGAAACCCGACGCGGCCCTTATCACGCTCATAAATTACTAAGATATTGTGGAAGTTTTCTTCGGCATAATGATACTTATGGTACCATCGAACTTGCGCACTACTCTGTCAAGGAGTACCTTTTAAAGCTCGAAGGCGAGCCGGAGCTAATGATTTTTCAAATTAACGAAGAAGAGGATCAGACAGAGCTGGGAAAAGATTGTCTCGGGTATCTTCTTCTCAAGGATTATTCGTTTAATTCGGGAGCTTCTCGAGAGGAACACGCTCAGCTTTTGAGATCGAGGCCGTTCCGGGGGTACGCTGTAACGTATTGGCACCACCACTGCATCAATTCCGACCAAAATTTTCGCGATGGCCTTTTTCATCTTACCCAGCAGCTCTTCTCCCCAGACAAGAATTCTTCTTTTGAAAGCTTTATCCACGAATCATACTTCTGGAAGTTCAACTACCCGACCATGAGTCGCGTTGCAAACACGGTCTCAAATACCCTTCCCATACATTGGGCTTGTTCTCTTCGGATACCAGAATTGGTTGCGTGGCTGATTGAGAAGGATCCGGATTCGGTACATGCAATGACTCGCTTTGGAGCGCCGTTGCATTGTGCGCTTCAAAATTCATTGTCTATGTTTCGGCCCTTTAATCAATCTTTTCACATGCTTGTCAAAGCTCTCCTTGATGGAAAAGCTGATGTCAATCAGTCCTTTCGACAGAATGGGAGACAGGTTATTTCCACAATTTTAAACACATTAGATAACGATACAGGGGTTCTATTGCTACAGGCTGGTGTTCTTTGCGATAGACAGTGCTTAGAAGAGTTACGTTGGACCCTCTTCGATGCTGTCGAAGAACGTAATGTTCTCGAATCTGATCGACCTTACTGGTGTGACAAGAAAGCTAAGCGGAAGTTCAATGGCCCAGGTCCCCAGCCTCCAGGACCGCCACAACCCTCTCAAAGATTGTCGAAGTATTCAGGCCCACCAGAACAAGTTCTAATATTCCACGTCAAATCACAGAATGTTGAAAAGGGATTGTCTCTTTTAGGTGATGGATCAGTTGATGTTAATCTTTCGGACGCGAGTGGATTGTGTGCGCTTCACTATGCTGCGTTCAATTCCAATGCGGTTCTGTTGAAAGCACTTTTGGAGTCTGGTGCAGATAGGCACAAGCGTGATGATGTTGGCGGTAGTGCTGCACATTATGTCGCGACTTCTGGGCAAGGAGAACTGCTTGATCTGCTGCTGCTTGAACCCGCATCTTACCTTGATCAAGATAACATGGGCTGGACTCCGCTGCACGTAGCATCCCAAAGCGGGAATTGGAAAGTCATTTCTCGATTTTGCGAAAATGAACAAAACATCCAAAAGTTGAACCCAGTTGATCGAGAAGGTTTCACGCCATTTCATATTGCCGCGAGATCAGGGCAGCTACAGTGCCTTCAAGAGTTACTCAAATACCTTTCATCTGAGGACATCGGACGAAAGACAGATAGCGGGAATACGGCCCTCCATCTCGCGTGTCTTTCAGGGTCACTATCGACGGTACACATGCTTTTGGACAAAGGACTCGATCCCAATGACCATTCAGAAGACATGTCCACCCCTTTGCATATGGCAATGGCTGTTCATGACTTCGGAATTCGCGCTGATATAATCGAAGCTCTTTTAGATCATCAAGCTGATCCCAAACTTATTAAGTCGGACGGGAATTTTCCTCTTCATTTGTATTTTGAAGCCTTCGCCCGGGGACCTTGCCGAGGTTGGTCCATGAAACACCATCGAGACGTACTTCGACGCTTTTTTGACTTGAGCTCGGGTTGTGCAAATATCAAGAATGAGAAAGGTCAGACACCATTACACAAGGCCGCTTTGACAGGCGCTTTAGGGGATGCCGAGATTTTCGCGATGTTCATCGACCATGGCCATGATATGTTCATCGAGGATAACGAGGGTCAGAGCAGCTTCCAATTACTGCTTGAAAGATACTTTGAAAATCTGTCGTCGATGCCTGGGCCTCCTCCTCCTCCACCCCCCGGGGCTCCTTATGGACCACGACCCCCTCCAGGACCTTCGGCGGTGGCTTCTCTGAATATGAGCCCATTATTATCTCTTATTAGAAGAGCCGTAGATCGATACCCTAAAAATCCACCTACAGCAGTACAAGTCATAGCTTGCAAGTACCTTACACGTGCATTGGCGTCCTATCAATGGGCCGTTTCGACAGAGCTTGTTCGGTTGGTGGATGATCTTCTTCGGCATGATTCGCCAGCTGATGAGCGACCAATTTTCTTAGCGAGTCGACTTCCATGCCCCCTGGAATTATTTCAGACGATCATGAAGAAGACCTCTGATATGTCGCTGGTCAATATTGATGGCTGGACGCCCTTGCACCTGGCGGTTGAATCAGGCATGTTCACAAAGGTCCAAGCAATACTCGAGCATGATCCTGAGAGTATTCACCGAATTTCACAAAACAGAAGATACAATACGCCTATTCTGAATGCTAGGCTCTACACCGCTATAGGACAGGAAATTGCTCTGTACATGATTGATAAAGGTGCCGATGTCCATTTTAAAAATGGGGCCTCGGTCTCGGTAATGCACCTAGCTTGTGAGACGGAGTATCTGGATGTTCTCAAACAATTTCCGCATTCAGACTTACGGAACGCAGGCCATATAAACTGCTTCAGCAACGGCCGAGATTGGGGTGGGACAAAATGCCTTCACCTTGCCACATTGGCGAAAAGTCTTCGAGCAGTGCAATATCTGATAGAAGAAGTCGGCATGGATGTTGACGAGCCGTCCGTTGGAAATTCTGAGACATCCTTACACATCGCGGCATTCTTTGGGGATATTCACATGGCTAAGTATCTTTTAAGCAAAGGGGCTGATGTCAATGAATCTGACTCCGCTGGTAATACACCGCTCTCTTTGGCTTTTCACAGCACAGATCCCGAGATAGCTCAAATTCTTTTGGACAATGGAGCTACTTTACCTAGCGATATCAAATCGACCGTACATCTCGAGGCTCTCACCTGGCGTAAACCCGAAATGCGTAATATTCTTAAAAAATCGATGAAGAGTAGGACCGACGCAGGCGCATGTCAGTTAACTATCCCCATCTTTTTATTTCAGCCCGGTTGAATGCTCACATTTTCGGGATATAGTATCATTAGAGGAGGTTCTCTCGGTTGATAGAGATGTCACTTCGAAGTACTCGGGGGCTGTTGATACAGTACTGTTGCAGGGTCTCAGATATTCCATCGATGAAGACAATGCTGATCTGTGTAACCAAATCATCCACAGGCGAGCAACACTTGATGCATCTGTGGACGAGTGTGGAAAATGCGGGCCGTTGGTATACGCTACCCGTCTGAGAAGATCAAAATTGGCGTTGACTTTGATTCAAAAAGGCGCCAATGTCAACCAGACCACATGTGACGCGCATGATACTGCCGGCTTTGACGCCGCTCATTATGCTGCCAACCTGGGCGATGAGCCTCTGTTGAAAGCCATCTTATCCCATGGGTACCAAAGTCCCACATCTAGACCTCATCCTTTACATATTGCCGTCATCCGTAATTTTGTGGGGTGCGTCAAAGTGATTTTAGATTTCCTAGGGGACAGAAAAGTTCAACTCGAGCTCGATGAGGCCAGTTCGCCCGATGCGGGTCCACCGCGATCGGGATCCAAGTCCTTAGATGTCAAGGTTTACAACGAACGAAGGGTCATTGATATTCCAGTTGTCAACGATGAAAAGTCCTGGCCCTGGCATAAGTGTGGTTATCGCAAAGGGTTTAGTCCAAACAAATTTTGGAGCCCTCTTCACACCGCAGTAGATGAGGAAATACCTGCGATCGTCGATCTTCTCTTAAGCCGGGGAGCTGATGTTAATGCTCTTGATGAAGACGGTGCCACGCCACTGCACATTGCAGCCGGTTACGGAGGGGTTGACATGGTAGAGCGGCTTCTAAATAAGGGTGCTGATCCGGAAATAAAGACGTTTGAGGAGGAGCAAACACCGTTCTGGTCAGCACTTTTGGATTCTCATTTCGAAGCTGCTATCAAGCTACTGTCACCTGCGTCAGCACATTCGAGAAAAAAGGGTGGATGGAATGCGTTGCACATTACTGCAGAGTTTGGTAATGAAGAGCTTGCCACTAAGCTCATTGAGATGGGTGTAGAAGTCGACGTTCGCAGCGATCAGCAGAACACCCCGCTTCATGAGGCATGTTCAGGAAAATTGGAAGCACGGGCAATCAAGATGACCGAGTTTTTGTTGAAGACTGGCGCTGATGTCAACGCGCACACGGCCTATGGAAGAACTCCAATCACCTTCGCCGTTCAAAAAGGATTCCTCGAGTTGTGTAAGGTTCTCATCAAAAATGGTGCTAACGTTTTTGACGTCCCCTCTCACGAGCCTTCTCTCCTGAAATGGGCAATTTCAAATGGCCGAGTCGAAGTTGCGAAATGGCTATTATCAGATTATCCTTGCATGATGACTTTGAAATGCTGCTACGGCTGCACAGCGCTACATTTTGGAATGGAAAATAATGAGCCAGCAATGCATGAACTTACCCTGGATACCTGCAAAGACCCCGATTTTGATTGCGACAATAGCTGCGGAAGTCTTCTCAATGATGCGTGCAGGGAGTCGAGACACCTTGTTGTCAAAGAATTTCACAAGAGAACAGATCCCGCGCTTTTTAAGAGGCTTTGCGAGAAGTCAAGCGCAATTTTTGCCCCGCCATTGGTTACGGCGGTTCGAGCGGGGAGTAACGAGTGTGTTGAGGCGCTTCTAGATGCAGGTGCTGATATTGACATCAGAAGTCCTGAATGGGAGAGTCCTCTTATCAAAGCTTGTAACTGTGGGAGGCTTGAGATTGTGAAGCTTTTAGTGAAAAGAGGAGCGAAGACTTCGTATACCAATCACAAGGGAGATTTGATATCCGCGGTGGAGGCGGCTAAGGGTCACGAGAAGGTGTTGGAATGGATCGAGAATTACTTGACGGCTTGATTCATCTATACGTGGAAGAATGCCACGACCTTCCATATATGCTCCTATCGCCAAACAATCAGAGCATGGATGCACTTGTGCCCTGGGAAACTTCTCCTGCACCTCGAAAGAGAGTGTAACCGTTCTCAGATCGAAGAAACCATAGACGGAATCATGCTCGAAATTACGTTTCCTGCCATAATATATATCAATTTCGGCTTGGAGGGTTGGGAAGGTGGTGTTCATTAAACTGTGGTCGGTGTGGTTTGCAATCTGGATAGTATTGCCTTCAGCAGTATATTGAATATCGAACATCTATGGGGAGGAAGGGCACGGGTGTCTGCAGTATGATTGACATGGTTGCTGGAGTGCTCCTAAGCTAATGTGCCAAGGGAGAATCCTAACAGGAGGTTTTATAATGGGATTCTGGGAGATATCTGAGGAGGAGAATGAACGTGCAAATTTGGAGTACTGATTGGTGTGCATTCGGGTTCCTCAATGATGAGCAATAATCAATCTCAGGAAAGTCTCCTCCTTTGAATAAGCATAATCTTATCATCCAAAAGGGTTTCTCCAACTGTTAAGAAGCTTGAAACTAATCGAGGAATGACACTCCGTATGGCCCCCCAACTCGTCCTCTTTATCTATACCAGCAATCGTCTCGGGAAAAGTCTACGGATGCGAAGTCAGAAATGAAGTGAGAATCTGCGAATCAGTCCAACTTAGGAGGCAATTTGTGAGGCTTTACATACAACAAGAATTTCCACGGCTTGCCATTTCGCAAAACTCTTTGTCAATTTCGGCTAAGAGGTCTTTCTCAATGTGGTTATAGACATATGGCTATTGTCCCTATTCTCATGGAGCAGAGACAAATATGTTTCTTTGAAAAGTCATCCATCACGAGACTTTGTGTTTCTTTACTCTGTTTATCTCGCAACTTCTTTCATTTCCATTACAATTGAAGAATTCACAAGTGCAAGAAGATTTTTCTTGTCGTCCAACATGCTAACAATGCTTCTGACAAAGAAGTTTGGGAAGAACAATTCAGCTAAAACTTCCTCGTATGGTTAACAGACATCAGGGCTGGCTGCCTCCGATCAGCTTACCTCCCGGAAATCTAAGTTGGTTCTGCGTTTATTTGCAGATTTCGATACATCAGCGCCCTTCTTTATTTCAAAAATTTGACTATCCAGCCCTCTTTTATAAGGCTATTCAATAGTTCAACAGAATACTTCGAAAGATGGACATCCCATCTTGTAATCTAGTTATTTTTATTTGAGCAGAAGTTCAGTAAGTATTATTCACGGCTAACAAGAAAGATGCCTTTTATAGAACAAAGAAAGTATTACGTATTATAGTGCTCTTTCAAATGAAGTAAAGTATGTGATAATATTCTACAGAACTAAGTAGTGCTTAAGTAAAACAAGAGTATTTATAAAGAACTTTGCTAAGTGTGTTATATGCTTATAGTATATAATTTACCTGCTCTATAATATACCCCCTAGCTTAATAGATCACCAATTTCTAAAAAGCTATTATTAGACAATAGATTATTATCTACTTAATTACCAATCAATCAATTAATTATATTGATTAATAGTATGTAATATATATTTACTTATTTATTTATTATTACATATATACTATACAGTATATAGCTGAGAGATTTCTACTTATAAAGCTTAATTATATAATATAATATATTATTTTTTAAAATAGTATACTTATTTTAAAATAATTAATATCATAGTCTAAATACATTTTACACTAGATTATATTCTAATACTTATAAATATAAAAGCTTTTTTTTATTCTTATTTTCTTAATCTTCTTTATTTATTAAATTATTAAGATTCTTCTAAAAAACTTTTTAGAAAAATTCAAGCTTTGTAGCTATAACAGACAAAACTTCTAAGTGTAATTGTAATTGTCTAAGAAAAAAGCTTTATAATCATTGTCCAAGAAAGAATATAAACATTAAAGTAGTATATAAAATAAATTATTCTAAAGTAAATTATTACTAAACAATATTAATATAAAATAGTCTTTTATTATTAAATAATCCTCTGCTTATATTTCTACAATTTCTAAGTATACTAATCTATTTTCTTTTTATAAAGAGCTTAGTAGAGACTTTATAAAGTTTAATAATAATTTTGACTTTGTTTAATCTAATTCTGCTAAACTTTTATATTAATTATCCTCTGTTTATACTATTGTTTTTGATAATAATATTTAATCTATTCTATATCTTAGTAATACTTTTACTTAATTACTATAAACTTATTATTACTTTTCTCTATTATTTACTACTTTTATTTCTGATTTTTTGTCAAAGTCTTAAACTTATCTAAAAACTGTTCTAAAATCTAAAAAATCTGTTGCTAAAAAATGTAAAAATAAAGCTTATATTAAGAATTATTATCAAAAAGTATTTTATCTTAACTATATAAAATCTATACTTACTGAAAAGTCAATAGATAAGTACTATAATAATTATATTAATAATAATTATTATTTTCATTATACTTCTGACTATTAATATACTTCTTTATTATCAAATATACATTAATTGGCTATGAGAATAGTTAATAGATTTGTTAATAGTATATATAAAAACATAGGTTTGTAGATTTCTTATTTAATATTGTTAATACTATATATAAAAAGTTTATTCTCTTCGTACTACTATTTATAAAATACTTACTGTTAAGCTAGAGGTAGAAAATAGAGATAACAATTCTAATTATACGTTAAATAGTAATTCCTCTGTTTTTATCAAGTCTTTAAATAAGAAGTCTTTATATATTTCTAAATACTAGTGTAACAAGTCTAATAGTAACAATAATTGTCTCCCTTCTATTATTATTACTAAAATAGTATAAGATTTGTTTACTAATCTTATAAGTAT
>Ga0182030_10025636_pt1 | contig 10720 bp, 6 predicted proteins | sample 812S3MmetaG_FD_121299 | JGI IMG/M metagenome (GOLD analysis project Ga0182030, IMG submission 121299) | Permafrost microbial communities from Stordalen Mire, Sweden - 812S3M metaG (Illumina Assembly) | ecosystem: Environmental > Terrestrial > Soil > Wetlands > Permafrost | place: Sweden... | reverse complement strand
GCGTCCTGGACGTGGTAGTTCAGGGCTGGCGCGAACGTGACCAGATAGCCTTCGTCATAGAGCCCGTGGTCGATCATGCTCTGGGCGAGGACATGTTCGCGCCAAAACTGCTGCAGCGGGTTGGTCCGGAGCGCTGCGGCGTTGGGATCGATAAAGAGGCCGCTCGCGTCCGAGAGCTCGTCGTAGCGCGGCTTCAGTTCCGGCATGGGCTCGCGCATGCTCTCGGAATATTTGATTTCGAAGGCGACGAAGCCATTGCGACCCTGGAAATCCCTATAGCGGATCAGCGCGTCGAAGGCCGTGTAGTCGCCGGTGTATTTCGGATTGCCGCGGCCAGGCGAATGTTCGAAGACAAGCTGGCGCGCGGCGCCGGTGAAGGCTGGTAGCAGCTCGATCAGATAGCCCGAGGCGCGTTCGAGTGCGTGCCCCCAGGGCGCCAGTAGATTGAAGGTCAGCGGCATGGACGAGAGCAGGTTTGTCGCGAGCCGCTCCGAGTCGATCAGCGCGCCGATCTCGCGATAGGCAGTCTCACGGCGGGCGATATGGGCGATCTCGGGCGTGAGGAAATTGCCGCCTCCTTTGCCCACAGCTTCCGAGATGCGGCTGCCGAGTTTGCGGCGCTTGCCGCGCTCGTTGACATAGCTGCCGATCGGCAGGTCGCGATCTTCGCGCCAGAGCGCCTGGAGCAAGCGAGCGGCGGACCGGAAGCGCGTATCGAGCGGTTCGTGGACGTGATGTTTCTTGAGAACGTTTGCCGGGATGAGCGGCAGTTGGTGAATGGGCTTTCCGAATTCCGGGGCCATGCTTCGCGCTCCAATGGATACGAAGCAAATTCAGATGATGGCGGCAGGAATTTACAACAGCCCTTCGGAATTAGCTGAAAATTTGTCCAGAATCGGTGACGTCAATAACGAGCCGACTGATGTAACCTTAATGGGTGCGGCGGGATTAATGGGCGAAGAGGCCCGTAAAAGTCCACTGAAACCCGACTGAGAGGCAGCCACCGCCAAGATGCGCGTAACCCTTTGTTCGACGAGTGTTCGGAGCTAAGATGCTGGGCCCTCCTCATCGGGGTCCGCCGGTCCGCTTGACTTGAACGTCACATTGTAAGTGGCCGGCGTGAGGACGAGAGCGTCGGTGAAGGGATACCGTACTTCGCAACACTTAGGATTGGAGGAAAGCTGTGCGACACGGAGGATCATATAAAGACCGGTCTTTTTCTCCGCGCAGGCAAGTTCAGCCGCGGTTAAGAAGAATCTCGACTCCATGGGTCCAAGGGTAGCTTTCACCTCTAGGAACCGAGGTGTGCCATCCAATTCGAATGACTCGATGTCGTACCCGAGCGTATCGTCTTCCTTTGAGACATGCCGCAGCTTTTTCAGAAGATCAGGATGGTCCCGGAGTCTCCAGCGCTCGTAGGCGACGGCAAACTCTTCCCCCAGATCCCCAACGGCTTCGTTCGTTTCGGCCTTCTGCTTGTAATCGATCTTCTTCACGCCTGTGCCGCCACCCGAAACGGCATCCGACGACTTGCGCTCCGTAGATGTCGGTGGGCTTATAATGACCTTCGTGAAGTCGATATTCGCTGGCAGCGTCAATCCTATTTTCACGACGGGCTGCTGTGTGGGTACCATTAGCTGCTCGGCAGGCTGTCCATAGTCGTCGAGGATCATGAAGATCTTGTCTTTTTGCGTGTTGTTAAACGGTGTCCAAGTGCGAGGCTTATCCGGGGCGCCGAATCGTTCGAGCATTGCGGGAACTGAAGTCCGGCCCCTGATGGTAATCTCTAGTGCCATACAAAAAGTCGCGCGATGTCGGCCGCGTGGAATCTTGCCGCCGATAGCTTTCTCAATGCGCTCGCCGCCCTTAATAGCTTTCTCGCCTGCGGCGGTGTCCCTCGCATACTCGGCAAGGTCGAACTCGATCTCGGTGATAGGAATCTTCTCGTCCCTGTACACAGATCCCGGCGCAAAGCCGTGTCGGGAAAAGTCAAGGTAATTGATCGCGTAAAGCGCGTCCCAGTTGTGGATTAGCAGGAGCGGATCAAAATGCGTCCGCAAGTCATGCCAATAATCGTAGAACCCCGAAAAGTTGGCGTCGCCGAGGCGGCGGGCCTCGAGTGCCATAAGCAACAGCCGGCTAAGCTCGTCTCCTATTGCGTTAGATGCAACACCGTATCGTTCCCAAGCGTGAAGGACCGCGTCTCCAAGCTCGGTGAGAGTTGTACCATCCTGTGAAACAAATCCGGCAGCCTTGAGGTCCGCGATGCGCTGCCCTGGATCCGTTACACCCAGTTCCCGCCCTTCGCGAACCGACTGTAGGTTGGGCGAAACATCATCGAAGTCGCGCATCGACTTCGCGAACGGGTCGAGCCTTCTATCTCTCGCGTATCTATCTTCTGCCGTCGCCTCGAGCCAAGATATAACTCGATTTCTTAAGCCGAGACCTGTCCAATCCACGAATCACTCCCGAGGCCCTTTGAGACCTCGGGAGTCTTACGCTTCTTAGCGACGAAAAGAAATTCTTGGACCTGCTTCGCCGTATAGCCACCGTAACTCTGATAGTTTAGTCTTTGAACTGGCGTGCATTCGAAGGTGCTCGAGTCGAACAACTCACTTAAGAACAATTCCTCAAGCAATCGCCGTCCCACGGTTTCTGCGGCATCAGACTTAAAACTGCCCCAGTGATTTTTACCATCGAAATAGCTGAGGATTACATAATCCGTGTCAGCCTTCCGTATCAAGGCTTTCAGGGAGTCAATAAATAGACTCTTACTACAAAATGACGACTTGAAATCGTCCCCCATGTTCTGGCCGCGTACGAACTCGACTTTAGCAAAAAAGGCATTAAGGTCCTCGATCTCCGCGTACAACGAGAGCATATTAAGCATGAAGTAGTAGGATGTGTATTGCCGAAAGTTGTACGGAGGATCTAAATATAGAACTTTATGGTGCGGTACCTTTCTCACATATTCCAGTGTGTCCTCGGCTCGTCCGACGAATTCACTAATGGGGCCCGCGAAGACTTCTTCCGACGGCATGTTTATGCAAAGGCGCTTCAGCGCGCGGCTGTCAACGAACTCACGTGGAAAATCGTGGTACGTTCCTTGAGTATTGCTCACTTTCTCAACTGCCTTAATCAAGGCCGCCGTTAGAATGCAGCGTGTCTGTTCCTCAAGGTCGCCTCGCCGATGTTTATAGCGAATGCGGGACAAGGCGCGGTCTATCAGGACGGCATTCTCGGAGGAGAAAAAACGGCGACGGCCCGAGCTACCGCGTGAACTTATGAAGGCGCTCTTTGACCCTTCTTCGCAATAATGATCAAAGATGTCGGTGCGACGTTCACTCAGAGGAATTGCGCCAGTATAGGGTGCCATCAGTTCGTTTATTGCTTCAATCCATAGTGCGCGCTTCTGGCGCCACGAGGTAGCTTTCACTTTGTTCGGCCAGGGAAGTTCCTCGCTCGAGAAGAAAGCTCGTGCGAATAGCCAGGAGAAGTGATTGATGTCGTTACAGGCCACACGGAACCCCGCCGCCCGAAGCGCGGCCGAAACGGCGAGAGAGCCCGAAAACGCATCAAAAATAAGATCGCCGGGCCGCGCTAGACGTTGAACTATGTCGACGATGTCCTGAGTTATCGGAGCCTTATTGCCAAGATAGCGCTGAATTAGCGTGTTTTGCATTTGATCAATATCTCTGTGTCATCGCGACGATCATTGGACGACGCGGCGTTGTTGAACTGGCGGTACCGGTGGCTCATTCGACCCCAATCCACGCTGGCATCACCGAATCCGTCTTTGCACTCCCTAATTAAGTCCTCCAACGAAATCATACGGGCATTTCCGCGGGAATCGCGTGCGGAGACTGAATAGCTGATCAACAGCGCCGTCTTTTGCGCCTTTGCTTGCCGAATTATTGCCCGAAACGCGAGCACGGCATTCTTCCTTGAAGAGAAGGCAGACTTATAGCGGTTAAGTGGATAGAGACCCGTTGTTAGTCTCCCGTTATGTAAAAGTTGAGGCAGCTGGTACGTCACTATAGTTTCTAGGATATGATAGAATCGCGAGTATTGCTGGGCAGTATAGGGAGGGTCAACGTAGTACATGTCGAAAGGTGCTGGCGAAGTCTTTACAAAGTCCTCAGCGGCCATGTGATTTGAGTAGTGACCGGCGTTGGAAAAAGGCGCGCAAGATTGAATAGCGGTGCATGCGGCTTTGAATTGCGATTTAATGCAAATTTGGCGATCCGAGGCCAGCCGCTTGTCGAGGAATGAATAATTAGTTGAAGAACCGGCGTTTAGTGGTTGCGCGAAGTGTTTGCCGGCCGAATGAACGGCCGACGAAGCTGCGTTCATAATTGCGGTCAAGGCCACGTTGAACTGCCATTGCGATAATACCCCAGTCGAGCGAAGAGCCTCAACGGTGTGACGCAAACGATCGATTGCGAGAGCTTGACGCACTCCGAAGTATTGTCCTGCATATATCGAGGTAAGAAGAGGAAGGCATCCAATAGCCGAACTTTCGACGTCACCCTGTGTGGTGTTGAAATACTTGTTTCGCGGATCTCGCCAAATAAGCGGAAGCTCCGCATACAACGCCTGAAGTGCCTGATGATCCCGTAGCCTCAGCGCTCTGTCTTCGCGGTCGACGAATGGTAGCCAAACCTTAAAATTCCGCTCCGTAGCGCGGCCAAGCACCGCATTCGTAACGAACTCAGCGTCGCACTTTTCGCCCGGCCTGCGTGCTATCCCTAGCAGGGCGTCCGCAAACACTACGGCATAGCGCTGCGTATCAACAGCCGCCACTTCATACCCGCGGCGCGCAAATGCCTGCGCAACGACGGTGCTTCCCGTGAATAAATCGGCAACACGTCCTGTTGTGCCTATTAGCGACGCTGTCGCGTCAGCAATTTGGTCCAACGTCCGAAGTTTATTGCCTAGATACTGTACTGGGCGAAAGGGCAGGTCAGACGATGCAGACCGGACCTTTGTAGCGCTTTCGGGTGCAAAGTTGTCGCGCGCTAAATTCACACGTTCGTCCTATCATATTAGCAGCCCTCATTTGGAGGGCCGTCTGGCTATCGGAGCGCACCCCGAATCATGCGCATGATATATCACAAGAGCCCAGGCTTTCGGTTCGAGGGCTGCCATCTTATCCAAAGTGATTTTCTGGAACCGACTAGGCTTCGTGCGCGCGTGCGTGGCAATTTGCGTCGAGCGTCCACACACGGAGAACCAGCAGCGCATGGCCGCACGGAGCCGGGATAGGTGATCTTAGGTAGCCTTAAACTCCTCTGCCGGCGCGTCCCGCCGATTCCGAGATGCGGCTGCCGAGTTTGCGGCGCGCGCTGGCTTCGCCGACATAGCTGCCGATGGGCAGGTCGCGATCTTCGCGCCAGAGCGCCTGGAGCAAGCGGGCGGCAGACCGGAAGCGCGTATCGAGCGGTTCGTGGACGTGATGTTTCTTGAGAACGTTTGCCGGGATGAGCGGCAGTTGGTGAATGGGCTTTCCGAATTCCGGGGCCATGTTTCGCGCTCCAATGCATACGAAGCAAATTCAAATGATGGCGGCAGAAATTTACAGCGCGTGATCATCGGACGGACAGGATTTTGCGGACCGCCTAGGTGGGGGAAGCGCTCAAGATGAGACTGGGACGATGTTGGCCAGCCAATCTATAACTTGGCGGAATGTAAAGTTCGGGGCTTCTTTTTGCACAGGAATGGTCGTAAAACCCTCTGTGCTTTCGTTAAACAACAACAGTCAATCATCATTAAAGGCCCCAATGCGATTCCTGGCGCTAATAAACGCGAGGGAATGAAGGCTCCTCCTCGGCGGAGACGCCCTTGCGGCTCCGTTTACGAGAGCCAGGCCCCGGCACGAAATCGACTTAATAGTCGCTAGCCCAATGCTATACTTTAGGATGTAGTTATGATTCTGCCGCCACCATCCCGATGGGCAATGCTTGTGCGCGAGACGCTAGTCGTACATTCGCGCCTCTCGTGGCGGCGGGTTCGCGGGGTGGCGGCGATCGAGCGCCAGCACGGATTGCAGGCACTTGCGATCGAGCACCTAGCTGCACGGCTGGCGGGCGGCTTTCTCCAGCCTATCAATTCCGACTCGCTCAAAGAGGCAATTGGCGAAGCCATCGCCACGGACCTCGGCGAATTCAACGACATCAAAACACTTCCCGGATTTCCACGAGCGGCGGCTGCAACGCTTGAGAAGGCTTGGGCCGCAGGCCTCAAATTCACGGAACTGGCCAAAACGTCGGACGCCCTCGTTCGCTGGCGCATTGACGCCGTCACCCGACTTGAAGCTGAGGTGCTGAAGCGATTGCCACCCTCAATGCGTCGTCCGCGGACCTAGTTGATCTTGCGCTTCCGCGCCTTCGACACGCGAAGATTCTGTTCGGCGCGATCCGCGTGCTCGGCAGAACAGAAATGTCGCCAATATGGCGACCATTCCTTGCGGCGTTAAAGGACGTGACGGACGTGCAGTGGGTCGCGGGTCCGCGCCAAGTGCCTGCCTGGGTGCGAGAGCTTGGGATTGCTGTCATTGAGACGGCACCAGAGCACCCCGAAACTCAGACCGAATCCTGCGCAAGCCCACGCCACGAGGCCCTGGAAGCAATGCGTTGGGCGCGGGCTCTTCTTGCCGGTGGACGGGCCAAACCAGAGGAGATCGCGATCGCCGCTGCATCGCCGGCAGAGTGGGACGATCACTTTCAGGCTCTCAGTGAGATGGCCGGTATTGATCTGCACTTCGTCCATGGCCGCAAAGCATTATCGACGCCGGAGGGCCAGCTCGCGACCGCCCTTGCCGAGGTGCTGTTGCGGGGCTTCAGCCAGGCGCGAACGACGCGCTTGATCGCGTTACTGCGCTCACAGAATCCCGATTTTAAGATCGTTCCCGGGAACTGGTGGTGCGCTCTTCCGGAGGACGCGCCACTGCTTGACGCCGCCTCATGGCGCGACGTTCTGCCAGCGATGTCAAACCCGGCGGACGCAAATTCTAAAGCAGTAGTCCGCGCTCTTACCAACCTGACTGAAACCCTGGCGTTCGGACTAAAGCGGGCAGGGGAGGTCGGTGGCATTCTCTTGCGGGGCCGCAGCCTTGCGATTTGGGAGCGGGCACTGACCGAAGGCCCGCCCGAAGCCCTCGATGTAACGCTTGCATCTCTCGCATTGCCCGACCAAGTGGCTCCGGAAGCAAATATCATCTGGGCGCCGGCGGCGTCGCTCGCGGCCGATCCTCGGCCGTGGGTACGGCTGGTAGGGCTCACCTCGCGCGCCTGGCCACGTCATCAGACCGAGGATGCGCTTCTGCCAAACCATATCGTGGATTCATCTCTGCTTGATCCTCTGCCGGTGCATCAGGCTGATCGACGAGATTTTGACACGATCCTCAAGACAACGGCGCGACAAGTCGTCTGCTCACGGGCGCGACGCGACACGCAAGGGCGCATCAACGGCGTTTCACCCCTGTATCCGAGGGCGCCTGGGGAGACTTACCGCCAACGTGCCCGCATCCCGGAGCATGCGGCCGGTTGGACTGATCGATTGTTCGCGCGACCCGCAGAATTCGAGGTCCGGCCGGTGGCTCGCTCCGCGCGCGCCTGTTGGATCGACTGGCACACGGACCGGTTGACTGCCCATGACGGCCTAATAAGAGCCGATCACCCTCTCATCGTTGCCTCGCTCAATCGCCGCCAGTCAGCTACGTCACTGACAAAGCTATTGCGCGACCCGCTCGGGTACCTGTGGACCTACGGGTTTCGATGGCAGGAGCCCGATGAGATAGAAGAGCCGCTACAGCTTGATCCGTTGGCTACTGGAATCATTCTCCATGCGACGCTCGAACGCGCTGTCTCGGGACTTGAGCTAGCAAAGCCGGGAGGGTTTGGTACCGCTGACGACGCCTCGATTGCGGACGCTGTTGGCAAGGCCCTCGATACTGTCGCGCGGGAATGGGAGCGCGCGCGCCCAGTACCACCACCGGTGATATGGGAACGCAGGCTCCTCGACATTCGCACGCTTGCAATTGCCGCCTTGGGATACAGTGAGCAATCACTGGCGGGGCAACGAAGCTGGGCCGAAATACCGTTTGGCGGCAATACAAGTATGGAGACTTTGACCGACGAGCGCCGTGCCTTATTGCCGTGGGACCCGACGACCCCAGTGGTAATTCCTGACACGACGGTTGCGATCGGCGGATCGATCGATCGACTCGACCTTGATGGAGCAGGGACAATTGCGCGCGTGACTGACTATAAGTCGGGGAAGTCGCCTGGCAAACAGCAACCAGTCCTCAAGGGCGGAGCTGAACTGCAGCGCTGTCTCTACGCCTATGCGGTTCGCTCGCTCGTCCCAGCCGTGAAAGACGTTGAGACGCGGCTTTTATTTCCGAGGGCGAAAGGGGATGGCCTCTACGCTCTCGCGGAGCCCGCAGCAGTGCTTGTAAGTCTGGCGGCCTTTGCAAGTGCCGCGCAGCGTTACGCAAAGGCGGGGAATGTGCTGCCTGGGGCGGGCGCGCAGGATGATTACAATGATCTTGCCTTTGCGCTGCCCGGCGGCGCGAAGGAAAGCTACTTCGAGCTCAAGAGGAGCCTTATCGCCGAACGTCTCGCTGATCTCTCGCCTTTGTGGGAGATGGAATGATGTCTATGGCTGGTGTTCTATCCGATTTGCCAGCGCGGTGTCGCGCACTGCTCGATCACAGCACGACGCTTCTCGTGGAGGCTGGTGCCGGGAGCGGTAAGACGGCGCTTATGGCGGGGCGTGTGGCGCTTCTTCTTGCAGCCGGCATCCCCACCCGTGAGATCGTTGCGATTACCTTCACCGAGGCCGCCGCATCGGAGCTGCGCGAGCGCATCGAGGGATTCGTTAACCGCCTGGCGCGGGCGGACCTTCCGGACGAATTGCTGGTCGCACTGCCCGACGGGCTTTCTGCCGAGCAGTCCAAGGCGATAGCTGCGGCCAACGAAACGCTTGACGAGCTGACCTGCACGACGATTCACGGGTTCTGTCAGCAGCTTGTCAGACCCTATCCCGTCGAAGCGGGCATCGATCCGGGGGCGACGATCATTGACCCGGAGGCGGCCGACCTTGCCTATCAAGACTTAGTACAAGCGTGGTTATCCGCGCGCTTCGGTCGCGATCGCGGTGCGGAGGGACTCGGCCGGCTACCTCCCTTGCCAGCACTCGGCGAGCAGGACTTCTTCGCAGAACTCCTTGTGGACGAGCCAGACCGCGTCATAAAGCGCATTGAAGAGACTGCGGCGTTTCTTAGGAAGACTCGAACGGCCAAGGCACCCCCTGCGACAATTGACCCTGGTATCCTCGACGAACTCTCACGCCAAATCGAAGCATTCGCCGGATGGTACGCACAGTGTGGCGTCGAGGAGGAGGACAGCGCGAGCGTCATCGACGACCTTCAACAATTCAAGGGTCTCGTCGATGAAGCGAGGAAAGGTCCACTAACCGGACGGAGCGTGGCGAAGCTCCTCCTCCACGTGCCCCCCGATTGCAAGCACGGTACAGAAGCTCGTTTCGTCGCTTGGAGGAAGAAAACGGCATGGAAGAATGCAGCAGCAGCTAAGAGCCTCGGCCAACCACGCGGAGAGCAGCTCTCCAATGCGGCGCAAGCGCATTACGATCGATGCAGCGAGGCCTACACAGCCTTCGTAGCCTCGGTTGCGGCATGTGCCTTTGCGCAGTTCGTCGCTGAATTCGAACCCCTCGCAAAATTGTACGCCGACTATAAGCGGCAGGCAGCGCTTCTGGACTTCGACGACCTGCTTTATCACGCGCGCGACCTGCTGGCCGGGAATGAGCATGTGCGACAGGCCCTGGCGCAGCGTTATCCGCGCATTCTCGTCGATGAATTCCAGGACACCGATCCGCTGCAGGCAGAAATTCTGTGGCATCTTTGCGGAGAGGGCGCCCAAGGAGCGCCGTGGACAGAGCGCAAGCTGCGGGCTGGCAGTCTGTTTGTCGTCGGTGATCCGAAGCAGGCGATCTATCGTTTTCGTGGCGCCGACGTTGACACATACCTCGAAGCTAAGCGCGGAATTCACGCACAAGACCCCGACGCCGTGCTTGAAATTGTCGCCAACTTCCGATCGCTAAAGGAGATCATCGACTTCGCTAACGATCAGTTTCGAGGACTGCTTTCCCAGGAAAACGGGCAGCCCGGCTTCACGGCATTGCAGCCGATGAGGCTGCCGCTAGATGAACGGCCAGCAGTGGCTTGTTTCGACGTGACGATCGGGGATGACCATAAGAACGACGAGGGCAAGATCATGGTTGATCGCGTCCGGCGCGAGGAAGCACGTATCGTCGCTGACCTTGTTAGCGGCTTGATCGGTACGTATCAGGTCTGGGACAAGCGATCGAAGGCCGTGCGGCCTTGCCGGCCCGGTGACATTGCGCTTCTCGCTCCCACGGGCACGAATCTGTGGATTTACGAGCGCGCGTTGGAACAGCGCGAAATATCGATAGCCTCACAGGCTGGAAAGAGCTTCTACACACGCCAGGAAGTCCAGGACATGATCGCGGTCGCGCGCTCAATTGCCGATCGACACGATACGCTGGCGCTCGGGGCCTTGCTTCGCGGTCCGCTGGTTGGACTAACGGAAGAGGAAATCGCCGATGCCATCATTGCGCTGCCTCCCATTGGCGAAAACCACACTCCGCGTCTTCACCTTTGGACGGATTGCCAGGT
>Ga0182030_10025635_pt1 | contig 10720 bp, 7 predicted proteins | sample 812S3MmetaG_FD_121299 | JGI IMG/M metagenome (GOLD analysis project Ga0182030, IMG submission 121299) | Permafrost microbial communities from Stordalen Mire, Sweden - 812S3M metaG (Illumina Assembly) | ecosystem: Environmental > Terrestrial > Soil > Wetlands > Permafrost | place: Sweden... | reverse complement strand
TGGGACGATAACTGCCACCGAGCGTGACCGCGAACAAATCCCAATCAATGAACTGGCCAAGACAAACCAGTGGGTGATTCAAGTCAATCAATTGCTCAAGGTCGATCTGAAACAATGCGCGCTGTGGCTGCTTCGGTTCACTCTTTGGGCGCATCAAATTTTCCCAGTTATCATAATGATTTCAACGACTTCTGAGAATATTATACCAGACGAATGCCGTCCATGTCGTTGATTCTTATAATAGTTAGATGGTTTTTCAGCGGCGACTAGCTATTGGCTCATCCCAGCTTCGGCAGTTCCATCGCGCTGAAGCTGGGAGGCAAAATCTATCCTTCTCTACAACGTTTTTAATCGCTCTATAGCAGCGTTTCGCAAACTCGCAATCACACTCTTCCGTCCACCTTGCATCCTCAGTTACTCCCAAACATCCATACACTCATGACTGATCATCTTTTTTCATCCTTTCAGCTTCGTTCCGTTGGCTTTGCCAACCGTATTGGCGTCTCGCCCATGTGCCAGTACTCCTCCCATGACGGTTTTGCTGCCGATTGGCATCTGGTGCATCTGGGCAGTCGCGCTCAAGGTGGCGCGGGGTTGGTCATTCTGGAGGCCTCCGCAGTTCTGCCAGAAGGCCGAATCTCCTCAGGCGATCTGGGCATCTGGAAGGACGAGCACGTTCCGATGCTTGCGCGTATCGCAGAGTTTGTTCACTCGCAAGGCTCTCGCGTGGGCATTCAACTGGCCCATGCAGGACGCAAAGGCAGTATGTCTATTCCCTTCGCCGGTGAGCGGCTGCTATCGCCTACCGAGGGTGGCTGGCTGCCGGTTGCGCCTAGCGCACTGGCCTTTTCACCGGACTACGCAGTTCCGCAGGCTCTCGATCTCGTGGGTATTCAGGCTGTCATTGAGGGCTTCCGCCGTGCAGCGCGTCGTGCACTCTCTGCGGGCTTTGACTTTGTTGAGGTTCACGCGGCTCACGGTTATCTGCTGCACCAGTTTCTTTCGCCGCTTGCCAACCAACGCACTGACAACTATGGCGGCGGCTTTGAAAATCGGACGCGCCTGGTACTGGAGGTCGTCGATGCCGTTCGTGCGGAGTGGCCTGCTCACTTGCCGCTCCTGGTTCGTATCTCTGCCACTGACTGGGCCGATGGCGGTTGGACCCCGGATGAGTCTGTGCAACTTTCTCGGCTCTTCCGCGAGCACGGCGTCGATCTGGTGGACGTTTCTTCTGGTGGGCAGATTCCCAACGCGCAGATCCCCGTTGCTCCCGGATTTCAGGTTCCGTTTGCGGCAAGGATTCGTCGTGAGGCCAATATACCCACCGCAGCCGTCGGACTCATTACCGATCCCGCGCAAGCCAACGCGATCATAACTCAGGGCGAAGCCGATCTGGTTCTGCTGGCGCGCGAGTTTCTCCGCGATCCGTACTGGCCCGTTCATGCGGCAGATGCGCTCAACGAACCTGCCAGTTGGCCCCGTCAATACCTGCGAGCCGCTCCACGCCATTCGCCAGTGCGCACTCCCATCACCCGTCCAGATCATGCATAGACGGCTGTGAGCCTGACAAAATCTTCGGCCTGTTCCAATGGCAAAGCAGGTTGGTCAAAGCACATTTGCAGTTTTTGCTCCACAAATAGTGCAAATGTGGCCTATACTGCCTTCAGAGCAGGATTTTCCTGAACGACCGTTCCTTGCTCGCCTTGATTATGGCCATGCAACTCGCTCGCAAACCCGCGCCCGACTCCCCACCCATCCCCGACCGCCTCTACTTTAAAATCGGCGACGTGGCGCGTATCTGCGAGGTTGAGACTTACGTGTTGCGCTTCTGGGAGACGCAGTTTCCGCAGCTCAAGCCCAACAAAAGCGGCACTGGCCAACGACTTTATCGCAAACGCGATGTTGAACTGGCTCTCAAGATCAAGCAATTGGTTCACGGTGAGGGTTACACGCTGGCCGGGGCGCGTCAGGCTCTGGAGCAGGACAAGCGAGACAGCCTACCGCAGCGCACAGCTCAGCTTGAATCCCGACAACCCCGGTTGCCTCTGCTGGTCAGCGACTCCGTCCAACACCAGGATGCCGTTGCCGCCACCGTCTCTCAGGTTCGAGCCGAACTGCGTGAGATTCTGAGTTTGCTGGCCGCTCCTGAGCCACAACCACTGCGCCGTCGCACTCGATTGGCCACAGTACCAGCTTCCACCGGGCTGCTTTTTCCATCCTGAGTTTTTATGGTTTGCAACGAACGCTCGAATCAAAAGCAAAATGCGCTGACTGAGGCCAGCGCATTTTTGCGTATCAGAAAATAATGGTCGGGACGGGCAGATTCGAACTGCCGACCCCTCGCACCCCAAGCGAGTGCTCTACCAGGCTGAGCCACGTCCCGACACAGTCGAACCGGCTTGATCCAGCCGGTCGTGGGGTCTGATCCAGTTTACACCAGTGCAACGACTCACGCCGTCCTCTAGTTGAGATTATGCCCCAACGCATCGAACATAACCTTCACCCAGCCGCCGGGTCTAAAATTGAAGCAGGGATTGCAGATTCAGGCTCGACACCCCGCCGAGCATTCAGGCGGAGCTGCGATAAGGAGAAACTAGCATGGCACTGTTCAAAACATCCAATCCAGCACTGAGCGACAAGACATTTCGCGACCTGGCCAGCGGTCAATATGGCGTGGGCGAACGGACGGCCCGCATGACGCTCGACGGAACTGTGAACAAAACCGGCATACTGCTGGTTTGCGCGTTGGCCGCCGCTGGTTGGACCTGGCACCTGTTCCTGCAATCGCGAGATTTTGCCGATGTAGCGCCGTGGATGCTGCTGGGAATCTTTGGCGGGTTGATTCTAGCCATGGTGACGATCTTCAAAAAGGAGTGGTCGCCGGTTGCGAATATTGTCATCCTGCTGGATCAGCGCTTCAGATACGAGCAAGACGTTGCTCCTCTTTTCAATGCAAAATTGTCGGAGAACATAGATGCCTCGAATGAGAATACCCTGCTCCTTGCCTTCAGAGTCTTGCTTCAGTTCTTCGATTCGTCTCTCGAAGTTCGCTCTGCTGAGTATACGTACATCGTCTTTGCCGATTCGGCCATCGCCTGTTGGTGGTTGGACGCCGTCAAGTGCCTCTAGAAAGAGCGAGAGACAATCGCGCGGCACCCCTCCGCCTGCTATCACCAGCCGTTGGAAGCCCTCTCCCTTAAAAATATTTTCAATCTCCAGCGGACTCAGCCCTGCCCGCTGACCAAACTCTTTGAGAATGCGCCAATTTTGATTCACGGTCTTCTTAAAGTCGGAAAAAGTGAAGTCTATATTAATGGGTTGATAATCATGGCGCTCCTGCGCGCCAAGCGGTTGGCCAAGTCGATCAGCGTACAGCGTGCTTGCGTGCTTAAGTGTGGCCACCTTGAAGTATAAAGGAATATCCTTGCAAAGCCGATGTATGTAGTCCATAATCAATGGTTGGTCCTGGCGAGACAGATGATAAAAATCATCAACCTGAAGGAAGATCGCTTTTACTCCTTTCGATAGATCGAAGAATTCGCGAATTTGCTGCTTCAGCTTTGGCAACCACATATCAAGGTCGCGGATCTTGCTCTGATTCTGGAAGTATTTGCGCTCGGTCTCTGACCTTGAGAGCTGGCTCAAATCCGAGGACAAAACCGCCCCTGCGGCTGAAGCTCCGACCTTGACGCCCGCCTTCTGAGAGTCTTTGACTTGCCGCTCCTCTGCTTCGCGGATTTCGGTATCTTGAAGATCGGCCCTTTTGCGGAGATCTTTCAATTCTTCTCGGATCTGGCTGATCAGTTCGCGCGAACGCTTCTTCTTCCCAAACCAACCGGTCAATTGATGCTGAAGTTCTGCAAATACAGCATCAAGAATCTCGATAAGCACGTTGGGAAACGAGTGCTTCTTGAAGTCTTCGCAGTTCAGATAGACGGGCCGAATATCGGCTGGCAGACTGTCAGCCGAATTGTGCAGAAGCAATGTCTTTCCGCAACCCCGTCGACCGAAAATCGCGTGATTCTGCCGTGCTGAAACATCGCTTAGACTGTTCGACACATCAATGTACGGGACGGGCTTGGCGCCTCCCCGTTGCACACGGAGATTCTCGTTTATAGCGAGTCTCAGTTTCTTGAGGGCATTCGGATCCATGGACGGAATGCTATCACATCAAACTGCACCTCGCCTGCTCTCGTCGTGTGATCAAGCGAGAAGATGCCCGGACTTCTTCTCGCTTCATGCAAAATCGCCAAACCGCTCAGCGATCAATCCTATGAAATGGGAGAATGTGTGCTTCCTGATAGCAGCATGACGGAAGATCAACCTCCATCACCTTGGCGCTTATCGGAATTTGTCACTGAAAAACTCACCTCTGCAACAGATCAATCGGTTTGGTAACGTCGGTCACACGAATATGCGCAGCCAGTGTTGGATGTTGCCGCTCGATCGCCAGAAACATCTCCCAGGTACGCGATGATAGCTGAAGTGCCCCGCCGGACCCGAGCGCAGTTCCGTTATGTACTACGCTTCGGCAAAGTCCATCTTGAACAGGCTGCCAGCGTGGGCAAGTTGCTCTGTTGCAACTTCCACTGATCGTTAAAACACTTCACTAGAGCATTTTCGGAAATAGTGTAGACCGGAATTTTGTCGGTGCCCCATCCATTCCGCTGAAAAACGCGGAATGGATGGGGCACGAAAGTCTATAGCAAAAGCGAAAATGCTCTAATCGTCGTTATCCTTTGAGGATATTTTTCTGTGTTGTTTAAGCAGAGCAGGTACAGCGGCATCTCCTTTGGCATCCTTCCACAGAATAACGTTCAGCTTTTGCGCGTTTGCGTGGTCAGCGTGGCGGAAGTCCATCTTCATGCTCTCTTCAGCACCAACGGCTGTCTTCAAATTGGCTGTGTAGATCAATCCATTGTCTCGATTTGAGTAGTCCGCCTGATAAGCTTGTTGATCGCCAGACCCGGTAAAGAGGGACGAGAGCTGCGAGCTGAATGCATCGTTGTTATTCATTGGCGGCAGGCCAAGCAACGTTTCCATGGTGCGGACCACGCTCACAGTCGAGTAGAAATGACTATCGACAAACGGTGCGCCTTCTGTTCCACGCGGTGAGTATTTGCTGATGACCAGTGCGAGGCTGCGGTGTGCATCGACATGATCGGCACCGTTCTGCGCATCATCTTCGAGGACAAAGAACGCCGTATCGTCCCAATACGGCGAGTGAGAGATCGCCTCGACGGCACGCCCCACGGCCAGATCGTTATCCGCAATCGAAGACTTGGGCGTGGGACCACCGGGGCGAGTGCCCGCTGTGTGATCGTTGCCGAAACGGAGCATGACAAAGTTGGGCATAGTGTCGTTGCCCTGCTCGCGATCAACGATCCAATTTTTCAAATGCCTCTGGAAAATTTCAAAACGTACTTGGTCAGGAATTGACAAATTGAAATCAGGAGACTCTTCAGCAAAGTGGCCGACTAATTCTGGCTTGGTGGGGATATTCGCAGCGATCAACGGAATCGGCCAAGGCCACTTGTTCACGCCACCTCCCCACTCAGCAGGCAACGTTTCGCCTGGTGCAACGGCCTTGCGCGTGCAATCATGTCCGGCAAGCATCGGACCCTCCTGCGGATTTTTTGTCTTGATTTCATTGCAGAAAGTGGAAGCAATGAACTCGCCGAAGTGGTAGTAGGTCTTTCCATGCGCAGCTAGATTTCCCCAAAGATATCCGCTGGCTGGCTCGTTTACATCGGGAATCTTCTGCAACAGCGGATAGCCCTCAGCCACCACACCTTCGTAATCATATGTTCTCTGATCACCACGATAGGATTGTTGCCATGTCTTTTCAAGATAGTCCGATCCAATGGCAGCCGTGGACCAGACATGCCCATCACCAGAGACCTCACCCGAATCGAAGAAGTTATCAAGAACACCGAATTGCAAGGCTAACTTATGTAAGTTAGGAGTGATCGTCTCGCCATACATCGACAGGCTAGCATCGCCATTGCCAACCGGCTTGCCGTCCTTTTGAAGGTCGCCGAATACCTGATCGTACGTGCGGTTTTCTTTGATGATATAAATCACGTGCTTGATGCGATTCAGCGAGCCATTCGCAAAGACAATCTTTTCATCTGCTGCTTTCATCCGATTTGAAGCGAGTGTAGACGCCGTCCATTGCGGCAGGTTCTTCTCGATTTCATTTTCATTCAGAGTCGCCAGCGAACCATAAAGCAATGTTCCTATATAAGTAAAATCTTTCAGCAGATGACTTCCCTTGGTCTCCTCTGTTGCACGCTGGGGAAAATTGTTCGGTCCAGTTCCTTTGCCCTTCGCAGTTGCAACATAAAGCTTGCCGCCCGATGCTGAAGGAATAAACGCCATTGACATTGGCATCCATTCGGTTGGCACAAATCCGATTGGCTCGATCATGCCATGCCTGGATTCTTTCAAGGTGAGCTTCTTCGTATCGATCACAGCAACCGCGTTGCTGGCAGCATTGGCAACATAAAGGCGACTGCCATCTGTGTTTAATTCCAGCGCAACCGGTTCAGCTCCAAAGTAACTCTGTCCAGGCAAGCGCGAATCGTAATAACCCTTCACGGAAAATTGTCCTGCACTGACATTCACAGCCGCAATTGCATCGCGATTTGCCAGCGCCACATACAAAGTCTTGCCATCTGGCGAGAACTCGAAGTAGCAGGGGTGCGTGCCAGATGCGACGGGACTTGAAGGCTTGAGCAGTGCCAGCTTGCGCCCGACATTCCCATGAACCAGATCAAGCTCCACTATCTCTGACGCATTCCACAGTGCAACAAAGGCCCGCGTACCATCCTTTGTAACTGCCAAGGCAACAGGATATGTAGAAGGAACTGCATCGCTCTCAGAGAGATCGAATCGCCTTTCAATTGTGCCACTGGCAGCATCAAGCAAAAGTACATCGTCGGAGAGATTGCCCGCTACCAACAATTTATCTGTATCTACATGGCCAGAAGCGGAAGTGATTACTGCAATCGCCGCCGGATACTCGATGGCCTTGTCGCCATCCACGCCACCAACCAGCTTGGTCTTTCTGCCAGGGGCAAGCTGCTGCAACGGCAATTGAATCAATCGCTCCGGTGTGATCTTTCCCTTGTCAAAGCCGTAGACCACAATGCCATTGCCTGTGCTTGGCTTGCCGCCATCATGCCTTGCGTCAGCTTCTGGCATAGCGCCCATGCTCGCATAGAGATGGTTTCCGTCGCGGCTGAAAGCAAGCCCGCTGTAAAGCGTCTGCTTGGCACCAACCAGTGTGCGTGAATCAGGAAAGTCAGTCAGCACACCGGTCTGCGTATCCATCACGGCCAGCGATTGCTCATACAGTGACTCGAAGGTTCCAAATCCAGCATTCACAGTGACCACATACCGACGATCAGGAGAGACAGCCATAGAAATCGGCAGGCTATTCAATCGCTGCGGATGTCCCGGAATCTCGCCAATCAATTGTTTACTGGTAGGCAAATCAATCGTCTGCGCTGCAAGAGTCACTGTTCCGCAGACGAGAGCCAATTCGACAACAACTGAGACAATCTTCTTGTACATTCTAAAACCCTAGCAAAACATACGCCGATATTGTGTCACAGTATTGTAATTTTCAGAGGATTTGATGCCAAATCTCGGAACGAGTTCTCGAATGAACACCACGCCGCGTCTCGAATCCAACCGGGCTGAGATAAGTCTTTCCATCGAATGTATCCAGTTCCATTCCAGTTGGAAGATATGGCTCAAGCAATGAACCATCGAGCGCATAGCTGAGCATCAACAAGTTGTTCCGCTCAGCAGTAAGAAACGAGCGTTTGCGATTCATTCGTGATACCTGTCTCTAGCGCATCCATGATGCGTAACTCGAACTCAATGCACCTGGGAAGCCGTCGCTTTCGGCAACTTATTCAGTGCATCCGTTACAACTCCTGGTGTGAGCACTTCAGGCAATAGCTGGGGGCTGCTTTCTGCTGGAGTATAGAGCGCGTAAGCAGGGACGCCGCTGCGACCCAGGGCAGTTAACGTCTGTGTGATGGCTTCGTCGCGGCGGGTCCAGTCTGCTTTGAGCAATGCTACGCTGGCATCCTGAAAAGCCTTCTGCACCTCTGGCCGATTGAGAGCCACACGCTCATTGACCTGGCAACTGAGGCACCAGCTTGCAGTGAAGTCTACGAAGACGGGGCGACCCGCTGCCTGGTAACGGCTCACGGCATCAGGCGACCAAGGTTCCCAGACGCTGGCTGCGGCAGAGTCCACTTGTAGGTTGCCAGCATGATCTGTCCAGGTCTGATCGACCCACCGCTGCCCACAGACCGTGAGCGCGACGGCTGCCAACAGGATCGCTGCCGCGATGACAGTGGACCAGCGTTTGGCTGGCCAACGTCCAAGGAACCAACCAGCAATTGCGAGCAAGAGAAAACTGACTAACAGCAATGCTAGCGTGTTTGCGCCATAAGCCTGCGCCAACACCCAGGCAAGCCAGATTGCCGTGGCAAAGATGGGCACTGCTACTGCTTGACGAAGCACCTCCATCCATGCTCCGGGACGCGGGAGAATGCGGGTCCAGGCTGGTTGCAGCGTGAGCGCAACGTAGGGAGCGGCCAAGCCCAGCGCAAGTGCGGTGAAGACGGCAAAGGTGACCACTGGAGATTGAGCTAACGCATAGCCAACGGCTGCTCCCATGAAGGGTGCCGTGCAAGGCGTAGCAACCACAACGGCCAGCACGCCGGTGAAGAAGCTGCCCGTGTAACCCTGCTTTGCGGCAAGCGATCCGCCTGCGCTGGTGAGCGTGAGGCCAATTTCAAACTGCCCTGCCAGCGAGAGACCGAGAAAGAAGAGCAAGCCAGCCATCAGTGCCAGAAAAATTGGCGACTGAAACTGGAACCCCCAGCCAAGGCTGGAACCGGCAGTGCGCAACCCAAGCAGTACAGCCACAAGCGCCCAGAACGAGACCAGAATTCCGGCCGCGTAAACGAAGCCATGCGCCCGCAGTCTGCCACGTTCATGGCGACCGGAGTTGACCAGCGCAAGACCTTTGAGAAAGAGCACAGGAAAGACGCAGGGCATGAGGTTCAGCAGCAAGCCGCCGAGAAATGCAAGGCCTGCAGTGCGCAGCAACAGAGACCACACGAAGGACGAAGCCGCTGGAACCGCAACTGCGCCGGACAATGCGGCGATCTGGAACGTCCGTCCGCCGGAAAGCTCAAGAACTCCCTTCAACTGTGCTGGATTCGCGGTGAGGCTGGTGTCTTTTTTTAGTTCAAGAATTAAACCGTTTGCCGTTGAAGTGAGTTTCTGCGGAGCGGGATTCTCTAGGATGTTTTGATCTTCAGGGAAGAAGGCAGCTTCTGCCTCGCGCTGGCCGGTGTTGATGGAGAGACGAAAGCCTTCGTTCGTGACTTGGAAGACTGACTTGAAATTTGCGGGAAGCGGTTTGGGAATCCGATCAAAGAACTGCTTGAACTTTGGTGTTGGAACATATCCCAAGTCCAAAAGTCCCACGTACACATTCCTCTGCACCTCTAACTCGGCCTTGCCGGGAATGCAACTGCCCTTGCAGACCAGCCAATCGACTTTGGCGTGCAGTGTAACTGGACCGGCTTTGACGGTGTTGGCAACGTGCAGCTTCAACGGGAAGAGCACTTCGTCTTCATAGCCAAAATCCATCAACGGGCCGAGCGGCAATCGCTTGGGAGCCGGAAACTGCATCGGTCCAGCAGTGATTCCATTTGGCAAGGTCCAGTGAATACGCGGCGGCTCACCCGCGTCTCCTGCATTCTTCCAGTAAATATGCCAGCCCGGTTCGAGCTTGAAGTAAATGCCTGCATCGTTCAATTCGTCGCCGGAATAAAGCTTGTCACCTGGCACCAGAAGCTCTATATGCACGTGGTCAGCATCGGCGGAATTGGATGCGGCCAGTGCAGGGAAACTCGTCGCCAGCAGTAAAAACAGCGCGAAAACGAGGCGGGAAAAACGAATCGAGAAAGAACGCAGACTCATGTTAGTTGGACTCAGTTTACCCGACGATGGACGCAACGAATTCTGGGTTTGTTGCCGAAGCGAGGCTACAGCGCAGCATGTCGGCGATAAATACAATCGTTCTCCACGCACTTCACACTGGCGGCGCGGGCGCGGGCAACGGCCTCTCCATGCACGACTCCATCTTGCAACCAGAGATATGGAATGCCAAGGCGGATCACTTCGTCCACTATGGCGGGGACGTGTTCGGAGGCGCGGAAGACATTGACCAGATCAATGCCGGAGCCGGTGGATTGCTGCGCCGCAGTCTGCGCGGAGTCGAGGTCTGGATAGCACTTGATGCCGAGTATCTGGTCGAGCGCGGGATTGACAGGAATCACGTAGTAGCCATTGGCGGCCAGATACTTGCCGATGTGATGGCTGGCGCGGCTGGCCTTGTCGCTCATGCCGACAACGGCGATGACGCGCGATTTGCGCAACATTTCGTCAATCACGGCTGGATCGTTGCTCATCTAGTCTCTCTTCTTGGGACTCGCTCAGGCCATTTTACGCGCGACGCGCGGAGCTTCTTCAACCGCCTTGGCCGCACGGCGCTCTCTGGCGTCAATGCTTTGATAGTAGAAGATTCCCAGTGTCTCTGCGGAGTTAACACATCTGTTGAATTAATCTGCAAGGATTTTGGCTCAAAAATAAATATGGTAGGGGGGGGAGGGGGGGGCTTCTT
>Ga0182030_10025633_pt1 | contig 10720 bp, 7 predicted proteins | sample 812S3MmetaG_FD_121299 | JGI IMG/M metagenome (GOLD analysis project Ga0182030, IMG submission 121299) | Permafrost microbial communities from Stordalen Mire, Sweden - 812S3M metaG (Illumina Assembly) | ecosystem: Environmental > Terrestrial > Soil > Wetlands > Permafrost | place: Sweden... | reverse complement strand
GCCTGCGGGGACGATCTCGCCGGCGGGGGCGAAAACGATGGCTGCATCAAGCAGGACGGGGGGTTGCTCGATGGTGCCGCCTACCCAGGTGGCGCCTAGTTCTTGGGCTAGGTCTTGGTGAACTTTGTCGCGGGTACAGACATAAACTTCTGCGCCCTTGGCGGTGAGGAGTTGGATGGCGATATGGCCGGCGGCGCCGAAACCATAAATACCGATGCGGCGGCCGGACCAGCTGGGTAAGCCCATCAAGCTCAAGGCGCGGTAGCCGATGATGCCGGCGCAAAGGAGCGGGGCTGCATGGATGTCGGGATAAAGTGGGGGGATTTTATAGAGAAATTGGGCGGGCACGGCAATGTACTCCGCAAAGCCGCCCATGGCTGTCCAGCCGGTGAATACGGCTAGATCACACAAGTTTTCTTTGCCCGCGATGCAGAAGCGACAATGGCCGCAAGTGGCTTGTAGCCAGGCAACGCCGACGCGGTCGTTGATGTTAAAGTCGCTGACTGAGCCGCCCATTTGGACGATTTCACCGACAATTTGGTGGCCGGGAATAATTGGGGACTCGCGTTGGGGTAGCTCGCCTTCTACCACGTGTAGGTCCGTGCGACAAATGCCGCAGGCACTGATTTTGATCAGGACTTCGCCGGCGGTGATGGACGGGGTGTTAATCTCCTCATACTTTAAGGGATTGTTTTTCACGTCGTCTGGCGCGTATAAGAGCTGTGCCCACATGAGAATAACCTGTATTTGCAAGTATTTAGTTGACAAGCCTGAAAAACATGCCTATATGTGTAGTATAGCAGGGAACTGTTATGACAATGTTAACAATTTGAGGATTATTAGAATGTTAAAAAATTTAGTTTTGGGTTTAGGCTTGTCGGTGGCTGTTTTAGCGCCTGTGCAAGCGTTAGAAATGGATGATTTGATCCTGGACTATCAGCCGTCTCAGGCTGCGGTTGTTGAGTTGAGTCAACCTGCTGAAAAGCCATCCTTGTATAATCGAGCTTACAATGCTGTTGAAGGCGTCGGTCTGGTGGATCTGGGTCGTGGTGCTGGTAACTTGGCGTATGGTACGGGTCGTTTGGTAAAGGGTGCCGGTCATGTAGGTGTTGCGGCTCTGGAAACGGGTGCGGCTTTAGGTTATACGGCGCTTACGCCGTTTAGTTATGCTTACGATGGTTCGAAGGCGGCTGGTGAGAACTGGCAGAATGCAAAGTCCTATGGTAAGGCAGCTTCTAGTAACTTGTACACGGCGGCGGCAGATATGCCTGCTAACTATCAGAATGCCAAGGATGGTGTTGTTGATCTGTACGAAGGTGCTAAGAAATTGCTGACGCCTGTTTATAATGGATTTGTGGCGGCTGTGAAAAGTGATTATGTGCAGAATGCTTGGGCCGGCGTGAAGAGCTGGATCTTTGGATAATGTACTAGCCTAATTTACATTAGCTATTTGAACAATCCCTCGAAGAAATTCGGGGGATTTTTTTTATGCGGTAAACTTATCCTTCATGGCTCGCATGGTTGCGAAGGCTTCGGCGGGTTGCGTTGTGTCGGGTAGGTTCATGGCTTTGGCTAGCAGGGGGGCGCGTAGGAATGGGTTGGACTTTGCTTCCGTATCGACCGTTGAGGGTACTGTGAAGAGGTTGTCTTGCCTTCGTTCTGTGACGTGGTGACAATAGTCTAGCAAGGCGGTGTTGTGGGGGTCTATGGAGAGGGCGAAGCGTCCGTTGGCTTCGGTGTATTCATGGCCGCAATAGACTCTGGTTTCCGGGGGTAGATCTGCCAAGCGCCTTAGGGAGTTCCACATCTGGGCGGGGGTGCCTTCGAACAGGCGGCCGCAGCCCAGGGAAAATAGGGTGTCGCCGCTGAAGACTGCTTGGTATTCAGGGAAGTAAAAGGCGATGTGGCCGACCGTATGGCCGGGGATTTCCATGACGGTGGCTTTTGATGAGCCGATCATGACTTCATCACCTTCGCCAACGCCAAGGTCTGCGCCCGGTACTCGTGACTTATCCAGGTGAGAGCAAATAATCTCGCAGCCGGTTGCCTTTTTGAGCTCTAGGTTGCCGCCCACGTGGTCATGGTGATGGTGGGTGTTGAGAATGTAATTGAGTTTGAGATGACGGCGTTCAAGAACCCGTAATATAGGGTCGGCTTCTGACGGGTCTACGACAGCTGTTTGTCCAGTGCGATGGTCGATTAACAAATAACCATAGTTATCGGTCAAAAGTGGTATCGTCGCGATCTCGAGGTTCAACATTTTAGCCATCCCGTTTAGTCTATTCTGAGCCTTTTCTAGTGAAAAGTCAAATGAACGGAAATAACTTCAGATATTATAATAGATTATTTTAAACCTATTGAGTTTGTTTAAAAAATGCAATAGGTGTTATATATTCCGATGAATCCTATAGCATAAGATGTTTTATCCCATGTATAAAAAAACCTGCTTGATATTTGCTGTGCTCTTTACCATTTTCGGTGCGCCAGTGTGCTCGGGTTCGGGGGAGCCGGTAAAAAAAAGATCCAGAATCGATAGCCTGCAAGATAACTTGAAGCATCAGTCGCCTTTTAAACCCATCGGTAAAACGCAGAACGAGGTATGTATTTTTCCACAAGCTAGAGATGTGAATGTCGAAATTCTTAATTTACTGGACCCTCAATCTGTTAAGGCAATTATGGGCAGCTCTAGGCAAGGGTATTGGTTGGGCCGTTTGAGGGGTTATGTGCGTTTCAATTCACACACTAAAGGTGGGAAACTTTTTAAGAATCGTGACCTGATTGCGTTTTTAGAATATATGTGTGCAGAGCCCAATTATCCACTGAAGACATTAGATATGACTAATGTAGACAAGCCAAGCGAAGTTTTCAGGCGTTTTGATAGTCGTATACTCCAAACTCTTGGGGGCAATCTGACAGCTTATATTTCTTGGTCCAAATTACAATATAATACTGCAGAAGTTCTAGATTTATTGCCACCATGCCCTAAATTGAAGGCATTAACTGTGAGCGATTTGTATACTCCAAGAGGACGAATGTCTTACCAGGAATGGATGTTTTTCACACAGCGGATGACCGTGAAATTTAGCGGTCTTGAGTATCTGTATCTTACGGACTCTCGCTTCAACGGATATGATGGCAGACAGATACTTTTAGGGTTTAAATCTCTGAGAGTGTTGTATATGCATTCCTGCCAGCGTCTGAGCGATTTAGGTCAGTTGCCTTTATTGCAAGAACTGGGAATCGATGCTGGCATGGGAGGGGAGGTAGACAATCAACATTTTGATAGGACCTTGAATAGTTTAGGCCAATCCTGCCCAAATCTATCTAAACTTGATCTAACCTATGGCAGGCGTGATCAAATTTTAGTGCAAGCTAAGAAGGCTTTCGATCAATTGCCAAATTTAAAGGAAATAGTTGTTCTTAGAAACTTTGGTTGCTTGCCAAAGGATAGGGTTGGGGGCTCCGTTATTCTGCATAGGAATCTAATAAGTCGCAAAATAAGTGTGACTGATAATTATCTTCATGTGCAGATGTCTCATCTTCAGTTTTATTCTAGACTTAGAGAACTCTTTCCAGATGTTGGACCCATTCAGGAGCTTACCTTCCTTGCGCGTGGGCCATTCAAGTATACTAAGGAGCAACTGATCTCCATTAGCGAGAATTTTCCAAGCCTTAGGACTTTAAATCTACCAGTGCTTGATGACTATCCAATGAATACGCTGCCAAAAATGGTAGCCAACTTGACACTATTGGAAGAGATGGACCTTTCTGCAAATGTAGAGCTCTATAATTCGAGAGGATTCGAAGTCGATCTAAGAGACTGTAATTTAGATACATTTGTATTTGCTATCATTGCGCAAAAGGTGAAGCGTTTAAATATATCTTATCGGCCTGAAGTGACCGCTGATTTAGTTACTAGTATGTTGGAATTGGAAACGCTGGAAAGACTAACGCTGTCTTATATTGATGATGAATGCAGATCTAGAACTCGGGTAAAAATTAACGCGGAACAGGTTCAAAAGTGGCGGGAAGAATTTCCAAAAACACAAATTATAGTTGAGGGTAAGCTTACCGCAATAACAAAAGTGAAAAAGTCAAAACCGGATAAATAGTGAAAACAATAACTCCCCAAGGGGGAGTTACTATTATCTCAGTAATGTTGCTTGATGTATAGCGATGTCGTAATAGTCGTTCTGAGTGGACAGGGTCATACTATATGCTGGGCAACCGTATTCCGCTGTGTAGCTGTTCGGGTGTAGCGAAGTTCTGTGCTTGGCTGAGAACTCGGCTGCTTTTGTTACAAATTCTGAAATCATCGCCTTTGATTCTTCGGGGGATGATGCACACAATAGTATGAAACCACCTGTTGCTAAAACCACTGAACTGTTAAATAGATTCTTGAGCATTTTTTTTCTCCTATTTTTATGCCAAATGTCTCGTCCTTGTATTAGGAGTTTATTGGTAAAAGGTAAACGAAATGTTAACAAAACTAAGAAAATAAAAATTTTCTTCATGGGGATAAAATTGACGTAAGTGCTTGAAAATGCTCAAGGAGAGGGTCGATTAGGTATTGTTAACAAGCTATTAAGAATCATTAATTTAAAGTTAAAATTAGCTGGGTGTTTACATAACGAGGTCTGGCAAGAAAGTGGAATCCAGGAGATAGAATCCAGAAACCAGAAACCAGAAACCAGAAAGCAGAATCCAGAATCCAGAAACCAGAATCCGGAAACCAGAATCCAGAAACCAGAATCCACCCCCAGGCCGTCATTGCGAGAAGCGCAGCTTCGTGGCAATCCAGTGCGGTAGACCGGACCGCCGTACTGGATTGCCACGGGCCTGCGCTTTGCGCAGCCCTTCGCAATGACGGGCTGGGGGGCTGGATTCTGGTTTCTAGATTCTATCTTCTGCTTTCTGGATTCTGGTTTCTGGATTCTGGATTCTGGTTTCTATCTTCTGGCTTCTGCCTACTGTATCCCGCAGGCTTTGCTGATGGCTTGGTAGGCTTGGGTGGAGCCTTTTAGGGAATAGGTGTCTGTGGTGGCTGTGCCTTTGGTGGATTTGCCGGAAACTATGATGGTTTCTCTTTTTTTGATGGAGTTGACGATGGCGCCGTCGGTTTCGTTGTTGGTCCAGGCTGTGTCTTTTTCTGTGGTCATTTCATAGGCGTCTTTGCCGATTTTGACATCTACGGTTGCGCCGGCGGCGTAAGGATATCCTGAGTGAAAGCTGACTACGTTGAAGCTTTTTGCGGCGGGGCGGTGGGTGATCATGGCGTAGACCTGGCCGCGCTTTTTGAAGTTGCCTTCTTGCTTGGTTGGGTGGCTCAGCATGTAACAGATTTTTTTGCCGTCTTCTTTCAGCTCATAAGCATGCCATTTACCGAACGTGCCGATTAATAAAGGCGAAGCGGCTTGGGCGGCGCTGCTGATGAGGATCATAGCGGATGTGATCGTGAATTTGTTCATGATTTGGGATTCCCTTAACTATTCTGCTGTTATATTACGTATTCGAAGGCAGAATGCAAGGGGGTCTTGATGGGATCTTCCTCATTTTATAAAAAGATAACCTTAGGGGTTGGCTGGGTGTTCTTTTGCTCACTAGCTCTGTCAGGTGCAGCAGTGCAGTGACTCATCTTGCTTCGGTCGAGTCACTGCGAATCGTCATTTTCGCCTACAGAAGAGCTCTGCTGTCTAGATACTTTACACCTGCTTCCTTGACAACCCTTTCTATTAAATAACCTAATTCATAAGGATCTGCGTCAGGCTTATGGGACAGACGCCCGTCTTTATAGGCAGCGTCTAGAATTCTCCAAGTGTCATTACTTTGTCTATCCAGACTTATAATAAGATCTGTAAAATAGCTGACATGCAAAAAGTTTCTAACGTAATAAACAAAGCCCCATACCTTCATCTTGCTCAGCAGGGGTGATGTAGGATCTTTTTGCCCTTTGAGGATTTCCTCAAGCTCTCCGTGGCTAGAAACATGCTTGAAAACTGTTGGTAGATCCTGCCATCTAGGACCGCCCCCTAAATAAGATACAATCCCTTCTTGAAGAGCCTTTCGATCAATTAATGGATTGTGCCCAAAAAGAGAATCATAGATGTCCGGCAAAAAGTCGTGTATCAAGGTTTTGTTATAATTAGGGCCTAATACGTGGTAAATAAAACCTGGCAGACAAATATCCATGGGGCCCCTATCCCATACCTTATCGATTAAATAATAAATGAATTCGTTCGTAAATGGGATTTTCTCTAGGAGCTGGTTTAATCTGCCACTTAAAATCCAATCTCTTTTGAACTCAAGTGAGTAAACATTTGTTATATGTCCCCTGTCATTCTCAACATAACGAGTGGTATCCGTACTACGTGAATTGCCTGTGTTCCCTGAGAAAGCTAGTGGAAAACCATAGGGAGAAATATTTTTCGCTAGGCAAATGAGAATGACCGCTTCACCGATTCTACCATGGGGTTGAGGAATAAAGCCTTGGTATACTTTTCCTTCAAGGTATTTGGGCTGAGCAAGATTTATAGATTCTTTTGCTGGAATTCCTGCATAATATCCATCCCTCACGATAGTATCTTGTGGAGACTTCCAATCAATTAGGCCTTGGACAGCAAGGCGATATTCTTTCCAGGTGAGGGGGTGTTGAATAGCCTTCAGGTTTGCAGGGGCCGATGGGAAATGGGAAACAAGTTCTGCAAATAATGACTGCAATTGAGGGTGCTTATCATCCGGGGATTTTGTGTTCAAACCGATTTGAACTAACTTTTCGGCTGTATCGATACCAGCTATGTACTTCTCCTGAAGCATGTTTGATGCAACTGCGGCCCTGGCCTTGGCAAACAGATCTTCCTGGCTTGCTTTACAGGCACTAAGTGTGGTGATGCTGGCAATAAATGCGACCATATATTTCATGGCTATCCTTTCTAAATTGTTCCACTAATGGCTGTCCTGCGACAGCCATTGTATATTTATGCGCGGAATAATTTAGTGATGCATCCGTAAAAAATACGGATAGGGAGAGAATGATAAGACGCTGCTAATCGGCTCATATGTATATCAGGTGCGCAATCGGTTTGCTAAGTTGAACTCAAGTGAGGTTAGTTAGAAAAGCGAATACTCCTGTCCCCCATCATCCTGAACGGAGGACCGCGAAGCGGGCGGTAGCGAAGGATCCAGTAAGACATGCGTCGCGTAGCGACTCTGCTGTGGATGGCCCCATTTTTAAGGTCATGTAGGCGGCTGGTTGTTTCATTTGTATGTTTGGTACATTTATAAGTAGAGTCGCTACGCGACACATGTTTAACTGGATCCTTCTCTCCCGCCCGCTACGCGGTCGTCCGTTTAGGATGACGTCTGAAGGGGCTAAAGATTACATCCAACCCACCCATCTTGCATATGAGCCCCCTAATCCTCCAGCGTCATTAGGGTCGCGTTGCCGCCGGTTGCTGTGGTGTTGATGGATAGGGATCTTTCTGTTGCGAATCGGTGTAGATACCTTGGGCTGCCGGCTTTGGGGCCTGTGCCGGAGAGGCCTTCGCCGCCGAAGGGTTGTACGCCTACGACTGCGCCGATCATGCTGCGGTTGACGTAGGTGTTGCCTACACGCATGCGATCGAAAATGTGCTTCCAGGTGCTGTCGACTCGGGTGTGGATGCCTAAGGTTAAACCATATCCCAGACCGTTAATTTGATCGATGATTTTATCTAGTTCTGATGCTTTGTAGCGCATGATATGTAAAATGGGGCCGAACTTTTCCCCTTGTAGGATGTTGAGGTCCTTGAGCTCGAAAGCTGCGGGGGACACAAACGTGCCGGCTTCGCATTCGATGGGTAGGATGCACTGGTGCAGCTTTTTGGCGTTGTCGCTCATAAATTGGATGTGTTCTTCCAAGGACTTTTTGGCCTCTTCGTCAATGACTGGGCCTAAGTCCGTTACCAATCTTGCGGGGTCGTCAATTTTTAACTCTTCCATGGCGCCCTTGAGCATGGTTAGGACTTTGTCCGCTATTTCTTCTTGCAGGAATAAGATACGCAAGGCGGAGCAGCGTTGGCCTGCACTTTGGAAGGCGGAGGTAATCACATCAGTCACGACTTGTTCGGGCAGGGCGGAGGAGTCCACGATCATGGCGTTCTGGCCGCCCGTTTCGGCGATGATCGGAATGACGGGGCCTCGGGATTTAGCCAGGGTCTGTTGGATCTGGTGGGCGGTGTCCACGGAGCCGGTTAATGCGACACCGCTGAGGCGAGGGTCTTCTAGGAGGGCTTTTCCTATCTCTGAGGACGATCCTGGCACGAAATGCAGGACATCTTTGGGGATTCCCGCTTCATACATGAGTTGTACGGCAAAGCAGGCAATCAATGGTGTCGGGCCTGCGGGTTTGGCGATGACGCAGTTTCCGGCAACGAGGGCGGCTGTTACTTGTCCAGTAAAGATGGCGAGGGGAAAATTCCAGGGGCTGATGCAGGCAAAGATCCCGCGGCCGTGTAAGGACAAAAGGTTCCGCTCGCCCGTTGGTCCATGCAGAACCATGGGCTCCGCAAAGTCGTCACGGGCTTTCATGGCATAGTAACGGCAGAAATCGACCGCTTCACGAACCTCGGCAATGGCATCGGCGACGGTCTTGCCGCCTTCGCGTATGCACAGGGCCATCAGTTTAGATTGGGATTCTTCCATGAGATCAGCGAGTTTATCAAGGCAGCCCGCACGAGTTGTTGCGGGCGTGGCAGCCCAGCTTTCAAAGGCTGCATTGGCTAGCTCGTAGGCCCGGGTCACATCTTCGGCTTTGGCCAAGGTGACGTCGCCTACGTGATCTGTGTGGTTGGTGGGTGAGGTGACGAGGTGTGACGTGCCATGGCTGATAGTTTTGCCACCAACGATAGGTGCTGCTTGCCAGCGGCGATTCCGCTCTAGTTCTTCATAAAGACCCTGCAGTTGAAGGGCGTCACTCAAGTCCAAACCGCGGGAGTTCTTTCTTGCTGTGCCGAAGATATCCTCGGGTAAAGGGATCTTAGGATGAGGTTTTCCCTGAGATGTTTTCGCTTGGATAACTGGATTTCTGGCTAATTGTTCCGGAGTCACTTGCGGGTCAATGAGATGATGCACGAAGGAGCTGTTGGCACCATTTTCCAGCAAGCGTCTTACCAAATAGGGTAGCAAGTCATCATAGCTTCCCACGGGCGCATAAATGCGGCAGGCAGGGTTGAGGTTGCTTTGGCCTTCTAGGAGTGCTGAATAAAGTTCGTCTCCCATGCCGTGGAGTTTCTGGAACTCATAGCCCCCGTTGGTGCCGGCCATATTCAGAATACAGACGGCCGTATAGGCGTTGTGGGTGGCAAACTGGGGGTGCACGAGTTCACGGTTTTCTAAGAGCTTCTTCGCGCAGGCCAGGTAGCTGATATCCGTATGGCATTTCTGGGTGAAGACGGGGTAATCACTTAAACCCCTTTCTTGAGCGCGTTTGATTTCCGTGTCCCAATAAGCACCTTTTACCAGACGGACGGGAACGCGATGACCGGTTTTCTTGGCCAGCTCCAAAGCACAATCAACCAGGCGGAAGGCCCTTTTCTGATAGGCTTGGATAACGATGCCAAGGCCGTTCCAGTCCTTTAGGGATGGGGACATCATTACTTTTCGCACGATGTTCATGGTCAGCTCGAGCACGTCAGCCTCTTCGGCGTCTATGGTCATGGCAATGTTGTTTTCTTTGCACAGAACTGCCATATCGATGAGCTTGGGGGTTAGCTCTTGCATCACCCGGTGTTTTTGGGCGTATTCAAATCGAGGGTGCAATGCGGAGAGTTTGACAGAAATACTCGGGTCCGTTTGGATTTCTTCATCTTCAGCAAAGTTAGCCATAGTGCGGATGGCGTTTTTATAGGACTGGAAATATCGTTCCGCATCGGCGGCGGTCATGGCAGCCTCGCCGAGCATGTCGTAGGAATAGTGATAGCCTTTGTCTTCCATGATTCGGGCGTTCTTGAGGGCGATGTCGATGGTAGAGCCCTGGATGAACTCATCGGCCAGCTGAGAGATCATTTGCCGTATTGATTGACGGATAATGGGCGCGCTCGTCTTGGCGATGGCCTTTCGGAAGAAGCCTGAGGAGGCGCCTTCACCGAGCAAAGTTTGCGATGCGGTCAGTGCAAGCCTCGTCAGCTTGGCGATGCCTTCATCCTTAGTTTCAAATGCGGATCCCCAATCGCCTTCGCGGATTTTTTCCGCGATCAACTTGTCTTGGGTTTCCTTATCGGGAATCCTTAATAGAGATTCGGTCATGGCCATGAGCGTCAGGCCCTGAGGACTTGAAAGCTGGAATTGGTGCATCAATCGCGCCACGAAAGACCCTTGCTTGGGCTGGGAACGGATTCGTTGGATAAGATCTAGGGTTTGCTGGTGTACGTTTGTGTAGAATTGTGCGTCCAGATCTAGGTCGTCCAGTAGGGTCTGGACGACTTCTGCTTCGCTGGCTCTGTACCACTCGTTGATATATGTAAAATCTTCCATTCATGTGCCTCATATATTATTGCGATTGTACCTGGCAGGCTGTCATAACACAAATCATTCGTGTGTTCTCTTTGTTTAAAGGAGGCTCTTATGCAGAACGAGTGGGTTGGATGTAATCTTCAGCCCCCGGCAGACGTCATATATGGACGGGGTCGTACAATGCAAGCCAAATTAAGAATCTTTTTATCTACTGCTGTCATGAAGGACGCTG
>Ga0182030_10025632_pt1 | contig 10720 bp, 8 predicted proteins | sample 812S3MmetaG_FD_121299 | JGI IMG/M metagenome (GOLD analysis project Ga0182030, IMG submission 121299) | Permafrost microbial communities from Stordalen Mire, Sweden - 812S3M metaG (Illumina Assembly) | ecosystem: Environmental > Terrestrial > Soil > Wetlands > Permafrost | place: Sweden... | reverse complement strand
TCCGACGACCTGGTCGGGCCCGACGAGGCCGGCCTGACCCTGCCGCTGTTTCGCCGGCTGGGCGCCGCGGCGGGCGCCGAGGTCGCCATCGCGCCGGCCCGCCCGCCCCAGAGCCTGGACGCGGTCCGGGGCAAGATCCACGGCGCCACCCTCGGCAAGGCCGAGCTCGGCGCCATCATCGGCGACGTGGTCAGCCACGCCTATTCCGACATGGAGGTGGCGGCCTTCCTGATCGCCTGCGCCAGCTTCATGACGCCGGACGAGACCCTGGCCCTGACCCAGGCGATGATCGCCTCCGGCTCGACTCTCCGCTGGGACCGCCCGCTGGTGGCGGACAAGCACTGCATCGGCGGCATCCCCGGCAACCGCACCTCGCTGATCGTGGTCCCGATCGTCGCCGCGCACGGGCTCCTGTTCCCCAAGACCTCGTCCCGCGCCATCACCTCGCCAGCCGGCACCGCCGACACCATGGAGGCGCTGGCCAGGGTCGACCTGAACGAAGAGGCGATGCGGGCGGTGGTGGACCGCTGCGGCGCCTGCATCGTCTGGGGCGGCAAGGTCGACCTGTCGCCCGCGGACGACGTGCTGATCTCGGTGGAGCGCCCCCTGGGGATCGACACCCTGGAGCAGATGGTGGCCTCGATCCTGTCCAAGAAGGCGGCGGCCGGTTCGACCCATCTGGTGATCGACGTGCCCCTCGGCCCCTCGGCCAAGGTGCGCGACACCGCCCAGGCGCTGCACCTGCGCAAGCTCTTTGAATATGTCGGCGGCCGGCTGGGCCTGACCCTGGAGATCGCCATCACCGACGGCGGCCAGCCGATCGGGCGCGGCGTCGGGCCGGTGCTGGAGGCGCGGGACGTGCGCGCGGTGCTGGAGAACGCGGCCACGGCGCCGGAGGACCTGAAGGAGAAGTCGGTTCGCCTGGCCGGGCTGATTCTGGAGTTCGATCCGGACCTGCCCGGCGGCCGCGGCGAGGCGCGGGCGCGCGAACTGCTGGAGAGCGGCGCGGCGGCCCGCAAGATGGACCAGATCATCGCGGCCCAGGGTCCTTCGCCCTGCGACCCGCCTCTGGGGTCGCTGACCTACGAGGTGGCGGCGCGGGGCGACGGCTGGATCGAGGGGATCGACTGCGCGCGGATCGCCCGGGTGGCGCGGCTCGCCGGCGCGCCGACCGACCCCGGCGCCGGGATCGATCTTTTGAAGCGCAAGGGCGAGGCGGTGCGGGCGGGCGAGCCGCTCTACCGGATCCACGGGGTCGATCCGGCCGACTTCGGCTTCGCCCGCGAGGCGGCCGACGAGGATCCTGGATTCCGGGTGATCCGCGCATGACGCGGGTGATGGTGCAGGCCTTCGCCGATCAGGCCGCGCCGGCGCAGGCCCTGGCGGCGGCGCTGGATCTTCCGTTCAGGGCTTTGACGTTGCATCGGTTTCCGGATGGAGAGGTGATGCCGGTCGCGCCGGCCTCGGCGGACACGGTCATCGTCTATTGTTCCCTGGACCATCCGAACGAACGGCTGATCGCGCTGTTCCTGGCCTGCGACGCCTGGCGCCGGATGGGCGCGCGGCGGCTGGTGTTGGCGGCGCCCTATCTCTGCTACATGCGCCAGGATAGCGTCTTCGCGCCGGGCGAGCCGCTCAGCCGCGACGTGATCTGCGGCCTCCTGGGCGCGCGGTTCGACCGGGTGCTGAGCGTCGATGCGCACCTGCACCGGACGCCGCGCCTGGCCGACGCCTTCGGCGGGACCCCGGCGCAGGACGTTTCGGCGGCCGGGCCCCTGGCCCAGGCGCTGGCGGGTCCGGCCAGGCCCCTGGTGGTGGGGCCGGACGCGGAGTCGGCGCCATGGGCGGGCCGCATTGCGGGCCACCTCGGCGGCGAGGCGCTGATGTTCCGCAAGATCCGGCGCGGCGATGCGCGGGTCCAGCTGGAGGCGCCCGATCTGGCCGCGGTCCGGGGGCGGGCGGTGATGCTGGTCGACGACATCTGCTCCAGCGGCGCCACCCTGGTCTCGGCGGCGCAGAGGCTGCGCGAGGCCGGCGCCGAAACCATCGATGTAGGCGTGGTCCACGCCCTGTTCACCCCGGAAACGGAAGCCCGGCTGAGGGCCGCCGGCGTCCGCCGGATCGTCTCGACCGATTCGGTGCTGCATCCTTCCAACCGAGCCCCCCTGGCCGGGATCCTGGCCGAGGCGCTGCGCGACGAGGCGTCATCATGAAACCCGAGCTCACCTTCCACGGCGCCGCCGGCTGCGTCACCGGCTTTTGCGCCCGCATCCGCACCGACCGCGCGTCGGTGCTGATCGACTGCGGCCTGTTCCAGGGACCCAAGACCTTGAAGGCGCTGAACTATCAGCCGTTTCCCTTCAACCCCGCCGAGATCGACGCGGTCCTGCTGACCCACGCCCATATCGATCACTCCGGCCAACTGCCGAAACTGGTCAAGGCCGGATTCGCCGGGCCGATCTATACGACCTCCGGCAGCCGCGCCCTGTGCGAGATCATGCTGGCCGACTGCGGCCACATCCAGGAGAGCGAGGTCGAGCACCTGAACCGGCGCAACGAACGGCGCGGGCGGGCCCTGGTCGAGCCGATCTACACCGTCCGCGACGCCGCGCACGCCATGCAACAGTTCCGCGACGTGAAATACGAGGACTGGATCGAAGCGGCGCCCGGGATCAAGGCGCGCTGGTGGAACGCCGGCCACATCCTGGGATCGGCCTCGATCGAGGTGGAGATCGAGCAGGCCGACGGGCCGCTGCGGCTGGTCTTCTCCGGGGACCTGGGGCCGGGCGGGCGCGACTTCCTGCAGGATCCGCAAGGGCCCGTCGGCGGCGCGGACCATGTGATCGTCGAGAGCACCTATGGCGGGACCGAACGGCCGCCCTGCGATCCCGAGGAGCGGCGGCGCGCCCTGGCCCAGGAGCTGCGCGAGGCCCACGCCGCGGGCGGGCCGTTGCTGATGCCGGCCTTCGCTGTCGAGCGGACCCAGGAGCTGCTGGCTGACCTGATCCAGATCGTGGACGCCGGCGAGGCGCCGGCGGGGGAGATCTTCCTGGACTCGCCCCTGGCCATCAAGGCCTGCGACATCTTCCTGAAGCATGGCTGGAGCGGGACCCGCAATCCTTTCGAGCACATCCGCGCCGCCGGACGCCTGCACTATCTGGAAAAGCCCTGGGACAGCGACAGCCTGGACCGGCTCACCGGCTGGCACATCATCATGGCCGGCAGCGGCATGTGCGACGCCGGCCGTGTGCGCAAACACCTGAAGCGCCTGCTCTGGCGGCGCGAGGCCACAGTGCTGCTGTCCGGCTTCCAGGCGGTGGGCACCCTGGGCCGGTTGCTGCAGGACGGCCGGCGCACGGTGCGGATCCAGGGGGAGCCCTATCGCGTCTCCGCGCGGATCCGGTCCCTTGACCTCTATTCCGGCCACGCCGACGCTCCGGCGCTGACGCGGTGGGTGGCGGCGCGCGGGCCAATCGGCGGAAACCTGTTCCTGGCGCATGGCGAGCCGGAGTCGCTGAAGGCCCTGCGCGAACGGCTGATCGCGGCGGGAAACGAGGCGAAGCGCATCGCGATCCCGACCATCGATCAGAGCTTCGCGCTCGGCCGCGGCCGATCGACCTCGGCGCCGTCGCATCCGCGCCTGAGCAGCGAGGCGCCGGCCGTGCTGGACTGGCACAATGCCCGCAGCGAACTGCTCAACAGGCTGGAGGACGAGCTGGAGCACGCCCACGACGACGCGGCCCGCGTGCGCCTGATCGAGCGGTTGGGCCATGCGCTGGAGGCCGGCGGGGCGTAAACCGGGCGCCGATCAGGGCGCGGGAGGCCGGCGATGGATCGGGTGGCTGAAGCCGCCGAGCCAGACGCCGGCGCCCACCGCGACGCCGCCGGCCAGAGCGCCGAACAGAGCCGCCGGCATGCCGAGGTCCACCAGGATGTTCACCCCGGTGCTGCTGTGCGTGTAGAGGGCGTAGCTGAGGAACAGCAGCCAGACGAGACCGCCGAGCGCCAGGATCAGACCTGAAAGTCGAAGAAACCACATGGTCCTGCTCCTGTTTCCGGAATAGTTCGTCCTTGCCGCCCGAACGCCATGACCGCGATCAAGGCGTCGCCGAACCGGTTCGGCGAATTGATCCAGATCATATCGCACCGGCCCTCTGGGGTGGACCCTTAACGCGTGATGACGGGAGATGATGTGCAGCGCCGGACGTTCCGGCGATGCGGCGTTACCCTGCTATCGATTGAATTTCGCGATGGGCCTCTACCCCCAAACCCCCGCGGGGCCCGTCCGCGAATTGGCGGCGTCACATCGGCGAGACCGCCAAACTGGCGCTCCGGATTTCGATCCGGAGCGCTTTTTTCTGGAACAGCCCGAAGCGCGGGGCGCCGTGATGCTCACCCGGCGCGCCGGGCGCGGCCGGCCCCGTCTCCGGCCAGCCACCGGTAGAACCCGCCCTTCACCCCTTCGATGACCGCCATGAAGCCCGCCGCCGCGATCAGGAGGAATCCGAAATAGACCGGCGGCAACGGGACAAACCCCAGCCAGGACGCCAGGGGCGAAAACGGCAAGGCCAGGGTGAGGAGGCTCGCGCCGACCGCCAAGGCCGTCACCGCCCGGTGTGGCCGGCTCTTGAACAGGCTTCGGCGGGTCCGCACGGCGAAGATCATCAGCACCTGGGTGATCAGGGACTCGACGAACCAGCCCGTGCGGAACTCGGTCATGCCCGCGTGCAGGACCAGCAGCAGGACGCCGAAGGTCATCAGATCGAACAGGGTGCTGATCGGACCCATGACCAGCATGAACCGCTCGATCAGCCGGCTGTTCCAGTGAACCGGCCGCTCGATGGCCTCGTCGTCCACATTGTCGATCGGCAGGCCGGTCTGGGCGGCGTCATAGATCAGGTTGGTCAGCAGGACCTGGATCGGCAGCAGGGGCAGGAAGGGCAGGATCAGTCCGGCCAGCGCCATGCTGATGATGTTGCCGAAATTGGCGCTGGAGGCCATCAGGATGTACTTGTTGACGTTGATGACGGTCCGCCGGCCCTCCATGACGCCCTCGTGCAGCACGGTCAGGTCGCGCTCCAGGAGGATGACCTCGGCGGCGGCCTTGGCCACGTCGGTCGCGCCGTCCACCGATATCCCCACATCGGCGGCGTGCAGGGCCGGTGCGTCGTTGATGCCGTCGCCGAGATAGCCCACGGTCTGGCCGCCGCGCCGCAGGGCGTGCAGGATCCTCAGCTTCTGCTGCGGGTTCACGCGGCAGAACAGGTTGAGCCGGGGCAGGGCGCCGAACAGCGCCTCGTCGCTCATCGCCGAGAGGCTCTCGCCGGTCAGGACGCCCAGGATGGGAATGTCCAGTTCCGTGCAGATGTGGCGCGCCACCATCTCATTGTCGCCGGTCAGGATCTTCACCGCGACGCCCGCCTGGTCCAGGGCGCGGACCGCCGCGGCGGCCGAGGCCTTGGGCGGATCCAGGAACAGGGCGAATCCGGCGAAGGTCAGCTCGGTCTCGTCGGTCAGGGCGGCGGAGTCGTGGTCCGCCGGCATGACCCGGGTTGCGATGCCGAGCGCGCGGAAGCCGTCGGCGCCCATCTGCTCGAACAGGGCTGTCAGCCGGTCGCGCGCCGCCTTGTCCATGGGCAGGGCCGCGCCATCGGCGCCCTCGTAGCCCGTGGACAGCTTCAGCACGTCCTCTGGCGCGCCCTTGACGATCAGACGCCGCGCCTGGCCGTCGTCCACCAGCACCGACACCCGTCGGCGCTCGAAGTCGAACGGCGCCTCATCGATCTTCCGATAACGGATGATATCCGGCGACCCATGGGCCAGGATGGCGTCGTCCAGCGCGCTCTTCAGCCCGGTCTCGAAATGGCTGTTCAGGAAGGCGAGCTCAAAGACCCGTTCGCTGTCGCGCGCCTCGGGGTCGATATGACGGACCAGGTCGATGCGGGCCTCGGTCAGGGTGCCGGTCTTGTCCGTGCACAGCACGTCGATGGCGCCGAGGTTGTGGATGGCCGCCAGGCGCTTGATGATCACCTGCTTGCGCGCCATGCGCACCGCGCCGTGCGAGAGGGTCACGGTCAGGATCATCGGCAGCAGTTCCGGGGTCAGGCCGACGGCCAGCGCCAGGGCGAACATCAGCGATTGCAGCCAGGGCCGGTGAAACGCCAGGCTCTCGGCCAGCACCAGCACCACCAGCACGATCGTGATCCGCAAGATCAGGTTGGCGAAACGGCGAACGCCGATCTCGAAGGCGCTGGGCGGTGCCTTGTCGGCCAGGGTCTGGGCGATCGCGCCGAGCGCCGTGGCGTGGCCGGTGCGGCAGATCAGCAGCGTCCCGGCGCCGCTGATCACCGAGGTTCCGGCGAAGGCGGCGTTGACCGCCTGGCTGAGTTCGCCGACGGCGGCGGGCGGGTCGCCGGCCTGCTTCTCGACCGGGTAGGGCTCGCCCGTCAGCAGCGCCTGGTTGACGAAGAAGTCCCGCGCCTCGAGCAGGCGCCCGTCGGCGGGAACCACGTCCCCGGCGGTGAGCTTGACGATATCGCCGACCACCAGCTCGGCCACCGGCAGATTGGCGGCTCGCCCGTCCCGCAGGACGTCCGTGCGCAACGCCACCTGGGCCCGCAGCGCGTCGACCGCGTTCTCGGCGCGCCACTCCTGGATGAAGTCCATGGCGACGCTGAGCAGGACGATGCTGGCGACGATGACGAAGCTCGCCACGTCGCCGGTCAGGGCCGAGGCGCCGCTGGCCAGGAGCAGGATGATGACGAGCGGATTGCTGAACCGGCCGACGAACCGCCGCCAGGCAGGCGGGCGCCGGGTCGCCGTCGCGTCGTTGCGGCCGAAGGCGCGAAGCCGCCGCTGGGCCTCCGCCGTGTCCAGCCCCGCGGCGCTGGCGGACAAGCGCTCCAGCAACCCCGCGGCGGGCTCGTTCCAGAAGGCGGCTTCGCTCATCGCCAGGGCCCCTGTGCGTCGAACCTAGTCTTGCGCTTTCGATCAAGGTTGCGTTGCGCTGAGTCAAAGCGTCCAGCCCGAGACACAGCAAGGTGCTGCACGCCTCTCGCTCTCGACGGTCCCGTATCCCTCCTGTCGGAGGCGCGAGGTTGTTCAGGGCGGCGGGCCCTGTGGCGGCTCGGCCGCATTTTTCGTGAATGGGAACCCGCCATGAAGGCGCTTGTCTACCAAGGTCCAGGCCGCAAGGCGCTGGAAGATCGCCCCAAGCCCACGCTGCAGGCGCCCGGCGACGCGATCGTCAAGATCAGCAAGACCACCATCTGCGGCACCGATCTGCACATCCTGAAGGGCGACGTGGCCACCTGCGCGCCCGGCCGGATCCTGGGTCACGAGGGGGTCGGGGTGGTCGATTCCGTCGGCGCGGCGGTCTCCACATTCCAGCCCGGCGACCACGTGCTGATCTCCTGCATCACCGCCTGCGGCCGATGCGACTATTGCCGCCGCGGCATGTATTCCCATTGCACGACCGGCGGCTGGATCCTGGGCAACGCCATTGACGGGACCCAGGCCGAATACGTGCGCATACCCCACGCCGACACCAGCCTCTATCCGATCCCGGCGGGCGCGGACGAGGAGGCGCTGGTGATGCTCAGCGACATCCTGCCGACCGGCTTCGAATGCGGCGTGCTGAACGGCAAGATCGAGCCGGGCTCGACCGTCGCCATCGTCGGCGCGGGCCCGATCGGCCTGGCCGCCCTCCTGACCGCCCAGTTCTATTCGCCGGCCCAGATCATCATGATCGACCTGGACGGCCATCGCCTGGAGGTGGCCGCCCGCTTCGGCGCCACGGCGACGATCAACAGCGCCGACGGCAAGGCGGCCGATACCGTGATGGCGCTCACCGGCGGCGTCGGCGTCGACGCGGCGATCGAGGCGGTCGGGGTCCCGGCCACGTTCGAACTCTGCCAGGCCCTGGTCGCGCCCGGCGGGGTGATCGCCAATATCGGCGTGCACGGGGTCAAGGCCGACCTGCACCTGGAGACCCTGTGGTCGCGGAACGTCACCATCACCACCCGGCTGGTGGATACGGTCTCGACCCCGATGCTGCTGAAGACCGTGCGGTCGGGGAAGATCGATCCCCAGCGCCTGATCACCCACCGCTTCGGCCTCGACCGGATCCTGGACGCCTATGAAACCTTCGGTCACGCGGCTGACAGCCAGGCGCTGAAAGTGATCATCCAGGCCTAGATCGGGATGCGTTTCCACGGAATCGCGTCCCGCTCTAGGTTTTTGTTTTGACGCGTGTTTTATCTGAAAAGCGGTTCCCGCTTTTCAGAACATGCTCTAGCCGAGCGCGGCGGCGCCCAACAGCAGGCCGGTGCGGCCCTCGCCCCACAGCGGCAGCAGCAGACGCGCATAGGGGCGCGGGCCTTCCTGGGCGAGAAAGGTCGGGGCGGCGGATTCGACCGTGGCGCAGCACTGCGTCCTAAGGAATGCGAAGGGCCAGGCCAGGAGGGTTTCGTCCAGGAACTTGCCCGCCAGCCCCGGTTCGGCAAGGCCTGCGCCGATGCTGTTGAACCGGAACCGCTCGGGGCGGTCGAACACGTCGATCAGCAGCAGGCGGTCGGCCAGGTCCGGCAGATCGGTGAGATTGACGTCGTCCGCGAACGGCATCTCGGCCCCGCCGCGCAGCAGACCCTGCCAATAGGCCTGGACCCGCGCCAGGTCGGGGGCGAGGCGGCTGGGGACGGCGTAGGGGTGCTTCATGGGGAAGGTCCAGGGCAGGGGTCAGACGAATAGGGACCGGCGTGCGATCGCCTCGCACCTATAGCCCGTTCCGGGACGCGGCGTCTTGACCTGTCGCAAGGAGCGTCGCGCGCGGCCCGGTCATATGGGGCGGGAGGCCGTCCTTCATGCCCAACGTCGTCACGATCACCATGAACCCCGCGGTCGATCTTTCGACGGCGACGGCCTGCGTGGCGCCGGTGCGAAAGCTGCGCTGCGGCGAGGCGCGGCGCGACCCGGGCGGCGGCGGGATCAACGTGGCGCGGGTCGTGCGCCGGCTGGGCGGCGAGGCGACGGCCATCTATCCGGTCGGCGGACCCACTGGCCAGCTCCTGGAACGCCTAGTCGAACGGGAGGGCGTCGCCAGCATCGCCCTGCCGATCGAAGGGGACACGCGGGAGGACTTCACGGTCGTGGATCAGGGCTCCGGCGAGCAGTACCGCTTCGTGCTGCCCGGACCGCATCTGCGGGAGGTCGAGTGGCGGGCCTGTCTGAAGGCTCTGGGCGAGGCCGCCGCGGGCGCCAAGGGCCTGGTCTGCGCCAGCGGCAGCCTGCCGCCTGGCGTTCCGGACGACTTCTACGCCGAGGCCGCGCGGGTTGTCGCGCGGGGCGGCGGGCGGCTTGTGCTGGACACCTCCGGCGCGGCGCTCAAATCCGCCCTGGAACATCCGCTTCACCTGATCAAGCCCAACCTGCGGGAGCTGCGCGAGCTGGTCGGACCGGGACCGGACGACACGGCCGCACTGGTGGGCGCCTGCCGAGACCTGGCGAGGCGAACCGGGGTGGAAGTCATCGCCCTGACCCTCGGGGCCGAGGGCGCGCTGCTCGTGGCGGGCGAGCGGGCCTGGCGGGCGGCGGCCCTGCCGATCGAACCGGTCAGCACCGTCGGCGCCGGCGACAGCTTCCTGGCCGCCATGGTCTGGGCGCTGTCGGAAGAGAAGGACCTCGAGGAGGCCTTCCGCCATGGGATCGCCGGCGGCTCCGCCGCCCTGCTGGAGCCAGGGACGGGCCTTTGCCATTCGCCCGATCTGCAACGCCTGCTCGGCCAGGTGAGGATCGAGGAGTTGTCCGGGTCCTGACGATCGATCGTCAGTGCGCCATCATCACCGGCAGGGCGGCGTCGGCGAGGACGGCGCGGGTCGCGCCGCCGAACACCACTTCCTCGGCGACGGAATGGCCATAGGCCCCCATGACCAGGAGGTCGGCGTCGAATTCGGCGCAATGCTCCAGGAGCGCCGGCCCGGCGTCCTCATGCGCGGCGTGCACGCGCCGAAGATCGGCGGCGATCCCGTGCCGGGCCAGGTGGCGCAGGACCACCTCCGGCGCCAGCGGCGGCGGGCACTCGGCGCCTTCGCCGTCCACCACCACCAGGCGGACGTTCGCGGCCGCCTTGAGCAGGTCCATGGCGGCGTCCATGGCCCGCTTGGCCTCGCGGCCGCCGTCCCAGGCGAGCACGACCCGGTCCAGGGACGCCGAGCGCAGGGGCTGTTCGGGAACGATCAGGCAGGCGGTCCCGCTGCGCAGCGCGACCCGCTCGGCCAGACGGCGCCCTTCGTGGTCGTGGACCAGGGGCCTGCGCAGGATCGCCAGGTCGAAACACCGGGCGTGCAGGGCCAGGTCCTGCGGCGACTCATAGAGCGCCGCCAGCGTCCACAGACTCTCGACATTGCGCCGGGACGTCCGTTCGCTGAAGGCCGCCTTGATCGGGGCGATGCGCTCGCCGGCCGCGGCTTCCTCGCGCAGCAGGACGTCATCCATCGCCTTCAGGCCCACGGCGTAGGTGTCCACCGGCTCGAGCGCAGGCATTCGCCAGGCGCAAAGCCCGGTCAGGGCCGCGCCGGACCGCTCCGCCAGCGAGACGGCGAGATCCAGGCGCGCGGCGCAGGGCTCGCCCGCTTCGAGAAACAGAAGAATGTCCCTGATTTCCATCTTGCAGCGTCCCGGCGCGGGTTCAATCGGACGCCTCCACCATGCCGTGGGAACGGCC
>Ga0182030_10025631_pt1 | contig 10721 bp, 9 predicted proteins | sample 812S3MmetaG_FD_121299 | JGI IMG/M metagenome (GOLD analysis project Ga0182030, IMG submission 121299) | Permafrost microbial communities from Stordalen Mire, Sweden - 812S3M metaG (Illumina Assembly) | ecosystem: Environmental > Terrestrial > Soil > Wetlands > Permafrost | place: Sweden... | reverse complement strand
CGATTTCCCTATTCCGGCTGTACATACGCAACTCCGAGCGGCAGGAGCATACCTTCAAAATTCCCTCCCTGTGAGGGTGAATTGCACGCCAGTGGCCACACTTCATCGGCGCTCGATTCGATTTCGAACTCCAATCTTGGGCGGTCCAAACGCTTCCCCGCCTCCCACACAAAACCTAAATATCCAAAGGAGATTCCATGGCAGAAACACGCGTGGGCTATTGGTACGCCACCGGCCCAGCCGACAAGGAGTATAGCGCCGGCGATCCGGCGTTCAATCTTCACACCGTTGTCAGCGACAAATCCCAGTTTGTAGCACATGTGACGGTCGAGAATGCCGGCAAGCAGCGGTTCCCGGTCCCATGCTGTGAAATGACCGAGTCAAGCCAAAAGATGCGCCGGGCCACCTGTTGCGGCTATTCCGCGGTCAAGACGGCCGCCGCCGCTGCATAGTCCCCTGTCAGGTCAAAGTCCACGCCACGATGCATCCAGAACGCCCCGGAAGCACGCTCCGGCGTGTTCTTGGCGAGCTTGCCGCCCAGGGCCGCCACCCCGTATATCGTCTCCGGTTTCAGCCCTTCCAGGTGCACTGTAGGGGACGGATACTGCATCTGCTCCGAGTGCAGGAACGCAAACACCACCGCCTGGCGCTGGTCTGTCGCCACCGATTCCGTTGCGGAGAAATTGCTCCCATCCCGTGGCGACGCCAGCCGGTAAAGCACTCCCTGTTGCACCATCCCGCGAATCTGTTTATAACCGGCAATCATGTCCTTCGCCGTGGCAAAGTCCGCCGACGTCCACTTGTTCAGGTCCGCACCTACGCCCAGCGATCCCTGCATCGAGGAGAGAAACCGGTACGTCAGCGAAGTCGACCGGCCGTTGTACCAGTTCGGCGAATCCGTCACCCAGTCCATCATCACAGATGGGGTATAGGCGTACGTAAAGCCATCCTGGATTGACAGTCGGTCAAAAGGATCCGTGTTGTCCGACGTCCAAACCTCATCGGTAAGGTGCATCACGCCCAGGTCAACGCGGCCGCCGCCGCCGGAGCACGATTCGATCTCCAGCTTTGGAAACCGCCGCCGAATCTCGCTCAGCACGTGGTAATACCCCTCCCCATACTTCACCCAGATTTTTTTCTCCTCATCGGGCGGCACCTGCGGCCATCCAGGCTCAGAGAAGTTCCGGTTCGCATCCCACTTCAGAAAAGCGATATCGTTCTCGCGCAGCAGCTTGTCGAGGAAACCGAGAATGTACTCCTGCACCTCGGGCAACGCCAGGTTCAGCACGAACTGCGCCCGTGCCTGTGTGCGCGGGCGGCCTTCAAAGTGAAGGATCCAATCCGGATGCTTGCGGTACAGATCGCTGTTTTCATTCACCATCTCCGGCTCAACCCATAAGCCAAAGTCCATGCCATCCGCATGCACATGATCAATCAGCGGCTTCAGCCCTTTTGGAAACCGCTGCGGATTGGGATACCAGTCCCCCAGGCCGGCATTGTCTAACACCCGCGTGCTGAACCATCCATCGTCCATCACGAATCGCTCCACACCGATCGAAGCGGCCTTGTCCGCAATTTGTTCCTGCGTCTTCTCGTCAAAGTTGAACTCCGTCGCCTCCCAAGAGTTGTAAAGCACAGGGCGTAAACGCGGGTGCGGCGCCTGCGGAAGAATCGTCCTCAACTGGAAGGCGGATTCCAGCCGCGACATTTCCTGAAACCCGTGCTGCGCCACTCCGCCGTAAAACACCGGGGTCTCCAGCGTCTTGCCCGGGTCCAGCTTGTAGCCGAAATCGAACGGGTTGAAGCCTCCAACGATCTTCACCTGTTGCATCGGATCCTGTTCCACCGTGATGCGCCACGAGCCGCTCCACGCCAGCGAACCGAACCACACTGTGCCTGCTCGCTCGGTCACGCGATCGTTTTCGGCGATCGCGAACCACGGCGCAAATTCGTCGCCGGTAAAACCACGCCGGCTTTCCAGCACCGTTTCGCCCGGTTGCAGCGCGCGCGTGCGAAACTGGTCTTCCCCGCCCCATCGGCCGGTCAAATAGTGCAGAACATAATCGCTTGATCGCGGCAGGTTCCACTCGGCTGACTCCGCCTGCTCCACCACAAAAGGTTGCTGGGCGCGGTTTTCAATCTCCGCCCAGCGCCCCAGGATTCCAGTCTGCGCGTCCATCGCGTAATGCAGCGTCACAAAAACATCGCGCTGGATGTCCTTCAGCACGATGGTCAGGCCATGAGCGGTCGCCTGTGATGAAACGAAGTGCAGCACCAGGTCGCGGTTGCCGTCGGGAAACGTAATCTTCAGCGTGGGTTCCGCCAGCAGCCCTCCTCCCCATCCCGCAAACTCCTCGGGCGAATCGTCCTGTTCGAAAGGCCTGCCCACCGACTGTGGACGCACCAGCGGATCCTGGGTTTCCAGCCGCGGCCCCCAATACACCGCCTACAGAACGCCGTTTCTGGTCACGCCGACCGCGTACGTCACGTCACCGCCATCAAGCCGCAAGACTTGCGGATACACCGCTTCCGGTGATCTTGCGCCGGCAGAAGCTGTTGCCTGCGCCGCTCCTATGGCGGTGTGCAGGCTCATCACCAGGCACGCCATCCTCGTCAGCCTCGCAGCGAGTTTCACAGTGTTCATCTCATCTCCCATCGCCTAGTCCCCGGGCGTAACGGCACCAACGGTTCAAACTTCAACTGGCCATCATTCTGATCGAAGCCGCAGACGACTGGCGCGCCCGCGGCCTCGGCCTGAAAGGCAGCGCAAGCGGCGTAGCCCGAGCCCGCATTTGCTCAAGGCTAAAGTAAGCGATAAATTAGGTTCTGCCAAGCTCGGATATTTTCTTCGCAAGGCGCCCTGCGGCATCCACGCCGCTCAACCGTCCCAAATCATGGGTTTCATGATTGTTTTCGTTTGGAGAACCGCATGTCCCTCGCCGCCCGCCGCTTCTCGATCCTGTCTGCCGCTCTGCTTCTGGCCTCTGCGACAGCGCCGCTCCTGTACGCGCAACAGCCTCTCGATCCAGCCCGTGAGCGCCGCATCGACGAGATGATGGCCAAGCTCACTTTGACCGAGAAAATCGCGCTGATCGGCGGCGAAAGCACCTGGTTCACCCATCCCATCCCGCGCGTCGGGCTCACCTCCATGCGCATGTCCGATGGTCCCGCCGGCCTTCGCTCTGGAATTCCGGCCATCGCATATCCAGCGCCGGTCACACTCGCCGCGAGTTGGGACCCCGTGCTCGCTCAGGAGATGGGCGCTTCGCTCGGCCGCGACGCACGCGTCCGCGACGTCGATACGCTGCTCGCTCCGGCGGTCAATATTTACCGCGCTCCGATGGATGGCCGGAACTTCGAGTACTTGGGCGAAGATCCCTGGCTCGCTTCGCGCATCGCCGTCGGCTACATCGAGGGAGTTCAATCCCAGGGCGTCAGCGCGACCGTGAAGCACTTCGCCATGAACAACCAGGAGTTCAACCGCCATAACGCCAGCTCCGATGCCGACGAGCGCACCATGCGAGAAATCTATCTTCCTGCCTTTGAATATGCAGTCAAGGACGCTCACGTCGGCGCCATCATGAACTCCTACAATCTGGTCAACGGCATCCACGCTACCCAGAACGGCTGGCTCAACAACACGCTGGCTAAGCAGGAGTGGGGATTCGACGGTGTCATCATGTCGGACTGGATCTCGGTCTACGACGGCGTTGCAGCAGCCAATAACGGCCTTGATCTCGAGATGCCGTTCGCCCACTACATGTCGACCGAAGTGCTTCTATCGGCTGTGAAAAGCGGCCAGGTTTCCGTCGCCACTATCGACGATAAGGTGCGCCGCATCCTGCGTCTCATGCTGCGTTTCAACATGATCGATCGCAAGCCCGACGACAGCGTCTCCCTGTTTTCTGAAAGCGGCGACGCCGTAGCACTGAAGGTCGCTCAGGAAGGAATCGTTCTGCTCAAGAACGAAGGCCACATCCTCCCACTGGATGTGGATCGCACCTGCATCCTCGCCGTTGTAGGCCCCAACGCCTCGCCAGCAGTCATGGGCGGCGGCGGCAGCGCCATCGTGGATACCTACAAATCGGTGAGCATCCTGCAAGGCGTCGCGGACTTCTTTTATAGCGCCCCCTCCACGTCCGCTTGCCCGCATCGTGTGTTATACGATTCCGGCTGGCCGGAGCGCTATGACGTCTTTCACCCCACTCATTTTGACAAGGGCCTCACGCAGCAAATCTTTACCACGCGCGATTGGACCGGCCACGCCGAGGAGATCGTCCGGCCCGACCTCAACGAAGATCGCATCGTCACCTCGAAAACCGGTTCCATTCGCTGGACCACGGAATTCACCGCGCCCAGTGCCGGAAAATATTTCGTGATTGTGCACGACGGTCGCGCAGCCGATCGCCACAACCTTTCCGTCGACGGCCAGCGCCTTCCCCCGGTCACGATTTCCCCCAACGAGTTGTACTACGTTCCTCTCCCGCACCCGCTCGCGAAGGGAGAAACCGTGCACATCCAACTCGACTACCTGCCCAACGACAATGAGGTGTATCCCGGCCTCGGCGTCCTCAGCGAGAACGACATTCTCTCCGCGCGCGCGCGCCGGCTTGCCTCCAGCGCTGACGCCGTCGTCATTGCGGCAGGGTTCGACAAGATCAATGAACACGAAGGCATGGACCGCACCTTCGCGCTGCCGCCGCTGCAGGACACCATGATCCGCAACCTTGAGGCGCTCAATCCGCATACTGTGCTGGCCATCACCGCCGGCGGCAATGTCGACATGAACCCTTGGATCGATCGCACTCCTGCACTGCTGTATCTCTGGTATCCCGGCGAAGAGGGTGGCGTGGCCCTGGCCGATATTCTCTTCGGCGTTCAAAATCCTGAGGGCAAACTCCCCGACAGTTTCGCCAAGCGCTGGGAAGAGAATCCAACCTTCAACAGCTACTATCCGCAGGACAAGACGCCCACCAGTCAGCCCCAGATTCATTACACTGAGGGCGTCTTCCTCGGCTATCGGTATTTCGACTCGCCGTCGGTGGACAAAGCGAATGTGCAACCACGCTTCCCTTTCGGCTTTGGCCTTTCCTACACCACGTTCGCCTTCAGCGGCCTGCACCTTAGCCGCACAACGATGCATGCGGACGATCCACTGATGGTCACCCTGACCGTCCGCAACACCGGAAAGGTTGCTGGCGCCGAAGTGGCACAGGTGTATGTCGGGGAAAACAATCCAGCCCTGCCGCGTCCGGCCTATGAGCTCAAGGCGTTCCTCAAAGTCCGAATGCAGCCCGGCGAGAGCCGCACCCTCAGCCTGCCGCTCAATCGCCGCTCCTTTGCCTATTGGTCGGAACAGGATCACAACTGGAAGGTCGACCCCGGCGTTTTCACCATCTACGCCGGCGATTCCTCCGCCAGCCTTCCCCTACACGCGGAAGTCACGCTGCAATAGGGCTCGCGCACCGCGTTACGCCCGGTTCTCCGCAATGACCTTCGCATACCAATGGCCGGAGTCCTTCACGATCCGGCGCTGCGTGCAGCGATCTACATACACCAGGCCGAATCGCTGGCTGTAACCGTCCATCCATTCGAAGTTGTCCATGAAGCTCCACGCGTGGAAGCCGCGCAGCTTGGCGCCATCGGCGATGGCGCGCGCACACTCATTCAGGTGATCGCGGTAGAAGCCGATGCGCTGTGGGTCGGGCACGCCGCCCTGCTCGTCGACCGCATCATTGTAGCTGCAGCCGTTCTCCGTGATTTCGATCGGAAGACCGTAATCCTTGGAAATCCGCACGACAATATCGTAAATCCCCTTCGGCCACACCTCCCAGCCCTTCACTGTCAGCGATCCCTGATAACCTCGAGCAACGCTTAGTCCCAGCCTCGCTTCACCTCTGCTCTCAGCTGTCACCGTACGCGCCTTCACGATCTCCCGGTTGTAATAGTTGATGCCGATCCAGTCCAGCGGCGCCTTCAGCCTCTCTTCATCGCCCAGCTCGAAGCCCATCTCATCCAGCGGCTGCCCGCCCACGAAGGCCTCGGGATAGCGGCCGGAGAGCGAGGGCTCCAGGAACCATTGGTTCTGCCACGCGTGATACCGCTCCGCGGCCGCGTGATCTTCAGCAGAAGCCGTCGCCGGATCAGCAGGCGACATCGAAAGCGCATTGCCCACGCTCGCATCCCCATGCGCAGCCTTCAACGCTCGGAACGCCTCGCCGGTCGCCAGGTTCGCGCCATGCTGCGACTTCAACGCGGCGGCAAACGAAGTCTTCTCCGGCGAATCCAGCGGCAGTCCGTACGCGCCCCGCGCAAACACCGCCGGCTCGTTCAGAATCGCCCACGTCTTGATACGATCGCCGAGCACGTCGCCGGCCTTCGCCGCGTACTCGCCGAACAGCTTCACCGTTTCGCGCGACCGCCACGCAGGGTCCGCCAGTGCCTGCGGCAGGTCCCAATGGAAGAGCGTGCAAACCGGACGAATACCCTGCGCGAGGATCGCATCAGTCAGGCGGCTGTAGTAGTCCAGGCCCTTCTGGTTGAACGCGCCACGACCTGTCGGCCGCACGCGCGACCACGAGACGGAGAACCGGTAGCTGCGCACGTTCATCTGCTTCATCAACTGCAGTTCCGCGGCGTAGCGATGGTACACGTCGCATGCAACGTCGCCCGTATCGCCTCCCTTGATCATGCTCGGCGTGTGGGCGAAGTGGTCCCAGACGGATTCGCCTTTGCCATCCTCGTTCCACGCCCCTTCCACCTGGTACGCCGAAGTCGACACCCCCCAGAAAAAGTCTTTGGGAAACCGGTGAACTCCAGTCCTGTCGCCCACGCTTGCCGCGGCAGCAGGAGCCACCAATTGCTTTGCCAACGCCGCCAGCGCAGACGGACCCAGCGCCGCCGCGGACACGGCGGGAGCCGCGGCTGCAAGGAACTTTCGCCGGTCCATGACGGCACGTGCATTTCGAAACATGCGCCACCTTCCCTCAGGGAACCTCCACAACGACCTTCGGAAGCCCCTTCGATTACATTACTTTATCGTGAGCTTACAACGATAACCTTGCCGCTCTCGCGGCTGGTTGAAATGACGGAGACCGAATGCAACGCTTAGGACAGGTGTTGAAATTGAAGCCCGGCCGCAAGGCCAGTTACCGGGCGTGCCACGCCGCGGTCAGGCCCGAAGTGCTGGAACGGATTGAGCAATGCAACATCAGGAACTGCTCGATCTTCCTCAAAGGGAACACCCTCTTCGGCTATTTTGAATATCAAGGCGACGAACTACAGGCCGACTTCAAGAAGATGGCCGAGGACAAGCGCACGCAGGAGTGGTGGACCATCATGGAGCCGATGCAGGATCCCCTGCCCGACCGCAAGCCCGGCGAGTGGTGGGCCTCGATGGACGAAGTGTTCCACCTCGACTAATGCCTACCACGTCGACACGCCGGCGGGCACTCGAGGGCCGACCGTGCTCACGTCGATCGGGTGGAAGCCCATTTTCAGCGCAGGGGAATCGGGGCGTAGGCGAAAATCAAATTTCGCGGCATCCACAAAATCAGGATTGGCGATGCGAGATCCCTGGTCCTGTCCCGAGGCCTGCCATTGCGCAAAGGGCTTGTTGAGGAACAGGACGACGCTGCTGCGCGTGTCGTAGTAGAGGTTGTCGCGCAACACGTAGCCTCCACTGGCCCAGTTGCCACCAAGGACAGTGCCCTGGTCAAAGTAGATGATATTGTTCTGCAATCCGAAGGAAAGATGGTCCGGCTCGAACTTGGTTCGCATCAGAGAGTGCTCGAAGTTGAACGCGAAAATGTTATTGCGCAGCAGATTGTCGGCGCCGGTGTTCTCGTGAAAGCCGGCGCTCTTGCAGTGGTAAACGATGTTGTTCTGCACCAGGATGTGGCTGGAGCCTTCGTCGAGGTAGATACCCCAGCCGCCGTAAGTGAACGAACTCACATCGTGGATGAGATTGTTCTGGATCACTGTGCCGGGCTGGATGCCGAGCGTGTAAATGCCGCCCATGTCGCTGGTAAGGTTTTGGCCGATATCGTAGATGCGGTTATAGGCAATCAGATTCTGCTCGGCGAACGAAGGCCCGTATCCCCACGTCCACCCAACTGAAATCCCCGTCTGGAACGCGTCGTGAACGTCGTTATGCAGGATGCGGTTGCGCACGCTCTGCTGTACGAGGATGCCCATGCCGCTCGCGAACACCTGGCCGATATGGTGAATCAGGTTGTCAGCAATTAGGTTGTCTTGATTCTGTTCCGCAGCGTCAGTGCGCAGCGCGGGCTCGCCCACTTTGATGCCACCGCCGCCCAGATCATAGAACTCGCTTGCGCTCACTTCGTTGTGCTGAGACCCTCGTCCGAGCTCCAGCCCATACCCGCCGAGATGCGCAAAGAGGCAATACTCAACGTGGAAGTTTACCGCACCCACAGCGCTCACTGCAGCGGGAAGCTTTGATGCTCCCTGGCCGTCGAAGAGATTCGTAGGACCGGGCACCCACTCGGTGTACGCGAACGTAAGCCCCCGGAAAACCACATTGCGCACAAGCTCATTCGCCTCCGGCTGGCCCTCGAGCTCGATCAGGCACTCAAGCGTGGAGGCGATCACTTGCAGGTGGCTGACATCCTGGCCCGGCAAAGGGATGTACGAAACCGTGTGCGTCGCCCGGTCCAGATACCACTGCCCCGGTGCGGTCAGGGCCTCGGAAAGGTTTTCGACAAAGTACTGCGCGTCGGCTTCCTTCGAAAACCCCTCCTTGGCATCCAGCGCCACCATGTGCGAGGACGCGTCGATGTTGACAATCGGGCTGCGAAAATCATTCCATGCCAGCACCCCCACGACCTCGGCATCCGGCTCACTCGCCCATTGCGGCTTGATATCGTCGTCACGATAGTGGAAGCGAAGCTGCTGAAACGGAGTGCTCCCTCCGTCAAAGCGGAAGAAGCCTGTAGCCGGCGTTCGCGGGCGGCTCGCGCGCACGCCGTCGACAAACAGTTGATGAAAGTACGGTCCCGGAGCAGCGGCCGTCCAAGCAGCGCCGGAGGTCTTCGTCCAGCCGGAAATCACGCGCCCTCCGCTGATCACCGGATGCTCGCCCCGGAACGCCTGCCAAATGGTGTCACTGTCTCCCGGCGTCAGTACCAGGGTCTCAGGCAGAGAATAGATCCCCGCGCGAACCGCGATGGTGATCGTGCCGGTAACCCCGGCATGGCGCTCGGCTCGCGCAGCATCGCGGGCTTCGGCAAGCGTCCGGATTGGGCCGGTAGGCGAAACAGTGATTTGCTGGGCGGGAGCAACGCCCGTCAGGATGGCCAGAAGAAAAACAACGCGCAGGGTCATGGATCGAAGACTTTCCGCAAGCAGCATACGACGCAGATTTCATCATTTACTTTAGCGAAAAACTTCAACACAAGTCGACAGCACCGTTTCCACGGCTGCCGCCCTCGCGGTAACGTTCGGCACCGTTTAGGTGGTGCGGGCATACTTATCGAACCAATTGATCGTGCGTCCCCACGCCAGGTCGGCCGTGGCCTTGTTGTAGCATTTCGGCGGCGCATCGCAGTTGGACCCATGCACCGCGTCGGGATAAACGTATCAAAAATTCTTCCGGTGCGAAGCACCACGCTTGCCCCGGCACTAATTTCATGCGTGAGCCTCGCTGAGCCGGGCACTACCATTGGGCTGACTGCTCAGGACTGGCTGTGGCGTCTTGTGATGGTACGAATCTAACTGGTTGTTGGAGCTATGGTTTCATGCATGTCCGAGCGAACTCATTGGGCGTTCTGTAGTCCGGGCCGGCCTCGTTGTACTCCTTTCTCGGTCCGTGGAAGCTCTCCCCATGGGCGTTCTGGGTTGGCTTGCCTAGCTGGATGTGACGCAGCTCGATCTTCCACTCCAGCCACCAGGCGAGGAAGTGACGGCTGGTCAGTTCGGGGCTGTTGTCACAACGGATCGCTTGCGGTATGCCGCGCCGCGCAATTACCTCGTCGAGCACCCGGGTGACCCGCCGGCTGGCGAAGCCGGTGTCTACCTCCAGCACCAGGCACTCGCGGGTGAAGGCATCGACCACGCTCATGGCCCGGATCACGCGTCCTGCAGCGACCACATCATGGAGCGAAGTCGAGTGCCCACTCCTGGTTGGCTGCCGTCCGCCATCCTTACAAAAGAGACCGTCACCGCGTACAGATATTCATATGTGACGAATACGCCAGATCATCATATTCTGTCCCGCCGTCTCCTTCGATACCCCCTGCTGTTGTCTGTGTGCTGCGCATGCCGGCCCTTCACGTCTGCCTGGCGGTGGGCGAAGGCGCGGTTCTCCCATTGATTCATACCACTTCCGGAAGAGTGTTATTGAGCCGCATGGGCGGCGAGGCGGCCGCGGAGCTGCTGGAGTGTGATCCGCAGTATGCAGCGATGAGCGAGCATCAGCGAAAGATATGTTTTAAGATGACCGAGAAGATCGGCTTGGCCAGCTACCTGGTATCCAAGAGCAGCTTGAACAAAGGCGTTACCGACATCGCCGTGCCAGTCGGAGTCCAAGGCACAGACACCTTTGCCGTGCTTGTTGTCTCTCACCTGGCGGAGGCCAATACTAGAGCATTTTCACTTAAGATATATAGTTGATTCCGCTGTGACGGAACCAGGCTTGGGCGTTTTCGGGTGTGATCTGGGGTAAGAGTTCGGCGATAGCTTGCTCGAGCGCTTCGGCGGTG
>Ga0182030_10025630_pt1 | contig 10721 bp, 6 predicted proteins | sample 812S3MmetaG_FD_121299 | JGI IMG/M metagenome (GOLD analysis project Ga0182030, IMG submission 121299) | Permafrost microbial communities from Stordalen Mire, Sweden - 812S3M metaG (Illumina Assembly) | ecosystem: Environmental > Terrestrial > Soil > Wetlands > Permafrost | place: Sweden... | reverse complement strand
GTCCTATTTCGGGGAGGCCGCGGTCGAGATTCTCTATTCACAGCACAACGAATTTCGAGCAATCATTACAAAGCGTCGAGAAGGGACTTTTCACGTTCGCGGGGAAAAATGGGATCTTGGCGAGTGGGACATTATCGGAGAAGGCCACTGGAATGAGAACGATCATGGCACTACTTTGACCGATCGGATCGAAACTGCCCGAGTGTTAGCCCGAGAAAAACTTTTGACGACTAGCGACGGTCTCAAATCCGAAGCTAAGCGAATCGATTCCGGTACAGATTTACCATCATAAATTCACCTCATCTCCTTTCACAATTCCGTTAATTCCGTAATTCCGTCAAAATTCCCCTGCCTTCAAATCCTGTTAATCTTGTTAATCCTGTCTAAAATTTTTCATGCGTATCGGCCTTCTTCAACTCAACGCCACCATCGGCGCGTTCGACAAAAATCGCGCGCGGCTTGAGGCGGCTTATCGCGAGGCGGTCGAACGGGGTGCGGAGCTGGTGCTGGCGCCGGAGCTTTTTCTTTGCGGCTACCCTCCCCGCGATTTGCTTTTGCGCGATGATTTTATTACACGCGGCTTGGAATGCCTGGAGGCTCTGGCCGCGACCGTGGGCGACGTCCCGCTGATCACCGGCTATGTCGATCGCAATCCGACGCGGCCCGGACGCGCCCTGCGCAACGCCGCCGCCGTGATCCAAAACGGCAGGATCGTCCATCGCGTGGTGAAGTCGCTGCTGCCGACCTACGACGTGTTCGACGAGGACCGCTATTTCGAGCCGGCGGAGAAAGTCGTGCCGCTCGAAATCCTCGGGCAAAAAATCGCGCTGACGATTTGCGAGGATATCTGGAACGATGCCGATTTCTGGCCGGAGCGCCGTTACCGCCGCGATCCGGTGCGCGAGTTGGTCGAGGCGGGCGCGAAGCTGATCGTAAATATTTCGGCCTCGCCCTGGCAACGCGGCAAGGAGGCGACCCGGTTGGCGATGTTACAACGGGTGGCGCGCGACGAGAGAATGCCGCTGGTGCAGGTCAATATCGTCGGGGCCAATGACGAACTTATCTTCGACGGTCACAGCGTCGCGCTTAGCGCCGAAGGTGATGTGCTGGCGCTGGGCGCGAGCTTCGCCGAGGAAGTGCTGGTGGTGGATATCGGGGTCGGGACGGAGTCCGACCCTCCAGGGGATGCCCCGGCGCTCGCCCTGCCCGAGAACCAGGAGGAGCAGCTTTTCCGCGCGCTCGTGCTTGGCGTGCGCGATTACGTCGGCAAATGCGGATTCAAGTCGGTCGTGCTTGGATTATCGGGCGGGATCGACTCGGCGTTGGTGGCCGTGATCGCCGCCGAGGCGCTCGGCGCGGACAAGGTCTGGGGCGTATCGCTGCCCTCGCGCTATTCGAGCGAAGGGAGCCTTAGCGACGCGGAGCAACTCGCGAAGAAGCTGGGCATCCGCTACGACGTGCTGCCCATCGCCGAGCCGGTCGCGTCGGTGGAGAAAGTATTAGAGGGCGTCTTCGAGGGCCGCACGCCCGATGCGACCGAGGAGAATATCCAGTCGCGGCTGCGCGGGTTGCTGCTGATGGCGCTCTCAAATAAGTTCGGGCCGCTCGTGCTCACGACGGGCAACAAGTCGGAACTGGCGGTCGGGTATTGCACGCTTTACGGCGACATGTGCGGCGCGCTGGCGGTGATCGCCGATGTGATGAAGACGGAAATTTATGCGCTGGCTCGCTGGATCAATCGCGATGGGGAGATCATTCCCTGGAACACGATTGAGAAACCGCCGAGCGCCGAGTTGCGTCCCGACCAAACCGACCAGGACAGCCTGCCGCCCTACGATTTACTCGACCGCATCCTGCACCACTACGTGGTCGATGACGCCGACCCGAAGATGCTGGTGAACGAGGAGATTCCGCTGGAGACAGTGCGCGACGTGCTGAACAAGATCGTCTTCAGCGAGTATAAGCGACGTCAGGCCGCGCCAGGGCTGAAGGTTTCCGCGCGAGCGTTTGGGATGGGGCGCAGGGTGCCGATCGCGCAGGGATTTCGGGGCTAAACCGTCGCCCACTTGCCTTGCGCGTGCGAAACAAAGCACGCGTCCAGCACCTTCTGGGCTTTGGCGCCGGTCTGGAAATTCGGCTGCGCGTTCACGCCCGTCTTGATGGACTTGATAAACCGCGCGGCATTGGAAGGCGTCTTTGGGCACGACACTTCCTTCCATTTCCCAAGCGCCAAATCCTTGCCCGTCGAGACCTCAAGCTTGTCCTGACTCCGGTCGAGATTGATCCGAAGCGCGCCTTTCGTCCCACAGACCAGCAACTCGATGGTATTAAGATGGCCTGTCGCCCACCGCGTCACGTGCATCATGCCGATCGCGCCATTCGCAAACTCCACCTGCATCAGCGCCGTGTCATTCGCGTCGAGGTCATATTCACCGTGTTTGTCGCCCTTGATGCGGTTGAAGACTTTCAAGTGAGCGTTCACCGCCTTGATATCGCCGACCGCGTAGGTGGCGAAATCAACGAGATGAATCCCAATATCGCCCAGCACGCCCGCACTGCCGTGCTTCTTCGAAAGACGCCAGGCCCACGGCGGCGTCCGCCAGTCGCCCCATGCGTCCTGCGCGAGCCAGCTTTGCAGGTAACTGGCGTCGATATGGACGATCTCGCCCAGTTTGCCTGCGGCGATCAACTTGTGCGCCTGATGAATGACAGCCGCATTGCGGTAACTGAAGTTGATCATGTTGATCACGCCGCGCTTTTTCGCCGCCTCGACCATCGTCATCGCCTCGGCGTAATTTAGCGCCAGCGGCTTCTCGCAAAGCACATGCTTGCCGGCCTTGATCGCCTTGATCGAAAGTGGCGCGTGAAACCGATCGGGTGTCACATTCACCACCGCGTCGATCTCGCATTCCTTCAACATCAAATCGACATCTGTGTAAGGTTTTGCAATCGCATGCGTCGCGCAGAAGGCCTTGACCTTTGCCCCGTCAACGTCGCATCCGGCGACAACCTTGCAGCCCGGAACCTTGGCAAAAACCTTCGCATGATGACCGGCCATACCTCCGGTCCCGATAATCGCCAGACGAATCATCGCGCAACTGTGACGAAAAGACTTCCGCAGACAAATCAAATAATTATACCGACCGGTAGGTAACTTTTGCCATTGACCGGATATGAACTTGCGGCGACCCTAGATTACCATGGGGAAACTATCTTCCGATCCACGCCAGCGGCTGCTCGACGCCGGGCTGAAACTCTTTGCCAACCGGGGTTACGCCGGCACCGCCGTGCATGACATCACGGAGGAAGCGAAGGTCACCAAGCCAACGCTCTACTATTATTTTGAGAACAAGGAGGGACTCTTCCAGGCGCTGGTCGACCAGGCGATGGACGAGCGCCTTCGCCTGATGCAGCAGGCCGCCCCGCCGGGAAAGCCGACGGTCGATCAACTCACCGACATCATCGCGACCCTCACCGATTTCGCGCGGCGTCAGCCCGACCTGCTGCGGATCACCTTCGCGATCGCGTTCGCGGCGGACGGCGAGTATCCCACGGGCTTCAAGAAGCATGCGAAGATGCGCGCCTCGTTTGAATTTATCGCGGGCATCATCCAGGCGGGCCTTGAACGCGGCGTGCTGAACCCGGCCTACAACGTGATGGAACTGACCCAGTCGTATTTCCATCTCGTGCAGCATTCAATCGCCATCACGATCATCGAGCCGAAGTTCCGCCGCCTCAAGCCGCCGATTCCGTTGCCGCCCAAGATGGAACCGAGACGGGTGGTGGAACTTTTTCTAGGGGGCGCGGGAAAGCCGAAGGGTTCGTCGGCGAACGGGAATCATGCGAAGTCTGCTTCAAAATCAACCGTCGCCCGGGGGACTCGCCCCTCGGCGACGGCTACCAAGGCACTGGCGATCACAGCCGGGCTTGGGTTGTCGCTGCTCACGGCGCAGGGGCAGACGACGAATGCGCCGATGGCGGATACAAACGCAGTGCCCAGTGCCTCAGCTAACATTCCGGCTAGCACTGCACCGGCGCAAGGGCCTGCGCCGGCTACCCTGGACTCCAATACCACGACTAGTCCTGCGCCGCCGGTCATGCCGGACGCGCGTCCGATCCCGCTGGCGGTGAAGGCGAGTCATCCGGAGTTGGCCACGGTCTCGCCGATTTCACAAAATGCGAACGATATTCACGCGCTCGACCTGCAAACCTGTTTCCAACTGACGGCGATCCGCGATGACTCGTTGAAGATCAGCATGCAGGACATCGAAATTGCCCGCGCACAAATGAGCCAGTCAATTGCGGCCCTTTGGCCGACTTTCACGGTTAATAATCAGCAGCAATTTCTGCATTATCGTAGCTCCTCCGAGGCGGGATTCAGCATTCTCGGCAATTCGACCATCAGCGGGAATCGCAACTATACGTCCCAGTCGAACGTGAACATGACCTACACCGTGTTCAACGGCGGGCAAAACTGGAACAACGTCGGCGCCAGTGCCGCCGCGGTTGCCGCGAAGAAGCAGACACTCGCGCGCGATTACCAGACGATTTATCAGGATGTGGCGCAGGGGTTCTACAACGTGCTCCAATTCGAGGGCGACATGGTTGTCCAAGCCGACCTGATCGACGCGTTGAGCGCGCGCGTGGATGATTTGAAGGATCGCGTGAATCTCGGGCGTTCGCGGCCCTCGGAACTGCTGCAGGCGCAAACCGACCTGGCCAACGCCAAATTTACCTACGAGCAACAACGCGGCTCGCTCAACGCCGCCAAGGAAACGGTTGCTTTCTACACGGGCATTCCGAGCGCCGACTTGAAATTAAGGGACACGCAAAAATTTCCCTCCGCGACCCAGTTGGAATTTTACGTCCAGAAAAGCGAGGCCCGTCCCGATGTTCTTTCGCAATTGGAAAGCCTGCGCCAGGCCGAGCGAAATCTCTCCGTGGCGCAGGGCCAGCTCTGGCCGACGATCACGGCAAACGGCAATTTTCTCGCCTCGCAGGACCCGGCCTCGAATCAGATCGACGCGAGCATGACGCTGGAGGCCTCGATGCCCATCTTCGACGGCGGGTTGATCATCGGGCAAATCCACCAGAACAAGGAAATGGTCCGGCAGGAGCGGCTCAACGTGGAGCAATTGCAACGCACGGCGGACCAGGACACGCGGACGGCCTACGTGAATTTCGATGCGAGCATCGCGCAGGTCGTGGTGCTGCGCGAGGCGGCGATCCTGGCGGCGAAGGACTTTGAGGCGCAGGTGGACGATTATCGCCGGGGAGTCGTGACCAATCTCGACGTGCTGACCGCGCTGCAGGATTACCAGACGGCGCGCATTCAACTGCACAACGCGAACATGCAGGCGCGGCTCGACCTGATCAACCTGCACGTGGCGGCGGGCATGGCGGCCACCGGCCCCGGCGCGAACAACCAGGCGCTGCCGAAAGCAACCGGAACGGCCCCGTAGAATATGAACGCGCCCTCTTCCCCAATAACCAAGCCCATCGCCGTTCGCAGGACATCGGTTTTTGCATCACTGGCCGATCTATCGATCCGGCGTCCGGTCTTCGCCTGGATGGTGATGGCCGCGCTGATTATTTTCGGCGCGATCGGTCTCTCGCGGCTCGGCGTGAGCGAGCAGCCAGATGTCGATTTTCCCGTGCTGACGATTAATGCGACGTGGAGCGGGGCATCGCCCGAAGTGATGGAAACGGAGATCGTCGACAAGATCGAGGAGCAGGTGATCTCGACCCAGGGCGTGCGCAATGTCACCTCGCAAATCCAGCAGGGACAGGCCTCGATCACGCTCGAATTCGAGATCGACCGCAATATCGACGCCGCGTTGACGGAGGTGCAATCGAAGTTGAGCGACGTGACGCTGCCGATCGGCGCGGACCAGCCGACCATCGTCAAAAGCAATCCGGAGGACCAGCCGATTGTCCTGCTGAGCGCGTCCTCGACCTCGCGCGACATGCATGCGCTGACCGAATTCCTCGAACTGAACATCGTCGATCAGCTCAAGATTCTGCCCGGCGTTGGCGAAGTCACCCTGGCCGGCTATGAGCAGCGCAACCTGCGCGTCTGGGCCGATAACAACAAGCTGAAGCCGCTGCAACTGACCATGCTCGACGTCAAGACGGCGCTGGAGACGGAACAGGTCGAGGAAGCAGCAGGCTATCTCGAAAACTCGCAGACGGAATTCAACGTGCGCACGATGGGCGAAGGCGTTACGCCCGAGGCGGTGGGCGCGATTCAAATCAAGAAGCGGGGCGGCGAGGACATCTACAATTCGAACATCCGCATCCGCGACGTGGCGCGCGTCGAGGACGGTCTCGACGACTTGCGGCATGTGGCCATCGTCAACGGCCAGCCGGGCATCGGCATCGGGATCAAGAAGCAGCATGGCGCGAACTCGGTGGCCATCGCGCAGGCGGTGAAGGCGCGGCTTGAGGAACTGCGCAAGACGCTGCCGCCCGACATCAAGATCGACGTGAATTTCGACAGCAGCCTTTTCATCGAGGACGCGATCCACGAAACCGAATTCACGCTCGTGCTGTCGGCGCTCATCACCAGCGTGGTCTGCTTTCTTTTTCTCGGCTCGCTCAGCTCGACGTTCAACGTCTTGCTCTCGATTCCGACCTCAGTCATGGGCACCTTCGCGGTGCTCTACTTCATGGGCTTCACGCTCAATTTCTTCACGCTGCTCGGGTTGTCGCTGGCCATCGGCATCGTGGTCGATGACGCCATCATGGTGCTGGAAAATATCGTGCGCCACAGCGAGATGGGGAAGAGCAAGGTGCTGGCATCGCGGGACGGCGCGCGCGAGATTACCTTCGCGGCGCTGGCGGCGACGATTGCGGTGGTCGCGATCTTTTTGCCCGTCGCCTTCATGAGCGGAATCATCGGACGATTCTTCTTCCAGTTCGGCATCACAATTTCGGCCGCGGTTCTGCTCTCGCTGGTGGAAGCGCTGACGGTTACGCCGATGCGCTGCTCGCAATTCATGGGCAACACGCGGCGCGGTTACGCGCACTGGGCCGCAGGCGAGTTCGACAAATTCGGCCAGATTTATCGGCGCGTGCTGGGTGTTTGCCTCAATCACCGCTGGCTCGTCATCGGTGTCTCCACGGCGATCTTCGTTCTTTCCCTTGGCATCGCGTACGTGCTGCCGAAGGAATTTCTGCCCCGGCAGGACCAAAGCGCGTTCCTGATCCGCATCCAGATGCCCGTAAAATCATCCATCGCGTTCACGGAAGGCAAGCTGGTCGAGGCGGAGAAGATTCTCAAACAACACCCGGAGATCGATCACTTCTTCTCGGCGATTGGCGGCTTTACCAGCGATTCCGGCGCAGCGGACGGTGCGGTGACCGACGGGCAGGTCAACAGCGCACTCATCTACGTCACGCTCAAGCCGAAATCACAGCGCGACCTCGGCCAGTTCGCGCTGATGGACAAGCTACGCCAGGAACTCAATGCGATTCCCGATGTCACCGCAGTGCCACAGGACCTTGCCTCGCACGACTTCATTGCGGGACGCGGTTTCCCCATCGAGATGAATCTGCGCGGGCCGGACTACACCGTGCTCGAGCAAAAATCGCAGGAGATCATTTCATCGATGAAGCAGACCGGCGATTTCCGCGACATTGATACCGACTTTCGCGCCGGGATGCCTGAGGTGCGGATCTATCCCGACCGCGAACTGGCCACGATGTCGGGCGTGACGGTCGATGCGATTGCCAGCACGGTGCAGGCCGCGATTGGCGGCACGGTGCAGGGAAAATTCACGAACAAGGATCGGCGCTATGACGTGCGTTTGCGGCTCGAGGGCGGCCAACGAGTCGGCCCGGATGACATCATGAATCTCGATGTGCGCACCGACTACGGCGAGCTGATTCCCATTTCGAGCGTGATCAAGACGCAGACGGTCGATACCTACCAGACCATCGCGCGGACATTGCGCGAGCGGTCCATTTCCATCTTCGCCAACATCGCGCCGGGCAAGTCGCAGGCTGATGCGCTCGACCGCGCGGAGGCCATCGCGAAAAATGCCCTGCCGCCGGGCTACCGCGTTTTCCTGGGTGGCGGCGCGCAAACTTTCCGCGAAACCTTCGCGAGCCTTTTCTTCGCGCTCTGGCTCGGCATCGTCGTCTCTTACATGGTGCTGGCGTCGCAGTTCAACAGCTTCATTCACCCGTTCGCCGTTTTGCTCTCGCTACCGTTCTGCATCAGCGGCGCGTTTTTCGGGCTCTTGCTCACGGGCCAATCGATCAATCTCTACAGCCTGATCGGTCTCGTGCTGCTGATGGGCATCGTGAAGAAAAACTCGATTCTACTGGTCGAGTTCACCAACGCGAAGCGCTTCCTTGACGGCTTCTCCGTACGCGACGCGATTCTCCACGCCGGACCGGTGCGACTACGGCCGATCCTGATGACCTCGCTGGCGACGCTGGCCGCGGCCGTGCCGCCCGCGCTGGCCCTCGGGCCGGGAGCGGAAAGCCGAATCCCGATGGCGATCACGGTGATCGGCGGCGTGATCGTCTCAACCTTTTTCACGCTTCTAGTCGTGCCCTGCGCGTATAGTTTAATGGCGAGACTCGAAAGCAAATCGCATCCCGAAGCCGAGCTGTACGACGAGATTACCAAGCCCGCGATGCGTCCGGGGCATGAGACGGATTTAAAGGCGAACGGCACTTCATCCCAAGCTTTAACACAGGTGAAATGAGCTCATGCCTCGCGCATTGAATTTGACGGAATTACGGAATTTTCGGAATTAACGGAATTTATGAATGGGGAAACTGAAGATTTTACACCTGACCAGTTGCTGGCACGGAAAGTTATTGGCTTAGCGATGAAAGTACACCGGGCTTTGGGCTGTGGTTTCGTAGAATCGATTTATCGGGAGGCAATGGCAATTGAATTACGAGAGTCAAAAATTGAATTCGAAATCCACCCCGTTCTGCCGGTCTTTTACAACGGAGAGGAAGTAGGAGTCTTTCAAGCAGACATCATTATTGAGAATAGGTTGATCGTGGAACTCAAGGCCGTCGAAGCCCTCACCGTCCCTCATTCGATCCAACTCATCAATTATCTCTCCGCCGCGCAAATCGAACACGGCCTCCTCCTCAATTTCGGATCAAAAAGCCTTCAGTTCAAAACCAAACACCGAACTTCTCCCGCCGACGACCCGCCCATTGATCCCATCAATCTGCATCCCTAATTCCGTTAATTTGGTAAATTCCGTAATTCCGTCAAATTCACCCAGCCATCGACATGACTCTCTCCGATCTTTCAATTCGACGTCCCGTTTTCGCGTGGATGTTGATGTCGGCGCTGATGTTCTTCGGCGTGATCTGCTTCTTTCAGCTCGGCGTGAGTCAACTTCCGGAGGCGACGCAGCCAGTACTGACCATTAACACAAGCTGGGTCGGCGCGGCGCCGGAGGTGATGGAGACGGAGATCGTGAATCCGATCGAACAGGCGGTGATTTCCGTCCAGGGCATTCAGGATATCGAGTCAAACATGCGCCAGGGCACGGCGAGCATTAAGCTGACATTTTATACCAGCAAGGACATCGACGCGGCCCTGCAGGAAACCAACTCGAAGCTGCGCTCCGTCAAACTTCCGGACGACGTGCTGCCGCCGACCATCTCGAAAATCAACACGGACGACCATCCCATCATGTGGCTGGCGATCACCTCGACCAAGCGCTCGTTCAAGGATATTCTGACTTATGTCGATTTGAATTTGCGCGACCGGCTGCTGGTCATTCCGGGTGTAGGCAATGTCATTCTCGGCGGCTGGTCGGACCGCAATTTGCGCGTCTGGGTCGATAACAACAAATTGTTGGCGCATCAACTGACGATTCTCGACATCCGCAACACGCTGAAGATGGAGAACAACGAGACGTCGTCGGGTTACCTGGAGAGCGGGCAGAACGAAGCGAATGTGCGCATGATGGGCGAGGCGCTGAGTCCGGAGCAAATGCGCGACATGCTGATCACGCAGCGGGGCGGCCAGCGGATTTACCATTCCGATATTCGCCTGCGCGACGTGGCCACCATCGAGGACGGACTGGCCGACACGCGGAGCATCGGGCGGAGCGACGGGAAGATCACGCTCGGCGTCGGTATACAAAAGCAGCATGGTGAAAACGACGTGAAAGTGGGCGCAGCCGTGCGGGCGTTCGTCGATGAGGTCAACAAGGAAGTCGCCGTCACCGATCCCGATATGCACATGTACGTCAACTACGACGGCACGCGCTTCACCTCTCAGGCGATCAATGAAACGGAGCTGACCGTGCTTCTGTCGGTCATCGTCACCGGACTCGTCTGCTGGGCCTTCCTCGGCTCGTGGACTTCGACCTTCAACGTGCTGCTCTCCATTCCGACCTCGGCGCTCGGGACGTTCATCATCATGCGGATGCTCGGATTCACGATCAACTTTTTCACGCTGCTCGGCATGTCGCTGGCCATCGGCATCGTGGTCGATGACGCGATCATGGTGCTGGAAAACATCGTGCGCCATTTCCACATGGGCAAGACGGCGCGGCAGGCGGCGCTCGATGGCGCGCGGGAAATCAGCTTCGCGGCGACGGCGGCAACCACTTCCGTCGTCATGATCTTTGTACCGGTGCTGCTCGTGAATGGATTCCTCGGCGTCTTTCTCTTCCAGTTCGGCATGACGATTTCCACGGCGGTGGGACTCTCCCTGCTCGAGGCGATCACCC
>Ga0182030_10025626_pt1 | contig 10724 bp, 6 predicted proteins | sample 812S3MmetaG_FD_121299 | JGI IMG/M metagenome (GOLD analysis project Ga0182030, IMG submission 121299) | Permafrost microbial communities from Stordalen Mire, Sweden - 812S3M metaG (Illumina Assembly) | ecosystem: Environmental > Terrestrial > Soil > Wetlands > Permafrost | place: Sweden... | reverse complement strand
CTGGGCGTGATCCTCTTCGAACTCCTCACCGGCCGTCGGCCCGGCGGCAAAGCCTCGGTCGCCGCCATGATGGAGAGGGCGATCTCCGAGCGCGAACCCGAACGCCTCACCCACTCCATTACACCGGAAGCCGCTCAGCGCCGCGGTGGACTCAGCGAATCTCGCCTGCGCCAGGTCCTCCGCGGCGACCTCGCCACCATCGTCGCCAAGTGCCTCGCACCCCGCGCAAAAGACCGCTATCCCGGCGTCGACGCCCTCGCCGAAGACATTCGCCGCGCTCTGGACGGCCGTCCCGTCCTCGCCCGCCCTCAGACTACCCTCTACCTCATCAGCAAATTCCTGCGCCGCAACCAGAAAGGCGCCATCGCCGCGGCTATTGTCTTCCTCGCCATCCTGGCCAGCCTGGGCTATGCCGAGTGGCGCCAGCAGCAGGCCATCCGCGAAGGCCAGCGCGCCATGCGCATGCAGACCTTTCTCTATCGCCTGCTCTATCTGGCCAACTCCAACTACACCGGCAAGCCCACCTTCACCGTCCCGGATTTTCTCCAGCTCGGCGTAAAACTTCTCCCCGACTACATCAAAGACCCTGCCGACCTGCGCAAAGCGCAAATGTCGCTCGCCGAATCCATGTACGAAAACAACGACCTCGAAGACGCCCAGAAAGTCTTCAACGAGATCATCCCCAACGCGCGCGCCGCGAAGGATTACGACACCGAAGCCGAGTCAGAAGCCACCTCCGGCGACGCCGCCTACCTGCTCGGCCAGACCGATGCGGGCTTGCAGCTCACCACCCACGCGCTCCAGATCGCCCGCACCCAGCGCGTCTCCCCCTCCGTCCGCATCTGGAGCCAGGTCTACTACGCCACCAACCGCGAACGCCTCGGCTTCCGCACCGACGACAACCTCAACATGCTGCAATCCGCGGCCAAAGAAGCCCTCCACGAATCCGCGCTGCCGCCTCACGAGGTCGGCGACGTTCTCTATGCCCTCGGCTGGGATCTCAAAGCCCGCGAACGATTCTCCGAAGCCGAAACCGCCTACACCCAGGCCCTCGAAATTTACATGAAAGATGCCCAGGCAAAATGCGACCAGTCCGCCGTCTACGGTGAACTGGCCTCCGTCAAAGACCGCGCCGGCGATCCGCAATCCAGCCTGCCTCTTTATCAGCGCGCCTGGGACGGCCTCAAAACCTGCTCCGGCCCGGAGAGCCGCGGCGCCCTCGAACAGCAGGACCGCCTCGCCGGCGCCATGATCAAGCTGGGCCGCGCCAGGGAAGCCCTGCCCCTCATCGAAGATTCTCTCCCCGGCTGGCGTCGCGTCGCGGGCACCGGCCCCGACCTCGCCGAGCCGCTCGCCGTGCTTACCCGCGCGTATCTCGCCACCCAGCAATACGCCAAGGCCCAGGCTGCTGCCGAAGAATTCTATTCAGTCCTCCACGGTAAGGTCCCCGCCGACGATCGCCGCCTCGGCGAAGCCCAGTTCGACTGGGCCAAAGCCCTCCTCGCCCAGAACCAGCCCCGCGAGGCCCTCCCCCACGCCGAACAAGCCGCCAAACTCCTCACCAGCGGCAAGTCCCCCGAAGCCATACAACTCGATTCAGACGCCCAGAGAAATCTAACCGAATCGCTGGCCCGCTCCCGGTAGCCCCCAGGTACATCGACGCCATTCGTAGCGTCGAAATTCTCCCTTGTATATTTCGCGTGGACGTGGTCCGATTTTTGTACCTCTTTTCACGATCGATCGACATGCGTCAAGGAATACGCCATGAAACATTCCCCCAAAAACCTCTTCCGCTTCAACCGCCGTCACCTGCTTCATGGTGCGGCATTGGTCTCCGTTCCTCTGGCGATCGGTGTTCGACTGCTTGCCCAACCCCAGGCAGCCAATGACGATCATGGCTCCGCGCTCAAGCGAAATCGAATGTCCCTCCATATCGAGTGCAAATTTCGCGTTAGCCCAGCGCACGTCTATCGCGCGTTGGTCGATCCCAAGCAATTCGCGAACCTCACCGGCGTTCCCGCCGAAATCGATCCAAGAGAAGGCGGCAGTTTTTCACTCTTTGGCGGACAAATCGTGGGCCGCACCGTTGAATTGGTGCCAGATCAGCGAATTGTGCAGGCTTGGCGGCCTTCTCATTGGGGTCCGGGCATATTTTCGATCGTGCGATTTGTGCTCAAACCCGCAGGCTCTGAAACGGCGCTTCTGCTTGACCACACGGGCTTTCCGGAAGGCGACTATGACGGCTTGCTTGACGGCTGGCACTCCCACTGCGAGCCTGCGCTACACAAACTTCGCGCCTGACTCGTGATCGCCGACGCCGTGCCGTGTCGTAATCTGTACCCTCAGGAGATTCGACTCATTCATGCCGACTGCCTTTAGAACTTCCCTGCGTATCGCCTCGTTCGCCCTTGCCGCAATTGCTCTCCTCGCTGCCCCTGCCCTCCCCGCCCAGCAGCCCGACCCGCCCGCCGAAAACTACGTCAAATCTCACTACACGAAGTACGAATTCCGCATTCCCATGCGCGACGGCAAGCGCCTCTTCACCAGCGTCTACGTCCCCAAAGACTCGGCTTTCCCCGCCGAAGAAGGTCCCCATCCCTTCCTGATGGACCGCACCCCCTACAGCGTCGGCCCCTACGGCGAAGATCAGTATCCCGCCCGCCTCGGGCCTTCCGATGAGTTCGAAAAAGCCGCCTACATCTTCGTCTACCAGGACGTCCGCGGCCGCTGGATGAGCGAGGGCGACTTCATCGAGATGCGTCCACACATCGACCTCAAGAAATCCAAGACCGACGTCGACGACGCCTCCGACACCTCCGACACCATCGACTTCCTGCTCAAGACCATTCCCAACAACAACGGCAAGGTCGGCATCTGGGGCATCTCCTATCCGGGCTTCTACACCTCGGCCAGCATGATCGATTCGCACCCCGCGCTGGTCGCGGCCAGCCCCCAGGCGCCCATGACCGATCTCTTCGCCGGCGATGACGATGCCTACCACGGCGGCACGTTTATGCTCTCGGCCAACTTCGGCTTCTACGCCTTCTTCTCCCCGCAAAAGAACCCGACCCTGCCCCAGCCTTCCGTACCCTTCGATTTCGGCACGCCCGATACCTACCGCTTCTACTTGAATGCCGGCAGCCTCTCCGACATGGAGCAGAAGTACCTCAAGGGCGCCAACTGGCTATACACCGACCAGATGAAGCACGACACCTACGACGACTACTGGCAGCAGCGCGATCTCTCCCGCCACATGAAGAACGTCAAGTGCGCCGTGCTCGTCGTCGGCGGCTGGTACGACGCCGAAGACCTTTCCGGCCCCTTCCGAACCTTCAACGCCACCAGTAAGTTCAACCCAGAAACCCCAACCACCCTCGTCGAAGGCCCCTGGGTCCATGGCGGCTGGTCGCGCACCGATGGCTCCCACCTCGGCGACGTACAATTCAACGTCAAGACCGCCGAATACTTCCGCTCCAGCATCCAGTTCCCCTTCTTCGAGCACTACCTCAAGGGCAAGGGCGAAGCCCCTCCCAAGGCCATCGTCTTTGAAACCGGAACCAACGTCTGGCGCCACTTCGACAGCTGGCCGCCCAAAGCCGCCACCTCGAAGACGCTCTACTTCCACGCCAACGGCAAGCTCAGCTTCGAGCCTCCCTCGGAAAGCTCAAGCTCAGACAGCTACGTCAGCGACCCGGCCCACCCGGTCCCCTTCGTCGGATACACCACCGACACCGTCCCGCAGCGCTACATGGTCGACGACCAACGTTTCGCCAGCTACCGCCCCGACGTGCTCGTCTACCAGTCCGACATTCTCACCGAAGACGTGACCATCGCCGGACCTATCAACCCCAAGCTAAGAATAGCCAGTACCGCGACGGACTCCGACTTCGACGTCAAACTCATCGACGTCTACCCGGAAAACTACCCCGACCCCGACGATGCCTCAGGCCGCGCCAACAAGCGCCAGATCGACGCCCCTCCGCTGCACATGGGCGGCTACCAGCAGCTCGTACGCGGCGAACCCATGCGGGCAAAGTTCCGCAACGGCTGGGAAAAACCAGAAGCCCTCACCCCCGGCAAGATCGCCGAGGTCGACTCCAACATGCCTGACCTCTTCCACACCTTCCGCGCCGGCCATCGCATCATGGTCCAGGTGCAATCAAGCTGGTTCCCGCTCACCGACCGCAACCCGCAGACCTTCACCGACATCCCCTACGCCAAACCTGACCAATTCATCAAAGCGACCGAGCAAGTCTTCCACCAGAAAGATGCCGCCTCCGGCGTGGAAGTCCTGATTCTTCCTCAACCCTGAACTCGGTCCAAGAGCTGAAGCAGAACTGGGTGCCCCACATCTTCCCACGCTTTTGTGGGGAGATGTGGGATGGCATCCTATTTCTTGGGAAACACAAATTCCCCCGACGGATCCTTCTGCTTCACCGCCGTCACCTTGCCGTTCTCCACCAGAAACTCGATCGTCAAATCCGAAAACTGCGGCAGCTTGAACGACAGTCCTTTCGACTGCTTCAGCAGCATCGGCGGCGCTCCCGGAGGAGCGAATGACAACGTCCCATCGGCCGCTACCCTGATGTCAAACGTCCCGCCGTCCGGCGTCTTGTACGTCCCCGCAATATCCGCCAGCAGCTTGGGATCAATCGCGTCCGGCTTGCGCACAAACACCGCCTCTGCCTCGTCCAGCGAAACCACAGCCTGGTCCACGTCCCCCTGCGGGTTCGTCCGGAAATTCACCGACCATTTTCCGTCCTCCTCATCATCCGGAGTATCGAAGCGGTCATAGTGAAACTGCGTCATCGGCATGCGAATCTTGTGAAAGTCAAACTGCAGCTTGTCCTCTTTCAGTCCAATCTTCATCGGACCATACGCCGCGTTGTCGAATGTCCCCACATAGTCCGCCAGCGCATGCGAAGGCTTGGTATTCGGCACTCGCCCCTCGCCCGCCTTGGTGCGTGCCTCCGTGCCTACCTTCTTATCCTTGAGCCGTATCTCCACCTCACGGTCGCTCCACGGAGTCAGGCTCATTCCAAGCAATCGTTCATAGACGTTATAACTCACAATGTTATAGAGCGGCTGGCTGTGATTGCCGATCTCGAACACAATCACGCCCACATGATCCTGCGGCATGAACGAAACCTGCGTATGAAATCCCGGCAGATCGCCGCCATGCTTCGTCAGCAGGTGCCCGCGATACACTGACAATTCCCGCGCCATGCCATAGGTCATATTCAACTCTTCGCCCCAGCCGCGCGTCTCCAGTGCGGTGTTTGAAAATCCAATCGCCGGCTCCATCGTTGCCTTCAACACCGCCGATGGCAGCACCTGCTTGCCCTCATACTTCCCATCGTTCATCAGCGCTATCAGCCAATGCGACATGTCTTCGATATTCGAAGCAATCGCTCCACACGGCGCCACGCCGGCAATATCCTCATAGTAGGGAATACGATAAATTTCAAACGAGTCGCGCCGCTCCGTAAAGCCCACGCCAAACTCCGGCTGCTTCAACATCTCGGCAATTGAATAACGCGTCGACGTCATCTCCAGCGGATCGAAAATCCGCTCCTTCACAAAGTCTTCCCACGGCTTCCCCGACTGCAATTCAATGATGTACCCCGCCGCCGCATACATCAGGTTGTTATACAAGAACGTCTGCCGCATCGGCTGTTCAGGCTCCAGGTAAACCAACTTCTGGAATAACTCCTTGCGCGAAAAATCCGACTTATACCAGATCGTGTCATGCCGCGTAATTCCTGTCCGATGTGACAGCATGTCGCGCAGCGTCACCTGGTTATTCAACTGCTCGTTGTAGAAACGAATCGAAGGCACTGACTCACGCACGGGCTTGTCCCACGTCAGCTTGCCTTCTTCCACCAGCATGCCCGCGGCCACCGCGGTAAACAGCTTGGTATTCGATGCGATTGGCACCATGGTCTTCGGAGTGAAAGGCAGCTTCTTCTCGTAGTCGCGATAACCATAGCCCTTGGCAAACACCAGCTTGCCGTTAACCACAATGCCCACACCCACGCCCGGCGCATTCCAGTCCTTGAGCGTCTTGGCCATGTAATCGTCGAACCCGGCCATTCGCTCCGTGACATTGATTTCCCGAACCTTGCTCTCCTGTGCAATCAGCACATCGGCAAGCAAAGAGAAACACAAGGCCGCCATCGCAAACCGGCGAAACGAAGTCACCCAAAACGCTGAAGTCATGCCAGCACGCCTTTCCGGAATCACCCTCGAAAGAATGTGAGGATGCTAGCACGAATCCCGATAGGCAGAACATAGATTGCCGGCTTCCGAAAAACCGAAGGAATATGTCAAATACCGCTTGTCATGCTGAACTCAAACTGTCTGGCATCCCGAACGCAGCGAAGGATCTGAAATCTCACCCCTTTTCGCTTGTCATCCCTGTCTAAGTTCGTCATCCTTCTATAAGGAATGACGCAGTTGTCCAGCGGCATCTGCGAATAGATTGCGTACAGACTTCGATTCGTGCGCTTGGCACACAAGGGTGATTCGAATCCCGGCCGCTCCATCTGAGAAGGTCCTGTCGGGGTGCTGCTCGATTCCCGGCATCGCCGGACTGGTCAAAGCGAGTCGAAGGACCTGCGTCTGCATTTGCATTTGCCTTTCTGGTTTGTCATTCCCATCGATAAACCGAGAGGCGTTGTCAAGGGCAGAGAAATGCGTGCATCTGCGAAGTGAAGGATAACCTCCCGCCTTTGCGCGAAGCGCGTCAACCCGCACGGCAGGTGCTCACCGCGGCCGTAACTTCTCCAGCTTGCTCGCCGCGGCAGCCTTCTGATCCGCCTCGCGAACCGCCTTGCTATGCCTGCCAGGCTTCAACTGACAACTCCCCTTCTCGCCCGCTGCCTTCCCGGGAATCGGCTCAAACCCCGGCCAGCAATGCTGTTTGCTGGAAGGCTTCTTCGTCACCGCACTCTTCTTCGCGGCTTTCTTCGTTGCACTGGAATGTTTCGTCGCAGTCGCCATGCAAGATTCAGATGCGCCTTCTCCACTCCCGCGCATTCTACGTTTTGCCCGCAGCAAAATCGCGCCCCGGAACATCTGCAATCCCCTCATTTGAGAAAGGGAATTAAACATGCTTTCGAGCCACCACAAACATGTGGGCGCTTGCGCCCACGATCGAAGGCTCCGTTTCCAGCATCCGCGCCACCCGCAACAAGTCCTCCCGGCGACGAGCATCCCTCAGCCGCTCCCCAATGTCCGGAAGCATCCACCCCGGTCCCTCAATCCCGAACAGTCCCACCATCTCCAGCCCACACTCCAACACCTCACCACGAAGATCCTCCGGCCTGTGAAAGTACGCTGTGGTGAAGTAGTCAAGCCTCGCTGTTTCATTCCGATGCTGCCCATCCTGCATATCTCGTTGAACGATTGCGCAAAAATCCGCATCAGCGAACAAATTCCGGGCCAAACCATCCAGCGCCGATCCCCAACGCGAGATGGCAGCGGCAAACAACAACCCACCCGGCCTCAGCACACGCGCCGCCTCCTCAAGTGCACGCCGCCGATCCTGCGCGTCGGTCAAGTGATACAGTGGCCCTAGCAGCAACACCACATCAGCCACACCATCCTCAAAAGGCAGGCTCCTCGCATCTCCCACGCGGCAGGACGCCAACCCTCGCACAGCCGCTCTGCTGCGCCGTTCTGCCTCCTCCACCAGTCGAGGCGTCACATCCACGAGATGAACCTCGTATCCCTTGTCCGCCAGCCACAGGGCATACGCTCCAGCCGCGCCTCCTATATCCAGAACGCGGGCAGGAGCCGCCGCCACATGCCGCTCAATCAACTCCCGCGTGCGCAGCCCCTCCAGCAGAAAGGCACCCTCGCCGAGCCGGTCTTCCTCCAATCCCTGGCTGTAATAGGATTCAATCGCCGCATTCAGCCTGTCTTCACTCCTCATACGTCCGCCCTCTGAATCAACTTACTTCATCTTCCGTCATATTAAAATGACTCGGATTCGCTCGACATCTGCCCGCGAGTGAGATCACCCGCTTGCACCCCACTTCCCCGTAAAATGGAGACGTGCCTCTACGCTTCGAACTCCTCTCCACCGCCGCCTCCGGTGCGCGCCGCGCCCGCATCCACCTTCCTCACCGCATCGTCGAAACCCCCGTCTTCATGCCCGTAGGCACCCAGGGCACCGTCAAAGCCGTTCCCCAGAACATCCTCGAAGACCTTGGCGCACAGATCATTCTCGGCAACACCTACCACCTCTATCTACGACCCGGCCACGAGCTCATCCGCTCCCTGGGCGGCCTGCACAAATTCATCAGCTGGCCCCGCGCCATGCTCACCGACTCCGGCGGCTTCCAGGTCTTCTCTCTCTCCAAGCTCCGCAAGCTCACCGAACAGGGCGTCGAATTCCGTTCTCACCTCGACGGCAGCAAGCACATGTTTTCCCCCGAACACTCCATGAACGTCCAGATCGCCCTCGGCGCCGACATCTGCATGGCCTTCGACGAATGCACCGAGTACCCCGCCGACGAAGCCCGCGCCGCCGAGAGCCTCCGCTACACCATGGCCTGGGCCGCCCGCTCCCTCACCCACTTCCGCGCCCATCAGCACCTCGTCCCCTGGCACAACGAGTTCAACGGCCAGACCCAGTCCCTCTTCGGCATCGTGCAAGGCGGCATGTACCCCCACCTGCGTCGCGAAAGCGCCCAGCGCCTCGTCGAAATGAATTTCGACGGCTACGCCATCGGCGGCCTCTCCGTCGGCGAACCCCGCGACCTGACCCGCGAAGTGATCGCCGAAGTCCTCCCCCTGCTGCCCAAAGACAAGCCCCGCTACGTCATGGGCGTCGGCTTCCCCGACGAAATCGTCGAATACGCCCGCATGGGCGTCGACATGATGGACTGCGTCATCCCCACCCGCGCCGCCCGCCATGGCCTGCTCTTTACGTCGGAGGGCCGCATGAACATCAAAAACCGCCAGTTCGCCGACGACCCCAATCCGCCCGACTCGCAATGCTCCTGCCCCACGTGCAGCCGCTACAGCCGCGCCTATCTTCGCCACCTCATGCAAACCGGCGAGCCTCTCGGAGGAACCCTCAACTCCATCCACAACCTAGCCTTTTACCTCAACACCATGGCCACCCTCCATTCTCAACTCGACGAGCCCACCACCACCGAACACGCACTCGCTAACCCGCTAACTCGCTAATCGGCTGACTTGCTAAGTCGCTGCTTCACTACCAACTCGCATGCACCGAGTAAGTCAGCACCGCCTCTCCCTTGGCTGGCACCTTCACCGCGAAGTCCACTGTGCTCGCATCCTTTTTGGTATAGTCCGTGGACTTCGCCGTGATCTTCCAGTTCCCCCGGTCCAGGTGCTCGATCACGTGTACCGTCACCTCCTGCTTCTTCTGGTTGGCCAGCTTGATCTCAAACGATTCATCGCTTGAATGCGAAGTCTGCCGCGCCTCCGTCTGCCGCCGCGTTCCCGTCACATCGAACGCCTTGCCCGTCACCACGTTCACATCCTGCTCCGCCGGCGTGTGCTCAATCCTGCTCTCGCCCACAAACTGCACCTGCCCATCCGTGTCGCGGCGGTACACTCTTAGCCGTCCCGCCGGAATCGGCATCCCCAAATGATTCGCTTCGGAGTTCTTGATCTTCTCGACCACCGCCACGCCCGTCGGCGTGTTCTCGTTGACGCCGCTCTGGCTGTCCAGCTCAAACCGCCGCTGCACCGCTACCCCCGCCGCCTCCAGAAACTGCACCTGCTTGGTCTCGCCATTCTTCAGCGTCACCGTCCGGTGCAGGTCATACAGGTGAAATTCATCGAACGCCTTCTGCGTAACCAGCGGCGCCGCGGCCACGACACCCGCAGAGAATCTATCCGCCTTTTCCATCATGTCGTACATGGCCAAGGGCCGCTTATCTCTCATTTTCGCCACCTCCCCAGCCATCAACTCAATCGTCGCCTCGGGAAACTCCGTTCCGGTATGGTTCTCGATCGTCACCCACCCCAGCACATCCGCCTTCTCCGCCCCCGTCGTATCCTCGCTCGCCGGAATCAGCACGTTATACGTCGCCTGCCACTTCATCCCATGCGTGATGTAATCCAGCTCCGCGGGAAAGTTCGCCGCCTTCCGCGCCTCAATCCGCCAGCGCAGCGTCGGCTTCAGCATCAATCCATCCGTTGACGCCGGAAACAGCGGCACCCCCGGCAGCTGAAACTGCAAATGCCCGTTCACCTCGATCAGCGGGTCTTTCCCCGCTCTCACCACCTTCCCCTGCACCACCGTCGGCGGAATCGTCTTCGCCTCCCCGTCCCGCCCCTCCAGCACCCGCGTCCCCGCCGTCTGAAAGTCGATCGTCTGCCCTTCGTACTTCTCCAGCAGCCAGCCCTGCGTCACGACCGCGGAGTCATAGTTCTGCTCCAGCACCTGGATCGGGTTATGGCTCTCCGGGTCGCGCAGCACCACCGAATCCGGCTCCAGCTGGCTGGTCACGCTGGTCGTCGTCACCTCGTTCACGCCCGGCTTCAGCACCAGCGGCACCGTGGTCCGCGCCACCGCAAAATCCTCATTGTAAATGGTCAGCTTTGTCCCCGCCGCCGCTGGCTCCTGCGCCTCAAGCGCACCCGCACAGCCCAGCGCAATACCCAAGGCAATCACGATTCCCCGCATATACTCTCCCGTCTTCCAGTCTCGATTTTCGGTGTCTCTGCAACCTTAGACATCT
>Ga0182030_10025625_pt1 | contig 10724 bp, 9 predicted proteins | sample 812S3MmetaG_FD_121299 | JGI IMG/M metagenome (GOLD analysis project Ga0182030, IMG submission 121299) | Permafrost microbial communities from Stordalen Mire, Sweden - 812S3M metaG (Illumina Assembly) | ecosystem: Environmental > Terrestrial > Soil > Wetlands > Permafrost | place: Sweden... | reverse complement strand
CGTTGCCGCCGTGGCCGCAGCGCAGAACGGCACGTATGGAGCGGCGGCTGCCGCAGCGGGCCCGATGCGCACCGAGCCGCTCGGGCGCGGCCTCGGGCGGCCGTTCGGAAGTCCGGCCGCGTAGTTCTGCGCCTGTGACCACGCTCACGTAACTCTCTCCAGACCTGCTCATTGAAATTCCCCACCTGAACCCCCTGGTGACCTGAAGGTCCACCACCGAGGGTGGTCCCCTCCTGAGGCTTGTGGTGTCCAAGCCCCAAGCCACGGGATGTCCGGATCCCCGACCCCGTGCGCCTAATCCTGCCCTAGTTTTTGCCCTAGTTCGCTCTGTGGCACCAGGTTCCGGTTGCTTCCGGTTGCTTCCGGCCACACCTACGCTCATCTGCGGAAACGTCCGGTTCGGGCCACTCCGGCTCCGTCGTTTCCAGTTCCCAGAAGGATTATGAGTCCCCTGCTCTGACCACTGAGCTACTGCCCCTGGGCTGGGACGACCAGAGCCCCCAAGGCCACATTTGTAAAGGTCAAGGTCGAACAGGGTATCTGACCCGTGCCCCCCGAGTACCGGGGAGCGCACAATTTGGCCCTTCGAGCTCCATGTCGGCCTTCGGGCCCGGTCGGTCCCCATCCAGTTGAGCGAGCCGTTCGTCTCCTTCGGAACCGGGGTTCTCCTCTCTGTGGTCCTGGTTGGGCGAGGGTTCCTATGCTGGATAACGTTCCTCCACCACCAGCCTGAGCACGCTTGTGGTGCACGTCACAGCTGATCCGGGCCGGCCAACTTCTCCGCTATCGATCTCCACGACTAGTCAACGGTGGACCATATGAATGCAACGTCGAAACCGTGGTTGACGGCAGCCGACTCAGGCGGCCCCGGCCCATTCGTCGAGTTGGAGCCGACCAAATCCGAGGTCTTACCGTGAGCACCGTGGCCAGCGCTTGGGAAAAGTACCCCGGCTACGCCGTAGACATCCTGCCTTGTTCAGGTGTGGGTCGGGCCGTTGTGGCCGATACCCCGGTGGCCACAAGCAGCCGATGCCTGCTGGTCCGGGAGTCTGATCATCTCGATCAGCTCTACTTTCCCCGCCACGATGTCGTGGACTCGGTGATCGTCGAGTCGGACCACCATACGATCTGTCCGTTCAAGGGCGAGGCCAGTTACGGCCACGTCTCCGTAGCCGGAACACTGCTCGAGAACGCCATGTGGTGGTATCCCAATCCTCTGCCCGAAGTCTCCCCGTTGGCCGGCTACGTGGCGTTCTACACCGATCAGGTCGACGTGACGATGTCGCTTCCACTGGACGCAGATGATGAGGCCACCGTCCGGTTTCCCCTCTGGGGAACCGCTGAGGATCTGGCCGGACTCATGGACGTGGCCCCCCTGGCCGACGGACGATACGTGGCACCGTCCTATCCCGATCCACCGTTGGGCACCTACTTCTCCATGGGGTGGCATGGCCAGCGCCGCAACATTGTCGAAGGCGGCCAACTGCTCGGCGGGGCCATCGTGGCTGCATCGAAGAGTCGGCCCGACCAGCGGGTGGCTTCAGCACACATGGTCTTCGCCAAAGGCGCGTCGTTCGACCAACCCATTCAGTTCGCCGTCACTCCCCAACGCCAAGGCTCGACCCTCTCGCTGTTCGACATCAAGGTGGAGCAGGCTTCTTCGCTTCGAGCCGCCGCACAGGTGATGACCGACGCCGGGGGCGACGATCTGATTCGACATCGTGCACCGATGCCGGACGTCCCCCCGCCGGCCCACTGCCCGCAGCACGACTTCGGAGTGCTCGGCCGTGAGGTCCGGGTCGTCGACGATGCCTATGCCCAGCGCGACGGTCCCGCCGGTCCACCCGAGCTCTATGTGTGGACCAGATTTGCCTCGGCGCCCGCCTCGCTCGCTCTCCACCAGGCCCTGCTGGCCCAGGCCACCACACACTTCTCGATTGGAGCGGCCCTGCGTCCACACGAGGGAATCTCCGAAGGCGACGCGCACCGGACTGTCTCGATGGGTCCGGTCAGTGCCACCATCGCCTTTCACGACGACGTCGACGTGACCGAGTGGCTACTGACCGAAACCCGCTCCATCTGGGCCGGACGCGGTTCCGCACAATCCCAGATCCGGGTGTTCACGGCCGAGGGAAACCTCGTGGCGTCAAAGACCGTCCAGGCCATTGTCCGATCCTTCAAACACACACCCGAACGGCTGCAGCAGGACTACTCGACCGTCATGTGAGCAAAGGCCGGTGATCCTGATGACCACCGCGAGCGGCTCTCCGCCAGCCAGCGCAGGACCGTTGCGACCACACCGGGTCAGGTGAACTTGGCCACCGTTCCCCCGTCGACCAGAATGTCCGTGCCCGTGATGTAGCTGGCCTCGGGAGAACAGAGGAATCGAATCACCGATGCCACTTCGGCGGGACGCCCGGCGCGGCCCAATGAGCAACCCTCAGCCATGGCGGAGGTGCCGGCCGTCTCCGACAGTTCCAGGCGACCCATGGGCGTGTCGATGACTCCGGGTGATACGGAGACGATGCGCGCACCGCGCCGCCCCCAGGCCGGCGCGGTCTTGCGGATCAAACGGACGACTCCCAGTTTGGCGAGGGCGTACGCCGTCCCGGCATCTTCGGTGAGACCGGCATCAGGACTTCTCAGTGGATCGTCCAACACCTCGAGCCACTCCTGGGGCCAGTTGCCCAGGTGGCCGGCCATGGATGCCACACAGACGGCGACCGCCCCCGGACGCACCAGGTGGTCGAAGGCGCTGAGCACCCGGGCCATGCCGGCGAGATCGACATCAAAGATGGTCCGGGCGTCAGCCATGGCCGGCGAGACGCCGGCTGTCACCACCAGCGCATCGAGTTCGTCAACCTGCAGGGCCACAGCATCGATCGACGACTGGTCGGCCAGGTCGCACTCCATGTCCCCGCCAGCCCGGTCGGCCACCAGCGTCCGGCCCGGCAAGAGAGCGGTGACGGCTTCACCGATTCCGGATCCGCCACCGATAACAACGTTCATCCCTTTGGTCCTCCTCCTCGCCCAGCGCGTCGTCCCTTTTTACTCGGCTCTCCGGCCGCCGAAGGTGTGGGTACCGGCCGCAGGCGTACCCGCTCGTGAAGATCAAAGGGCGGTACTGTGGTCCACCAGGGGCTATGGGGTATCGTCCTGGGGCTGTGGGTTGACCTACCGGCGCTATAGGTCCAGCCCGAAATGGGGAGGAGGTGTGGCGTGCGCAAAGTGGAGACCGTGCTGATCGGCGTGTCGCTGGCTGCCCTCCTCCTCGTTTGGTCCGACCCCCTGGGTGGCGACACCGTCACCTTGGCCCGGCAGGCCTCCTTCGAACACCCCGCCGTCATCGTCCAACGCGCCCAGACCTTCCCGGACCCCTCGATCAGGTGGGATCCCGCCCGGCACGAGTACCTGCTGCTTTCCACCGAGACCATCTGGGGAAATGTGCCCGAATACGTGTCCAAGAGCGAAACCGGACCGTGGACATACGTCCGGGACGCCCTCCCCGTCCGCCCGGCATGGGCCTGGCCGGGGTTCGACATGTGGGCACCGGAAATCGCCGACGTCAACGGTACGTGGACCATGTGGGGATCGAGCCGGATCCGGCCGTTCCCCGACGTCAACTGTCTCTACCGGGCCACCTCTCCGTCCGAGGCCGGTCCCTACACCTTGGACCCCCGGACGCAATGTCGCGACTTCACCGAGGATGGCGACATCGACCCCTCCATGAGTGAAGAGGACGGATCCTGGTACCTCGTCTACAAGATCAACGGCAACACCTTTGGTCTGCCCACCGAGGCGGTGGCGGTCAAGATAGGCCCCGCGGGGCTGCCTGTCGGCCCGGAGCACCTCCTGCTCAAGTCCACCCGCTCCTGGGAAAAGGGGATGGTCGAGGCACCTCGGATGATCCAGAATCAGTCCACCGGCCGTTGGTGGTTGGTGTTCTCCACCGGGAGCTTCAGCGATACCGATCCCTCCTATGAGATCGAGGCCGTCCCCTGCAAGGCGCTGACCGGACCGTGCGACATCGATCGGGTGGTCGCACTGGTCCAAACCAACAAACAGGGGGCAGGACCCGGGGAAGAGTCCGTATCCCTCGATCAGTACGGCCAACTCTGGATGCCATACAACCCGGAAGGGCCGTTCCATCACCCGGCCTTGCGACCGCTGGCCCTCGTGAAGTTGGACTTCAACGTCCAAGGCGAGCCGTACGTGGTGAGCCCTTGAGGAACTCCGGACGTACCTGACGCTGGGGGCATCGGGTGCACGCTCACCGGATCCTTCGTAGATGGTGGCCACGGGCTCGACAGGATCTTCCCCGGGTGGCACGAGAGGACGGACAAGGACATGGCCTTCTTTACTTCCGGTGAGACCGACTTCTACTTCGAAGTTGCGGGTTCAGGCCACAAGCTGCTGTTCCTCAACGGGACAGGGGCCACCGTGGACAACTTGAAGCCCATCATCGCCATGCTGACCGATCACTTTGAAGTAGCGGCCTACGACCAACGCGGGCTGGGTCGGACAACGTTCAGCGACGATCCCTACACCATGGCCGATCTGGCCCGGGACGCCCTGGCCCTCACCGACCATCTGGGCTGGACCCGGTTCCGACTCATGGGGCTCAGCTTCGGTGGCATGGTGGCCCAGGAAGTGGCGGTTTCATCGCCCGAGCGTCTCGACCGCCTGGCTCTTCTCTGTACGTCGTCAGGAGGTCAGGGCGGAGCCTCCTATCCGCTGCAGAACCTGGCGGCCATGGAACCCGAGGAGCGGACCGCAGTCTCGGCCCGCCTCCTCGACACTCGCTTCACCGACGAATGGCTCACGGCCCACGATGGCGATCGGGCTCTGGCCACCCTCCTGACCCGACACTTCACCACCGACAAGCCGGAGCCGGTACGAAGGGCCGAGGCCCTGCAGCTCCGGGCTCGGACTGGGCACGATGCGTACGAGCGGCTCCCACGGATCTCCTGCCCGACCCTGGTTGCTACCGGTCGGTACGACGGGATTGCTCCGGTAGCCAACGGAGCGGCCATTGTGTCGCAGCTACCGAATGGCAAGCTTGAGGAGTTCGATGGAGGTCACGTCTTCTTCGCTCAAGATCCCAGCGCCTTTCCCCGCATCATCGAATTCCTGGGCATCCGGTGACCAGTCGAACGCCTATCGGCATGCGTTTCAGGATCGCCTGAGCGCCTGAACCGGCGCCGGTGATCTCAGGAGGCGAAGGTGGCCGACCCGAGCACCGCTCCCCCGGCCCCCACGACCTGCGCCGACCGGATGTCCTGGGCGGGTACCGGCAGGCTGGCCCCCCAGGCGCCATAGCCATGGTCCAGATGGAAGGTCCCCGCCGTGACGCGTTGACCATCGTAAAGGGTCACCTGACAGATGACCCGATCGTCGGACCCTACGCCGTGGACGGTCATGAACATCCAACCCGGAGAGCCGTGGAAGACGGACACCGTCCCTACGACCTGTTGGTACGAAGTGAGGGAGGCCGTTCTGGTGGCGGCGCCGGGGTAGTACTCCGGTGTGGCCACCGTCGACCCCGGGTTGGCCACCCATCCGGCTCCGAATCCCAGCCCGACGGCCACGGTCACCGCGGCGGCGGCCACCAGCGCCCGTCCCTTGCTCTTCCACCGGGCCACCGGCGCACCGAAGCGCCGCGGCATCCGCTCCGCCGCCGGTCGGGGTTCGGAGATCCCCAGGCGCTCGAACAGTCGGACTTCGAATCCGATCGGAGGTTCGACCCCCGGGGCCAGATCGAGCAGGGCGTCGGCCGTATCGGCCAGGCTCTCGGCTTCGGCCCGGCACCGGTCACACTCCTCGAGATGGGCCAGCACCATGGCCCGCTCATCTCCGGGCAGGATGCCCAGGGCCAGCTCTGACAGCGACCCCTCCATCTCGTCGCAGCCGCCGCCTCCCGTAGGCCGGTCGGTCGTCATCACTGCCCCCTCTCTACCATGGTCACTTCGGACATCGCCGTACGAAGCTTGGACATGCCCGCACGGATCCGCGTCTTGGCCGTGCCGATGGGTATGGACTCGGATTCGCTGATCTCCGCCGCGGTCCGGCCGTACACCGCGGCCAGCACCAACGCCCGGCTCTGCTCCTTCGGGAGGCTGGCCAGCGCTCCGCGGAGAGCGGGTCCCGAGTCCCGGGACAGGACCGACTCCTCGGGCAGTCCCTCATTGCTGATCAGGCCCCGGGCCACGAACTCGTCGGGATCGGTCGGGACGGACCGGCGCCGACGGAGAGCGTCGATGGCCAGATTTCTGGTGATGCTGAGGACCCACGTGGTGACGGAACCCCGGCGGACATCGAACACCGGGGCGTGGCGCCACACTCTGATCATCGCCTCCTGGGCCACTTCCTCGGCGGCACCCGGGTCGCCGAGCATGGAGAAGGCCAGCCCGAAGATGCGCCTCTGGTACCGCCGCACGAAGGCCACCGTGGCGGCCTCGTCGCGGTGAGCCACTCCGGCCAGCAGTGCTTCGTCGCTCAGTTCGTTGGCAGCCACATCAAAGAGTCCCATCTCCACGGGTATACGGGCCACCGGGCCCCGGGGATTGCGGTTCCCGTAGCTCGTATGGGCGCGGGCCCCTGGGTGTCGGGGGGATTTCCGGAGTACGCAATCCCCCCGGACCCCTGGGCCGTTGTCTCCTCACAACACCGGACCGATCGAACCAACCGACCGACCGACAAGGAGATCACCAGGATGAAATCCGCCAACGGAACACCGTCGAGCACCCGAACCCGGCATGGGTCGAGATCCAAATCATCATGGCTGATCACCGCGGCGCTGGGAGCATTGGCCCTCGTGGCCGCAGCGTGGGGGTCGAGCGCCGCCACGGCGACCACCACGACCCACCCCCATGCTGATCCACCGTCGGCTGCACCCGCCTCGGGTGTGGTCACGGTCACAGCGGCGCGGGTCGGATCACTCGGGACGATCCTGGTGAACCGGTCGGGACTCACCCTCTACCGCTACACCCCGGACGGAAAAGGCAAGACCACCTGCACAGGCAGTTGTGCCGCCGACTGGCCACCCCTGACCCTGCCGCCCGGGACCACCCGCCCCACGGGATCTGCGGGTGTCGGCACGACCGCTCTGGGGACGATCATCCGACCGGGCGGTGCACGCCAGGTGACCTTCGACGGGATGCCCCTCTACCGCTTTTCGGGGGACTCCGGACCGGGCCAGGCCCACGGACAGGGAGTGGGCGGCGTGTGGTTCGTACTCTCCCCGTCGACGAGCTCTGCGGGTGCCGCCCCGTCGACCACCCCCGAGCCTTCGACCACCCCCACCACCCAGCCCACCGCCGGTGGCTATGGCTACTGACGGTCACCACCCGACCAGCTGACCCAGTGGTTGAGGGAGCAGGCCACGGCCAGGCGTCGGGACTCCGGCTCGGCCGCGGCGATTTCCGGGTATGACTGGAGGAGGTGCGCAGGCGCACCCGGAGGGGACCGACCAGCAGGAGGATGCGATGACAGCAACGGCAAGGGCCGTCCGCTTCGACCACTACGGCGGCCCGGAGGTCCTCTACGTCACGGACATCCCCATGCCGGTCCCGGAACCGGGCGAGGTGGTGCTGGCCGTGCGAGCTGCGGGCATCAACCCCGGCGAGATCTCCATCCGTAGCGGCACGAGCCCGTTCCCGGCCACCTTCCCCTCCGGCGAGGGGAGCGACCTGGCCGGCGTGGTGACGGCGCTCGGCGACGGAGTCGACGAGTTCGCGGTCGGGGACGAGGTGCTGGGGTTCTCGTGGGAGCGTTCCAGCCATGCCACCCACACCTCGGTACCGACCGGCCAGCTGATTCACAAACCCCCCGAGCTGAGCTGGGAGGTGGCAGGCTCGCTGTACGTCGTGGGGTGCACCGGTTTTGCCGCCGTGCGGGCCGTGGACCCGAAAGAGGGCGAGACCGTCGCAGTCTCGGCGGCCGCCGGCGGCGTGGGGACCATCGTGGTCCAACTGCTGGGGCTCCGCCACGCGCAGGTACTGGGCATCGCCTCACCCGACAACGCCGACTGGCTGGCCTCCCACGGTGCGGTCCAGGTCTCGTACGGCAAGGGACTGGCCGAGCGGTTGCGGTCGGCCGCTCCCGACGGGATCGACGCCTTCATCGACCTCTTCGGGCCGGAGTACGTGCAGATGGCCGCCGACCTCGGCATCGCCCACGACCGCATCGAGACCATCATCTCCTTCGCTAAGGCCGCGGAGCTCGGGACCAAGGCCGACGGCAGCGGAACCGCCTCCACGCCTGAAGTCCTCACCGAAATGGCCGGTCTGGTGGCCACCGGGGCCATCGAGATCCCCATCGCCGCCACCTACCCGCTGGAACGGGTGGCCGACGCCTACCGTCAGCTCGAACTGCGCCACACCCGGGGCAAGATCGTCCTCCTCCCCTGAACCGGCGTTGCGGCTGTCAGGCCGGAGGTTCGAAGACCACCGCGGTGGCGATCTCGGTCGGTTCCGGGGCCACCAGGGGTAGCCGCACCTGAAAGCGGGTGTTGCCGGGCTCAGACTCCAGCCGCAGATCACCGTGATGCTTGTTGACGACGATCCTCCACGAGATGTCCAGGCCCAGCCCCGTCCCCTCACCGAAGGGCTTGGTGGTGAAGAAGGGCTCGAAGATCCGGGATCGGATGTCCTCGGGCACGCCGGGGCCGGTATCCCCGATCTCCACCAGCAGATACTCCCCGTCCCTGGCCGTCCGCACGGTCAGCGTCCCTGAACCGTCCATGGCGGCGATGGCGTTGTCGATCAGGTTGGTCCAGACCTGGTTGAGCTCACCGGCGAAGACCGGGATGGCCGGCAACGACCGGTCGTAGGACGTGACCAGCTTGATGCCGTCCCCCAACTTGCCGGTCATCATGACCAAGGTGCTGTCGATGAGCTCGTGCACGTCCATCACCTGATACGGGGAGCGGTCCATCTGTGAGTACTGCTTGGCTGCGCCCACCAGGGAGGACACTCTGGTGGTGGAGTCCTCGATCTCGTTCAACAGCAGCTCGGTGTCCACGCTGCAGCTGATCCAGCGGACGGCCCCCTCCAAGTGGGACTCATCGACGGTCGCGGCCACCTGGTCGAGGAACGACTCGTCCAGTCCGGCCTGGACGTAGATGGCGGCCAGCTCCCAACCGTCGGACACGCCGTGGGAGTCGAACCACTCCCCCAGCCGGTCCTCGCTGTCGGCTGCTTCCACCGGGGAGAGCACGGCGGCTTCGGCCACCCTGTCCACCGCGGTCCGTTGCAGGTCCAGCACGGACTCCAGCGCGTGCCGGTCCACGGCGCCGGTGGCCAGGTCGGACAGTTTGTGGCGCATGGTGGCGACCCGTTCGCGCAGGAGCGAGGTGGCCCGCACGGCGGCGGCAGCCGGATTGTTCAACTCGTGGGTGAGCCCCGCCGACAGTGAGCCCAGGGCCAGCAACCGCTCCCGCTGCTCCACTGCTTTCTGGGTGGACTGCGTGCCGAAGAACAAGCCCTCGAGGAGATGCTGAGCCATCGGGAACCACTCGCGCATCAACCAGGTGAACTTGTCGGCGTCGAGGACGAAGAAGCGCGACGGCTCGGTGATCCGCATGGAGTTGGTGTAGGTCTGGCGGATGCGGTCACCGAGGTAAGCCTGGAAGGCGCCGGCGTAGACCCCCCGGTTGCTGGAGCGAACGATCTCCACATCGTCCTCACCCACCCGCCGGGACATCACCAGCGCTCCCTCCACCAGCACGTAGAAACAGGTGGCCGGGTCGCCCTCCCGGTAGGCGAAGCCCGGTTCCAACTCCTCGATCCGGCCGTTCTCGCACAACCAGGCCAGCTGGTCGTCGCCGAGCTTCTCGAAGAGGAACAGGGTGCGGAGCTCGTTCGGGTCGCAGTCGGGCATGGGCTCAGTCCGTCTCGAGGTAGCGGTGGACCAGCATGACCGCCATGGCACCCTCTCCGACCGCCGAGGCCACCCGCTTGGCTGACTCGAACCTGGCATCGCCGGCCACGAAGACGCCGGGGACACTGGTCTCGAGGTGGTACGGGGCTCGGTCGAGTTCCCACCCTCGCGGGTGCTGGCCGTCGAGGGGCAGATCGGGCCCGGAGACCACGAACCCGTGGTCGTCACGGACCACCACGTCCTCGAGCCATTCGGTATGGGGCGTGGCGCCGATGAAGATGAAGAGGAACTGGGCGTCGACCACCTCGGTGGTGCCGTCGGCGCTGTTGCGGAGGGTGAGGTGCTCGAGGTGCTCGTCGCCGCTTCCCTCGATGACCTCGGTACAGGTCCGGACGTGGATGTTGGGGATGGTGTCGATCTGCTGGACCAGGTAGTAGGACATCGAGGCTTCCAGCGATGGTCCCCGGACCAGGATGGTCACCGAACGGGAGCGACTGGAGAAGTACACCGCGGCCTGCCCGGCGGAGTTGGCCCCACCCACGATGTAGATGTCCTGCCCAGCGCAGCTGGTGGCCTCGGACATGGCCGAGCCGTAGTAGACCCCGCGCCCGGTCAGTTCGGGGATGCCCGGAGCGCTGAGCTGCTTGTAGGACACCCCGGTGGCCAGGATGATGGCGTGGGCGTCGATGCGGCCCCAGTCGGCGAACAGCACCGATCGCGCCGAGCCTTTGGCCTCGATGGCCACCACCTCCCGGGTGGTGACCAACTCGGCACCGAACTTGGCCGCCTGCCGGCGGGCCCTCTCCGTGAGTTGGGCCCCCGAGACCCCGTCGGGGAAGCCCAGG
>Ga0182030_10025623_pt1 | contig 10725 bp, 13 predicted proteins | sample 812S3MmetaG_FD_121299 | JGI IMG/M metagenome (GOLD analysis project Ga0182030, IMG submission 121299) | Permafrost microbial communities from Stordalen Mire, Sweden - 812S3M metaG (Illumina Assembly) | ecosystem: Environmental > Terrestrial > Soil > Wetlands > Permafrost | place: Sweden... | reverse complement strand
TTCCTCGGTAAGTGTAATTTTATATCGGGGTGCCATCCCCGATTATTTACCATTGGACCAGCCTAGTCAATATGCGAAATATATCATGATACATGGTACTAGGTGTGTGCAATAAATGTTTTGCAGAGTGGCAGGAAAAATGTGGCCGCCCGACATGACCTTTATGAAATCAACCCGCCTGTCAAATAGTTCGGCCTTCCCGCCGAGGACGAGGGCACTCCGGTGTCGCCTATCCCGCCGTCCTGGCAGTAAGGGGCCGTCAAGAAATTACCTTTGCAAGTGGACGCCGGGATTTTGGCGGCGGGCAAGGCGCGAACGAGGCGCATATCCAACGGGATCCGTAACGAGTGAGCAACGCTGCCCGCCGCCAAAAGAACCAGTCCGGTTGTAAAGGTTATTTCTTGACGGCCCCTAAGCGGCTTAAAGCCTTCACCACCTCAACATTTCCGCCACCTCAACCATCGCGTCCGGGAAGGCCTGCGGGGCCGCCTGGTCTCCCGCGCCCAGCACGGTCTTGGAGCCGTAACCGTTGAAATGGGGGGAGCGATAAACTTCGACGACCGCCTCGTTCAGATTCACAATCCAAACCTCCGCCACCCCGGCCCGGCCATAGGCGGGCAGCTTTTCCTCGCGGTCAAATTCCAGCGTGGTGTCGGCAACTTCAATCAGCAAACTCACGTCGTCCGCCCGGGGATGCCGGCTCTTGTAATCGTCCGGTACGGGCTTGAGAAGCGCCACGTCGGGTTCGGGTTCCGAGTGGTCGTCCAACCGGACGGGGTCCTGGGTGGAAACCAGCCAGCGACCACGGGCGAGGGCGTTGAAAATGCGGCTCAGACGTTTAACGGTGCCGCCATGGGCCGGGCCAATCGGGGACATGTCAATAATCCTTCCATTAAGCAATTCCACCCGCGCGTCCGGAGGCAAAACGCCCGTCTCCGCCATGCGGTAATATGCCTTCACACTAAAACGATGTTCGGTCAGCACCGGCATGAATAAACTATACCAAATCAATGAGCGCCTGGCAAACCTACTTCTTCATCGCCGCCGCGGTGATGAATTGCTCCACCGTGGCCGACTGATCCTCCGTCCGCCTGGCCGCGCCAACGATCAAAGACTCCGGGGCGGGGTGCAATGGGATGATCTTCAAGCGCGGCCCAACCATGCAGGCCAGACAGGCCGGCACCAGCGCAATCCCCCGGCCCGCTTCGACGGCGGCCACCAGACCGGTCACGCCCTCATGTTCCTCGACAATGCGCGGTTTGCCGCCGACGGTGGCGATCAAGGCGGCAATCTGCTCGTAATACTCAGGATACTCCGCGCGGTTGTAAACGATCAGCGGTTCGGCCGCGGCGGCCGTAAGTGGGATCACTTTCCGGCGGGCAAAGGGATGGTCGGGCGCCACCGCGACGCAGATCGGATACCGGGCCAGTTCATCAAAGCGCAGGCCGCGCAGTTGCCTGGCTGTCGGACGCACCAACAGGGCGACCTCGAGTTTGCCCGCCCGCAACCCGGCCAGCATTTCACCGGTGGTCAGGTCATGCAACGCCACCCGGACGCCGGGGAACTCGTTTTGAAACGTGCGCAACGCCTGCGGCAAAATCTGGACGGTCAACGACGGCGCATAACCCACCCGCAGCTCGCCGCGCACGCCGCCGGCCACCGCCCGGGCCGCCTGCACGGCCGCCTCCGCCCGCTGCAACACGGCGCGGGCCTCCCCCAGAAACACCTTGCCCGCCTCCGACAGCCGCACGGATTTGGCGCTGCGGTGGAGCAGGGGAAAGCCGATCTCCTCCTCCAAATCATGAATCTGCCGGCTCAGGGCGGGTTGGGACACATGCAGGCGCGCCGCGGCGCGGGTGACGTTCTCCGCTTCCGCGACGGCGACAAAATACCGCAGGTGGCGCAATTCCATGACCGGACGAGCATACCTTAAAGTTATCGTCAGGCAAGAAACTTGATATTTCCCCCCGCCCCCCAACTTGGCGTAAGCTATGCCCATGATGATAATACGAAAAGCAAATGAACGGGGCCACGCCAATCATGGCTGGCTGGACACCTGGCACACCTTCAGTTTTGCGGATTATTACGACCCGCACTGGTTGGGGCACCGGAGCCTGCGGGTCATCAACGATGACTTGGTGATGCCGGGGGAGGGGTTCGGCACCCATCCGCACCGCGACATGGAGATCATCACCTACGTCCTCAGCGGCGCCCTGGCGCACAAGGATTCTATGGGCAACGGCCGGACGATCCGCGCCGGGGAATTTCAATACATGGCGGCGGGCACGGGCGTGCAGCACAGTGAGTTTAATCCCGCGAAAGACGAAGCGGTCCACTTGCTGCAAATCTGGATTCAGCCCGACCACAAAGGGTTGAAACCTGCTTATGCGGAGAAGGCCGCCCAACCAGCCGGCGCCGGCTGGCAGCTCATCACCAGCAAGACGGGCCGGGAGAATTCCATGGCGATCAACCAGGATGCCGATCTCTGGCTGGCGAAACTCGCGCCCCAACAGGCCGTGCAACACACGCTCCGCGCGGGCCGCCACGCCTGGCTGCACGTGGCCGAAGGCGCGGTGACCTTGAACGGCCAGACACTGACCGGCGGCGACGCGGCGGCGGTGGACGATCCCGCCACGCTGAACTTGGTGGCGGTCAAACCGTCCCAAGTGCTGCTGTTTGACCTCAACTGAACCTGATTATGAAACGCAGCCTGCAACTGCTGGCCCTGCTGTTCCTGCTGGGCACGGCCGGAACATGGTTGGCCACGGGCGCCAACCGGGGTTGGACCAAAACCAGCCTCCCGGTGAAGACCCTCGACCAAATCACCGGGATTGAAGGTATTTCGTACCAACCCATGTTCCTGCCGGGGGTTGACTTCCTGGGCGCGGGCGTTTTCGCGGCCCTCGTCCTGGGCGGGGCCTCCTTGTTTTTCCGAAATATACCAAAACCAAAACATCCATAAAAAATAGTAACCAACCATGAAATTATCCAACTTGATCATCCTGACAGGCCTCCTGGCCGGCGTCGCCCCCGGCCTGCCGGCCGCGCCGGAGTCCTTTGATTTTAAAGACCCCAAGGGGGTCAATAATGCCGTTTTCAAACTGGACGCGCCCCTGGAATCCATCAATGGCAGCGCCAGCGGCATCAGCGGCACGGTCGCCTTTGACCCGGAAAATCCGGCGGCCTTGTCGGGCAAAATCATTGTGGCCAGTGAATCGCTCATGGTGCCCAACCCCATGCAAAAAGAGCATCTGCACGGCACCAACTGGCTGGATGTGGCCACCTTTCCGCAGATCACCTTTGAATCCAAATCCTTTGCGAACGTCAAGACGGACGCCAATGTGACCACGGGCGACCTCACCGGCACCTTCACCCTCAAGGGGGTGTCCAAAGAAATCACGACGCCCGTAAAGATCACCTATTTGAAAGACAAGCTCGCCGACCGGGTGCCGGGCCTGAAGGGGGATTTGCTCGTGATCCGGGCGAACTTCGTGATCAACCGCGAGGACTACCACATCCAGCCCGGCCAGTATCGGGACAAGGTGTCCACCAACATTGATCTCACGTTGAGCATCGCCGGCGCGTCCCCCCAACCCTGACCAAACCATGCCAAAACCAATTCATAATATGAGCACTGTATCCATCGTTTACTTCACCGGCTCCGGCCACACCGCGAAAATGGCGGAGGCGGTCAGCAAGGGCGCCGCCTCCGTGGCGGGCGTGAACACCAACCTCCTGGCCATCAACGGCGGGGACATCGTCCAAGGCCGTTACAAAAATGACGCCGTCTTGGCCGCCCTGGACGCCAGCGACGCCATCATTTTTGGCAGCCCCACCTACATGGGCGGGCCGGCCGCGCAATTCAAGGCGTTCGCCGACGCCACGGGCGAACGCTGGTACCGGGGCGCCTGGCGCGACAAGCTGGGGGCGGGGTTCACGGTCTCCGGCGGCCCCAGCGGCGACAAATTGAGCACCCTGCACTATTTCTTCACCCTCGCCATGCAGCACGGGATGATCTGGGCGGGCCTGACGGACAACCCCATGAACGACCAGGGCATCAACCGCCTGAGCAGCTACAGCGGCGCGATGGCCCAGGCCGGCAACGAGGCGCCCGAGACGGCCCCCAACGCGGCGGACAAATTGACGGGCGAAGCCCTGGGCCGCCGCGTGGCCGGGGCCGCCCTCCGCTGGCGGGCGGCGCCCTGAAATTCCGTATAGCATCTGCTTAAATCACCCGCCCGCCCCCGGCCCGCGCCGGGCTGGGCGGCGGCGAACCTGAGGCCGGCCAAAAATAATTGCAGACTATGGTTTACATCCCGGGTGATATAAGTGTATGTTAACCATACCTCCGGTGAAACTATCATGCCGGGGCCTCGGTTAACCAACTAAGAAAGACCAACCAACATGGGCGACAAATCCCCCAAAGCCACCGGCAAAAAATCGGCTCAAAAGCAAACCAAGAGCACGGCCGCGGCCACCAAGAAAACCGCGGCCGTCGCCGCCAAATCGGCCGCCGGCAAGAAGAAGTAAGCCGGCTCCCGCGCCTCATCCGGGATCCCCCGCTGCAGAACGGGGGGACCGGATGGGCCGGGCGGATTCAAGAACCGATTGGGGTGGGGACGGCTCGTCCCCATCGTTTGCTTGCTAATATTCAAAGCGCACGGACGACCCGTCCCTGCCCGGTAGGGCCGTGCTGCCGCGCCGCCCAAACATCGTCTCCGCCCCTTTCGCGATTTTTCATACTTTGTAATTTAGCCTTTAGCCTTCAGCCTTCCCCCCAGACTTTGGACCTTTCTTCCAGCCCACAGCCCAGAGCCCAGAGCCCGATTTTTCATACTTTATAATTTGGCCTTTCCCCCCGCCTCGTCCCGCCTGCCGTCTTGTCCGCCGTAGCTTTAACGAAGGCGGAAGCTGGCGGCATCTTGCCGCCTGGTCCAACACCCGGGTTTCAACCCGCCTCGCAAATAATTCGACCTTCCCCCCGAGGACGAGGGCGGTCCAGTGTCGCCTATCCTGCCGTCCCTGCCCGTGCGCGTTTTTAAATCACCCCTGCCGGATGGCTCGGGATGCTGATTTACGCTTGCTTCACCGCCGGCCAAAGCCGCAAGGTGAAGCCCATGAAACTGCAACAAGGTCAAATTTGGAAATGCGCCGGCGGCTATGTCCGCGTGGTGCATCTGGAACGCCTCGAGGTGGGATACAAATCGTTCAAGAACCTGAAGTCCCCGGAGGGCGTCCACCAGCACACCAGCAAAAAGGATTTCTGCCGGATGCTCAAGGGCGCAACCCTGTTGTCGCCCGACAAACCCAAGGCGGACCTGGCCTGATCTCCACCCATCCAAAACCGGTCGTGGTCGTGCGACGATATGGAGATGCGCCGGCAGATCCCGCCCTGCGGGAGGCGACGGCGCTTTCGTCTGCGGTTGATTGTCCCCAGCCAAAGCGGTGTCGCTCCCGCTCGGAGCAGGGCGGATTCAAGCACCGGGGTGGGGACGGCTCGTCCCCATACCCCATTGTTTGCTTGATAATATTGAAAACGCGGGGACGAGCCGTCCCCTATCGGTTTTCGCGCGTTCTTGAATCGGCCCTGGGTCCGGTCCAAGGCTACCGACAAAGTCGGGGTGGGCACGGGCTCGTCCCCACATCTGGCCAGCGCCTCGTCCCCCCACCCTTCGCGTTTGGCCAATTTTATACTTTATACTTTATACTTTCCCCCCCCCCCCCCCCTCTCCGGGGCCCCCCCCTTCACCCCCCCGAGGCAGGCGCCTCATGGTAATTGTTAAGGGCATGAGTTTGCCATCGGACAAAACTGCCAGGCCGGAGCAGGCGGGGAACCCCGCGGTCGCCCCGCATTGTTTTGCGCGGTCGGTGGTGGACACCCTCGCGGAGGAAAAGGGGCTCGAGGCGGTGACGATTGATCCGGCCCGGCAAAAGATCTCCGTGGCCACGCTCGGGCGGTCGGATGTGGACCAGCTCACCCGGCGCCTGACGGACAAATTCCAGACCGCTCGCCAGAACGATGAACCGCACGGCTGCACCCTCCTCCAAGGGGGCGGGGATTGCCTGGGCTGCGACCATCCGCTGGCCGAGGTCGCGCAGCACAAAATTTCCATCCAGCGGGACGGGCCGACCACGACCATTGCCCGGGTGACCTGTCCGACCGCCCCCAAGTTCTGGCTCTGGCGCGACATCCCGTTCCCCAAGATCGTGCCGCGCGAAATTGACCTGCACGATGACGACCACGCCATTGACGAATGGAAGCCGCAACTGGCGCTGGCGCTGTTGTGCGGGGTGTTGGGGCTGACGGCGCACGCCCTCACCGGCGGCTGGATGGTGGCGGTCTATTGTCTGAGTTTTGTGGCGGGCGGATTTTTTCCGGCGGAGGAGGTGTGGGAACGGCTGCAGAAAGGCGCGTTGGACGTGCATTTTCTGATGCTGGCGGTCGCCGCCGGCAGCGCGAGCATCGGCGCGTGGGGCGAGGGCGCCACCTTGTTGTTCCTGTTTTCCTTTTCCGGCGCGCTGGAACATTACGCCCTGGGCCGGACGCAAAAGGAAATCCGGTCGCTCTTCCGCGAAGCGCCGAAAACCGCCGTGGTGCTGGACGGGCAGGGGCACGAGCGCGAGTTGCCGGTGGAACAGATCCGACCGGGCGCGCGATTGCTGATCAAGCCGGGCGCGCAGTTTCCGGTGGACGGCGACATCGCCAAAGGCGCCACGGCCGCCGACGAATCCAACCTCACGGGCGAGGCCGCGCCGGTGGAAAAAGCGGTGGGCGACGCCGTGCTGGCCGGGACGATCAATTTGTGGGGCGCGGTGGAAATTTATGTGACCCGCGCCGCCGCCGAGAGTGCGCTGCAAAAGATCATCACGCTCATCCGCGAGGCGCAGCACCAGAAAGCGCCCGCGCAGCAGTTCGCGGACAAATTCAGCACGTTTTACACGTACGGGGTGCTGGGGCTGTCGCTGTTCATGTTTTTTGTCTGGTGGCTGGGCTTTCATCTGGCGGCCTTCCATTCGGCGCCGGGGCTGCCCTGCGCCTTCTACCGCACGATGACGCTGCTGGTGGTTTCGTCGCCCTGCGCGTTGGTGTTGTCCATTCCGTCGGCGGTGCTGGCGGCCATCGCCTGGGGCGCCCGGCACGGCATCTTGTTCCGGGGCGGCGCGGCCGTCGAAAAGCTGGCCGCGGTGAACATCGTGGCCTTGGACAAAACGGGCACGCTGACCACCGGGGAATTGCGCGTGGAGACGGTGGAGAGCTTTCCCCCCGGCCGGGAAAAAGAGGTCGCGCAACTGGCGTATTCGCTGGAAAAATTATCCACCCACCCGCTGGCGCGGGCCATCACCCGGCACGGCAAGCACGAGCAACTCGCCGTGCTGGAGTTTGACCGGTTTGAATCGGTCACCGGCCAGGGCCTGCGGGCCTGGCGCGCCGGGGCGGCCGGCCGCCTCGGCCGGCGCGAATGGCTGGCCGCCGAAGGCCGGCATCACGACCGCATGGCCCTGGTCGCCCCCACCGAGGCTGGTTGTTCCGAGGTGTGGCTGGAGGAGAACGATTTGCTGGGGCGCGTGGTGCTGCGCGACGACCTCCGCCCGCAGGCCGCCGCGGTGGTCGCCGACCTGCGCCGGGCGGGGCTGCGCACCGTCGTCCTGACGGGGGACCGCCGGGCTGCGGCCGAGCATTTGAACCGGGAGATCAAGCTGGATGAAGTCCGGGCGGAATTGAAGCCGGAACAGAAGGTCGCCGCCATCCGGGAACTGAGCGGGCCGGACGCACGCGTGGCCATGATCGGCGACGGCGTGAACGACGCTCCCAGCCTGGCCGCCGCGCATATCGGCGTCGCGATGGGCGCGCGGGGGGCCGATGCCGCGCTGGAGCAGGCGGACGTGGTGTTGATGCATGACCGCCTGGAGAATTTTCTGGCGGCGTTCCGCCTGAGCCAGCGCGCCCGCCGGGTCATCCGCCAGAATTTGTTCATCTCGCTCGGCACGGTGGTGGTGCTCGTGGGGCTGGCCTTGGCCGGCAAAATCCCCCTGACCGTCGGCGTCGTCGGCCATGAAGGCAGCACCGTGGTGGTGGTGATGAACAGTTTGCGGCTTTTGCTGGACGGCGACAAAAAGGCCCCGGGGCCGGACAAGCCGGCCGCTCAATGATGAAACCCGTTTGTGATAAGGGAGCGCGCCCGCCCCGGGCGCGGCGGCGGACGCCCTCGTCCGCCGCCGCGAGCGCGTCAGCGCGAGCAGGCACCCGTGTTTCTTCCTCTCTCACCACTCAGAGGGCGTCCCCACTTTGCGCGCGCAGGGGTCAATTGGAGGTTCCGGGGCGGGGGGCCATCCCATGACCCCGGAAGATTTCATGCGCGAGGCCATCCGGCTGTCGCGGGACAGCGTGCGGAAGCAGGGCGGGGGACCGTTCGGCGCAGTGGTGGTCCGCCGCGGCAAAATTGTCGGGCGCGGCGCCAACCAGGTGACGGCCGCCAACGATCCCACCGCCCATGCCGAGATCGTGGCCATTCGCGCGGCCGGCCAACGTTTGAAAACCTTCCGGCTGGACGACTGCGAGATTTACACCAGTTGCGAACCCTGTCCGATGTGTCTGACGGCGATTTACTGGGCGGGGCTGACGCGGGTGTATTACGCCAACACACGGGCGGACGCCGCCAGGGCGAATTTCCGGGACGCCTGGCTGTACCGGGAACTGGCCCGGCCGCGGGGCCGCCGGCAGATACCCCTGCAGCCGCTGCTGCGGGCGGAAGCGCGGAAAGTCTTCGCCGAATGGAAAAACAAGCCTGATAAAATTGAATATTGAGCCAAAATGAGCCGGAACCTTTTCAGTGGTGGCGACTCCCTGTTGATATGAAAAGAAAACTCAAATGGATTTTCCTTGGGTTGGTGGCGGGGTTTGGGCTGCTGCAATTCACCAATCCGGACCGCGCCAATCCGCCGATCACGCCGGGGCATGACCTGTTCACCATCAACCCGCCCCCGCCGGAGGTGGCCGCGCTGCTGCGCACCTCCTGCTGCGACTGCCATTCGCGGGAAACGCGCTGGCCGTGGTACAGCCGCGTCGCCCCGATGTCCTGGCTCGTGGCGCATGACGTCCGGGACGGACGCGCGAAGCTAAACTTTTCCGACTGGCCCGTGACCGACCCGGCCCGGGCCGGCCGCAAGTTCGGCAACATCAGCGATGCGGTGGACTCCGCGGAAATGCCGCCCAAGAAATACACGCTGATCCACCGGGATGCGCTCCTTGCTGACGCCCAGCGCAAAACCATCATGGCATGGGCGGAAGCGCAGGCGGCCGCGGTCAAGGCTGGCGCGCCAAAATAATTTATGTTACACTCCGAGTTGATACCCGCCGCCGACCCCAAGTCGCGGCGGCTGATGGTCATGTTGCACGGGCTGGGGGACAGTCTGGAAGGCTTTCGCTGGCTGCCCGAGGCCCTCGATCTGCCCTGGCTGAATTATCTGCTGGTGAACGCCCCGGACGAATATTACGGCGGCTATTCCTGGTTTGACTTGGACGATCCGGCACCCGGGGTGAAACGCAGCCGGGAACTGTTGTTCACCCTGCTGGAGGACTTGCGCGGGAAGGACTTGCCGGCCGATCAAATCACCTTGGGCGGATTTTCGCAAGGCTGCCTGATGTCCGCCGAGGTGGGGCTGAGATATCCCCAGGTATTGGCCGGCATCGTCGGCATCAGCGGCTGGGTGTGGGAGCCGGAAACGCTGATCCGGGAGCTGCCTGCCGCGGCCTTGCGGCAGCGACTTCTGCTGACCCACGGCACCGCCGACCCGATGCTGCCCATTGCCAGGACCCGGGCGCAGATTCCGTTGCTGCAGGCGGCGGGCCTGAACGTCACCTGGCGCGAATTTCCCAAAGCGCACACCATCGCCGGCGAGCCCGAACTCGCCGTCATCCGCGACTTCATCCGCGCCGGGTATTAAGGTTTTACGGACTTATCTCCAGATGTTGAGTTCGTTTTGACGCCCGCCTGGGCGGCCGCTTCCGGGTCTATTTTCAACCACGCCCTCCGGGCGGCGGCCCCATCGTCACGATCCGGGGCATGCGGCAGCGGCGGCAGTGTTGGCACCGCAGCTCTGGCCAGACGGCCAGCCTATAGTTTGATCCGATGCTGACGTCTTGAAGCCGATGACCAATGTTGTCGAGATTATCCGTGTATGCGCCGTTCGATTAAGTGGCAGCAAGTTATGTTTACAAATGCGCCACCCGAAAACCGGCTGTTTTCACGAGGTCAAGAAAACCGAATTGCTCTAAATGGGGTTTGTGCTTTGGTGGTGGCTTGCCGATGATTGTTTCACGATCATAATTTTGGATGTCGAAGGCCAACTGGTTGTAGGGTATTAGGTTGTCGTGCAGGAGTTTTGCGTCGTCACGCTTTGCGTTGTAACGCCAACCTCGCAGCATTCTCTCAATCATCCAGCCGTTATGTTCGGCCTCCGCGAGTAATTCAAGCGTTGCGGGTTCGGAAATACGCCGGCGCAGCAATTTCTCTGATGCAGTTCGTTTAACCACCAGTCGATTGATGTGAACAATGGGGCCCTTTGCCAGTTTCATTCCAGCAATTTGAAGTATTTCCGGGATACGCCAGGCCTGCCCTAAATTAGCCGCTTGCATGTCCCCAGAAAGCTTTCCAAATGGTACATCCAGATGTTTCTTATCCGGTCGGCCTTTGATCCGGATCCGGTATGCCTCATGCAGCGCGT
>Ga0182030_10025621_pt1 | contig 10726 bp, 7 predicted proteins | sample 812S3MmetaG_FD_121299 | JGI IMG/M metagenome (GOLD analysis project Ga0182030, IMG submission 121299) | Permafrost microbial communities from Stordalen Mire, Sweden - 812S3M metaG (Illumina Assembly) | ecosystem: Environmental > Terrestrial > Soil > Wetlands > Permafrost | place: Sweden... | reverse complement strand
GGTGGTATGGCGTTTGCTCGGCGGCTTCGATCTGCGCGGGATATCGCTATCGTTCTTTAAGGTCCTTTGCTGCAGCGCGGCGATGGGCATTGCGCTCGCGGTCGTGCAGATCTATCGCGTGCCGCCCGATCCCACGTTCATCGCGCGTGCGACGAACCTCGTCGAGCATCTGCTATTCGGCGGATTTTTGTTTCTGGCGTTGGCGCGGATCGTCGATAGCGAAGAGCTCGACCTTGCAATCGACGTGTTATTTCGCCGGAAAGCGCGCGAACTGGTTCCGTTACCGTGAACGCGGCATCAGAAGTAGTGATACGTGACTGGGAACGTGCGCTTGGCCTCGACGCCGTCGACGGAGCGCGCGATCACGTCCAATTCCCAGCGACCGAGTGCCGCCGGCGGCAACAGCGGCACCTTGTAGCTCAGCACGAATTTCCCGGGCGCCGTTTGCTGAAAAATGACGTTCCAGTATTTCACGCGCGCTTCGACGTGATTGATGTTTGGCGAGGTTACGACGGTGGCCTGAAGATTGGTGCCGGGACGCAGTTGCGCGGAACTCGTGAACTCGACGTCGTGGATTTCGGGGAAGCCGTGTTCCGGCGCCCGGCCCGCGGCGATGGCGGCCTTGGTCTGATCGCTTGCCTTGGGGCTAACGACGTACGACTCTGCGCCAGCGATGCCGGTGAGCAGCGCGGTGAGCAGAACAATCAGCGGAAGACGCAACACGACTCCAATCTTCGTTTAACTCTCTCATGATCCGCTGGCAACCCGGGTACGTTTACCCGCCGGTATGGGAGCCGCCACACTACGCGCTTGGTCCGCTCCACGCGCTGTTCTTCGTGGCGCTCGCAGTGGCCGTGGGCCTGCTTGCGTACCGGCGTCCGGCACTCGGCGTCGGGGCGCTGATCCTGTGCGCGCCGTTCGCTGAGGCGCGCTATTTCTTCGGCACGTCAATCACCGTATCGAAGGCAGCGCTGATTGGCTTCGTCATTGCGCTCATCGTGCATCGCACGTCGTTACGCGTACTGAGCGAGAAGCCGGTGCGTGGGTTGCTACTCGCCTTTGCGGCGATCCTGACGGCGATCGTACTCTCGGCACTGCATGCCGCGCACGAGGACGCTGTCGTGCGTGAATTCTTGAAGTGGATCGAATACGTTGCCGTGTTCGCCGCGGTGGCGGTCGGCTTTGCCTACGATCCGGACGACCGGCCGGTGTGGACGGCGCTCATCGCCGTGGGGTTCGTCGAGGTCGCGGCTTCGGTCCACGAGCTGCTCTTCGGAGCCGCGTCGGGTGTCGTGATCGCCGGTCACAACGTGCCGCGCGTCGCCGGCACGCTCGAGGGACCAAACCAGTTTGCCGGTTGGCTGAATCTGCTGCTGCCGGTGCTCTTCGCGCGCATGCTAACCGACCGTAATCCGTGGCTGATCGCCTCGGTCGTGCTCTGCGCGATCACCGAGGCGGCAACGATTTCGCGTTCGGGGATCGTGGCGGCCGTTGTCGGCGCAGTTGTGGTGCTGGTCGTGACGCGCCCGTCGCGTCGGGTCGGATTCAGTTTTGCTGCCGGCGCCGTGGTGGTTGCGGCCATCCTCGTTGCGCTGGGGCTTTCAATCGGGCTCGAAGCGCGGTTCTTCAGTCTGGCCGAAGTTCAGCAGCCCGATCACCTCGGTACCCGGGCCATCCTATGGGCCTCGGCGGTCGATTTGTGGCGTTCTTCGCCACTAGTGGGCATCGGCGCCGGAAACTTCGAATTTGACCTGGGTATGGTCGGTCACCCGGAGATCCGGACGCACGCCAATAGCCTCTACTTGCAGGCCCTCAGCGAAATGGGTCTGGTTGGCCTTGCCGCGACTTTATTCATGATCTGGACCGTGATCGCGACCTTCGCCCGGTCGTTCTCACGCCGGCCGCTCTTGATCGGCGTGTTTGCCGCGAACATCGCGCTCGCGTTGCATCAAGTCTTCGACTACATGTGGTTCTACCCGAAGGTCGGCGTCTTCTGGGCGATCCTGTTGGCGATCGGCATCGTGGAAGTGCTCGCCGCGCGAAACGACGTCGGCCCCTTGCCGGAGGCGACGTGATTCGCTCGCGCAATCCGCGGATCGACGTCGACGAACTCGAGCGCCGCATCGACGCCGAGCTCGCCCGCGACCCCGACGCTCCCGGCGGCGACGAACGTCTAGCGCGCTTAGCAGCAACCGTGCACGCCCGCGCAATCGAATCGCAGCTAAACTTCGCCGAACAACGCTCAACCCCACGCGCAACGTGGCCGGTCGACCTACGCGTCCCGTTCATCTCGTCATCGGAGCGCCTTAAAAAAGCCCTACTCTCAATCATGTCCCTAGCGTTCCGCGACCAGTACGAAGCAAACAATGCCCTGATCCGCTCGCAACGCGAAATGCTCGCGCTCGTGCAAACCCTCCTCGAACGCATCGACACCCTGGAAGCACGCCTAGAAACCGAACGCGCCACAACCCGAGCCCAACGCATAGCCCAGCGCATGCCCCCCACCGCTGTCGCAACCACCGCTCCCACCGCTGTCGCCACCACAGCTTCGCCTGTCATCCCGAGCGCAGTCGAGGGACCGCCGCAATCATGAAATTAGCAATCGTAACCCCATGGTACGGCCGCGAGCTAATCGGCGGCGCCGAACGCCTAGCATGGGAACTAGCGCACGCCTTAGTGCGAACCGGCTCAAACGTAAACGTCCTCACTACCTGTTGCCGCTCATTCCTAGATGACTGGGCCTCGAACTACCATCGCAGCGGCGTCACCACCGACGGCGGAGTCGTGCTGCGCCGCTTCCCCGTCGACACGCGCGACCGCGTCGCGTTCAACCGCGCCAACACCGTACTCACGACGATGCCGCGCATCAGCTTGCGCAGCGACCACAACGTGCTCGACGCCGTGCAGACACGAGCCTTCGTCGCCGAGAACATCAACAGCCGCGCGCTCCTCGCGCACCTGCGCGAAGCCGGCTCGACCTACGACGCGGTAATCTTCGTGCCCTACCTCTACGGTCCGACGCTCTCAGGCGTGCCGCTGGTCGCCGACCGCGCGTTCTTGATCCCGTGCGTCCACGATGAAGCCTACGCCTACATCGAGCCGGTGCGTGCGGTCATCGACGCCGTTCGCGGCGTGCTGTTCAACAGCGTCGGCGAAGAAGAAACCGCAACCGCGATCTACGGCCCCGGGCTGCTCGCCAAGAGCCGGGTGATTGGGCACGCCGTCGAGCCCGTGCCGCCGCCGGCTACGCCGCAGTCGGTTGGTTCGTTTGCGCCGCACCGTTCGCGCTACGTGCTCTATCTCGGGCGCCAAGACTCCTCGAAGAACATCGATTTTCTCATCGAGGCGTTTCGCACTTTCCGCGAGCGGCGCGTCGCAACGTCGCTCCAACTCGTTTTGGCGGGCCCGCGGAGCGCCGCGCACACCGGCGACGGCATTCTCGATCTCGGCGCCGTGAGCGAATCGGCGAAGGCCGCGTTGCTTACCTACGCGCGCGCGCTCGCGCAGCCGAGCGTCCACGAGAGTTTCTCGCGCGCGATTTACGAATCGTGGTATGCCCGCCGTCCGGTGATGGTTCACGGCGAATGCCGCGCAACATCGCGCGCGGTAGAAGACGCCGGCGGTGGCTGGATCGGCACGACACTCGAAGATTGGGTGCGGATGTTCGCGTCCGTTGATGAATCGGCCGACGAGGCCATCGACGCGCTGGGCGAGCACGGTTGGGCGGCCGCGCTCGACAACGGAGCTTGGGACGTGGTCGCGCGCCGGACGCTCGATGCGATCGCAACGCGGATCGCGCCGCCCGCCGGACCGCGCATCGAGAACCTCGTGCCGCTCGGCGACGCCGGCATCGCGCGTTATGCTCAATCGTTGACTGAAGCGCTGAACGCGAGTGGCGCGGACGCCGCGTTATCGATCGCTGGCTCGGCTCATGCGCGCCCTAATGCGCGCACGATCGCCCACGTCATTGGCACGTCGGCGCCGGTGCCCGCCGACATCTACGTCGCGCATGACGGTGAGTTGCCCGCGCCGGCGCAGGGCCGTCCGGTGTTTGCGCCTTCACATGGCATCGCGGCGCAACTGGAAGAAGCGGGGATCGTCGCTCGCGTACTGCCCCAAGCCGTTTCGCCCGCGCAGTGGGAAGGGATGCGGCCCGCGCACGAACGTTGGGTTGACGGAAAAGATGTGCTGCTCTCGATCGCGCCGCTGGGTGCGGACGAAGCGCGCCGGCTGCTCGACACGTTCGTCGCCTACCTCGGCTTCGTGCGCGACGCGCGACTGCTGGTGTTCTCCGCGGATTGCGAAGGCGATGCGTACGAGACGCTCTTGCACGAGCGCGCGGAACTCGATCTGCATAACGAGGTTGTCGTCGTCGGCGACGCGCAGGCGGAGCGCTATGCCGCATATCGCGCAGCCACGGTGGCGCTGGCGGTTGGACGCCCGCTTTCCGTGGAGAGCGCGGTGACACCGTTGTGGTTCGATTTGCCGATCGTTGCGCTCGGCGATGTTACGGTGATGGAAACGGTCGAAGCGTGTGGGGTCGTTGCCGATACGTTTGACGCGCGGCGGATCGCGGCGCTCGTGCGCATCGTCGCTTCGGACGCCCGGATTCGCTCGGCGATGATCGGTGAAGGCCGTCGTGTCCGCGCTCGCTATACCCCAAGCATGGTCGCTACGGCGGTCCTGGAGCAACTAGCCGAACCGCGGACGACCACCGAGACCGCCGACGTCGGAGGCGGATGACTCCTGAGGACGGCCCCTCGCGTGAAACGCTCGTCGCGCAAATCGAGGCGCTAAAGGCGCTCGTCGAACGGCAACGGTTGTATATCGGCTCGATGCGCGCGAGCCACTTCTGGAAACTGCGTGATGCTTTTTTTGCGTTTCGACGGCGCTTCGGCAACGGCATCGAGCCATTGCCGGCCCCGACGGCCGCGGATCTCGCGAATGCGGTGGGCGCCTTCGGCGATCCCTATCAGCTTTTCCGCATTCGCGAACGGCGCAGTATCGCCGACCTCGATTGGCTGCGCGGTTTTGTGCGGTTGCTCGCGTTCCGCGAAACGATCGAAGTAATCGTCGATGCACGAGACGCGCGTGGCGGCGATCTGGACGCAACGATGGTGTCGTTGGCCGAACAGGTCTATCCGTACTGGAGCGTCCACGTCGTCGCTAAGACGTCGGACGGCTTTACGTTCGACCCGTCGCTGTCGGTCTGCGCAATCGAAGCGGGTGATCTACTCGAACCGGATGCGTTGCTGTCGCTCGCCGTCGAACTGAACGATGGTGCCGACGTCGTTTATACCGACGAGGATCGGCTTGATACCCAGGGCATCCCGCGCGATCCATCGTTCAAGCCCGGCTGGTCTCCAGAGACGGAGCTTACACGGGATTACGTGGGTCGCCTATGTGCGATTCGTGGCGCGGCGTTGGCGGCCGTGGGTGGGCTCGATCCTGCGCACGGTGCCGCGATGTGGTACGACGCGCTGCTTCGTGTGACGGAGGGCGGCGACCGTATCGCACACGTGGCGCGAGTGCTGCTACATCGGCGCTTTGGAAGTACGACCTTGTTACCCGCGGAGTCTGAAGCTGCCGTGCGTAGAGCATTGGTTCGTCGCGGCGAGACGGCTGACGTGACGACCACTCCGGCAGGCATCGACGTCCGTTTTGCGGTGGCGAGTAGCGATCGAGTCACGGTGATCATTCCGACGCGCGATCGAGCCGATTTGCTCGAGCGTTGTTTGCAATCGCTCTTCGACCGCACGAATCACCCGAGCTTCGAGGCGCTCGTCGTCGACAATGGAAGCAACGAAGCGGCGACACGCGGGCTTTTCGATCGTTGGCGCGAACGGATGCCGGGCCGCTTTCGGGTCGTCGAAGATCCGGCGCCGTTCAACTACTCGCGCTTGAACAATCGTGGCGTAAGCGCAACGGATGCGCCGTACGTCGTCCTGCTCAATAACGATACCGAGGTCATCGCTCCGGACTGGATGACGGCGATGCTGGGACAAGCCCGGCGCCCGCATATCGGCGCCGTTGGGGCGTTGCTTCTTTACGCGGACGGTACGATTCAGCATGCCGGCGTCGTTCTCGGCGGCGTTGTCGCGCTGGCCGGCCACGCCTACCGATTCCTCGATCCGGAAGCGCTTGCGGACGATGAGCGACTCGTCTTGGACACGAACTATCTCGCGGTGACCGGCGCGTGTCTCATGGTCGCGCGCCCCAAGTATGAAGAGGTTGGCGGCCTCGATGAGGCACTCGTCGTGTCGTACAACGATATCGATTTTTGCCTCAAGCTACGCGCTGCCGGCTATCGGAACGTCATGGTGCCGCGCGCGCGGCTCTACCACTACGAGTCCAAAAGCCGCGGACGCGACGACACGAAGCGTAAAGTTGCCCTCGCGCAGAGCGAGAGCGAAACGATCCGTCAGCGCTGGCCCGATTGGGCGCGGCGCGACCCGTACTACAATCCGAACCTCACGCTCGACGCGGAAGATTTTTCGCTCCGCCTGTGATCGCGCGACTCCGCAAGAGCGAACTGTTACGTCACGGTGCCATCGTTTTCGCCGGTGTAGCGCTGGCCAGCGTTCTGAATTATTTGTACTACATGCTGATCGGCCGTCGCGCCGGGGTCGAGGTCTACGGAGTCGTCACCTCGCTTGCGTCGGCTTTGTTCGTGCTTTCGGCGCCGGCAATCGTCGTACAACTCATCGTCGCGCGGCTCGCATCCGACCTCGAGACGCGCGGTGACGTTGCCGCGATTCGCAAACTGGCGGATATAGCGACCCTGTGGACCGGTGGAGTCGCGGCGATATTCGCGGTTGCTGCTCTCATCGCACGCGATGCACTGGCGGGGTTCTTCAATCTTGAGAGCAGCGAGCCGATCGTCGTCTCGGCGGTCGCGTTCGTGTTCCTTGCAGTGGTCTTCGTTCAGCGAGGCATCTTCCAAGGATCGCACCGGTTCGGGGACCTGTCTGCTTCGGTGGCGATCGACGCTACCACGAAGGTTTGTGTCGGCGTCCCACTCGTCGGGCTGCTCGGTGCGAGTGGTGCCCTCTTGGGGCTGGTTACGAGCCAGGTCATGGCGTGCGGCTATTCGTTCATTGCGTTTCGGGCACGTTTTGGACGGCTCCGCGCGCCGCTGGCGCTCGACCGCAAGCTCATCGCGCGCGTCGTTTCACACGTCGGCCTCGGTCAATTGACGTTCACGGTGCTCATGTTTTACGATGTTCCGCTCATCAAACATTCTTTCGACGCACGCTCCGCCGGCCTCTATGCCGCTGCCGCGCTGGTCGGCCGGGCCGTGCTCTCGGCGATTTCGTTCGTTCCGACGTTGGTTATGCCGAAGGCGACCGCGCGCGCTGCGGCCGGGCATTCCCCGCTGCCGTTACTCGGTGCCGCCGTCGCTCTTTCCGCGGGGATCGTCGCATCGGCGGTGATCATAAGTACGTTCGCTCCGCGTTTCGTGGTCACGCTCATCGCCGGTCGCGCGTTTGGTGAAGCCGCGCCGCTTGTGCTCCCCTATGTCGTAGCGAGTGGTGCCCTCTCGATCGCGAACGTGGTCGCGGCATATAAGATGGGACTGCATCGATATGACTTCGTGTTGCCAGCGCTGGCCGTCGGGATCGTGGAAGTTTTGACGTTTGCCGCTTGGCATCCGACGCTGGCCGCTGCGATCGTCGTGCTGCTCGTCGGCCATATCGCGATTTTATGTACGACGCTCTTCCGTTTGAATGCGCCGGCCGATGCCGTTGGAAGGATTGACAGCGTTCAAGTGATCACTAGCTAGTCGTGCGCAAAGAACACTTGGCGCTGATCGTATTAGTGCTCGTGCCGATCGTTGCGAATGCCTTGCCGCTGCTTGGAATTCTTAACGCCGATCCGCAGTTGTTTTTCAGCGGACTTCAACATAACGTCGTGTACGGATTCCTGCCCGGTTCACCCTACATCGATCCGAGCGGGGCGTTCATCTATGAGCCGGCTGCGCGTGAAGCGTTGCGGCAATGGCTTGGAGGCTCGATTCCGTGGTGGAATCACTTCGAAGGCGCCGGAACGCCGCTTGCGGGCGGCCTCGTGCCCGGTGCCTTCTCGCCAGTGCTCGTATTCTTGCTTGCTCCCAACGGGGTGCTCGTTCAACAGATCGTCACCCAAGTCGCCTGCGGACTCCTCACGTTTGCCGTTTTGCGCCTGTTAGGCTGTGGGTTGTTACCATCGTTGACGGGTGGCGCATTGTTCGAACTCAATGGAACGTTCGCGTGGCTGGGCTCACTCTGGTGTCATCCCGTCATCGGGCTTCCGCTTTCGGTGATCGGCATAGAGTTGCTCCGGCGAACGTCGCGTCGCGACACGATCTTCGGAATGATATGCGTTGCGCTTGGCATCTACGTCTCGATCGTATCGAGCTTCATCGAGACGGGCTACCTCGATAGTCTGCTCGTCGCGGGCTGGTTTATCGTGCGCGTAACGCAATTGCCCCCCGCTTCGAGCCTCCGTTATTTCGGGACGGCTGCTGCGTCGGCGCTCGTTGGGCTCATGCTCGCCGCGCCTCAGCTCGCGGCATTTATCGATGCGCTCAAATATGGCGTGTCCGTCCATCATAGTGGTCAGATCGGCTTCGGCAGCCTCAACGGCGCAGCGGTTCCCCAAATTGCATTCCCCTATATCTGGGGCCCGATCTTCCGTTTTACTCCCGTCGACGTCGGTGCAGTGTGGGGCAACGTCGGCGGCTATATCGGACTCGCACCAATTTTGGTGGTAACCGCAGTTTTTGCTTTGCGATCGCAGCGCCGGCTAGCCGTTCTCCTGGTCGGTTGGAGTGCCTTGACGATCGGAGCGCAGTTCGGCGTACCCGTGATGTTACGGCTGATCAACTTCATTCCGGGAGTCCCGTATACCGCGCAGTTTCGCTACTCTGCTCCCAGCTGGGAGTTTGCCATCGCCATTCTCTGCGGTTTGATCCTCTCTGAGTGGACCGCGGAGAGGAAACCGTTCCTCGGAGCACTGCATCGGGTCATTCTGGCCCTCGCCGGTGTGCTGCTCGTTGCGTCGATCGTCGGACGTGAGGCCCTCCTGCTCGCGCTTTGGCAGACGGCGGCATATGCGCCTTGGCTGTTCGCGTCGGTGGGCGCCGCGGCGGCAGTTATCGTCGTTATGTTGCGGCTGATGTCGTGGTCGCAGGCGACGGCGCGAGCGCTGGTCGGCGCCGTATTGGTTGCCGAAGCGTTCGTTTTCTACGCTATTCCGACGTTCGCATATCCCCGTGGCGGCGAAATCGATCGCGGCGCGATGATGTTTCTGCAGGCGCATGCCGGCAATTCCCGGTTCTACTCGATGAACGGGCTGGCACCGAACTATGGCACGTGGTACGGAGTTTCGACGATCAATTATAACGATCCGTTGCTCCCGAAAACGTGGACGGATTACGTCGGTACGAAACTCGATCCATATTTGGTCACGCCGTTGCTATTTCTGCAATATCGCGTTCAAGGCACCCCCGATCAGCCGACCACCGTCGATCTCTTTAACTGGAATCGCCAAAATTACGAAGCACTCAGCGTAAAATATATCAGCTTGCCGCCGCTCCAAGTCCCGGCCGGCTCGTCGGCCATGCTGACGCCCACCCTCGCTTCGAGAACCGGTGCGCTGGCGCTCGGTAACCGCCGCCTGAAGATAGACGTTCCAATCGCGGCGGCATCCGTGATCCGGTCGGTTGGAATACTGCAAGCAAATTCCGGCCGGCGCGCCGACGGGGAGCTGCACGTGCGCGTGTGCAGCGGAAACGACTGCGCGACCGGTGCGGCACCGATTAGCGGCATGCCCCAAAGCGATTTTATCCAGGTGCCGCTTTCCCGGCCGCTCAGAACGGCGACCGCGATGCTGCAACTCGAGGTGTATCAAGTTCGATGGCGCACGCCGGCGGCGGTCTGGCTCTTTCCCGTCGACGTGCACTTTCCGCAGCAGCTGGAATACATGGGGACGCCGCTTTCTGGGCAGGCGGTCAAGCTGCAGTTTGTAACGGATGAAAAGCCGCCGCTACGCGTCTATCGCGATGATTACACCTCGATATTCGAGGTGCCCGGGGCAGCGCCGTACGTTGACGCGGGCAAATGCGACCTCAAGACCGTGTCGCGAGATGCAGTGGATGCGGATTGCCCCGCGGCGAGTCATCTCGTCCGGCGCGAGTTGTACTACCCGGGCTGGTCCGTCTCGGTCGGCGATCGTCCTGGTCAAATCGAACCGGCATTCGGGCTCTTTCAACAAGTAACGCTACCGAAGGGGCATTCAACGGTGCGCTTTCGGTATGCGCCGGCACACGCCGACCTGGCACTCGCGCTGTGGGGCCTCGCGGTGATTCTCTTGCTTGCCGGCACTGTTGTCGTCGTCCGGGAGCGGGAGGGTGTGTCTCGCTAATACTGTTGCTGCACATCCTGCTGGTGCTCGCGTGGTCGGTGCTCGCGTTTGAAGTCGTTCGCGCGCTGTTGGCGTGGCGATGGGAAAATCGCCGCCTGGGCGGCGTGATCGCGTTTGCCATTGCCGGGGCCGTATTTTTGGGCGCCACCGCGCGCTTCGTCTCGTCGGGAATGAGTCTGGGGGCGCTGCCGGTCGCGTCAGTAGCACCGGTGGTTCCCCAGCCTGCTGGGACCGCGCCCGTAAGCCGGCGCGTCGCCTGTCCGCGCTCGGCGCGCGTCGCGTCGAATGCGGCCCTCGGTGCGATCGATGGCGTGCAGATCGG
>Ga0182030_10025619_pt1 | contig 10726 bp, 8 predicted proteins | sample 812S3MmetaG_FD_121299 | JGI IMG/M metagenome (GOLD analysis project Ga0182030, IMG submission 121299) | Permafrost microbial communities from Stordalen Mire, Sweden - 812S3M metaG (Illumina Assembly) | ecosystem: Environmental > Terrestrial > Soil > Wetlands > Permafrost | place: Sweden... | reverse complement strand
GACGGCTCCAGTCCTCAATCGCCTGTTGAAGTGTCGGAATGCTCGCCGGCAAATATCGGTCGCCCTCATCGGACACGACGATCAAGGCGCCATCCCGACCCTGCGGCAAGGTCGCAAGCTTCAACGGATTGCCCTTGCCGTTGCGGGCCAGGATGCGCAACAGCCGAGAAGCGGGTTCGCTGGAGCGATCATAGGACGACTGCGATGACTCGGCACTACGCGAGATTCTCGCGCCGCCGTGCGATTTCCTGCGCATCGATTTTGCTGAGGTCAACCCGCTTAGGCACGGCAAGTCCTCGCTGTACGGCGGGTCTGGCCGCAACGCGTTCGATCCAAGCTCGAAGTTGATCGAGACCTTCAATGTCGACCTCGATGAATGCGTGGCTGTGGGCCCAGCTCCAGTGCGCGATGTCGGCGATCGAATACTCGCCCAGCAAGTAGGGCCGGCCCTGTAACCGGTGATCGAGCACTTCGAGGAGACGACGTGTCTCGCGCTGATACCGCTCGATGGCGAATGGAATTCGTTCCGCAGCATAGCGCAGGAAGACGGCCGCCTGGCCCATCATCGGGCCGAGCCCACCCACTTGAAACATGACCCATTGCAGCGCTGTCGAGCGGCCTTCCGCACCCGCGGGAATCAGTTGTCCCGCCTTGTCGGCCAGATACATCAAGATTGCCCCCGATTCGAACACCGTGAATGGCCCATGGAGCCCGTCCTGATCGACGATCGTCGGGATACGACCGTTCGGGTTCAGCTGGACGTAGTGCGGGGATTTTTGCTCATTGGTCGATAGATCGATCGGAAACACACGGTATGGAAGTCCAAGTTCCTCGAGTGTTATGGAAACCTTCCAGCCGTTCGGCGTGGAAGCGGTGTACAGATCAATCACAGCGCGCACTCCCGTTCATGCAGTCTCAAGGTGAGGCGCTGCCAGCTCGCTAGGAGCTCTTCGGCGACCCCGGTGTCAAAAATCACGCGGTCAGGCCGGACCAGCACGGCGGGTACGGCCGCCGTATCGAACCACGCCTCGAGCGCGTCTCGAAAGCCCGAAAGCAAGGGGTCATCGACATCGACACGCGTCACGCCTCGGTGAGTCGCGCCCTCGGATCGTCGCCGGCTGATGAGCCAGGCGCCGGCGCCCATCACATCGTCGAAACGCGAGCCGTCTGCCGCGATCGGCTGCGGGAATTGTGTTCCTGCCGCAGTGGTTCGAGGGACACCGCAAAGACCGGGGCAGGCGCCTAAGACCTAAGTCGGCGGCTCGGTAATCGTCGATTCCAAACGGTCCTGGATGGCTGCGAAAGCGTTCTGAACGGAGTGTACCTCCGTCGTATCGACCACGATGACATCCGATTGCTCGTCGGCCTTCAACGGCTCTCTGGTCTGCAGCTGCCGATCGAGGACTTCCACGCTTGCATCCGACGGATCGACACCCAACCGGCGTCTTTTCTCGATGCGCCGGGTGAGGACGACGGGATCTGCCTCACACGCCAGAATGATAAAACGGCATCCCTCGCGCAGGGCCAAATCGCGAAACGAACGGCGATTCTCACCACTGAGGAACGCAGCATCCACGAGGGTATCCACACCTCCCTTCAGGCAGCTCTGCGTGCATTCCAGCAGGTGCGCATAGGTGCGGCGGTTGATCTTGGGCGTGTAAAGGCCCTCTTCTGGACCGATATCGTGAACTCTTGACGTTGGGAGGCCCTCCGCGCGTTTGCGCTCCACGTCGGATCGTATGCGGACCGCGCCCAATTGCGGTACGAGGCGTTCACTCAGCCAGGACTTACCCGAACCCGACAGGCCGTGCATGATGAACAGCGTGGGCGCAGATCGATCGACGTAGGTGGCGGCGGCCTTCACCCGCATCCGCAATCGATTTTGGAATTCATGCCGGTGTGCGGAATCCTCGCTCGCCCCGAGACTGTCGACCATCGCTCGAACCAGCGCGCGATACACCGAATAGAACGACAGATGCCGAACGCCCGCGTAGTCGCCGGTGCATTCCAGGTACGCGTTCAGAAACACAAATGCCAGATCCTTGCGCCCGCGCGCCGTCAGGTCCATCACGAGGAAGGCCACGTCGTTCATCACGTCGATCCAGCGAAGTTTCGGATCGAATTCCAGGCAATCGAACGGTACCAATCGAGCGCACCAGCGGGCGATATTGTGCGCATGCAAATCGCCGTGACATTCGCGGATCGCGCCGCCCTGCTCGCGCACGCGCAATTGGGCCAGCGAGTCATGCAGGTAGTCGTGCGTCCAGTCAATGAGAAATGCCATCTCGGGCAGCGTGGTATCGGCGTCGAGGTGCGAGAGGAGAATGGCCAAATTGCCGAGCACCGCGCGCTGCAAATCCGCCGTATGGGAGAATTCCTCGTCGATCGGCGCCTTGGGCGCCGTGTCGTGAAAATGCGCCAATCGTCGCGCCAGATCGACGAACTCGTGGTGGCTCACCTCGCCGCGCTCGAGCAGTGCCACCAGCTCTTGCGAGGGCTCGAATTGCTTCATCCGAACGGCATATTCGATGACCTCACCGCTGCCGCCTCCGACGCGCACGCCATCCGTTTCCCGTGTGATTGCCACGACATCCAAGTACAGATCGGCCGCCAGTCGGCGGTTGAGCCGCAACTCCTCTGCGCACAAATAGCGCCGCCGCGCCAGAGTCGATGCATCGAGGAAGTCCAGTTTGACGGCCTTTTTGATCTTATAGGCAAATGAGCCGGTCAGAATCACCCAAGACACCGGGGTCTCCCGGACTTCCAAGCGAGTGACGGAATGAGGGAATGCCGACTCCGCCAGGCTGGCGGGCGTGAATTCCGCGGTAATCGTGTTTCGACCTAAGTCGGTCGCGACGAGAGTGCCCATTGTTGAATTCCGTCAATAACCAGCCCACTGTGCCAACGGTACAGGAACTGTCGAGACTCCGATATTCGAGGACCCCCCGCTCGAATAGGGGATACCCGCTGCTCGTCCTGTCCCTTGCCCGAATTCTTAAGGCCATGCGCTGGACGGATAAAGCCATGCGCCGGGCGGATAAACGTATGCGCAGCCTCGAGCAGTCGTCGCTGGAGAATTTTCTCGCCACCGATGCGGCGCGCCGCGCCGCGGCGATCAGTCTGGTGACGCAGGTGGCGCAGGGCTACTTGAGACTGCGCGAACTGGATGAGCGCCTGGTGCTGGCGCGCAAGACCGTGGCGAGCCGCGAGGAATCGTTCCGCATCTTCAAGCGCCGCTTCGAGGTCGGTTCGACCTCGAAGTTGGATCTGACCCAGGTTGAAACGCTGCTGTGGCAGGCGCAGAGCTTGTCCGCGCAACTCGAGCAGCAGCGCGCCGCGCAGGCGCATGCGCTGACGCTGCTGGTGGGTACCCCGGTCGATTGGGCACCGGGGCAGGGCGGTGTCGATGATCAATCCGTGCTCAGTGAACTGCGGGTCGGCCTGCCGTCGGACCTCTTGACCAGCCGCCCTGACATCGCCGCCGCGGAGCACCAACTGAAGGCCGCGCATGCCAACATCGGTGCTGCACGGGCGGCGTTCTTTCCGCGCGTGACGCTGACCGGCGCCTTCGGCAGCGCCAGTGCAGAGCTTGACGGGCTGTTCGGGGCCGGCAGCCGCTCCTGGACCTTCCTGCCCAGTATTTCGCTGCCGATCTTCGACGCCGGACGCAACCGCGCCAATCTCGATCTGGCCAACGTGCGCAGCGACCTGGCCGTCGCCAGTTATGAGAAGTCGATTCAGAATGCGTTCCGCGACGTCTCCGATGCCTTGTCCGCACGCCGATGGCTCACCGAACAGGTCCGCATCCAGCAGAACACGCTCGCCGCGCAGACCGAACGCGCGCGCCTGGCCACGCTGCGCTACGACAACGGCGCCGCCGCTTTCTTGGAAGTGCTCGACGCCCAGCGCGATCTGTTGTCGGTCGAGCAGCAATTGGTGCAAACGCGCAGCGCGCTATTGTCGAGCCGGGTGAGCCTGTACGCGGCGCTCGGCGGCGGTACGACGGAATTGATATCCGTATCGGCAAGCCGTGCTCCTTAGATTTCCCACGAGAAGACCGCTCCATGAATCCAACGGATACCCCATCAACCCATGAAACCGCTTCGACCGCGGCGCCGCCCGCCCCGGCCGTCGCGCCGGCGGCGACGGTGACCACGAAACTGAAGAAAAGATTGATTCCGGCGATCATTGTCGTTGCCTTGGTACTCGCCGGTGGGGTGGCGTGGATGTTGCTGCGTCCCAAGGGCCCCGGCATAGGCTTCGTCAGCGGTAACGGCCGTATCGAGGCCACCGAGATCGATGTCGCGACCAAGCTTCCCGGACGGGTGCAGGACATCATGGTCAATGAAGGGGATTTCGTGCACGCCGGGCAACCCTTGGCGCAAATGCAGCTCGATGTGCTCGACGCGCAGCGCGATGAAGCGCGCGCCCGGTACCGGGAGGCCGTCAACGCGGTGGCGAGTGCCAAGGCGCAAGTCGCCGTGCGCCAAAGCGACAAGGCCGCCTTGCAAGCGGTCGTCGGGCAGCGCGAGAGTGAACTGGATGCTGCAGGGCGGCGGCTCGCTCGATCCGACACCCTGTCGCGGGAGGGCGCCGCCTCGATTCAGGAACTCGATGATGACCGCGCCCGGGTGCGCAGCGCGCAGGCCGCGTTGATCGCGGCGCACGCCCAGGTGAGCGCCGGGCAGGCCGCGATCGAGGCCGCGCAGGCTCAGGTCGTCGGGGCCGGCTCCAGCGTCGCGGCCGCCGAGGCCACCGTCGCCCGCGTCGAGGCGGACATCACGGATAGCCAACTCAAGTCGCCGCGCGACGGCCGCGTGCAATACCGCATCGCCGAACCCGGCGAAGTGTTGGGCAGCGGCGGCAGGGTGCTGAATCTCGTCGATCTCGGCGACGTTTACATGACTTTTTTTCTACCCGAGACGGTGGTCGGCAAAGTGCCGCTGGGCAGCGAGGTACACATCACACTCGATGCCGCGCCCCAGTACGTGATTCCGGCGACGGTGTCCTACGTCTCCAGTACGGCGCAGTTCACGCCCAAGACCGTGGAGACCGAGAGCGAGCGGCAGAAGCTCATGTTCCGCGTCAAGGCACGCATCAGCCGGGAATTGCTCGAGAAACATCTGACCCTGGTCAAAACCGGTCTGCCCGGCGTGGCCTGGCTCAAGCTCGATCCGCGCGTACCGTGGCCGGCGAACTTGAGCGTCAAGGTGCCGGAATGATCGTCCCGATCATCATCGCCGGATAGCCATGGCGATGTCCGTCCCCGCGCCGGTCATTCCCGGCCCCGTGGCCCGTCTGACCGGCGTCAGTCTGCGATACGGCAAAACGCGGGCGCTCGACGATATCACGCAGAATATACCCGGCGGCTGCATGGCCGGCCTGATCGGACCGGATGGTGTGGGCAAGTCCAGTCTTTTGGCACTCCTATCCGGCGCCCGGCAGGTGCAGCAGGGCAGTGTGCAGGTGCTGGGCGGCGATATGGCGAGTGCCGGTCACCGCAATAGAGTGTGCCCCCACATCGCCTACATGCCCCAGGGTCTGGGCAAGAACCTCTATCCCACGCTCTCGATCGAGGAGAACCTGCAGTTCTTCGGCCGCCTGTTCGGCCATTCGGCCGCCGAACGCCGGCGGCGCATCGACGAACTGACTCACAGCACCGGCCTGTATGCGTTCCTGTCGCGCACCGTAGGCCAGCTCTCCGGCGGCATGAAGCAGAAGCTCGGCCTGTGCTGCGCGCTGATTCACGACCCGACGCTGTTGATCCTGGATGAACCGACCACCGGCGTCGATCCGCTGGCGCGCGCGCAGTTCTGGGATCTGATCGGACACATCCGCAGCGGGTCAGCGGACATGAGCGTGATCGTGGCCACGGCCTACATGGAAGAGGCGCAGCGCTTCGACTGGCTGATGGCGATGGACGGCGGCCGGGTGCTGGCCGCCGGCACCCCGCAGGAACTGCTCACGCGCACCGGCAGCACGTCGCTCGAGAATGCTTTTATCGCACTGCTGCCAGAGGAGAAGCGGCGCGGCCATCGGGCCGTGTCGATTCCGCCGTTGGCCTCCGATCATGCCGAGATCGCGATCGAGGCCCAGGGTCTCACCATGCGCTTCGGTGATTTCCTCGCCGTGGATCATGTCAGCTTTCTGATCCGCCGGGGCGAGATCTTCGGCTTCTTGGGCTCCAATGGCTGCGGCAAGTCGACGACGATGAAGATGCTGACCGGCCTGCTGCCGGCCAGCGAGGGTCAGGCCCGGCTGTTCGGCCGCGACGTGGACCCGAAGGACATCGAGACCCGACGGCGCGTGGGCTATATGTCGCAGGCGTTTTCGCTGTACACGGAACTGACGGTACAGCAGAACCTGGTGCTGCACGCGCGCCTGTACCAGGTGCCGGAGGCCGACGCGCCGGCGCGGGTCGAGGAGATGGTGGCTCGCTTCGGGCTGGGCGTCAATCTGGATACGCTCCCCGATGCGCTGCCGTTGGGCGTGCGCCAGCGCCTGTCGCTGGCGGTGGCCATGATCCACAAGCCAGAGTTGCTGATTCTGGACGAACCGACCTCGGGCGTGGATCCCATCGCACGCGATTCCTTCTGGCAGTTGCTGATCGATCTGGCGCGCAACGACCGGGTAACGATCTTCATCTCCACACACTTCATGAACGAGGCCGAACGCTGCGACCGGATTTCGCTGATGCACGCAGGCCGGGTGCTGGTGAGCGACGCTCCGGCCGAACTGGTGCGCCGGCGCGGCGCCGCCACGCTCGAACAGGCATTCATCGGCTACTTGGAGGACGCCGGTGCAGGTGCCACCGAGGCACCGACCGACGCGCCGCCGCGATCGCCGGCCCCTCCGGCCCCTCCGGCCGCGTTCCCTGCACCGGCTGCCGCGGCGGCCCCGCGGCGCTTCAGCGTGGGCCGTCCCTGGGCTCGATCATCAACCTCTACGTCACTCCGGTCACCCGCAGCGAGTTCCTGTTCGGCAAGCAGTTGCCCTATATCGTTCTGGGGATGTTCAACTTCGGGCTGTTGAGCGTCCTCGCCGTCATCGCTTTCGGCGTGCCGGTCAAGGGCAGTTTCCTGACGCTGGCAACGGCGGCGCTGATCTTCGTGGTGTTCTCGACCGGCTTCGGCCTGTTCATCTCCACGTTCACCCGCAGCCAGATCGCGGCGATCGCCGTGACCCTGATCGGCACCCTGATCCCGTGCGTGCAGTTCACCGGCATGATCGATCCGGTGTCGTCGTTGGAAGGGGCGGGCGCGATCATTGGCCGCATCTATCCCGCCACCTATTTCCTGACCGTCAGCCGCGGCGTATTCAGCAAGGCGCTGAGCTTCCCGGCTCTGCAGTCCTCGTTCTGGCCGCTGCTGCTGTTGGTGCCGGTGGTTCTGGGCCTCTCGATCGCGCTGCTGAAGAAACAGGAGGCGTGAAGATGCCGCGCATCGCCAATATTTACCGTCTGGGCATCAAGGAGCTGTGGAGCCTGGCGCGCGATCCGATCATGCTGATCTTGATTGCCTACTGTTTCACGGGGGAGATCTACGTCGCGGCCACGGCGATGCCCGAGACCCTGCATCACGCACCGATCGCCATCGTCGACGAGGACGCCTCGCCGCTGTCTGCGCGCATTGCGTCCGCCTTCTATCCGCCGCAATTCACGACGCCGGCGATGATCTCGCTGCGGGCGGCGGATGCGGGGATGGACGCCGGCGACTACACCTTTGCGCTGGACATTCCGCCTGACTTTCAGCGCGACGTTTTGGCCGGCAAGTCGCCGGCGATCCAGCTCAATGTCGACGCCACGCGCATGACCCAGGCCTTCACCGGCAACGGCTACGTCCAGCAGATCGTGCTCGCTGAGGTGGATGAATTCGTGCAGCGCTACCGTGGCGGCGTACTGCCCGTGAACCTGGCATTGCGCGTGCGCTTCAACCCCAACCTGGAGCAAACCTGGTTCGGCGCGTTGATGGAGATCATCAACCTCGTCACCCTCCTGTCGATCATCCTGACCGGCGCCGCGCTCATCCGCGAGCGCGAGCACGGTACGATCGAGCACCTGCTGGTGATGCCGGTGACGCCGGCGGAAATCATGCTGGCGAAGATCTGGTCCATGGGACTGGTGGTGTTGCTATGCGCGACGGCCGCGCTGCTGATCGTGGTTCAGGGCGTGCTGGGCGTGCCCGTCGAGGGCTCGGTGCCGCTATTCCTCACCGGCGCCGCGCTGGACCTGTTCGCCACCACCTCGATGGGCATCTTCATGGCCACGCTGGCGCGCTCCATGCCGCAGTTCGGCATGCTGGCGGTGCTGGTCCTGTTGCCGCTGCAACTCCTCTCCGGCAGCGTGACGCCGCGCGAGAGCATGCCCCAGGTAGTACAGGACCTCATGCTGGCCGCGCCCACCACGCACTTCGTGGCCTTGGCCCAGGCCATCCTCTATCGCGGCGCCGGGATCGCCGTCGTGTGGCCGCAGTTTCTGGCGCTGGCGGCGATCGGCACGGTGTTGTTCGCCATTTCGCTGAACCGCTTCCGCAAGACCATCGGGCGGATGGCCTGATCTTGGGCCGCACTACGGGCAACCTGCAGCGCGCTAGGTTGATTTCCCGTAGCGAAATGGCCGACGCCTGCGCACACTACCGGCATCGGTCGGACATCGGAACATCGTCATGGCATACAAGCAATTGCTGTTCGGCTCCGCCGCACGCGAGAAGATTTTGCGCGGCGCCACGCAGCTGGCGAACGCCGTTCGCATCACGCTCGGTCCTAAGTCCAAGTCGGTGTTGATCCAGAAGCAATGGGGCGCTCCGATCGTGTGCAACGACGGCGTCGTCATCGCCAAGGAACTGAGTCTCGAGGATGCCGAGGAGAATCTCGGCGCCCAAATGCTGCGGCAGGCCGCGGAGAAAACGGGGGACGCGGTGGGCGACGGTACCAGCACGTCAACCATTCTGGCGCACGCCATTTTGTTGGAGGGCGTTCGCAATGTCACGGCGGGCGCCAGCGCGATCGATATCAAGCGCGGCCTCGATAGGGCGCTCACTGCCGTCGTCGAGGAACTGAAGAAATTGTCAAAACCGGTCATGACGCGCAAGGAGAAAGCCCAGGTCGCGACCATCTCGGCACACAACGACGAAAGCATCGGTGAACTCGTCGCGCAGGCAATGGAGAAGGTGGGCGGCGAAGGCGTCATTACGGCCGAGGAATCCAAGACAACCGAGACCGCGCTGGAGGTCGTGGAGGGCATGCAATTCGATCGCGGCTATATATCCCCTTATTTCGTCACGGATAACGACAAGATGGAGGTCGTGCTCGAGGATGCCTATGTGCTGCTGAGCGACCGCAAGTTGAATGTCCTGAAAGATCTACTGCCGTTGCTCGAGCAGGCGGCCAAAGCCGGCCGGCCGATACTGTTGATTGCGGAGGACGTCGAAGGAGAGGTTTTGGCGACGCTCATCGTCAATCAGGTCAGAGGAGTGTTCAAGAGCGTTGCCGTCAAGGCGCCGGGATTCGGCGACCGCCGCAAGGCCATGCTCCAGGACATTGCGACGCTGACGGGCGGTCAGGTCATAGCGGAGGAGCTGGGCATTAAATTGGAAGATGTCCACCTGGAGCAGCTGGGGCGCGCAAAACGCGTCGTTGTCGACCATGACAATACGACGATTATCGGCGGAGCGGGCGCCCGCAAAGCCATCGACGATCGCATGCAGCAAATTCGCCGCGAGATCGACAAAGTCACCAGTGATTACGATCGGGAAAAGCTGCGGGAACGCCTGGCCAAACTGGCCGGCGGCGTCGCCGTGATCCGCGTGGGTGCGCCTTCCGAGTCGGAAATGAAGGCCAAGAAAGATGCGCTGGACGATGCCATCAACGCCACGAAGGCGGCGGTGGCCGAAGGGATCGTGCCGGGAGGCGGATTGGCTCTGCTGCGGGCGAGCGGCGCCATCGCGGCGATCGAGACGCAATGCGAAGGCGACGAGCGGACCGGCGTTCAGATTCTCAGGCGGGCGCTCGAGGCCCCGGCCCGCCAGATTGCCGACAATTCCGCGGTCGACGGCGGTGTCGTCGTCAGCAAGATGTTGGAGTCCGCCGGCAATGTCGGTTTCGATGCCTCACGCAAGCAATATGTCGACCTGATGGAAGCGGGCATCGTCGATCCGACCAAGGTCGTGCGAATCGCGCTTCAAAATGCCGTGTCGGTGGCCAGTATTCTATTGCTCACGGAAGCCACCATGACGGAGAAGCCGGAACAGAAAAAAACCGGTTCGTCGGCGGCGGAGCCGGAAATGTAGCACGCTCGCCGGTGCCCAATCACAGGGTCCCACGAGGGTTTGCCCATGGCAAGTACTTACTAGGACGATATTTCCCCGCATAGCGTCACACGCTGGTAGCATTTAACTTCCACGCCTCGTGCAATGCTCTCTACATTTTGACGGACACTGTTATGCGCACCGGCAGAGCCAGCCTGCAATGTACGACCGCGGCACCGGCGAGTGCCCTCGACACGCCGCGTCTTCCCGGCGATGAGCGCGCGTACTGACATGCAGCCCTCGATTCTGGTCACCGGCGGCGCCGGATTCCTCGGCATCAACCTGTGCCGCCACTTATTGGCGCTTGGATACCGGGTAAGATCGATGGATATTGCGCCATTCGCGTATCCGGAGCGGAACGCGGTGGATGTGATGCAGTCCGATATCCGCGATCCGGCAGCGGTGGAACGTGCAATGGCAGG
>Ga0182030_10025618_pt1 | contig 10727 bp, 8 predicted proteins | sample 812S3MmetaG_FD_121299 | JGI IMG/M metagenome (GOLD analysis project Ga0182030, IMG submission 121299) | Permafrost microbial communities from Stordalen Mire, Sweden - 812S3M metaG (Illumina Assembly) | ecosystem: Environmental > Terrestrial > Soil > Wetlands > Permafrost | place: Sweden... | reverse complement strand
TAAAGAAAAAAAAGAAATTGATTCTCTAAAAACTGAAATAGGAATATTAACATCTGAAAAATTAAAATATGATATACAAATAAAAAATATAAATGATGAATTAAATAATTTGAATTCAAAAATTAAAAAATTTAATTCAATTCAAGATGTTTTAAATATATATTTAAATGAAATTGAAGAATTAAAAAACTTAAGAGAAGTTTTAATATCAAATATAAAAAAATCTAATGAAGAAAATAATCAATTAATAAATAATTTTTTAGATTCTATAGCCAATTCTAATTTTGAACCCAATAAATCAAATAGATTAGAAGAATTTAAAAAATCTGAATTGAAAAAATTTTTATTTAACTATATAAATGAAAACTATGATTACAATATTAATTATTTATCAAAGAAAAATAGTGATAAATTAATTATTGATAATTCTCAATTCAAAATGATTGAACCTGAAAGTGTAAAAAGATATAATATATTAGAAAATCAGGTTGACAAATTAAAAAATTTATTAGAAACACTTGAAAAAATTGAAAAATTAAATTTAATAAATTCATTTAAGGAAAAAATATTAGAAGGAAAATCCTCTGGAGTGGAAGAATATAAAAATTTCGATATAGATAAAAATGGTTTTATTATTTATAAAAAATAAATAAAATTTCAAATATTTAAATATTTTAATTTTAATTTTTTTTCTTATAAATTTTATAAATTTTATTTTTTTCTAAAAAATTGTGGATTTTTGACCCTAAATATTCAAGAAAAAAATTCGTTTGTGAATTATAGCCTAAATCAAAAAAAACAAAACTTGATATTTAAAACATCATCAATTTTTCCAATATTAAAAAATTACATTCTATTATAAATTAAATAAAAATGGGAAAAGATAAAAAGGGTAGCAAAATTATTTATGATGAAGATGGAAATGAATATCAAGTAGAAGATCTAGAAGCTGAATCTGACTCTGATAGTTCATCAGAATCATCCGAAAGTGATGATGGAGGTCGAAGGGAAAAAAAAGAAAAAAAATCGGATAAAAAGTCAAAAGGAAAAAGATCTAGATCAGAAAAAGGATCAGAAAAGGTATCCGAAAAGAAATCAAAAAATACATCAAAAAAGAGAAGTCTTGAAGAAGAAGCAAGTTTACAAGGAGATGATTCCAAAAAAACAGAAGCTGAACAATTGCAACAATTTTTAGAAGTTAACAAGAAAAAAATATCTCAAGCTGAATCTTTCTTAAAAAAAGCAAGAAAAGCACAAAAGAAATTGAAAACAATCAAATCTTCTGATTGGGAAAAAGCTAATGGATTTTTGACTGAAGCTGCCAAAAGAAAATCATTATTAATTGCATTAGAAAATAATAATAATATGAATGATAATAATCAATTAAGAAAAGGATCACCAAAAATTAGACAACATGGTGAAGAATTATTTAAACAAGCAATGGAAATTGCTGGAACTCTTTCACCTGAAGAAGCTGAAAAATTGTGGAGTGATGAATGTCAAGGAAGAAACAAGAATGCAAAATGTTTTGATGATTTAATTACTAAAAAGGAAGCACTTACAAGAAGTGAAGTAGATGCATTAAGAAAATCTTTGATAAATGCTGGTATTGATCCAAGTATTCAAAGTCAAGTTTTGGGAGAAATTGCAAATCATCATAAAACTCCAAGTGAAAGAGCAAAAGAAAAATTATTAGCTCAACAATCTTCAAATTTAGCTACAACTTCATCTGAATCTGTCGAAACAATTCCAAATATTCAAAAAGATTTGAATAATAATCCAGAACATCAACATGATACTCAAAATATGTTATTAGAATCAATACCAATTGAAACTCAAATAACTTCCAATTAAAATAATTTATAAATCTTTTTTTATTAATAAAATTCATTTCAATCTTTTTACATTTCAATCTTTTTTCATTTGTCGAAATATTGTTTTTGGAAATAATTCTGGAAAGTTTGTTTTAATATCGGATTGCATTTTTAATTTTTCTGTATCAGTTGGAGGAAAATAAGATTTATAATCATTTATATTTATTGGAATTGATCTATAATTTTCAAAAATTGGTTCTTCATTAAATATTTTTGTAAAAATATATGATAATCTTTCTTTGGAATCTACTCCAGAAAAAACATTAGAATGAGGTTTTGCTTTTAATGGAGTTTGATCATTTTCATGATTTTCAACATAATAATATGAAAATATTCTATTAAAAAATAATTGAATATTTGAAGAAATAATTATTTTACTTCTAATTAAATTTTCATATATATCATTTATTATTCCATAATAATCATTTATAAAATAAGGTTCATTATTGCGATCAAATTGTTCATATGTTGGACTATCAAAAAGTGTATTATTTAAAAAACCAATAATAGTAGATAAATCAAAATCATATATTTTTATCTTAATTTTTGATTTTAAATATAAACTTTTTATTTTATTATTATCCAAATAATTCAATTTGTAATATTGATAATCATCTAAAACTTGGATAAATACATTATTTTCATGCAAATCACCATGTTTTAAACCTATTAATTGAAAAATATATAATGTATAAGCTAATTCTAATGCTATATCTGGGATATTAGATTCAGATAATTCAGTCAATTCATTTCCTATAGAAAGAGCTGATTGAGCTTCTGTAAATAATAAATTTACTCTTGTAAGTGGATCATAAGTAAATTTATATCTTTTATATAAAGAACGAAATTCTTTTAATAATTTTTGTATTGAATTATTTTCTTTATATTTATCTAATTCATTAAGTAATTCATCGCATTGTAAATAACTTATTCCAGAAACAACAAACGGTGAATGATTTTCTTTTATTAATGGCATTATATATAAATAAATTGATGCTTCTAAAACTAAATTATTTCTAGAATTAGAAAAAAAATCAGATGTAAACATTTTAATAAATAATTTATCTTTATCATTATTATATATTAATTGTGCTGAAGGTCCAAAAATTTCATTTCTTTCAATTTCTTTTAAATTTTCATTATTTTTAACAATTTGATTACATTTATTAGCAATATCCAATATTATATCTGTTAATTCTTTATTTTGTGAAACAAACCATTCAATTGATTTGTTATATTCCATATTTTTCGTTATTAAATTCGATCTAACATATTTTATTTTATCATTATCACTTATAAATTTTACATATAATGATTTTGGTGGATACATATATTTTGGAAATAATTCTTTAATATCATCAAATATTTTTATTCTAACATTTTCATTTGGTAATTTAAATGTATTTTTTATTGTGTTTTCAATTTTTAATTCTTCAAAAAAAGAACTATTTAATACTTTTTCCCATGAATTATCTAATGAATTATCTAATGAATTATCTAATAAATTATATAATGGTTGTATTGATTTTATTAAATCTTGAGATATTTCATCAAATCCAAGTATTTCTAATATATCAGTAAATAAATCAAGAAAATAATCTTTATTGTATTGTTTTGCAAATTTTAAAGGTAATAAATTTCCATAATTTATATTTGTAAATTTAAATCCTAAATGAGAATCTGATTTTATCAAATAAAATTTTTCATTTAATTCAAATATATGTTCTTTAATTATATACCTTTCATTACTATTTTTTTTAGGATTTTCAAATTTAATTAATGCAAATATTTCTTTTACATTATTTAAGAAACTTCTTGAATATACATCAATACTTGAACCAATTTTTTCTAATGATGCCAATATCCAAATATATTCAAATAGTAATTTTTTATATAAACTTTCAGTTATAAATAGATTTTTATAGTTTGAACTTAAATAATAATTTGAATCAATAAAATTTCTAGAATCTAAATTTAATATCACTTTTTCAAGTGATTCATTATCAATAATAATTTCGTTTATATCTTTTTTATTTAATGATTCAAGTTTATCCCTAAATCCATCTTCAACCCATAAAATTATTGATCCTAAAAAATAATCTTGTGGATAAGAATCTTTTATATTGAAATAAATAATATTTCTTGAAATGAGATCTAGAGAATCTTTGAAATTCCCCATATTCCAATCTTTGCTAATATTATAATAATTTTTCAGATTTGGTTTTACATTTTCAATAAATCTATAATTGTATGATTTCAAGATATCTTTATCAGAAACTCGAAAAGAATTTGATAATAATTCAATAAAAATATTTAATCTTTCTTTAAAATCCATATTATAAATCAATTTTTCTTTGATTATTCTTTTAATAACAATAATAAATCATTTTAAAAAATAAAAACAATATATAAATCTTAAAATTTTTCAAATATTATTGAAAAGAAATGAATCAATTCAAGAAATCTCATTCTTTTGGTAATAAATTATTTATTTTTAATTTATAATATAAATTTTCAGAAAAAAGGAAAGAAATAGCAGAAAGAGTTTTATCAAAATATTTTGATAGAATACCAATTATATTATTATCAGCAGAAACTATATTACCTTCTGCAATAAAACAAAAATTTTTAGCACCAAAAACGATAACAGTTGGAGCATTTGAAGTAGAAATAAGAAAATATTTAGATATATTACCAACAGAAGCAATTTTTTTAATCGTAAAAGATACTTTACCACCAACAAGTTATACAATGGGTGAATTATATCAGAAATTTAAGGATGATGATGAATTATTATATGTTTATTATAGTAAAGAAAATACTTTTGGTTGAAAATAATAAAATTTTTAATATTTTTGAAATTCATTTTTTAATTTATTTTCCAATTCATAAATATTTATTCTATATTTTCCTTTTCCAGTTTTTAATATACTCAAAGTTTTCAATTCTTTTGTTGAATATTCTATTCCGTCAATATTTAATAATGGAAATGGTTTTAATTCTTCAATAAAAATAGAAAATAATATTTTCATATTTTCAGGAATATTATTTGACAATGAAAGTCTCTTTTTTAATTCATTATAAAGATCTTCAAAATATTGATTATCATATCTTAATATTAAACCATCTTCTGATCTAATTGGTCTGGCTCTCGCTTTTAAATAATTGATATTTGTATATTGATATGTTATATAAATATCATTATATAATTCGCATCCAAAATCTAGAAATGATAAACATAAAGAATATATATCTCCTTCATATCTATTTAAAAGCGTTTGATCTATTATATTTACTGGATCCATATATGAAATTGTTCCACCAAATTTATTATTACATGATGGTTCTTTATTAATAATGAAGCAACTTAATCCAAAATCTGAAATTTTAAAAGTCATATTCTCAAATTTATTTTCATTTTTTCCATTTTTTCCATATTTAAATAAAATATTTTGTGGTTTTAAATCAGAATGTAATATTCCCTTAGAATGCAATATTTCTAAACCTTTTCTAATTTGTAAACATGCATTACTAAAAACTTTATATTTTATATCATTATCATTAGTTTTCAATATTTCGGATAAATTCGTTAAATCACCATCCATTAATTCCATAATAAATCCTATCTGTGGGGGATCATTACTTTGTATTATTTGAATTGGTGTTAATATTCCATCTCCAAAGCAATTACAATTTTCGAAAAATATTTTTTCTTGATTTTGTAATAAATCATCACTTAATGTAACAATTTTAATTGCATAATCATTTCCATTTAAAATATTTTTGATTTTATAAACTATTCCATAATTTCCTTCTCCTATTTTCCCAATACATTCATATTCTTCAAGATTATCAACTAATGATTTTTCTATTTCACAATTTGATTTAGTTTTATAATTTTCAAAAATATTCATTTTTCTTAAACAAATTTATTCTATTATCATTCATTTTATTTTAAATAAATTCAAACTTTAATACAAAATCAAACATTTATTTTAAAATCAAACATTTATTTTATTAACTTTTTCTAATAATTCTGAAGCAGTTGATCTATATTTTCCTTGTCCACTTCTTAATATGGAAGTCAAATATATATTTTTTGTATCATAATATGATCCATTAATATTCAAATATGGAAAAGGAACTAATTCATTGAAAAAAATATTTAAAAGATTTATAATATTTGGAGGATATCCTTTACTGTATATATTAAATTCGTTCAACATTTTTGAATATAAAGTTTCATAATAAATATTGTTATATATATACATATTATTAATGGTAGTTAGATTTGCAGTAGCAAAACTCAAATTTATATTTAAATATTCATTAATTACAATATCACCATAAAATAATTTCATAAAAAATACAATAAATGTTAGACATATTGCATAAATATCAGGTTCAAATCTATTTAAATTAATTCCATCAACAACATTCACTGGATCCATATATGCAGGAGTTCCAGCAAATTGATCTTGACATAATAATGGTTTATCTTTTATAAAGCAACTTAAACCAAAATCGGAGATTTTATAAATTATATTTTTATATTTATCGAATGGATCATCAGAATATTTGAATAAAATATTTTCAGGTTTTAAATCACCATGAAATATATTTTTATTGTGTAAATATATTAATCCATCCAATACTTTTTTGCACATATTAATAAAAATTGAATATTTTTTATTCACATCCAAATTTTCTCTTAAAATTTCATCTTTCAAATTTAATAAATCTCCATTCATTAATTCCAAAATAAATCCAACTTTTATTGGAATATTTCCAACGGGAGTTTTTATTGTTTTAATAGGAGTTAAAATTGCATTATTTTCGCAATCAAAACATAATTTATAAAATTTTTCTTCTTCATCTTCTTTCATATCATTTTGTAATTCTATAACTTTTAATGCATATTCTTTAGTATTCGTTTCATTTCTTATTTTATATACTTGCCCAAAACTTCCAGATCCAATCTTTGCAATGCAAGAATATTGAGCTAGACTATTTCCAAAATTGATTTTTTCTGATTCACAATCTTCTACTCCTTTATCCATTAGAGGATTATTAATATATTGGACATTTAATGGTTCTTCTTTAGATTTTGATTGAAAATTACCCATTTTTTGAAAAAATTATTTAAATTCTTTTTTTCTAATAAATCAATATTTTATTATTAAATTACATATTATATTTTTCTTGAAATTTTTCTAGTTTCGTTATTAATTCTAATATATCTGATCTATATTTTCCATCATTATTTCTTAAAAATGGAATTGTACTAAGTTCTCTTGTTGAAAAGCTTTCATTATTAATAATTAAATCTGGAAAAGGATATAATTCATCAAAAAATATTTGTAATAAATTTTTCATTTTTTTTGGAAATTGAGATTTTATAAGTTTTGTTTCCATAAAATTATAATGTGCATCATATATTGAAAAATTTTCAATAGAATTTGGATTTTCTAAATCAATATTTTGAAATAACGCTTTCACTCCAATAATCCATTGTTTATTTCCAAATATTCCATAACCTATGCTAAATAAAGTTAAACATATTGCATAAATATCGATTTCTTTTCTATGAAATGTTTCATTAAATACTAAACATATTGGATCAATATAATCTAAAGTTCCATAAAATCCTTTTTTACATTGTGGTATTTTATCTGTTATGAAGCAACTAAAACCAAAATCAGATATTTTATATTGTACATTTTCAAAAATTTTTGGATAAGATTTAAAATTAAATAAAATATTTTCAGGTTTCAAATCTGCATGAATAATATTTTTATTATGTAAAGATTCTAATCCTCTCAATGTTATCATACACATATTTGAAAAAATATCTATTATAGAATCTTCATCCAAATTTGGTAATAATATTTTTGTTCTTTTTCCAAGATATTCACCAAGATATAATAAATCACCTTGCATCAAATCTAATACAAAGCCAATTTTATAAGATTTTTCATTTCTGCTACGGACTATTTTTATTGGTGTTAAAAGTCCATCATTTTTACAATCACAATTTTCAAAAAATATTGCTTCTTGTTCTCTTGTCAATTCTTTATCTATTTGAATTACTTTTAATGCATAATATTTTCTAGTTGTTTTATCCATAATTTTATAAACAATACCATATGTTCCTTCTCCAAGTTTTCCAATACATTCATATTCAATTAATTGGTTTCCAAATTCTGAAAGATTGCAAATTTCCGAATTTTTCACAAATTTAGGATTTATGTAATTATTTCCCATTTTAAAAAAATTAGTTATAAGATGAATTATATAATGAATTATATAATATGTTTTTTATTTGAAACATAATAAAAAAAATAAAGTTATTTAATATAAAATGAATTTATTATTTAAAAAGCTTTTTCTTGTTCTTTTTTTGATTTCTTTTTTTCTAATCCTGTTGTACAATAATTTACTGCTGTTGAATCTTTTTTGAATACTCTAATTGGAGTTTTTCTTTTTTGCATTAAAATATTTGTTTTCATAAATGCACGAATTATCGAAATAGGTTCAACTACTGCAACTCGAATAAGTCCTCCATCTGAAAACTTTTTTGTAAATTCCAATTGTTTTAATATTGCTTTAAATTCCAATTTTTCCATATTTGATAAATCTAAATATAAAACTGTTCCATTTTCTTGATAAATAGCATCAATATATTCAAATAATCTATATGCAATTGCTTCTGAATAATTTGGAGTTTTTAATATAAAATACCAAATATGATTTGGAATATTTAATTTAGAAATTGTTTCTTTTGTATAACTTATTTTTAAAATTTCGGAAATATCATTTGATGATTGATATCTAACTCCAATATCTACATCTTTTTCATTTAAAGCATCTTTAATTGTAAATTTATTCATTTAATAAATTTTTTTAGTAGTTACTTTATAACCTATTTTTTTAGAATTATTACAGTAATTGAATCTCTTTGATTATTATTTATATTCTTTATTTCATTAACTAAACGATAAAAATAAAAATCATTTCACTATTTATAAAAATTTTTATTAATTTTAGCGTTGTAAAAATAGAGAAAAGATTGCTAATGAAATAGAAAATCAAAAAACAAATTCTCACTTTTGAAAGATTTATATAACCATTTTTTGTACATATTTAAGTAAATTTTCAATATTTATAAAATTGTATTAAAAAAAAATAGAAGAGTTTAAAAATGGAAGCGCAAAATGATTTTAATTTAGAACATTCTAGTTTATTAGAAACTTTAACAAGTTCTTGGAGTACTCTTTCTGAAAATGAATCAACGGATTATGAAGATTTAATAAATCAAATTGATGATACTGTTGAAAAAGATAGAAAAGAAAAATTATTAGATTATTTTACATGTGTTCAATTATATGTTATGGAAAAAAATAGTATTGAAAACCCTAAAAAAGATACAAAAAAGGAGATTGAATTTGGTGAAACAAAAAAAATAATTCCAATTTTTATTGGTAATTTTGGATATAAAAAAGTACCATTAGTATTTGATAGATGTTTTGGAATTACAAGAGAAGGACAAAGATGTAAGGAATTAACTTGTTTAGTACATCCATTTTGTACAAAATGTACACAATATCATTATCTTGTAGAAATATATGCAGATTATAAAAAGAACTTATTTTTCTTATATACAAAACCCCATCAAGAACATCCAAAAGATAAACCAGTATTTAAAAAAGATTCAAAAATTGTTCCAATATTGGGTGAAGTATTAACAAAAGAAGCATTTAATCATAGATATTCAAAATTAGCAGAATATAATGCATATTTAAGTCATGTTTATGCAACAAGAAAAGGAAATTATTATATTGATAGTCTTGTTTTACGAGGTCCTGGATATTATGCAAGAAAAAGAAAATTTGGATATAATGCAAGAATTGAAATTATTCATGATCATTGTTGGCTAATAGCTTTAAAAGAAATATATCCTGATGAAGAAATTATTGTAGATGATGAATTTGATTCACCAAAAAATTCACCAGAGAAAGAGGAAAAGAAAAAAATCAAATCAAATTCATTAGATTCATCACAATCACAAAGATTAGAATTAAAAATCGAACATCATCATAATTAATTCAAAAAGAATTATTTATATAATTATTTATATAATATTGTAGTTGTCGAGTTTAATAAAGGATCTTTTGTAAATATTAAATATTTTCTTAATACAATTTCATAAATAATATTATACAATTAAATCATTTATATTATTTTTACATATATATATAATTTATTTAACAAAAAGATTGCTAAATAATCATTTTTAACAACAAAATATCTAATAATCAAACGATCTAATGCTGTTATAATTAAAAATTCCGCAATTATAATAGGAATAAAGAATTTTCATCTTAGATTTAAAGTTGAAATAAAAAATCCAGAAATTCCACATGTGCACCAATAAAATGATGTTATTATCCAATATTTTCTTTTATCCTTTATTTGAGCAAAAATTGTTGCAGGTTCTTGTACATTTTCCAAATAATATGATTATTATTTATAATAAATCATTTATTATTTATAATAAATCATTTAAATAATAATCAATTTAATAAATCATTTAAATAATTCCAAATTAGATTTATTCCAAATAAATGTTATCAAACAATATTGAAAAAATTGAATTAAATTTAAAAATTTTGAATATTAATTTAAATAATTCTAAAGGATATATTTCAAAGAAACTAAATGATTTATAAATAATTTTTATTTGTTTAAATCATTTACTTTTATAAATGATTTTATATAAAATAATTATTATGCATTTTTGAAATTTGAACAATTATTTCGAAATAATTATTATTTATTTATTAATTTATATTT
>Ga0182030_10025617_pt1 | contig 10727 bp, 9 predicted proteins | sample 812S3MmetaG_FD_121299 | JGI IMG/M metagenome (GOLD analysis project Ga0182030, IMG submission 121299) | Permafrost microbial communities from Stordalen Mire, Sweden - 812S3M metaG (Illumina Assembly) | ecosystem: Environmental > Terrestrial > Soil > Wetlands > Permafrost | place: Sweden... | reverse complement strand
ACAAGCTTAAGCACCCCGGTATCGTTTGCCCGATGGTTGGTACTCAGTGGCCCACCGCGGACCTATGGCCATCCTCGGCGGTACAAATCACCTTCACGGCCGGCCCTACTCCGGTCATGTGTCCCGCAAACGTCAAGCAAGGCGCTTCCCTACTCGTTTCGCAGTGGTACGAGGGCCGTATCCCGTTCGAGGCAATCCGCTTCATCGCGGAGTTGCCGTTCTCGGTAACCTCCCTACTCCGGAATGGAAAGCTCTGGAAGTTCTGATATGAACCGGAGAGGCGAACTTAACTCACTCGGGATCAACCCCGGTCAACTCCGATGGGTTGTGACTCTGTTGGAACCGACCTCGGCTATCGGAGCGGCCGGCGTTGAGACAACCTTTGCGCCGGCAACTCCACCCGTAACCGCGAGAGCACGTATCGAGACTATCCGCGGCGAAGAGGCGGTTAAGGCTGGACTTGACGGAAGCCTTACGTATCTGAAGGTTGAAATTCGCTACAACCCGGTATTCACCGAGCAAAAGCGAATCCAACAGGACAACGGTAATCAGTACATCATTCAGCACGTTGAAAACGTGTTGGAAATGAACGCCTACATGACTCTGTTGTGTCTCGGCGTGGGAGCGAACAACTAATGGTTGAACAAGGCTTAGTTGCGCTCATTCAGGGCGGGTTAGGCGCACCACCGATAGCTCCGGGTGGGTGGCCAGTGATGCTCCCCGAGAATCAGATATCGAAGTCCGCGCCGATGGCGTGGGTGTATCGGTCTCTCACCGCTCCACCTACATACGTTCTCGAAGGGCAAGACTCCCTGACGGATTGGAACATCGCTATCGACTGTCACGGATTCACAATGGCCTACGCGATTCAGCTTGCACGGGCTATTGACGGAGTACTTAGGGGCGGATATGCCGGCGTGCTACCCGACCCGGACCACACGTTCGTACACGGGATATTTCGCCAAGCGCCGCTAGCGGACGGGTTCAGCGACTTAACCCGTAGCTACGTGCGGACCCTGGAATACAAAATCCAGTACTACCAAATTTAAGACCAAAGGAAAAGGAGAACTCAAGCATGAGCTATACAGGCTCGAAGGCTCAGACTGGCAATCAGACCACCCTCGGTATCGGTGCTACGCCAGTGCTTATCGGCGAAATCACCAACCTGTCTCAGTCTGGCAAACAGAACGCAACCGACGACACAACGAACCTCCAGAGCGTAGCTGAGGAATTCCTGGCCACTCTCCTGAAGCCGGGTAAATGGGATGTCACCTACAACCGCGTTTCCGGGGATGCTGGACAGGTGGCGCTACTGGCGGCGTTCAACACCATGGCTATCAGTTCGTTTACCGTTCAGTTGCCCAAGACCGGAACTCAGACCGTAGCCGGAGACAAATACGTATTCAACGCGTTAGTGGATGAACTCGACGACATTTCCGACGTGAAGCCGGATAAGAAAATCACCTCCAAAGCGGCGCTCAAAGTCTCGGGCGGAATCACGTTCACGGCGGGCAGCTAAGAACATAGCGCCGGCGTGCCGTAAGCAAAGCGGACCCCACCGTCCGATACGCTAACCGGGAATACCTAACGGCGTTGGGGAACCGGGAGCGCGGGGCGAGCACGGAACACGCCAGACGCACTCCGCAACGATCTTCGTAGTTTTAAGCTTGCCATCCCATCCGCGGACTATGGAATGGCGGGCGGTATCGGTCTTATTCTTTCAGCCGATACCGCCTCTTTGATTGGCCGTTTTTCGCTTGGCGGGCGCGCCGGGTAGCTACGGTTCGCCCGTTTTTTTGAGTAAGAGAAATCGAAAATGAACCAGACACCAGCATTCAGCGAGCGACACTATACCGTAGATGAAGTGGCGGAAATGTGGAGCCTATCGAGGGAATCCGTTCGAAAGATGTTTCTTGTGGAACCGGATGTTCCGAAGATCGCACGTCCAGGCAATCGCTACAAACGGTCTTACGTGACGCTGCGCATCCCCGAGAGCGTTCTGAACCGCGTGTACCGTCGTATGTGCGGGGCGCGTGGCGTGAACGGTTCAGGAGGCTAGATTCTGCGTTAGCGGGTCATTCTGCCAGAAGTCCTCAAGCGTCTTTTCGAGTCGGGCCTGACGGCGCGTATCCCACTTGGAATAGTATTTCTCAATCACCTTCATGGAGTTTCCGAGCAGTTCCGCAATTTCTTCCATCGGCGTGCCACGTTCCAGTAGATCCCGTACCAGCGTATGCCGGAACATGTGGGGCGTGGCTTTCGAGACCTTCACCATTTCGGCTTCAATCTTCAGTTTCCCTCCCGACCTTTTCTTTTTTTCAGACTCCACTATCCGCACGTCGGCTGCTGCGAATAGCCGTTGAAGGCGGCTACCCCATTTGCTGGTTCGCGTGTGGAGTTTCCCTTCCCCCGTCCAGAAGTAGTACCGCTCGCTGTCGTGTGGAGCCTTGTTTAGGGCGTCAATCACGAACGGCGGAACCTTTGCGAACACGTCCTCTCCGGTTTTCTTTCTGTAGGTCCTGATCCGGCATCCGTCAACGGCCGTCTTCTCCAGCTTCGCCGCGTCTCCAATCGACATCCCCGTGTAGCGCATGACCAGTATGAAAGCTCGGGTCTGATCGGCTATCGGTTGGCCACGCCGGCCGTATTCGTCGGGCAGGTTGGCAAGGGCGGGAAAGATGCGGTCCATTTCTTCGCGCGTGAATGGCTCCGTCTTGGGCCGGCCCTCTGGGATTGAATCCAGATCGGCCGCCGGAGTTTTCACGATGAAATCGGACTTTACACAGAACCGAAAAAAACCTTTCATCGCCTCTTGATTGCGGCGCTGTGTGGTGAGAGCGTCAGTCCATCCGGCTCTGAACTCCACTAGGTCATTGAACGTGATCTCCGCGACGGTGAGTTTCTTTCGCCTCTCCAAGAAGGTCTTGAGCTTGCCCAGTATCAGCCGGGCTTTCCTCTGAACGTCGATACTTCGGCGGGCCTTGAAGGCGATGAATGAATCAATGGCATCCTGTATGCCGATTTGCGGCTTCTGGACTGACTCGACGGGCGTCGGAAGCTCCATGTCCCGGATGATCTCCGCGGCGCGGTTCCAGTCACGGACGCCGCTACCGGACGCCGGGTCAATGAGGGCCTGACGCTTCCGGTGTACGCCGGCTCCGTCGATACCCTCGAAATGGATAGCGCACTTCGGCTTACTTGGGCAGTCCTGAGACCGAGTACCCGCCCTGGAACATCCGTCACGGTGCCGTCTGAAGATATTCAACATGCCACAGATTCTAGCACGGCGGTACTCACGTAAAATTCACTTTGTATTGCAAAGCGTTCTAAATACTTGAGTTTAAAGGAAATATTGTGGTGGAGGCGGGGGGAGTTGAACCCCCGTCCGAAAAAGCCCGCAATGAAGAGAACTACGTGCGTATCCGGCTCATGATTTTTGACCGCCATCTCTGAACCGGCAAGGGTGATGGAAGCCTAGCCCGATTGGTTCTCAGCCGCCAGCTCCGGACCGAAGCTCTTGGCCTATCCCGCAAAATGACGTTCGCTGACCACCGCGCGGGCTCAGTGGCTGGAACGGCTGCTTAATTACTTAAGCAGCGTATGCAAACTGCGTATTGGCAGTTATAGTTTCCGATCGTTTTACGGGAGCTCGGAACCCGGCACGCCTCCCCACCACGATTCAATCCCGTCGAATCCGTTGCGCCCCCACATGGTTGCGACTGGCAGGTACTACGTCCCCATTCTACCACCGCGGCGCCCAGGGGCGTTTATAATCGAAGTATGCGCAATCGGGATCGCTTCCTCCGCACCCTCATGACCTCCGCCGTGCTGCTCGCCGTTCTCGCCGCCGGCGCGTTCGCCGCCACGCCCCCCATGACCAAGATCAACATCGTCCTCAAGGACCAGGCCGGCAAACCCGTGGACCATGCCAGCGTGGTGGTGCGCTTCGTGCAGGGACACTCCGTCGTCAAGCTCGGCAAAGCCATCCGCACCACGTTCGAATTGCGCAGCAACCAGGAGGGCGAGGCCGCCATCCCGTCCATCCCGCAGGGCAAGATTCTCGTCCAGATCATCGCCAAAGGCTACCAGACCTTCGGCCAGACCTTCGACGTCACGGAGGAGGAAAAGACCCTCGACATCACCCTGAACCCGCCGCAGCAGCAATATACCGCGCACTAAGGCGCGCTCCATCCCCCGCCCCATGATTTTCCCACCCGAATCCGTGTACGAGTTCCGCCGCGAGCTTGTCGCCAAGATAAAAGCCGGCGCCCTGAGCGATGCCGAGGCCTTCCGGCAGGCGCTGGCCGTGGACCCACACGACCCTGCCTCCACGCGCTTTCTCGCTTTGAGCGCGGAGAAGGACGGCGACCTCGCGCTGGCCGCACAACTCGGCCACCGCTTCATCGAGTCCGACCCCATTTCGCATGAAGGCTACCTCTTGCTGGGGCGCGTTCTCCCGGACAAGGCGCTGCGCGCCGCTTACGGGATTCTGGGCATCAAGAAGCTGCACTTCGACCCCGAAGCGATGGAGAAACTGGCGCGCCCCGACCTGCCGGATCCGCCCGCCGTGCTGATTGACGAGCCTGCCGCCGTCACCCGCGAACTGGAGCCGCACCGCCTGCTCCACGAGCTCTTCGTGGCCGGACTGGAGGCGATCGACGCCTCGCTGATCGACCGCGTGCTGGCGCGCGGCGCCGATTGCGCGCCCTTGCTGCTGGGCGTGCTCAACGCTTACGGCGAGGATCTATTGCACGATCGCGACGGGTTGGTGGTGCGCGCGCTGGCCTTGTTGGGTGAGATCGGCGACCCCGCCCGATTGCCCGCTCTGGCCAGGTTCGTGCCGCTGGAAGACGACACCATGGGCGGCGCGGCGCGCTGGGCTTTCCTGCGCATCGCCCGCCGGCGGCCGGCCGAAGCGCTCGAGATCATCCGGAGCCTGTCCATCGGCGCCGAGGCGCTCGATCTGGCCGCGCTCGCCCAGCAACTCTGCCTGATGCCGGACGTTCCGGGACGTTCCGAGGTCCTGCTCTCTCTCGCCGACAACCTCTCCGAATTCGATAAGGATGAGAGCGATCTGGTGATTGTCAGCATGCTCACCAGCGCCCACGTCATGCATGGCGCCGGCAGCGAGGTGGCGGCCACCATCGAAAAACAGCACGGATCTCAGCTCTCGCGCGCGGCCCGCAAGGAGTTGCAGAGCCTGCGAGCGGAAATCGAAGAGGCGCGCCGGGAAATCATCGAGGCGGAGGAGCCCTCCATCTACGACGTCTGCCTGGATGGCTTCGACCTGGTGGACGACGAGCCATTCGAACGCGCCGAACCCAAATTGGGCCGCAATGACCCCTGCTGGTGCGGCAGCGGGAAGAAATATAAGAAGTGCCACCTGGACGCCGACGAAGGCCGGTAGATCCAAAAGACACCTCAGGAAAAAGAGTCCGAGCTTTGCTCGGATGGGCAGGCTGAAGCCTGCCCCACCTTCTATGCCAGGTCGAACTTCTCCTGGTGCAACAAGGGATCGCTCTTCACGATGACCGGCTTGGAGAGAATCTCCTCAATCTCCTGCAAGTAGGTATTCTGGTTGCTCTTGAGCAGCTTGGCGACCTCGGGCGAGACGCGCAGCATCACGTCCTTGGTATCCACGGCGCGCGCGATCTTCTGCGCTTCCACCAGGATTTCCGACACCACCGTCTGCGGGCTCTTCACATATCCCGCGCCTTCGCAATACGAGCACGGCACGCAGAGCGTGCGTTCCAGGCTCTGCTTGACCCGCTTACGCGTGATGGCCACCAGCCCGAAATCGTTGAACTGCAGAATCTTGTACGGCGCGCGGTCGGCCCGCATGGCTTCCTCGAGCGCCTGCATCACCTTCTGGCGGTTCTTGCGCTCGTCCATGTCGATGAAGTCCACCACGATGATGCCACCCAGATCGCGCAGCCGGATCTGCCGCACAATCTCTTTGATGGCATCGGTGTTGGTCTTGACGATGGTGTCTTCCAGGCGGTTCGACTTGCCCACGTACTTGCCGGTGTTGATATCGATGGCCACCAGCGCCTCGGTCTGGTTGATTACGATGTGCCCACCGGATTTCAGCCACACCTTGGGGCGCAGCGCCTTCTCCAACTCGGCCGTGATCCCGAACTCGTCGAAGATCGGCGTGGATCGGGTGTACATCTTGACGCGACTCACCAGCCCGGGCTGGAAGCGCTGCACGAAGCGCAGCACGCTCTCGTACGCCTCCTCGTTATCCACCCAGACGCTCTTATAGGCGACCGTCAACTGGTCGCGCAGGATGCGCTCCACCACGTTGAGGTCATGATGGATCAGCACCGGCGCCGGCCGCCGCTCGGCCTTTTGCCGCATGTCGAGCCACAGGTTGTAGAGGAACATCATGTCGGCCCGCAACTCTTCTTCGCTCCGGCCTTCGCCGGCGGTGCGTACGATATAGCCGCCCGAAATGCCGGTGCGGTTGGCCTGCAGAATCCGTTTCAGGCGGAGACGCTCTTCGTCGCTCGGAATCTTACGCGATACGCCGATGTGGTCCACTGTGGGCATGTACACCAGGAAGCGGCCCGGCAAGGCGATGTGCGAGGTGATGCGCGCGCCCTTCTGCCCCAGCGGCTCTTTGGCGATCTGCACGATGATTTCCTGGCCTTCCTTCAACAGGTCGCTGATGGAAGGCAGGGGGATCTTATCGCCGCGAGTGTCGGGCCGCGCTTCCGAACGGACTTCGGGACGCGCATCGGACCGGCCTTCGGGGCGCGTTTCCGGGCGGCCGTCGGGACGGCCCTCCGGGCGCTGTATGGTTCGCTCCGCGGCGCCCTGTTCCAGCGGACGCGCTTCACCCTGCGGACCGCGCTGCCCTTCCGGCAACGGTCCGCGATCGCCCCGTCCCTTACGGCGGGTGCGCCGCGAAACGCGGTGCGGATAGCGTCCGCCCTGTTCGCGCAAGGTGGCCGTCAGACTGGTGGGGATGCGTGCCGGTTCCGGCCCTTCGTCTTCGGCGACTGGCTCCGCTGCCCCTTCTTCGGCCAGTTCCCCTTCCGCCGGCGACTCGGCGCCCTCGCCATCCGCCTCGGCTTCGTCCTGGATTTCGCCTTCGGCCGCGGGGTCTGCGACCGCCTCGCCGTCCGCGACTTCGGTTGCTTCGGCGGCTTCGGACTCGCCCTCCTGGGGGCTTTCCGCTTCGGTGCCACCGAATCCGGTCTCCTCGGCGAGTACCTGGCTCGGGGTCGATTCCTCTTCCAACCGGGCAGCGGGAGGCGCCTCCGCCACCACGGCCGCGGACGCCACTTCCGGCGCGACAACTTCGGGAACCGCGATTGGCTCGGGCGCCGCCGCCGATGCGGGTTCGGGCACCGCGACAACGGCTGCTTCCTCCACGGGAACTACCGCCTGTGCGGCTTCCTCTGCCTCGGCGGCCTCCTGCATTCTCCTGGTGGCGCCTTCGAAGCTGTGGTCCCTTTCGTAAGCGGTTTCGGCCATCACCTCGCCAACGGCCTGCAGTTCGCGGGATGCGGGGTCGTTGAGTGTATCTCTCGCCTCGGCGGACGGCTCGGTGGCGGGCTGCTCTTCCGTCTCGTCCTCGTCGCCGGGCCGCGTGTACTTGGCCAGCGATTCGCCCGGCAGCACGAAGAAATCGTCGCGCTCCGGATCGAAAATTACGCGCGGTTGCACCGCCGCTTGCTCCACCGGAGCGTCGAACGGGATGGGGGCGGCAGGGGGCGCCTGGTAGCGCGATTCAGCCTCGGGCCGCGGCGAATAGTATTTCGCATCCGGCAAACCGCGTCCGCCGCCGCTGCCGCCGCGTTGTCCACGGCCGCGGCGCGAGCGCCGGCCGCGCCGGTCGCCGCCACCGCCCTGATCGCCGCCACGGTCGCCGCCCCGATCGGGGCCACGGTCGCCGCCACGGTCGGGAATACGGTCGGAGCGCCGATTCCCCTGGTATCCCGGGGCGCCCTGCATGGCGCTCGCCGGTGGAGACAGAGGCGCGGGAGGGGCCACATCCACCGGCACTGGCTCGGCATCCGCCGCCGGAGCCGGCGCCGCATCGGGAGTTGCCTCCACCGGCACCTCCTGTGCCAGTGCGGCGGGTGTACGGTCCAGCTTGAGAACCTTCTCCTCCACCGAGGTGACGATCTTGTCGTACTCTTCGTTGTCCTCGAAGAAGTCCGACACGTAGAGGAACGCGTCGCGGCCGAGGCCGATGTCGACGAACGCCGACTGCATGCCCGGAAGCACCCGCGTCACCCTGCCTTTGTGGATCGAACCCGCTAAGGAATACTCGTTTTCGCGTTGATAGAATACCTCAACGACTTGATCGTCCTCCAGCACCGCCACGCGGGTTTCATGGCGATTGGCTGAAATCACTAACTCTTTCGACATCTACTGCCTCCCCGGGGCATGGAGAGGTCCTTGAGGAAGTGGTAGCGCCCGCCGGTTGCGGTCCAGGTCCGCCGCAGTTGCGGCGAACGCGATCAATCGGCAACGAACTCACGCTGGCCGGAGATGGAGATCCGTTTTCCTCGTACACCATCCGGCCGGGAACCACTCCTCTTGCCCGCGACGGGCGTTTCCGCGCGGCTTTTCCGCGCTTACGTGCCCATGTCCCGGGGGGTCTCTACAGGCTCCCGAATAATGTCATCTCGAACGCTCCCTGAGAAGCGCCCGGCTAATTCACAAACCTTCTGAGGCGGACGTTATTCACCAGCCCCAACGCCAAAAAGAACGTCCAGATACTCGAACCGCCAAAACTCATGAAGGGCAGCGGGATGCCGGTCACCGGCATAAGTCCTGCCACCATCCCCACATTCACGAGAATGTGGAACAGCAGCAGGGCCGCCACCCCCATACAGATGTACATACCCACCCGATCCGGAGCCGTATGCGCATTCTGGACGATGCGCATCACCAGCACGAAAAACATCGACAACAAAATCGTCACCCCTACGAACCCATGCTCTTCGGCAAACGCCGAAAAGATGAAATCCTTGTGGGGCACCGGCAAGAAGCGCAACTGCGTTTGCGTTCCCTTGGTAACGCCCTTGCCGAACATCCCTCCCGAGCCTACCGCAATCTGGGATTGGATCAACTGATAACCCTTGCCCTGCGGATCGCGCTCGGGGTCCATGAAACTCACGATCCGCCCCTTCTGATACTCATTCATGAACTGCCAACTGATGGGCAGCACGACAACCGTTAGAATGGCGATGACGGCCACGTACTTCCAACGCAATCCGGCCAAAAAAGCACATGCGATCAGGACTGCCAGATACGTCAGCGAGGTCCCTAAATCCGGCTGTTTCATCACCAGCACGGTGGGCACCAACACCAGACCCGCCAACTTGAGCATCTCCCGAATATCCAATTCATCGGTTCGCAAATCGGTGAGATAGCGGGCTACCAACAATATTATCACCAGCTTGACGAATTCCGATACCTGCAAATGAATACCGAATCCGATGGGAATCCAGCGCTTCGATCCGTAGGTTCTACCCGCAATGACGTAGGTGATCGCCAGCGCCGCCACGCTGCCGATATACAGCGCCGGCACGTAATGCAGCATGCTGTGGTAATCGACGGCCATGATCAGCCACATCAAAAACAGGCCGCCGGCCACATAAATGATTTGTTTCCACCAGGCTGAGGTGAAGTCGGTGTCCCGTGTGGCGCTGTAAATCTGCAGCACGCCGACCCCGCAGATCAACAGCACAATCAGCAGAACCGTCCAATCGATGTCGCGCGTAGAGAGGTATTTCGACATGGGTTTAGTGGGGTGGGGCCGGTCCGGCGGCGCTTCCCGGCAGTCCCATCCCCAAAGCCGCCACCGTCCGGATCTGGTTCTGCTGCAACTGGGTCACGCGTTCCTTCTTGTCGAAGTATGCTTTGAGCACGTCGCGGACAATGGCCGCCGATAACGCCGAGAGACCACCGTGTTCGAACAACGTCACCACCACGATTTCCGGGTTTTCGCGGGGCGCAAAACCGACGAACCAGGCGTTGTCCCTCATGTCCTCGCTCGATCCGTTTGCCTTTATGTAATCGTTGGACGCCAACTGCGCCGTCCCGGTTTTGCCGCACACCTCGATGTGCGGCAGGGCCGCGCGTACGCCGGTCCCGCCCTCGTTGACCACTCCGTACATGCCATCCACGACGGTCTTGACCTGTTCCGGGTTGAGCGTCCACTCGGTGACTTTCACCTGATCCGGCGCTCTCTTCACCATGTGCGGCTGATACCACCGGCCGCCCACCGAAAGGCCGCCGATGGCGCGCGCCAATTGCAGCGGAGTCACCGTGATCGCTCCCTGCCCGATGGCCACCGAGGGCGTCTCGCCGGCGTACCATTTGGTCCGCTGCGTGCGCAGTTTCCACTTTTCCGAGGGCATCAGCCCGCTCTTCTCATGCGGCAGGTCGATTCCCGTGGCCTGGCCAAAGCCGACCAGGTCGCCGTAGAAAGCCAGGTTGTCGATGCCCAGCTTGGCGCCCAATGTGTAGAAGTACACGTCGCAGGATTGCACGATACCCCGGTGCATGGCCAGCGTGCCGTGCCCATGTTTATCGTGGCAGTGCTGGTAAACGCCGTAGAGCGCCACGCCGCCGGAACAATGCACCGTCCACTTGTCATCCACGGTTCCGGTGGAGAGGCCCGCCAACGCGACGATCGGCTTGAAGGTGGATCCCGGCGCCTGCTCCGCCTGAATCGCGCGGTTCAGCATGGGGTGTTCGGGATT
>Ga0182030_10025616_pt1 | contig 10727 bp, 24 predicted proteins | sample 812S3MmetaG_FD_121299 | JGI IMG/M metagenome (GOLD analysis project Ga0182030, IMG submission 121299) | Permafrost microbial communities from Stordalen Mire, Sweden - 812S3M metaG (Illumina Assembly) | ecosystem: Environmental > Terrestrial > Soil > Wetlands > Permafrost | place: Sweden... | reverse complement strand
TCGGCTATTGATCACCTCGAATTGTGGAAGATTTATCAAGAATTTTATTGTGAACATAAACCATCCGTGACGATCTCGGTTAGGGAAAGTGAATGGCTTTCGGTTGGTTCTTGGGTCTACAAAAATTTCGACTGGGTAAGTGGTATTTCGTTCCTCCCGGCAGATGAGAGCGGCCATATCTATAAGCAGGCGCCGTTCACTGATTGCACGAAAGAAGAATACGAAGCTCTCTTGGCTACAATGCCTTCCAAGATCAATTGGAAGGATCTCTCAGAATATGAGCATGAAGATATGACAACAAATACACAAACTCTTGCATGTGCTGGACATTCTGAAGGTTGTTTCATATGACAAAAGAAATTAATGAAAGACTTCCACAAGAAGGGTGGGGATATCTCACAAATGATCCGACATGGCCAAAGGGCGATGAAAAGGATGCTGAGATCGAAAGATTAAAGGTCGAGATCGAACGGCTGGAAAACAAAGTCGTGCAATTATCTTCCGAAGTCATGAGACGACATCATCATAATCCTTAAATAGGTGCATGGATTGGACCTATCTAGGTAAAAAGATCACCCAGGAAGAAACGGCCGATTTTACCGGTTTCGTCTACATTATCACATGTATTGTTACTGGCCGAAGATATGTAGGACAAAAACTTTTCCGTTCACTTCGTAAGAAAACTATCAAAGGAAAAACCAAACGAATCCTTACGGAGTCCACATGGAATAAATACTTTGGATCATCATTAGAACTGCAAAGGGATGTGAAGGAGCAAGGGGAGGATAAATTCACGAGAGAAATTCTTTTTCTGTGTAAGAATAAGGCAGAAATGAATTATCGAGAACTTAAACTTCAAATGGAATGGGATGTTGTTCTCAAACCGGGTGAATTTTATAATGGTTTTGTGGGTAAAAGGATTAGTGCAAGGGGTCTCCATCACTTGGTCCAAAATGCCGACACCTAGACGCAAAAATATTCCAAAGCCGAAGAATTTACCTGCGTTAGAAAACAAACTTACATACGAAAAAGCGGTGGCTCGCCAAGCCATTTATGAATTGGCGGAAAGCTGTATTAATTTTCGGGATTCCGCTCTCACTTTTAATCAACAATGCGTTATAAATGAATATGAGATAAAACTATTTGATGATCATTATCAAAAGCTTTTCGATGGGGTGATCGATTCTCTTATTACGGCACATGAGAGCGGTGCCCTAGAAGACGCAGTTACTCAGCTTAGGGATGGTATGAATAAAAGACGAGGTTTTAAGAAGTGACCCCATGGGAATGGGGTTTTTCAATAGGAATAGTTCTCGCAATCATGGTTACAAATATGGTGTGGATCATTTTCAGATGGAGCCAAGTTCTATGAAAGAAATAACGATCTATACAATGGCCACATGTGCGGCCTGTAAAGCGGTTAAGGACCGCTTAAATGAACATAAAGTGAAGTTCAAAGAGATTATGATTTATCGAGATATCGCAATGGATGGCTTCAAATATCGGTTTCCCGAGGCGGAAATCGTCCCTCTAATTTTGATCGGAAACGAGCAAATTAAATATAATGATTTTTTTAAGGAGAACCCAGAATGGGCCAAGCAATCGTAATCCCCTGGGGCTTATGGATTTATAATGCCATCGTATTTTTCCAACCGCTTATTATTTCGGCGGCGGGAATATTGCTTCCGATTATTGTAACAAACGGATTAGTTCGTTTTTTCGCCGGTCAAACTATTTTAAATGCAATAAATTATGGATTGGCTACAACGGAGAACGCAGTCAAGGGACAAACCATGTCCATAGAAACTTCAAATGCCGTACTAAATAATTCCCTTACTTGGTTGGTTGAAAATGAACCAAAAGCCGCCGCGTTTTATGGCCCAAAGTTAAGAGATTATCTGATAGCCGAATTATCTAAAATGGGTTCGGCTCCCGTCAAAGCTATAAAAAAGGTATAAAAATGTTTTCAAAAATTTTAGCGTATTTCCAGGCTACCGTGCCGGGGTATAAGACCATTATTGCTTCCATCATTGTTGCCGCTTTAGGTGCCGCTCAGGGCCTCGATTGGGTGACGTTAGTAAATAGCCCCACAAAAGCCGGATGGACGGCCGCAGGGCTTGCCGTGTTCTATGCGGGGCTCAGAGCCGTATCGATCACCTCGATATTTAAAACAACTTCTCCCGCCCCGATGCCTCCTGGTTTCAATGCGGATGGCACGAAAGAATAATAATAGATGTCAATTTTAAACACGATCCTTGGTTTTCTTCATCTCGGGGGATCGGCAAGTGCCGCCACCGAAGCTGATAATATCACCAAGGCTTTAGGCTTTCTCCAACCTTTAAATGCCGACTTTGCGGCTTTTCATAAAGCTTGGATAGCCGAGAATGTTCAAGCCGAGATAGTAGCCGGTGCTAGTGTATTAGAAACGTTTTTGAAAGTATCTTCTATGATATGGCCGCAACTCATAATAGCGGAAAATGGTGTCGAGGTTGCCGCTATAGTTCTTCCGCAACTATACACATTTATTGTGAAATTCGGCGCACAGAATGTAGTAAGAGTTGAAAATCCTAATGCTATAGGTGGTTTTTTATATCTACCGGCCCACGGACAATCTCTTTACGACCCAAAAACCGGAGTATTCACAGGAAAATATACATAATTAATAAATAACCATACCAAACGAAACGAAAGGAAAACATATGTTCCGTAAGATTCTTTCTATTGTTAGTTGTGCTGGTCTTGGAATTGCTCTTGCCTCATGTACTCCTTCAACTTCCGCCGCTCTAATTACCCAAATTCAGCAGGACGCAATGGCCGCTTGCTCATTCTTGCCAACTGCCGAAACCGTTACCCAATTGATTACCGCTGGAAATATTCAAGCTCAGGCTGGTTTGGGCACGGGAACCACAATCGCCAATGCGATCTGTAAGGCCGTTGCTGCTACACCACCTGTGTCTTCCCTCAAGAAGGCCACTGTACCGAATATTAATGGCATCCCGATCAATGGAATTTTCGTAAAGCAATGACAGATTACGTCCTCGATATCGCTAGTCTAGATCATATCTATGCTGGGATCGATATCGCGGCCGTTCTTTTTTTATCTTTCTTTGTCCTTGGAATCATTCGAATAATCTTTCTAGGTAGAGACTAATATGGAAAAAATGGTGATTGCATTTGTGCTTTTCTGTTCTTCTGGATCAGATTGGCATAAATGCACTATTGATGCTCCTTCTACAATTTTAAAAAAAGCCATAAAGATGAAAGTTAAACCGGCCGTGTGTGGTATTATGGGTCAACAATTTGCTGCTTCTCTTATTATTCCAGAAAAAACCTACCCCAAGATACTCTGCCAAAAGGACGGGGAATGACAGATGAATTAATCGAAGAAAAAGAAATTTGGGATAATCCTGCGGTGTTAAGAGAAAAAATATTACATTTAAGTGAAGATATAAAAGAAATAAAAATGGATCATCGTGAATTTTCAAAAAAAATTGATGATCTACAAAACATAATATTACAAAGTGGAAAACCAAACTGGGTAGGATTAGCTATTATTTTTGGTGTTCTTATTACTATAATGGTTGGTATGTCAAATTTGGCTTTTGATCCTATCCGAAGCGATATTACATTAATAAAAGAAACTTTAAAAACCATAGTTCCTAGACAAGAAAATATGAATAAATGGGCGGAATATGATAAAGAAATTATTCGTCTTCAGGATAGTATCAAGGCTCTTGATTCTTCAAAAATGGGAAGAGAAGAATTAGAAGAATTAAAAGCAACCATAAATGCTAGAATTGAAGAATTGAATTCAAGATTAAAGCGCCAATGAGATATATGCAAATATCTATGATATTTTTCTTTCTTATGGCACAGCCGGTAGAGGCTAAATGTTTTTTGTTTTTTTGTTGGAATAATTATTCACACCATCATCATCACATTTTACATCATTTAAAACATTATCATAATAATCGGTTTACTCATCTACATACTACTAATAAAGTTATCAAAACAGATCCATCAGTAAATAAAACTCCCATTCAACCAATTTAATAAGGTTTTCAAATGAGTAATTATACCCAGCTTGTTCAAGACTTGCATAGTCATGTCTTGGAAGTGATTTTTCGTAAAGATGATGGATCGATGCGCACGATGCGTTGCACCCTTTCAAAAAATATCGTGCCCCCATTTAAGCTCAAAGAACAAACCGATATGGTCTCTTGGACTTACGATCAAACGATAGAATATTGCCAGGATATCCCCGAGAAATGGATGCAATATATTTCTGAGACGATAGGCCAAAATCCACCTACCTTACAAGGCCTTGACATTCTCGTTAAAGCCATTATTGATAGTACCAAAAGAGCGATCAAAGAGCGAGAAGGTGAGACATCCCTTATCAAGGTTTGGGATATCAACGCCAAAGGATGGAGAAGTTTTCATATTGAATCTGTGATAAGTTGCCAGGTGGTAGAAACCATTTAAAGGACACGGAAATGAGACGCGGATGGAGATGGCTTGATTTGGTTATGGGGCTTGCTTTAATTTTGGTGGGCACTTATTATTGGCATCAAGATCGACAAGATGCGGGTCTATGCGATGCATACGTTCATGACCTTCAAAAAAACCCGGACCTTTTTCATGGGTCCGAGGTTGTAGGCTGTGAAGTGGTTCACCACTAGGGCAAAAAGTTAAGGCGAGAGGTTCTCGCCTTTTTCTACCCTTCCGAAAAATTTTAATAATAGGGAACCCATAGTGAATAATATCGATCTAATTGAGAACGAAGCAACCAAATTGGCCAATGGTGGAACGGAATTGATGGTGCGTCGCATCTATGATGGTCTCCCAAGAGAGCTTCTAGAGCAAGTCCAAATTATCCCTACCCGGCTCGAAACCCCGCTTGATGAAACTAAGGTCCGTATTGCTTGGATTCATGATCTCCCTGGCGATCCATCCCTCGATTATCTAAAGGATAAAGGGTGGGTTAAATTTCATCGTTTAGTATTTTGTTCAAATTGGCAGATGCAAAATTTCATTGCATATTATCAAATCCCTTGGAGCCGTTGTCTCGTGCTCAAGAACGCCATAGAACCCATTGAGAAGCATGAGAAGCCCACCGGACCCTTGCGATTGATCTATACCCCCACTCCTCATCGGGGGCTCGCCATTTTGGTTCCTGTGTTTCAAGAGCTACAAAAAACTTACCCGGATCTTCAATTGGATGTTTTTAGCTCATTCCAACTCTACAATTGGCCGGATCGGGATAAGGAATATGAGCCGCTCTATGATATTTGTAGGAACACCCCGGGTATCACTTATCATGGGTCCGTCTCGAATGAGGAAGTGAGAGAGACCCTAAAGCAATCTCATATCTTCGCTTATCCAAGTGTTTGGAATGAAACATCTTGCTTATGTCTTATGGAAGCCATGAGCGCGGGACTCGTTTGTGTCCATAATAATTTGGCTGCCTTGTTCGAGACCGCCGCCAATCATACGATCATGTATCAATTTCAAGAAGACCCGCAAAAGCACGCTTCGATGATCCATCAATGTCTTAGCCATGTGATTGATAATTATGATGATGCTAAAAAGGGTCTAGAATTTCAAAAACTTTACGCTGATAGTTTTTACTCTCTCGGATCGAGAGTTATGCAATGGCGAGCCCTCATCGAATCGCTTCTTTTAGAGCCCCGTGGTTTTGAGAAGGCGCAATTCACCTATAATACCTTAACCGGTCAAATTGGATAAAAAATAATAATGACTTTTTTGACTGATCCTAATTGCATCGCCCGCAGCCGGATGATTTCGATGGTCTTCTTGAAATGGCCCAGATGGGAAGTATGAGGCCGTTCGATCTTTCGGCCGGTCTTGAAATCCGAGATATTAATGGTCCCCATTGGCACAATATCCCGATCACTGTAATTCCATGGATGAAAGGCGCCGTAATTGTCCCCTATCATAAATAAAGGGAGTGTCCCTATAGAAGGAAGCGCTATGTCAGATGAAAAAAAGTCAAACGTAGTCCCCTTCAAGAAAGAGATGAAGTTCAAGCGGCGTCCCCCTCAAGAGGAAGCCGAAGCTGAACTCGCAATGACAAACTTCAAGGAAATGTATGTAGAGGAAGCTATTGGGATGACTATCCCGATCTTATTCGACCACCTCGATATCTTAGGTTTTTCATCATCGGATGAGGGCGATGATCATAGGGGGTCTTTGGTGGTGGAAGCTCTTAGGGCATATCTCTATCAAAAATATGATTTACCCCACGCTTTTCATAAGATCGCCATGAACATATTTACGGAAAATGAGCCGGGCAACTTGACGCTTAGGGACGATCTCAATATCATTTTTCGAACGCGTAAGCAAAAGAAAACCAAAGAGACCGCCAACACCGCTCTTCAAAATAAATAAGGATATCGAATGACAGACGTTAATGAACTTAACAAGTTCTATGACGATTTTTATACTTCATGTGATAAGGTTATTGAGAAAATAGACACATTGAATAATGAAAGCCAAAAAATTAAATACATGGAAGAATTGCGCGATATTTTAACCCCGCTTGCAAAAGCACTTAAGGATATAACCAAGTGAGACTTGGCCTAGCTGAAGTTCTAGAACTAACCTCCAAAATTCATCGTCGCGAAGACCAAATCGAGTTCCTTCGTCGGCATAATTCCGAGCCGCTCCGAGGCATCTTAAAATTCACATATGACCCGGATATTGAGTGGCTTCTTCCCCCCGGGGCTCCTCCTTATCGTCCATGTGAGCAAATGGATCAACAGGGACAACTTTACCGGTTGATGCCTAAGATTTACGAAATGTTCATCAAGGGCGGAAGCTATGCGAACTTGCGTCCCTCCAAACGAGAGGCCCTTTTCGTCTCAACCTTGGAGTCCATTGATCCCAAAGATGCCGAACTTCTTTGCTACGCCAAGGATAAATGTATCCTTACCCCGCATGTGACCGCTGATTTGGTTGCGGAAGCCTTCCCGGGACTTCTAGGTAGGTTCACCCCGCCAAAGGAGTTAGAAGCCGTGTGTGAGGCTCCCGGGGTGGATAGAATGACTTCTGCGACGGCATATGCGGATCGCAAACTCCCGGAAAAACGGACGTCCGGTGTTCCAATTGTGCTCCGTCATGGATCGGGTGCTACTGCAACTATCGAAGATGTAGCGGAAAATCTTGTTCAAGAAATAGCGGAAAATATTAGACGTTCGGCTTCTCCCGGTGTTTTGGTAAATGAAATTTCTGAAAATATAGTAAAACCAACAATAAAGCTTCCTGGAGTTTGTTGGCTTAAAGACAAACAGAGATGGCAAGCATTGAAGGTTTTTCAAAAAAAGAAATATTATCTTGGAGTATATAAAACACTTGAAGATGCAAATGCGGCCATTATTAAATTTAATCAAGAAAAAGGTATAAGTTAAAAAACTACCATGGGGCGCACTATTAAGACCGATATTGAGTATGATGAATTTGATGACAAGAAAGATAAGAAGAAAAAGAATAGAGAAGATAGGCTGCTTCGTAAGACAAGAACCGTCCAAGAAGAACCTATCGAACCAAAAGAAAAGAAATAGGAGTAATAATAATTCCGACTTACCATTTTAGAAACCGCGAAAATGGATTAGAAACTGTTCAATTTATGTCGATTTCTGATTATGAAATTTTTATTAAAGAGCATCCACATCTTGAACAACTACCTCCTACTTCGGTTAATTTAGGTGATCCACTTCTTTTGGGTCTTCACAAGCCAGGTGGAGCATTTAGGGAAAGATTAACGGATATTAAGCATTCTCATAGAGGGGCTACAGTTCACGATTTTTGAGGGTTTAATAGAGGAGGCGAAAAATAACGTCCAAACGTATGACTAGACGGGCTGCATTTCCATTGTCAGACAAAGTTATTTTTGACGATTGCACTAAAAAACCTCGTAATGATCTTCGCCTTAAAGAAATTAGGCCCATGACTTTGAACCAAAATCATGCGTTCAAGGAATTTGAAAAAGGTAAACATTTATTCCTTCATGGATCAGCCGGGACCGGTAAGACTTTTGTGGGGTTATATTTTGGTCTTCATGAGGTGCTCAATACCAAGCAATATAAGTCCATCACGATCATTCGATCCGCTGTGGAAGTCCGTAAGGTGGGTTTCCTTCCCGGCGGTCCCGAGGAAAAGAGTGAAGAATATGAAATCCCATATCGTGGAATATGCGGTGAATTGTTTGGAAACGATAAAGCTTATGAGACTCTCAAGAAACGAGACCAGATCGATTTCAAACTAACGTCATTTCTTCGCGGGACGACTCTAGATGACACATTCATTGTGCTTGACGAAGCGAGTAATTTAGATTGGGCCGAACTTAGCACCGTGATCACTCGAATGGGGAACAATACGAAGATTGTGATTTGTGGGGATTGGCGCCAGACGGACTTCAAATACGCCGATGAAAAGGCTGGATTCGTTAATTTTAAGAAAATTATAGAAAAGATGCCTAGTTTTTCTTGTATAGAATTTGGAATTGAAGATATAGTGAGAGGCCCTCTTGTCAAATCTTTTATAATTGAAGCATCTAAATTAGGATTCATGTAAGTTTAGTTAAAGATTACATAAATACAAGGAATTAAATGAGACACTCAAATCACGGCACTCCGGCTGATGATAATTTTATTGTATCGGTTTTAGCATTGATTGCGCTAGGTTTTGTTTTGGCTTGGAAGCAATTTTGGGAACGATTTAAAAATGTCGGGTAAATTCGCTCTTTGGCAAGTAGTCCACGCGATTACTTTCTCGGCCAAAAAACACGAGAAAATAAAGCTTCCGATGGACATAAAGCCGCTCGATATCTTCCTTGGGGATAAATACAAGAACATCTACCCAGAGGATAGCAGTGGCGGCGGTTCTGGTAAAGGGGCGAACAAAACACACAAAGAAAGAGATTAAGCTCGCCACCGAGTACCTTTGTGACGTTATTTTTAAGCCAAGACTTTCAAGAAATATCTATGTTGAGGTAAGGCTTATCAAGGATAAGCTTAGAAAAGAATGCGCCATGGCGGATATAAATTGTACAGATCAGCCCCGAAATTCTCGGATGTTTGATTTGGAGATTGATAATAATTTATCTTATAAGACCACGATTTGTTCTATTGCGCACGAACTTATACACGCAAGGCAGTTTGCGCGTGGGGAGCTATCCGCAACCTTCTATCCCCCATACTTGCGCTTTAAAGGTGAAATTATAAACGAAACGCAAACTAGGTATTACGAGCTTCCTTATGAATTTGAACCTCATGCTCGGGAAGATGATCTTTTTTACCAGTGGCTTGCCCACAAAAAGATATTTTAAGGAATATCAATGGTAGTTTGGCAAAAGATAGAATATTGGCCATATGAAGCATCCTCGGATGGTCAAATTAGACGGGTTAAAACCAATTATATGGGGCAATTATGAGTTTACAGGAAAAAGCCGTTCTTATGTATAAGGCAGGGTTATCTAAGAATCGGATCGCCCAAGAACTTGGAGTGCATCGCAAAAGTGTTTATAGATACACATTGGGCCTAGATTCTAATATTCCACAAAAAATAGTAACGGATGTGAATGAGGCAACCGAGAGCCGGGCTCAAAGTTTAGCGGATACTCTTACTCATATCATAACAAAAAGCCAATATCCTGTTATTAACCCAGAATCCTTGATTGTGGAGGCAAGAGTCGCATCATCTTTTAACCCAATGATGGGAACCCTTATAGAGCGTCCCGGAGCACCACAGGTCTATATTTCGGATGTCTTGCGGGTAGCCCCCATCGAAGATTATAAAGGTCGTAGATTCCTGTTTACAAGGGCGCAAAACGCCACCGAAGTGAACCTTCCCCTTCTAAAAAATATGGAAGCCTACGCCAAAGAGCGGGGGGCTGATATCGTGGTTGGGCCGACTACTTATGAAACGTCTTGGTGGACCGAGAACGCCGAACATTGTCGAACCTATGACGAGTCGATTGAAAGGTATCTTTGCTTCGGCCGCATGGATATTGGCCCAAATTTTTTCTTTTCGGCCGAGACGAATATTCTCACCACGGCTGCGACCCCGATCAATGATTTGGTTTCTTATAGCCGTGGAAAATGGTGCGTGGTCCCGCACTCGAAACAGAACCTTGTTTCGATTCCCACCACCGATCCCGATCAATTATGCTCTCAAATCCTATCCACGGGATCAATCACAATCCCGAAGGTGATTGCCAAGAAGGCTGGTTTAAAATCAATCTTTCATCATATTTTTGGTTTTGTGGTGGCTGAGTTTGATGATGAAGGAAGGGTCTTTTGTAGACATGTGAACGCGGATGCGGATGGGTCTTTCTATGACCTAAATTGGTATGTTAATAATGGGGTGGCCGATTTAATCGATTATAAAGCCGATCCTTTGGCGCGTCCCGATTATCTTATGCCGGGTGATATTCATGTCGGTAAACTAGATTTGGCAAACCCAAAAGACGTTATTAAAACTTTTGGATTTACAAATGAAGGGGATAAAGAAGAAAAAAATCTTATAAGTGAGATCATGCCAAGACGGCTTATTCTTCAAGATCTTCATGATGGAAATGTAGATAATCATTATACTCATAATGACTTAGGCCAAAAGGTTGAAAATATAAAAGCCGAGCGAGATAATTTGCAGTGGGAGATAGAAGAGGATGGTATTTTTCTCCATTCGCTTCAATGGTTTCATCC
>Ga0182030_10025615_pt1 | contig 10727 bp, 9 predicted proteins | sample 812S3MmetaG_FD_121299 | JGI IMG/M metagenome (GOLD analysis project Ga0182030, IMG submission 121299) | Permafrost microbial communities from Stordalen Mire, Sweden - 812S3M metaG (Illumina Assembly) | ecosystem: Environmental > Terrestrial > Soil > Wetlands > Permafrost | place: Sweden... | reverse complement strand
GGTCGTGATCATCGCGCTGCCGCTGCTGGTCAATGCGAACAACTTCAGACCGAGTCTGGAAGCGGAGCTGACGAAGGCGCTGGGGCGGAAGGTGGAGGTCGGGGATCTGAAACTGTCGCTGTTTTCGGGCGCGGTGACGGCGAGCGATCTCTCGATCGCGGACGATCCTGCGTATGAGCAGAAGCCGTTTCTGACCGCAAAGTCGCTGGGCGTCGATGTCGAGCTGATGCCGCTGATTTTTTCGCGAAGGCTCAGCGCGACCGGCATCACGATCGATCAGCCGGAGATCACGATGCTGCAGTCGGCTGCGGGAGCGTGGAATTATGCGGGATTGGGTGCGGATGCGCAGGCCCGGCCGGGGCAATCGGGCGCAAGCGGCCTCGATCTTTCGGTCAAGCTGGTCAAAGTCACGAATGGGCGAATCACGATCGGGAAAGTGAACGGCAGGACGCAGCCCCTGGTGGTGGATAAGGTGAACGCGGAGCTGGGCGATTTTTCAGCAACGTCGGTGATGCCGTTTTCGCTTACGGCGAATTTTTCGGGTGGTGGTGAGCTGAGCGCGCGGGGGACGGCCGGTCCATTTCACGCGGGCGATATGACGCTGACGCCGGCCCAGGTGAGTCTCAAGGTGTCGCATCTGGATCTGGCGGTGGCCGGGGTGTTTGAGGGCGATACCGGGATGGGCGGGGTCGTGGCGCTCGAGGGCAATATGAAGGCGGATGGGAAGAATGTGGACGTCACGGGGAAGATCGAGGCGGAGCAGCTGAAGCTGGTGAAGGGCGGCGGGCCGGCGAAGAGGCCGGTCGAAATCGACTTCGCGCTGCGGCAGGATGTGAAGGCTCGCGCGGGCCGGCTCACACAGGGCGAGGTGCATGTGGGGAGCGCGGTGGTCCATGTGACCGGGACGTATGCGGCGCAGGGAGAAGCGACGGTGCTGAATATGAATATTGCGGGAGCGGGGATGCCGGTGCCGGAGCTGGAGTCGATTCTGCCCGCGGTGAATGTGGTGCTGCCGGCGGGATCGTCGTTGGCGGGAGGGACGGCGGACATCAAAATGGCGCTGGCAGGGCCGACGGACCGTCTGATGGCGACAGGGTCGCTGGGCATTTATAAGACGACGCTGAAGGGGTTCGACTTGGGCGCGAAGATGTCGGCGCTCGAAAGGCTGGCGGGAATAACGGGTGGTCCGAACACCGAAATCGACACCCTGAGCGCGAATGTTAAGGCGAGCCAGTCGGGCGGGGCGGAGGTGGACAAGATCAGCCTGGTGGCGCCGTCGATTGCGACTTTGACGGGAGCGGGGACGATCAGCGCGTCGAATGCGCTGGACTTCCGGCTGAACGCGACCGTGCATACGGGCGGCCTGCTGGCAGTGGCCGGTAAGACGGCGATCCCGGTGGCGGTCAGGGGGACGGCGTCGAATCCGGTGTTCGTGCCGGATGTGAAGGCGCTGGCGACGCAGGAGGTGAAGAGCCTTGTCGACGCACCGTCGACAGTTGGCGGAGTTCTGGGCGGGCTCTTCGGGGGAAAGAAAAAGAGGTAAAAGACCGGACAGAGTTCCGGGAGGGTGTGCGCGACGCAGTTGCGGCTGAAGTGGTAAAAACAAAAACGATGGCGAATCCGCATGCGGAAGAGACGGTAGAGCTGTTCGAGCGGCACCGCAGCGGGCTGCTGCGATATCTGCTGTCGTTCGGTCTGACGGTCGAGGATGGCGAGGAGATCGTGCAGGAGGTCTTTCTGGCGCTGTTCGGGCATCTGCGGCGCGGGAAGCCGCGCGCGAATCTGGACGGCTGGGTATTTCGTGTGGCGCACAATCTGGCGCTGAAAAAACGCACGCTGCTCCGCAGGGAAACCGCCGCCGATGCGCAGGAGCGGGTGGATGCGGCGCTGGATCCGGAAGCGCTGATGGAGGCTGTGCAGAGGCAGGATCGTTTGCTGGCGGTGATGAGGGTTCTGCCGGAGACGGACCGGTTGTGTCTGGCGCTGCGGGCGGAGGGATTGAGATACCGGGAAATTGCCGGAGTGCTGGGCATTTCCCTGGGCGGGGTGGCGAATTCGCTGGAACGGTCGCTGACGCGACTGGCGCGGGCAGACAGGAGGGCCTATGCAGTCCGATAACCGGCAGCCCGATGACCACCTGAGGGATCGCGAAATGGAAGGAGCGCTCGCGGATTTCGTCAAGGCCTACCGGGAGGAACTGGATCCCGAGCTGCCGCCGATCGCGGGGCCACGGGCGGTGCTGCGCGCGCAATTGGCCGACGCACAGGTGGTCAGGATGCGGTGGATGCCCGTAATGGCTTCGGTGATGGCGGCCTGCCTCGTGCTGGTGGCGGTGTTCGAGCGCGGGATGCTGCGGCGCGGCGCGGATCCGGTGATGCCGAAGAGCACGCTGACCCCGGGTGAGACGCGGCACGTTTCGATCGATGAAGTGTGCCGGGCAGAAACAGCCGTCGCGGCTGACGACTCGGCTGCCGTAGCGGCGGATGTGCGGCAGGCAGTGTTTCAGGAATACGGAATTCGCGGGACGAGGGCGAATGCGTATGAGGTGGATTATCTGATTACACCGCAACTGGGCGGCGCAAACAGCATTCGGAATCTTTGGCCGCAGCCCTATTCAGCGGTCTGGAATGCGCATGTGAAAGACGAACTGGAGGACCGGCTGCACGGCATGGTGTGCGCGGGCCAGGTGGATCTGACGACCGCGCAGAAGGAGATTTCGCAGGACTGGATCGGGGCGTATAAGAAGTATTTTCACCGCGACCGGCCGCGGTGAAATGGGGAGTTGTGGGGCCAGGATTTTAGCCTGCCTCCAATCGAAATCGCCTCCTCAACGGGCTAACGCCAGCCGCAGGCCGGCACGCACCTCTGTGTTTACGTCGAAACTGCCTAATTGTTGAAGCTGCTGACCGCGTCCTGTTCGCTGTGAAAGGTGGGAATCAAGGTGCTGAGACCGGTCATCTCGAGTACGTGCTGAATCTGGGGCGCCGGGTTGATGATTTTCAGCGCGCCGCGGTTCCGCACCAGATGGGAATAACAACTCATCAGCTGGCCGAGGCCGGCGCTGTCGATGCGCGTGACCTGGCTCAGGTCGATGATGACGCGCGTGTCCTTCTGTTCGAGCACTTCCTTACGAAGGTCGTCCAGTTCGCGGGCCGAATGGGTCAGCTTAGCGTTCTGCTTAAATCGGAGCACAGAAACCCCGCCGGACTGCTTCCAGGCGAGATTGGAAGCGCGGAGTTCGGCAGCCAGACGTTCACTCACCCGGAGCTCGTCGAAACATTCGTCACAGCCCAGATAATGGCCTTCGAACTCCTCGACGCCTTCGGAATCGAGCGAGCGCGCGAGATAGCGGGCGATTACCTCTTCTCGTTCTATCGGTTCCTTTTTACAGACCATACTCCCCATCCGTTATTCAGTGATCAGTCGAGCGGTTTTGTTACATGAGTGGCTTCATAAGCGCGGCGAAACCGCTCTTTGGCACGAAAAAGCACCACGCGGAACTGGGCGTCGGTCATGCCCCATTGTCTGCAGATGGCATCTTTGTCGCGGCCTTCCAGATAGAGGGATCGCAGGATGGCACGGTCGCGTTCGGCCAGCTCTTCCAGGCTGTGGTCGATGGCGTTGCGCATTTCGAAGACCTCGGCTTCCGGGCGGACGCCCGAATCGGGAATCGGAACATCGGGATCGGCGGGGGGCTCGCGGCGCAGCCGGCGCCGGTATTCCAGGATCACGTTACGGCATACACCGTTGATAAAGGCGCCCAACTCCTCGGTATTGCGAATCTGCCCGCGCTGTTCGGCGCGGAAAAAGCGGGCGAGAGTTTCCTGCACCAGGTCATCCACATCGGCGCAGTGGTGGCCCAGATGGTAAAGCACCTTGTAGCGCAGCTTGAGGCGGAGGCGCTCGATAAAGGGTTGGGACAGGGATTCGGCGGCTTGTTCAGTAGCACCCATGGATTCGTTGCCGCCGGCGACAACGGGGGACGGCGGGACCATCGTAACAGCTACGCCGGCTCAGGTCATTGGCGGGCTGTTATGTTTTACCCCGCCGAGGCGCCGGCCACCTTGCGGGTCTGGAAACATTCGCGGCAGAACACCGGCCGTCCCTGGGTGGGACGGAAGGGAACCGTGGTCTCGCGGCCGCACTGCGAACACACGGCGGACGTTTCCACACGGCCGGGCGGGCCTCCCCTTTCCGAAGGGCTGTTCTGCCGCTTTGTCTTGCACGGCTTGCAACGCTTCGGTTCGTTTCTGAATTCCTTCTCGTAGTAGAACTGCTGTTCACCGGCGGTGAAGACGAAGTCTGTACCGCAGTCCATACACTTCAAAACCCGATCCTGAAAGTCCGGCATGGCACCATCCTGGGAAAAGCATCCGTTTGACGGGATCAGCGGAGCGCTGCCAACGCGCTCCGCCTGCTATAAGCCGGTGCTGTGCGGAGTTTTGTTACTCCACTTCGCGTCGGCTCTTCTTCCGGTTTCTCTTACGAGCCAAAGCCTGCTTGACCCGCAGTTTCTCGCCCGGCTTCAGATAGAACGAATGGCGCTTGACCTCTTTGATGATGTCTTCCTGCTGCACTTTTCGTTTGAAGCGCCGAAGGGCGTTTTCCAGGGTTTCACCTTCCTGGAGTCTGACTTCTGCCAAATCTGTTACACCTCCAAACCGATCACAGATTCTACCTAGGGCCCGAAACAGCATTAAAATCCGGCTGTTCCCTGCCAAGGTACTGATATCATATGGACTTGATTCAAAGCAAGCCCATAAAATCCCTGGGACCCCACCACGGTTCCCTCAGACCTTGCTGACGGGCACTGCTAAACCCCTTTTATGGTCAACGTACTGGCGATATTGCTGGCTGGAGGAGCGGGCGAACGGTTGCATCCTCTTACTCGCGATACCGCGAAACCAGGAGTTCCGTTCGGTGGCGTCTACCGGATCATCGATTTCACGCTGTCGAACTGCATGAACTCCGATGTCCGCAGAATCTTCATCCTAACACAATATAAATCACTGGAATTAAACCGGCATATCCGCGAGGGGTGGCACATCTACTCGAGGGAGATGGGTGAGTTTGTGGAGATTCTGCCGCCCATGAAGCGGGTCAGCGACGAGTGGTACCAGGGGACGGCGGACGCGGTGTACCAGAATCTGCAAAGCATTCTGACTGAAGCGCCGGAGCAGGTACTGGTCCTCTCAGCCGACCACATCTACAAGATGAATTACGCCAATATGCTGACGTGGCATCAGGCGAGAGGGGCCGACATTACGATTGCCACTTTGCAGACGGATCCCTGCGAAGCACACCACTTCGGCGTGGCCGATATCGCGGCGGACTACCGGATCACCGGCTTTGAAGAGAAGCCGAAGCACGGAAATCCGGTGCGGTCGGTGTTCGATCCGACCAAGGTCAGCGCGTCGATGGGAATTTACATCTTCGAGCGCGACGCGCTGGTGGAAGAGGTGCTGCGGGACGCGGCGGACCCGGAATCGTCACACGATTTCGGCAGGGACATTCTTCCGAAGTGCCTGGAGCGAAGGCGGGTGGTGGCGTGGGACTTTCACGACATGAACCACAAGGCGGCGCTCTACTGGCGCGACGTCGGAACGCTCGATGCGTACTATGAGGCGAACATGGATCTGGTGGCGGTGTCGCCGGAGTTCAACCTGTACGACGAGCAGTGGCCGATCCGGAGCCGCGCGCTGCAGGCGCCTCCGGCGAAGTTCGTGTTCGCGCAGGAAGGGCAGCGCATGGGGCTGGCGGTGGATTCGATCGTATCGCCGGGCTGCATTATTTCGGGCGGCCGGGTGAATCGCAGCGTGCTCGCGCCGTTTGTGCGCGTGAACAGTTACTGTGAGATCGATGAGTCGATTCTGCTGCCCCGCGCGATGATCGGGCGGTACAGCAGGATCCGGCGTGCCATCATCGACGAAGGTGTAGTGCTGCCGGAGAACAGCCGGGTCGGCTTCGACGCAGAAGAGGACCGGGCCCTTGGCAGAGTCGTGACGGAATCGGGGATCACGGTGGTCCCGTCGCCGGTTCCCCATCAACAAACATTAACTGCCCAGACAGCAGCGCGGGCGCGGTAGCAGCGCGCAGGCGGCGAAACAGCGCAACCGTCTTGCGCGGTGAAGAGGAAGCGCAAAGGCCGAAGGGTCCGTTTTGCGCGATGAAGAAGAAGCGCAAAGGCCCGAAGGGTCCGTTTTGCGCCGGGAAAGAAGGAGAGGCCAAGTGTCGGCGATTGTCAAAGTCAGTGGTATCGAAATACTGGATTCGCGCGGGAATCCGACGGTGGAAGCAGAGGTGTTTCTGGCCGACGGAAGTAACGGCCGGGCAGCGGTTCCGAGCGGCGCTTCGACCGGCGAGCACGAAGCGGTCGAGCTGCGCGATGGAGATAAGAAGCGCTATCTCGGGAAGGGGACCACGAAGGCAGTCGCGAACATCAACGGCCCGATTGAAAAGGCGCTGGTGGGACACGATGCGACGCTGCAGGCGAAAATCGACAAGATCCTGATCGATCTGGACGGCACGCCGAATAAGGGCAATCTGGGGGCGAACGCGATGCTGGCGGCGTCAATGGCCGTGGCGAGGGCCGCGGCGGCATCCCAGCGCGCGCCGCTCTACCGCTATCTGGGCGGCGTGAATGCGTGCGTGCTGCCGGTACCGATGATGAATATCCTCAATGGCGGCGCGCATGCGGATAACTCGGTCGACATGCAGGAGTTCATGATCGTCCCGTACGGCGCGGAGAAGTTTTCCGAAGCCCTGCGCATGGGCGTCGAAGTGTTTCACACCCTGAAGAGCGTGCTGAAGAAGCGCGGCTATTCCACGGCGGTGGGCGATGAGGGCGGGTTTGCGCCGAATCTGAAGTCGAACGATGAAGCGCTCGAGGTGGTGCTGGAGGCGATCACGCAGGCGGGATACAAGCCCGGCGAGCAGATCGGCATTGCGCTGGATCCGGCGGCGAGCGAGTTTTATCAGGACGGCGCTTATGTGTTCAAGAAGTCGGACAAGAGCCGGCACACCAGCGAGCAGATGGTCGCGTACTGGGCGAACTGGCGCCGGCAGTATCCGATTATCTCGATTGAAGACGGGATGGCGGAGGACGACTGGTCGGGGTGGAAACTGCTGACGGAGACGCTGGGCGCGACCACGCAGCTGGTGGGCGACGATCTGTTCGTCACGAATACGGCGCGCCTCGTGAAGGGTATCGATATGGGCGTGGCGAATTCGATTCTGGTGAAGGTCAATCAGATCGGCACGCTGTCGGAGACGCTGGATGCGATGCAGACGGCGTTCAAGAACGGATACACGGCGATCATTTCGCACCGGTCGGGCGAGACGGAGGATCCGTTCATTGCGGACCTCGCGGTGGCTGTGAACGCGGGGCAGATCAAGACGGGGTCGGCGAGCCGCACGGACAGGATTGCGAAATACAATCAGCTGCTCAGGATTGAAGAGCGGCTCGGGACGGCGGCGAAGTTCCCGGGGCGGAAGGCGTTCAGACAGTAGAGCAAGACCAAAGCCGGCTTAGCCACAGACGCACACTGAGGAACACGGATAAGAGCTGATGCCCCGAAACAAGCCTTTGATACTGACCATCCTCGATGGGTGGGGATTTTCCCCTGCCATCGAGGGCAATGCGATTGCAGCGGCGCGCAAACCGACCTACGACATGCTGCTGCGCGATTTTCCGAACACCCTGATTCACACTTCCGGACCTTATGTGGGTCTGCCCGAAGGACAGATGGGCAACAGCGAAGTGGGGCATCTCAATATCGGCGCGGGACGCGTAGTGCGCATGGATGTTACGCGCATCGACGCCATGATCGCTTCGGGCGAATTCTTTGAAAATCCGCTGTTGCTGGGCGTCTGTGACTATGCGCGGCGCGGGCATCGGCTGCATCTGATGGGGTTGTGCAGCGACGGCGGCGTGCATTCGCAGCTGGAACACCTGTATGCGCTCGTCGAGATGGCGAAGCGGCAGAAGGTGGCGGAGGTGTTCATCCACTGCTTCATGGACGGGCGCGATACGCCGCCGGAGAGCGGCATCGGGTACATCCGGGAGATTCAGAAGAAGCTGCGCGAGATCGGTCTGGGAAAAATCGCGTCGGTGGAGGGCCGGTATTACGCAATGGACCGCGATAAACGCTGGGAACGCATCGAGCGCGCGTTTTTCGCCATGGTGACGGGGCGGGCCGAAAGAGCGACCGATGCGGCCGAAGTGATGCAGCGTTCGTACGAGCGCGGTGTGACGGATGAGTTTGTCGACCCGGTCACGATTGTGGACGAGAAAGATCAGCCGGTGGGGTTGATTCGCGATGACGATGCGTGCGTGTTCTTTAACTTCCGCGCGGACCGCGGACGCGAGATGACGGAGGCGCTTACCAGCGTGACGCTGGAGAGGCCTTCGAGAACGCTGACGCCGCAGAATCTCCACTTCGTCACGATGACGCAGTACGACAAGTCATTCGGCGTGCCGTTTGTGCTGACGAGAGAGCCGCTCGACAACATCGTGGCCAACGTTTTCGCGCAGCTGAACTGGAAGAACCTGCGCGTGGCCGAAACGGAGAAGTACGCGCATGTGACGTATTTCTTCAACGGCGGGATGGAGAAGCCGTTTGCGGGAGAGGAGCGCGAAATGGTGGCGTCGCCCAAAGTCGCTACGTACGACCTGAAGCCCGAAATGAGCGCGGAGGGGATCACGAACGTGGTGGTGGATGCCATCGGCAAGAAGGATTTCGATGTCATCGTGATGAACTTCGCGAACGCGGATATGGTGGGGCATTCGGGGAAGATGGAGCCGACGGTGCGCGCCGTCGAGACGGTGGATGCGTGTCTGGGGCGCATCTGGCAGCGTCTGAAAGAGAAGAACGGCCGATGGATCATCACGGCCGATCACGGCAACGCGGAGACCATGATCGATCCGGTGACGCATGGGCCGCATACGTATCACACGACGAATCCGGTGCCGCTGATTCTGGTGGACGATTCCGGCGACAGGCTGCGGCGGGACGGGGCGCTGCAGGACATCGCGCCGACGATTCTGAGCGTGCTGGGGGAAGGGCAGCCGCGGGAGATGTCAGGGCGGGATCTGCGGCTGAAGTAATGCGGGGCGGGAAACCGGGCTCATGCCCGGTCATGTGGCCTTCGTGGTGGCAGGAAAAATTCTCGTAGGCCCCCACAGGGGCAGCGCGTGAACGTACATCGTACCGTCGACATTTTCCGCTGACCCGGCCACCCGGAAGAATACAAGCAGTGCTTTGTGACCACTGGGCCACCCGGCCCAAAATACGTGGGCATAACACAATGTCATGTAATACCCTAGAAGCCATCAGCGCCCCCAGGGGTAACCAAAGAGAAGAGGTCTCGATGAAGAAGCTGCCGGTCTTCTGGCCAGCCCGCAAAGGGCCGATCGCGGCCCACAATCGAACGGAGCAGTCGCCGGTGCGACAGCCGCAATTCAGGCTCCGTTTCGCGGGCGATTACTCAGCACTGCCAATACTTCTGCTCGCTGTCTGCGGGCTCGCCAACGCGCAGGTCACGGCGGCCATTTCGGGCAAAATCACGGACGCTACCGGCATGGGTGTCGACGCCGCGGCCATCACCGTGAAAAGCGTCGAAACCGGCGCGGTGCGCACCGTCAACACCGATCAGACCGGTGCTTTCACCATCACTTCGCTCCCGCTCGGCGCGCAGGAGGTCAAAGCCGAGAAAAAGGGTTTCAAGACCATCGTCCGCTCCGGCGTCACGCTCCAGGTTGGCGAAGACGCGGTCGTGAATCTGAAGCTCGAAGTCGGCGACCTCGCGCAGCAGGTCACGGTGACCGACGAAAGCCCGATCGTCAATACCACCACCGCGCAGACGTCGGGCACGGTCGACGCCACCGAAATCAAAGATCTCCCGCTCAATGGCCGCAGCTTCGACGATCTCATTGCCCTCAACCCCGGCGCCATCAATTACGGCCTCAAGAGCGCCAACACCAGCACGAGCAACGGCAACACTTTCACCGTCGCCGGCCGCCGTCCGGGCGATAACATCGTGCTCCTCAACGGTATTGAATACACCGGCACCAGCCAGTTGCAGCTTACGCCCGGCGGTGTCAGCGGCCAGCTCCTTGGCATCGACGCGGTGCGCGAATTCAACGTTCTCACCGACACTTATTCCGCCGAGTACGGCAAGCGTTCAGGCGCGCAGACCATCGTCGTCACTCAGTCGGGTACGAACGCGCTGCACGGCACTCTCTTCGAATTCCTGCGCAACAGCGACCTCGACGCCAAAAACTATTTCGACCAGGGCACCATCCCGCCTTTCCGCCGCAATCAGTTCGGCGGCGCGCTGGGCGGCCCTTTGAAGAAGGACAAGCTTTTTCTCTTCGGCAACTATGAAGGCTTCTTCCAGTCGCTCGCCCTCAGTAACGTTTCGGTGGTGCCCGACAACAACGTCCGCCTCGGCGAACTGCCGAACGCCACCACAGGCGTCTACGCCACGCCCGCCAACCTGAATCCGGGCATGCTGAAGTACATGCAGCTCTGGCCCGCGGTGAACGGCCCGGAACTGCTGGTCAACGGCGTCGCGAGCGGTGCTGCGCTCTCTTACAACCACCCGCTGGAACATATCCGCGAAAACTTCGGCACGCTGCGCTCGGATTACGTCATCAGCGATCGCGACACCCTGACCGCCGGCTACACCATCGATGACGGCACCAGCACCATTCCGAACGCCGATCC
>Ga0182030_10025614_pt1 | contig 10729 bp, 8 predicted proteins | sample 812S3MmetaG_FD_121299 | JGI IMG/M metagenome (GOLD analysis project Ga0182030, IMG submission 121299) | Permafrost microbial communities from Stordalen Mire, Sweden - 812S3M metaG (Illumina Assembly) | ecosystem: Environmental > Terrestrial > Soil > Wetlands > Permafrost | place: Sweden... | reverse complement strand
GCAGTTTCTTCATCGGGCAACGGTCTCATCGTCATTCCACTTGGGGTATTGATCCTGGCTCTGGAACGCCGCTATCTGCGCATCGCAAGCTGGGTCATAGTGTCCGCTGGATGCATCGGCGCTTACGCATATCGCTATAGCACTGTGGCATCCGCCCATACAGACGCGCATCGATCGGTATTTCTGACCATACTGCGTATGAATCCAGCTTACGCAATTGCATTTATCGGCAGTGCAGGAAGCGTGCCGTTCAAAATGGGCAGTTTTGTTCTTGGTGTTCTTTTGTGCATCTTCTGTGTTTGGATGGTTCGCCGAGGGTATCTTCGCAAGAATCCGCTTGTGTCCTACTGCGTTCTGTTTCTATTATTGACCGCGATCGGCGTCGCCGGCATTCGCTCGGACTTCGGTATTGAACAGGCCACAACGTCACGTTACACAATCTATTCCACTCTGCTCCTGATTTTTGCCTGGTTTGCAATTGTTGAGGAGCTTTTGCAGCACAGGCCCGCATCCCTTCTCCACAACGATGCCTATCTTTTCGCAACCATGGTAGCTGTCCTATTCTGCCTGTGGGGAGACTTTGGCGGATGGATGCAGATTAGGTTGCGCAATCGGTATGTTGTGCAGGCAATGGCTGCTTTTGAGAATCCGGCCTCCCAGGATTCCTTAGAGGGGCCCTCCCCGGCCATTTTGTATGGGCCGAAAAGCTCTGCGTCGGAGGCATTCAACCAGCGAGCGCGAGCGATCTTGACTCAGTCAATAAAGGTCGGAGTATACCGGCCGCCGCCCCATTAGCACGCCTCTGCTTTGTGATGATATGCTGCGGGAACGCTAGCTAGGTTGCATATGATCGGTGAGTTTTTTCGTACGGATTTTCCTGCGAGCGAAGCATCTGCGGACTGAAGTGTGATGTTCTGGCTCTGAGCGGATTTCAGATCTCTACTACTGTATCCGGATTTCTATGCGAGAAAGTTGATTTGCTAATATGACATCGCCTATTGGAGCGAACCACGGCATTTCGCCACTTGCCATTGAATTCGCCCTCACTGCGATAATGGTGTTGACCGTGCTAGGTTGGCCGCAGCTTGGCTTTTCGTTTTTCTCGCGTGTCGAAGGTCTCTTTATGCCAATCGCGAGAAGACGGGGATTGGCAGTTGTTTCCGTCGGCATTGGCTCTCTCTTGCTGCGACTCGCGATTCTCCCTTTCTTCCCAATTCCACTTCCGTTTTCCCCAGATGATTTTAGTAACCTGCTGGCTGCGGATACCTTCGCCCACGGGCGTCTGACCAACCCAACGCCGCCAATGTGGACTCATCTTGAGAGTATCCACATCTCTATGCAGCCGACATATATGTCGATGTACTTTCCGGGGCTTGGGCTCATTCTTGCCGCGGGAAAGGTTCTGCTGGGAAATCCCTGGTATGGCGTCCTGATCGCCAGCGCGCTGATGTGCGCCTCAATCTGCTGGATGCTACAGGCTTGGCTACCGCCCACATGGGCGCTTTTGGGCGGAATCCTGGCAGTTCTTCGCCTCGGTCTGTTCAGCTACTGGGTCAATTCTTATACCAGTGCGGGCCTCATGGCAGCTCTCGGTGGCGCACTCGTCCTAGGCGCTCTGCCGCGATTGATAAAGACGGCAAGTATCCGCAATGGCCTGGTGATGGCTGCGGGCGCCGCGCTTCTCCTGCTCACTCGTCCCTACGAAGGTTTGCTTCTCTGCCTTCCAGTCTCGATCGCGCTGTTCCGCTGGGCATTCTTTCACAAAGATCGCCCCACAAAAAGAGTGCTGATTCGCCATGCGGCCTTCCCGCTGGCCTTGATTGTTGCTGCTATTGCGTGGCTGGGGTACTACGATTTCCGAGCATTTGGAAACCCGCTCACTTTGCCATACACTGTCAATCGCGCTGCTTATAGCATGGCTCCGTATTTTGTTTGGCAGTCGGCGCGACCGGAGCCCTACTACAGACACCCAGTAATGCGAGAGTTTTATTATAGAAATGAGTTAAATGTCTTTCTCGCAAATCATAAGCTCGCCCGATTGGTACCAAACATTCTGACGAAACTGCTGATAGCGACCTTATTCTTTGCAGGACTCGCTCTGCTTCCTCCTCTTATCATGTCGCGGCGGGTACTTCTCGATAGCCGCATCCGCTTCTTGGTCTTGTGTGTTTTGGTATTGACAGCCGGGATGCTTATCGAGATCTACATGATCCCACATTACCTCGCGCCGTTTACGGCGGCAATCTACGCAATCGGTTTGCAGGCCATGCGCCACCTCCGGCTTTGGAAACCTGACAATAAGCCCGTTGGATTGGCGTTGGTCCGGCTGATGGTGGGAATCTGCTTGGTGATGTCTGTACTGCGAGCCCTCTCGGTCCCATTGCATCTCACGGTCCACCCATCGCCCGCGGCCCAATGGGCACTCATGTGGTATGGCCCGGATCACTTTGGAACTGAGCGAGCGCTAACGGAGACTCGATTGGAGCAACTCCCCGGAAAGCAACTTGCCATCGTACGCTACTCTTCTCAACATGACCCGTATAATGAATGGGTTTATAACGCCGCAGAGATCGAAGATTCAAAAGTGATCTGGGCGCGGGAGATGGATGCCGCTAACAATCGTGAGCTGATTGACTATTACAAGGACCGAGCGGCGTGGCTGGTTCAACCAGATTCGCAGCCAGCAATGGTAACGCAATACCCCGCCGCGCCCATCGCCGGCGCTCGTCGATGAGCACAACCTTCACATCCACCGGATCGGCTCGGTATTGCAGTTTCCCTGACGCGTCTGTCACAACTGCGATGTGTCCACTGGAATCTCAACCCATCAATTGCGAGAACAACGGAGACATCGGGGCCGGCACTTACTTGACACTTATTCATTTTCAATCGAACGCCGCAATGAGGTTGACTATGGTGCGGGCTTGAGTTGCCAAATGGACATCGGTCCGAATGACTCGACCTGCCTGTATCTTCCGCGCAAATATTCGTCGAGCAAAGTAACTCCACTACTTATTGAGCTGTCATTTGGTTCATGAGAAGACTCAAACTCTGAGTCGAGCACCACATATGGCGGAGCGCTTGCCTCAAGCTCCTGAATCATCTGTCTCTGGATATCCTCGCGATTCTGCAAGTCTGGATCAAATTGGGACCACCTGGTCGCAGGCAAACGCTGGGCTGCAAAGTAGGTAATGCAATCGTTGGCATAGATCTTGTCATGCTTCCTCAACCCAACAAAGAGAGGCTGATCCGGCCTGGTATGGTCATCGATAAATTCAATTGTCTGAAGGCGGTCATTATCCGGAACGAAGCAGAAGCCTCTCGTGAGGGCGTTGTCGACTTTACACCAGGCCAACTTGCCTTTTGGTGTTGTTTGGCGGGCCGATAAGACCAGGCTCTCAAGCACCGAGGAATGCTGATTGCGTTCCATCATTACTCGATATAGACATGAGAATCCAGCCGCCAGGATAGAGAACCAAACGATCCCGATGACAGCAATCCGCAGCATAAAGGGGAATGCCAGCCGCCTTTGAAACAGAACGGCCACCAAAAGCAACGAAGGTATCGTACATAGGTACAGCTGAACCGGGGAAATCCGGACAAATCCTTTGAAATACATGACTAAGGCCAGCAGGCCAAACGCAATCAGGAAACCTTCCCGCTTCCGTTCGCTGAAATCAACCTCATTTCTGGATTCGGCTTCCATGCCGCCTCTAATACGATGCGTCAAAACCACAAGAAAAGAAACTCCGACAATCGCGATTGGAAGGTAATCGGCAAGTTCGTCAATGCTAAACATGCGGATTGCTGGATAGGGAAGATTGCGACCCCTATGGTAATACTTCAAGGGATACAAGATGAAGTCGTGGATGAAAGGATACAGCGGCGCAACTGAGAAATAGTAGACCGCTGGCGGCAGTATAACAACCACGAATCCAAACAGGTAGGGCCAAAATGCGGATGCAAAGGCTCCCAGTCTTTTTGGGACACTCGGATTGCCGAGAGAGGCGGCAATGATTACGGTACAAGCGTGAACCGCAAGGAGGGCAATGCCGCAGTCATATCGAAACATTGTCGCGATTCCGGCGATAGCGCCAGCGACAAGCATTCGCCGCCTGCTAACGCCACGCCAAAATACCGGAAGGATCAGCTCAGTGCTCATAAGATTTAGCAGAGACAATGGTATGACTGCCGCACCGGGATTACCTTCATTGAGACCGAAGAGCCAAAGGACCGCAACAATGGATGTGCATGTTGCGACTGACTTGCGGCAGTGAAAAGAAGCGATCCTGAACATCGAGGTCACAACAAGCGCCCTGACTGCAAGGTCAAGAAGCCGCTCAACAAGAATAGACTCGCCGAAGACCCTGAATAACGCCGAAAGAAGATAGAACTGCGCAGGACCATAAAGCGTGTAGAAGTCCCGATGCGGAACTTGTCCGGCCACAACACGCATTGCCGCCGTCAGCACTATCCCCTCATCGAAGAAGTTGGGGCGCAGCGACATTCCAAGAAAGAGAATAAGATAAGACAATAGAAAGATGAGAGCAGGGATCGTAAGCGTCCTGAGTAACGGTTCGTCGAATCCCAAGCGCACTAAGATACCACGATTGCCGGCTTCGAGGTTGCACCGTTCGCTCAGTTTCGGATGAAATGCCATTCTTGTCCTCGCAGTTCAGTTCAAAGCACCAAGCAGAATTCAAAAGCCGGTGCGGCAGTGAGGTTTTAGCCTTACAGTCAGGATAGCGGATATGAACGAGTATTGGGGCAGCGGAAGAGCTGCGAGGAATATCGAATGCCACTTACGGGCAATTGCCAGCCATTGGAGGTCTCGTTTTTGCAGAGAGACAGGTCGCCTTCAGGTTCATCCGCAAAGAGGCAACCGGTTGCCCGGTCTCTTGTACTACGATCTTTCTCATAGCAGGTAACCCTGGAAGGCTGTCACCAAGCAGGCGCCCGCACTTATGCCCCGCCGGGACGTTCGGCAGCCAGTGTGCCGCGTCAATTGTGAACTCCTTGAATATCTCCATCAACTTCCTTACGGAATCCCCAGGAAATTGTGCGCCTGCAAGCTCAAACGCCACTGATGACGATTGAGGCAACAGCTTGCCGCAAGCTCCGTGCTCGCAACGCGGTTGTCACAGATCCATTCGCTGCAGAAAGAAATGCCTGAAGCAAAGGCTCTCAAAACCCCTGGGGACCGCTTCGGCTTGGGAGAATTTCAACATAAGGTCCTCTTCGCTTCTCTGTGCCAACTTAGTGCCCGCGTTGGCGCGCAACTGCGACGCCGCGAAAACAACCCGAGCGGCACCTGCATGTGCCGCTTGCAGAACTTCGCAGTTTGCTGCGGTCAGGATGCTTATCGGCGGAAATAAGGCGAAACTCCATGCAGTCATAGGCTTTGGCCTGAATCTTGCACGGATTCCTGAGAAATCCACGCAGTTGATGCTCCTTGCGTCCTAGCCTGGGTTCCTGTTTTCGGGCGCCTGTTCCCGCTCTTGCTTCGTCTGGTGCCTGTCGGCACGCCGGCACTGCCAATGACAGTTCCAAAATGCTAGCCTTAATCTGTGGCGTTTTTCGCCGGTTCGCCGGAGAAGTGCCCAAGAGGCCTGAATCGTTTTGGCAGCTCCCCCCAAAGAGCGTTTGGAACCGCACGAGCTTGCAAAGCCCCGCCGCCCGCTTCTACAGGCGGTTCCCGCTCGCCGCCGTCGAAAGCTGGTAGGCAGGTTCGCGCTGGCCGTGCTGCTCACGCTGGCTATCGTCACCGGCTCGCTGGCCGGGCTTACGCTGGTGTACTCGGTCGATCTGCCCCAGATCAACGATCTTGAGCATTACCGCCCCAACACCACCACCGATCTTTATGACCGCAAGGGCCGCATCATAGGGTCGTTTGCCCTGGAACGCCGCGAAGTGGTCGGTTACGACGACTTTGCGCCGGTCCTGCGCCAGGCTGTCATTTCCATTGAAGACAAGAGCTTCGAGTCGCACTGGGGCATCAATGTCTTTCGCGTGGCGGGGGCGGTCTGGTACGACCTGCGCAATCACGGCCGGGCGCAGGGTGCGTCCACGCTGACCATGCAGTTGGCGCGCAACCTCTTTCTCTCGTCGGAACGCACTGCGGCCCGCAAGCTCCAGGAAGCCTACCTGGCCATTCAGATTGAGCGCAGCTTTACCAAAGAGCAGATCTTTACCCTCTACGGAAACCAGATCTACCTCGGCCACGGAATGTATGGTTTCGAGGCTGCCTCGCAGTTCTATTTTTCAAAGCATGCGCGTAACCTCACGCTGACCGAGGCGGCTCTTCTGGCCGGGTTGCCCAAGGCGCCCGTAGCCTTTTCACCCTTGGGCAATCCTGAGAAGGCTTTGCGTCGGCGCAACCTGGTCATCACGGAAATGGAGGACGACAAGGCAATCACGCACGCCCAGGCCGAAGAAGCGCGCAGTGCTCCTTTGGGTTTGCACACGGCACAGCCGGAAATGTCTGTCGCTCCGTGGTTTCAGGAGGAGGTGCGCCAGGAACTTGAAAAGCGGTTCGGGGCCGAGGAGGTGCACGAAGCGGGGCTTAGAGTCGAAACCACGCTCGACCTGGACCTGCAACAGACCGCCAACCGCGCCGTCGAAGATGGCCTGGCCACCTATGAGCGCCGCCATGGCTGGGTGGGCCACGATGGGCCGGGCAAGCTGCAAAACGTGCTGGAAGCCGGCATTGCGCTCGATGACTACAAGCATCCCGACTGGGTTATGAAGGTCCGGCCAGGGGACTATGTCCATGCGCTTGTAACGCGCACCTTGCCGCTGGAAATCCACGCCCGCGTGGGCGCCGATCAAGTGTTGCTGATGCCCGAAGACTGGGCATGGACCGGCCAGCGCTATGGGGACGCACTGGTCAAGGCGGGTGATGTCATCTACATCCACCTGAGCAACGCCGTGGAGGGCAAGGCCCGCCGCGCCACCCTGGAGCAGGACACCGGAGCCGAAAGCTCCCTGATGGCCATGGATAACACCACCGGGGACGTGCTGGCCATGGTGGGCGGCCGCGACTATGCGCTCTCGGTATTCAACCGGGCCACCCAGGCCGAGCGCCAAACCGGCTCCAGCTTCAAACCCTACGTCTACACCGCGGCTATTGAGGACGGCGCCAAGCCCGACGATACCATCGTGGACGGCCCGGTGAGTTTCGGCAGCTATACCCCGCACAACTACGAGAACGACTACAAGGGCCGCATGACGCTGGTGAATGCGTTCGCGGAGTCGCGCAACATTCCCGCTCTGAAGCTGGCGGCGCGCGTGGGCATTCACAAGGTCATTGACATGGCCCACCGCTTCGGCGTCACCTCGAACATTCCCGCCTATCTGCCCATCGCCATCGGCGCGGTCGAGATCACGCTCGAGGAACAGGTCGCGTCCTACTCCGTCTTTCCCAACGACGGCTTGCGCGTGGCGCCGCGCTTCGTCCGCAAGGTCTCAAACGCCGACGGCATCACCCTCTGGGAAGACAACCCGGAGGTGAAAGAGGTGATCGACCAGCCTACGGCGCGCACCATGATGGTCCTTCTCAAAGCCGTTACCGAGCACGGAACCGGGGCCGCCGCAGCGCAGCTCAAGCACCCGTTGGGCGGCAAGACCGGCACAACCAGCGACTACACAGACGCCTGGTTCCTCGGATTCTCGCCCTCGGTCACCTGCGGCGTATGGGTCGGCTACGACAGCCGCCAGTCGCTCGGCGAAAAGGAAACAGGCGCAAAAGCCGCGTTGCCCATCTGGATGAACGTGATGCGCGCCGCCATTGCCGGCAAAGACGACGAACAGTTTATTGGAGAGCAGGAAGCGCCGGCGCTCGAAAAAGCCGCCGTGCAACCGCCCGCCGGCGAGACGGCTGCCAGCCCCAAACTCGTTGCAATCCCCTCGTTAAACGGCTCCCCTGCAAAAGTGCCAAGTCATGCTCCCGCGAACCCTCCAGTGCAACCCGCCCCTGGGGCAAAGCCGTTGGTGAAACCCGCGCTGCCTCCGCAGGCCGCACCAGACAAGCAGCCAGTTACCGTCAAGATCACACTGCCCGACAGAACCTGAACGAGAGAACCGCATCCTCCCTTTATACTGGGGTGTTTGGCCACAACAGACGCCAGGCCAGAGGAACGGCCGGCGCAGAGGAGCAAGCTTTGTCTCAAGCGGAGATTGGCATTATCGGCGGCAGCGGGCTTTACTCGATGCCTGGATTCAGCAACGTGCGCGAAGAGACAGTGGAGACGCCCTTTGGCGCCCCGTCTGATGTGTTTGTTTTGGGCGAACTGGAGGGCCGCAAGGTGGCCTTTCTGGCGCGGCACGGGCGCGGGCACCGCATTCTGCCCTCGGAGCTGAACTTCCGCGCCAACATCTACGCCTTCAAGAAGCTGGGCGTGGAGCGCATCGTCTCCGTTTCGGCCGTAGGCTCGCTCAAGGAGGAACACAAGCCGACCGACTTCGTCATTCCCGACCAGTTCATCGACAGGACATTCCATCGCATCTCGACGTTCTTCGGCGAGGGGATTGTGGGCCATGTGGCCTTTGGCGATCCGGTCTGCGCGACGGTGGCCAAGGCCGCGGTTGAGGCCTGCGCCACGGTGGGTGTTGTCGGCAAGCTGGGCGGCACCTACGTTTGCATGGAAGGCCCGCAGTTCTCAACCAAAGCGGAGTCGAAGCTCTATCGCAGTTGGGGCGCGGACGTTATTGGCATGACCAATCTGCAAGAAGCCAAACTGGCCCGCGAGGCGGAGATCTGCTATGCCACCGTGGCCATGGTCACCGATTACGACTGCTGGCGCGAAGGGCACGACTCGGTAACTATTGAGGAAATCGTTGCCGTCCTGCACAAGAATGCCGGCAATGCGGCGCGTGTGGTGAAGGCGGCCGTCGCCGCCATGCCGCAGGAACGCAACTGCGCGTGCGCCTCGGCGGCAAAGTATGCCGTGCTGACCGCGCCAGATGCGATTCCCGAGGCGGCGAAGGAGAAGGTAGGGCTGCTGTTTGGGAAGTATTTCGGGTGGTAAAGAAGAGTTAGGGAATCAGCTGTAGGCCTATGAAGCCTCTGCTCCGGTCGATGTTTTGAAAGGGCACGACTTTAGTCGTGCCGTAAAGGTTGCAATTCTGATTTGGGCTTTAGCCCCTGAGGGAGTTACTCGCAGCCTCCCTCCGAGGATAGAGCCGCGGATCAAACATACGGGAGATTTGACGGATGAGTTCTGCGACGATTAGCGATTTGTTGGACTTGCTGTCCCGACTGAAGGCCGCGCATATCTACTATCAGATCTCGGACCCCACTCAGGGCGCAATCATGGTCGAAGTCTCCGTGCCTGGAGAGCGGTGGGAAATCGAGCTTCACGAAGATGGCCACATAGGTGTCGAAACATTTGTGACTTCAGGCGGAGTTCGGGGCCCGGAGGCATTGCAGGGTTTATTTGAAAGGTTCAGTGATTGATTGCGGCGATGCCAAGTATTGCGCCATCAAGACAGCGGTTCTTCGTTGAAGGCGGTTTAAGACCAGGGCCTTCATTTCAGACTATTTCAGACATCTTCACGAAAGAGGGAGAAACAATGGCAATTACCGTAGTAGGCAGCGTTGCCTACGATTCTATTGAAACCCCGGCAGGGCGCAGGGAGCGCTGCCTCGGTGGCGCGGCTACATACTTTTCCTTGGCCGCCAGCTTCTTTACCGATGTGCGCGTCATCGCCGTGGTGGGCGAGGACTTTGGCCCCGAGCAGGAGGCCGTCTTCAACGCCCGCAAGATCGACACGCGAGGCATTGAGCGGGCGGCGGGCAAGAGCTTCTTCTGGGAGGGGTCGTATCTCGACAATCTGAACGAAGCCAAGACGCACCAAACGGACCTGAATGTTTTTGCGGCCTTTGCGCCGAAGATTCCCGAAGCTTATCGAGATTCCGAGTTTTTGTTTCTTGCCAACATCGATCCGGTCTTGCAACGGCGCGTGCGCGAGCAGATGCCCGACGTGAAGCTGGTGGCCGGCGACACCATGAACTATTGGATCAAGGATCATCGCCCCGCGCTTCTCGCCATGTTGAAGGGGCTCGACATTCTGCTCATCAACGAAACCGAGACCAAGATGCTGGCCGGCAACAACAACCTTGTGCAGGCGGCGCGCGCGGTGCTGACGCTGGGGCCGGGGACACTTGTGGTGAAGCACGGTGAATATGGCGCCACGGCCTTCTTCAGTGATCGCAGCTTTGCTCCCAGGGGTGAGGGCGTGGACCCCCATCCGTTCCGGGCGCCTGCATTGCCGCTGGAGGAAGTAGTCGATCCCACCGGCGCGGGCGACAGCTTTGCCGGCGGATTCTTCGGCTATCTGGCCTCTCAGCCCGAACTCACTCCGGCCGCCTTCAGGCGCGCCATGTTTTACGGCAGCGTGCTGGGCTCGTTTGCAGTGGAACGCTTTGGCACCGAGCGGTTGCAGGAACTCTCCCGCAAGGAGATCGACGACCGCTTTATTCTCTTCCGCGAGTTGACCCACCTTGACTGAGAGTTCCATTCGTCGCGTACAGCGGCCAGAGTGGCTGGCAGTACTGGCCTGCTGTGCGGCGGCTTCCATGGGGGCTTTGCTGTGGAGTTGGCAACACGGCGCCATGCTCAACTATGGCGACGCGGTTGCCCATCTGCACATCGCTCGGCGGGTCTTCGACTCGCATCAGCCGCGCCTCACTCAGTTGGGATCGGTGTGGCTGCCCCTGCCTCACATCCTT
>Ga0182030_10025612_pt1 | contig 10729 bp, 9 predicted proteins | sample 812S3MmetaG_FD_121299 | JGI IMG/M metagenome (GOLD analysis project Ga0182030, IMG submission 121299) | Permafrost microbial communities from Stordalen Mire, Sweden - 812S3M metaG (Illumina Assembly) | ecosystem: Environmental > Terrestrial > Soil > Wetlands > Permafrost | place: Sweden... | reverse complement strand
CAATAGCGCCGACCCAACCGCGCCCGCCGGCGTCGCGACTTCCGCCTCTTCTATTTCTATCGCTTCAATCTCCATCTCGCGCCCCTGCCGCAGATCGCCGCACAGCTCGCCGCAGCGCGGACATCGAAAGCTCTGCAGGCTGTCCAGCTCCACGTCGGCGTCGCAGCCGGCGCAGTGCATCACCACAGGCACGGTCTTCACCACCAGGCGCGCGCCGGCCAGCGGCGTACCCTCCGTCGCGATCCCCCAGCAGAACTCCAAGGACTCCACCACCACACTGGCCAGCGCGCCCACGCGCAGCCGCACCTCTTCCACGCGTGCGCCGGAATAAGCCTGCAGCGACTCCGTTACCGAATCCACAATGCTCGCAACAATCGAAAGCTCATGCATAAAGACCAGATTTTACGCCGATAGGCTTGCTTGGCGTATCGCGACGCCGCTGCCCCCGCAAAGCCGCAATCTGTAATATGGATGCGAAGGACTTCCCCATGACCCTCACCGCCCCCGCCTCGCGCCTCGCCCTCAGCCAGCTCGCCCCCGGCACCGTCCAGTCTGAAATTCGCGCCATGTCGGTGGCTTGCGAGCAGATGGGCGGCATCAACCTTGCGCAGGGAGTCTGCGACACGCCGGTGCCGCCATGCGTGGAGCAGGCCGCGATTGAAGCCATTCGTGCGGGGCACAACATCTATACGCGCCTTGACGGCATCGGACGGCTGCGGAACGCCATAGCCGCCAAGCAACAGCGCGACTACGGCCTCGACTACGACCCTGAGTCCGAGGTGCTGGTTGCGTCCGGTGCAACAGCGGGCCTGCATGCGGCGGTCATGGCGCTGCTCAACCCCGGCGATGAGGTGCTGGTCTTCGAGCCGTTTTATGGCTACCACGTTTCCACTCTTCGCTCGATGCGGGTGAACCCCGTATTTGTGCCACTGGCCGAGCCGGACTGGGCTCTCGACACAGACCTGGTCAAAGCCGCCGTAACCGCGAAGACCCGCGCCATCCTCCTGAATACGCCATCAAATCCCGGCGGCAAGGTCTTCTCGCAGGCCGAGATTGAGGCCATCGCCGCGGTATGCGAGGCACACGATCTGTTCCTGTTTACGGACGAGATCTACGAGTACTTTGTCTACGACGGGCTGAAGCACATCTCCGCCGCCACTGTCCCGGGAATGAAAGAGCGGACGATTGTGATCTCAGGATTCTCGAAGACTTTCTCTGTGACTGGCTGGCGGCTTGGCTATGTGACTGCGGATAAGAAGTGGATGGGCGCGATGAGTTACTTCCACGACCTTACCTATGTATGCGCGCCGTCGGCCCTGCAGCATGGCGCCGCAGCGGGGCTCGAGCAGTTACCGCCCATCTTCTACACCGACTTAGCCGCATCGCACCAGGACAAGCGGACGCGGATGTTATCGGCACTTCGAGACGCTGGACTCACACCGTCCACTCCTGCCGGCGCTTACTATGTGCTGGCTGACGCCATCCGCCTGGAAGGTGAGACTGCGGCAAAGAAAGCCCGCAATCTGCTGGCAGCAACCGGCGTTGCAGCGGTCGCCGGGTCGGCGTTTTTCCGCCCTGGCCGCGGCGAAAACCTGCTGCGCTTCTGCTTTGCCAAGAAGGATGAGGATTTGGACGAGGCGTGCGCGAGGCTGCGCAGACTTTGAAGCGTGATTGAAGACTGTGGGTTTGAGGCCTGCGGCCTTGAAACTGCTTGGCGCGCAGGGGAGCAGCTATAATTCCGTCGTGTAAGAAGTAACTCCAATATGGAGAGGGAGCAAATTGATGGCCTTGAAATGTATTAGCAGAAGTTTCTGGTTTTGTTGTGTGCTTGCCGTGTTGGCCGGACCTCGGCTGATCGCCCAGCAGGGCCAAGGACTACCCCCTGGCACGGATTCAATGCCTGGCGTGGGTAAGGTTTCAATAGATCCCAACACTCCGCATTCGTTCCCAGATCAGGCGTTCGTGAAGATGGTGCTTGAGCGCGATATGGCGGAGATGGAACTGGGCAAGTTGGCGGAGGACAAGGCGCAGAGCGATGATGTCAAGACTCTGGCCCGATGGGTGGTGACTGGCGCCAGCCAGTTGGACGGCGGTTTCAAACCCATGGCGAGCGCCATGAACGTCAGCCTTCCCAAGGAAGCTTCAAAGAAGGACAAGCAGGCCATCGCCAAGCTGCAAGGGCTCTCGGGCACTCAGTTCGACGAGGAGTTCATCAAGATCGTCATGAACATGCAGCGGCGCGATCATAACGACTTCGAGGTGGAAGCCGACAAAGCCGACGATCCGAATCTGAAGCAGACCGCCGCGCAGGTCTCAGCCGCGGTTACAGCGCACATCAAAGACACGGAGAAGATTGCGCAGGCGCACAACATCCCGCTGAATGCCAAGAGCTGAACGGTTCACTCCGATGTCGGGCTCAGCGGCGGCGTAAGCCATCGCGGCCCGGCATACCTGCGTGATGACGATGGTTTTCGCGGTGCTCAGACCGGAGTCATCTTCGGGCCGCGATCGGTGTACGCCCTTCCGCTGGTTGCTCGTCCTTCTCATGAAACGAGACCCAGAAGAGTAGCAGCACGGCGGCAGACAACGCGCCGGAGATGAGCCAGATGGGGCGCCAGTTATGCGTGGCGCTGCCGTCTGCGGCAACCGTGGCAAAGTGGTCAACGACCGCGCCGGACAGGAACGACCCCACCAGCATGCCCGCGCCATACGTAATCATCGTGATCATGCCCTGTGCGGCGGCGCGGTAGGCGAGTGGGGCTTTGCGGTCGACGTAGATCTGGCCGGTGACGAAGAAAAAGTCATAGCAGATGCCGTGCAGAAGGATGCCGAGGTAAAGCATCCACATGCCCGCGCCGGGGTTGCCGAAGGCGAACAGCGCGTAGCGCAGCGCCCATGCGCTCATCCCGGCAATGAGCATGTACTTGACGCCGAGGCGGCGGAAGAACCAGGCGATGAAGAACATGCACACAAGCTCTGATACTTGACCAAGCGCCATGCTTGCCGTGGGATTGGCTACGCCAATCTCTGTCAGAAAGAGATTGGTAAATACGTAGTAAAACTGCAACGGAATGCAGATGAGAAAGGACGCCACCACGAAAATTGCAAAGGCGCGATCCTTGAGGAGTTGGATAGCCTCCGGGGGCAACACGCTGCTCGTTTTGAACCGATCGCCAACAGTCTTCAGCGGCGGCGTATGGGGCAGAGTGAACGCATAGAGAGCCAGCAGAGCCGAGCAAACCGCCGCCAATTTAAGCGGGTATGCTGTAACTGCCCAGTCAAGATGGTTGATGATGAGACCGGCGACGATCCAACCGGCCGTTCCCAGCACGCGAATTGGCCCGAACTCCAGCTTGGGATCCTTCATCTGGCGGAATGCGATGGCGTTGGTCAGTGCCAGCGTGGGCATATAGACACAGGCGTAAGCCAACACCAGCCAGTAGATGGCGCCAAAGGCAGTTTGCCCGGCGGCGAGCCAGAGCAGCACCGCGCCGGCCAGGTGCAGCACCGCGAGTACATGCTGCGTCGCAAAGAAGCGGTCCGCGATCCAGCCAACCGCAAACGGCGATACGATTGCCGCGACGGCCGTGGTGCCGCCCACCAGCGCTATCTGTGCGCCAGAGAAGTGCAGCGTGCGGCCCAGCCACGTTCCCACGGTGACGTACCAGGCACCCCAGATGAAGAACTCCAGAAACATCATCGCGGCCAGCCGCGCTTTTACCAGGCTCATTGAAGGAAATCTCCCGCATGTGTTGAGGGTTGTTAAGACGCCGTAGGCAAGCATACGCGAAATGGGGCCTGACTCTCTCGGGGCTGGTGCAGCGGCGGGGCGAGCCTCAGCTCAGGACGGCACCCGTCCGGTAGACTTCCTAGTAGGATGACCGTTGACCCCATGCGTCTTGCTGGATCGAATTCCGGTGCAACCTGGCCCGCGCGCAGGCTGGCTGGTCCTGTGTTGTTGGCAGCCGCGGCGATGGGCGTACTAGCACTGCTGGCCGGCTGCGGGACGCCCGGCGCGCCACTGCCACCGTCGCTCAAGCTGCCAGACCCGGTTACGGACCTGACGGCGGCTCGCACCGGCAACCAGGTGGCGCTGGCCTGGACCATGCCGCGCAAGAACACAGACAAGCTGTTGATCAAGGGCGTCATCCCGGTGCGCGTCTGCCGCGCGCTTGCTTCCGAACTCTGCGATCCAGTCGGCGGAACACTGTCGTTCGCCCCCAACGCCAAGGCCACATTCATTGACAACCTGCCCGTGAGACTGGCCGCGGGGGCGCCGCACCCGCTCGCCTATTTTCTAGAGCTCGATAGCCCGCGCGGCCGCACCGCAGGCCCCTCAAACCGCGCGCCGGTCCTGGCCGGGCAATCTCCGTCGGCCGTCGTTGGCCTTGGTGCGCAGTTGCGCAAAGACGGTGTGGTCTTGCACTGGGCTCCCGACGCCGGCAATGGGTCGAACACGGCAGTCCGCTTGCACCGTACGCTTCTGCAGCCCGGAGACAACGGACAGGTCCCTGCCAAATCGTCATCGCAGCAGGGTCTGTTCGCGCCGCAAAAGGAGCCGCTGGAGCAGTCTCTGCTTGTCGAAGCCACGAACGCGCGTGGCCAGGCTTTCGACAAGACCATCCGCTTTGGCCAAGTCTACGAATATCGCGCACAATTTGTTGCCAGGGTCGAGTTGGATGGCCAGACCATGGAACTTGCAGGCCCGCTTTCGGCACCCGTCCGCGTTGAGGCCATCGACACGTTTCCGCCTGAGGTGCCCACCGGCCTGGCCGCCGTCGCTTCCAGCGCGGATGCCGAAGCCGGCGCGAAAGGGCCGTCCATTGGCTTGAGGATTGCCCTGAGTATCGACCTGAGCTGGCTGCCCGACACCGAGGCCGACCTGGCAGGCTACGCCGTCTATCGGCGCGAAGGCGAGGGCGCGTGGCAGCGTATCTCGCCGGAGCAGCCGGTAGTGGGCCCGGCGTTTCACGACCCCAATGTGCAGGCGGGCCACAGTTACCGCTACGCTGTCACTGCCATTGATAAGCTGGGCCACGAGAGCGCGCGCTCTGAAGAAGCGACCGAATCAGTGCCGGCGCAGTAGTGCGTCAAGCGCATGGAGGAACAAAGTATGCGATATTGCAGATTTTTGCTGGACGGGCGGCCGCATTATGGCGCGCTCGACGAACGCGGCGGCGAGACGTGGATTGCCGATCTGATCGACGCGCCCGAAGAAGATCTGGCTTATCAGCTGGAGCACGCGCGGGGGCTGGCGACGAAAGCCGACTTCGCGGGCCTGGCATTTGAGCCCATGCCTCTGAGCGTGGCGGATCTGCTGTCGCCGGTCACTCCGCAGAAGATCATCTGCGTGGGCCGCAACTATCGCGACCACGCAAAGGAGCTTGGGAACGAAGTCCCCACCGAGCCGCTGCTGTTCTTCAAGCCGGTATCGTCGCTGCTGGCGCCCGGAGGCGTGGTGCGCATGCCGGCCGCCTCAGAGCGCGTGGACTTCGAAGGCGAGCTGGCGCTCATCATCGGCAAGCGCGTGAGCAAGCTGGCAGCGGACGCCGACTGGCGCTCCGTTGTGCGCGGCTACACCATCGCCAACGACGTGACCGCTCGCGACCTGCAGAAGAAAGACGGCCAGTGGACGCGGGGCAAGGGCTTCGATACATTCTGCCCGGTCGGCCCCATCGTCAGCGACGAGGTCGATCCGGAGGCTGGCCTCACGGTCGAAACGCGCGTGAACGGCGAACTGCGCCAGCACGGCTCGACGCTTGATTTCATCTTCTCCATCCCGGCACTGCTCACCTATGTTTCCGCGGCATTCACGCTGGAACCGGGCGACCTGATCCTGACCGGAACGCCGGCAGGCGTAGGGCCGCTGGCGGCCGGGGATGTGGTTGAAGTGTCGATTCCCGGCCTGGGAAATCTCGTCAATACCTTCCAGCCGGACGCCGGATGAGTCCGCCGCCCGGCCCAAAATGCACCCTCAATTCACTTCGCGGCATCTGAATTGGCGGTACACTATTCTCGTACTGGCCAGACCCCGCTTGTTCCGCGCTGGCCGTCTCAGAAAAGAAACAAGCCCCAGGAGGGAATCATGCCGAATCTGCTTGAGCAATTGCGCAATTACACCGTGGTGGTTGCCGATACCGGCGACATCGACTCCATGGAGAAGTTTCGTCCCCAGGACGCGACGACTAACCCTTCGCTGATTGCGGCTGCGGCGCAGATGCCGGCTTACCAGCCGATCGTGGATGGCGTGCTGCAGGAAGCGAAGAAAGAGCTTGGCGACAGCGCCTCCGATAAAGACGTTGCGAATTTGGCGTTCAAGCGTTTGGCAGTAGCTTTCGGCAAGAAGATTCTGGCCATCGTTCCCGGCCGCGTTTCAACGGAAGTAGACGCGCGCCTTTCGTACGAAACCGAAGCCACCATCAAGCAGGGGCGCGAGATCATTGCCGAGTACGACAAAGCGGGCATTGGCCGCAAGCGCATCCTCATCAAGATCGCCTCCACATGGGAAGGCATTCGCGCCGCCGAGGTGCTGGAGAAGGAAGGCATTCACTGCAACCTGACGCTGCTGTTTGGCCTGCACCAGGCCATCGCCGCGGCTGACGCCGGCGTTACGCTGGTTTCGCCCTTTGTGGGCCGCATTCTGGATTGGTACAAGAAAGACACCGGCAAGGACTACCAGGGCGCGGACGACCCCGGCGTACAGTCGGTGACCAAGGTTTTCAATTACTACAAGAAGTTCGACTACAAGACCCTGGTAATGGGCGCGAGCTTCCGCAACATCGGCGAGATCAAGGAACTGGCCGGCTGCGACTTGCTCACGATTTCTCCGCAGCTGCTGGCTGAGCTTGAGAAGACCGAAGCCGACCTGCCGCGCAAGCTCGATGCCGAAGAGGCAAAGAAGCAAAACATCGAAAAGATTGTTGTGGACAAGGCGAAGTTCGACGCGATGCATGCCGCCGACCGCATGGCCACCGACAAGCTGAAGGAAGGCATTGAAGGCTTCTCAGCTGCGCTGGTCAAGCTCGAAGAGTTGCTCGCCAAGCGCCTGGCGGAGATTGAGTCGCGCGCGCCCGCGGCTGTCTAGTTCTACGATTCCCCGGTCTCAAACGCGAGACCGGGGGCACCCAGGCTCATCATCCGCGCCGGAAATTCACACCACAAAGGGCAGCCCGTAAAGGCTGCCCTTTTTGCTGCAATCGCTTAGCGCATTCGCAATCCGCTGGTTCCTCTGCTAACAATCTTGAGTCTTCCCTGTTGACCTTCACAACTTTTCCGATAAGCTCAGTGTCAAAGCAAGACAATTGGGCAAGACACGCAGCACTGGCTGGACCTCCGGCTTTGCGGTCGTCAATGCAACCGGCCACTGCTCCAACAGGCAAGCCGGCTGCGCGCGCAGCCATACTGAGATTTCAGGGGAGGTGTGTATGCAGGCTCCGAACTCTTCGCCACCGGCTCATCCGCTCGAGCCATTCTTCCAGCAGGCCGTACGCAATAGCTATGAAGGCAAGCTGGGCCTGAACGATCCTGACGTTACTGCCTACGTTGCCCGCCTGCTCTGCGAGTTCTCTGAGTCTGACAAACTTTACCAGGTGCGCGATGAAGTCGGCCGGCCCATCGAGGAGCTGCGCGCTATGATGCTGGCAGCTGACCCCGTGCACGGTTCAGCGCCCTCCTTCGACGCCGAGCGCGCAGTGCGCAAGCACATTGGCGACTACGCCCTGTTTGTTGCCGGCATGTACCCTGAGGCCATGGCCTCTGACCGCCGCCTGCGCCGTCATCAGCCCAGCCTGGGCGAACTCATCCTCGCCGGCAAGGAGAGCTACTTCATCGTCAGCCAGTTCAACCTGTTCGAGTACGAGCAGGAAGCGCCGCTGTTTGCGCGGCTCTCCGATCGTTTCGAGCGCTGCATCCTGGGCCTCACGCTGGTGCGTGAAGAGCTGGGTCCGCGCAAGCCGCTCATGCTGCCGCCCGCAGTGAATTGAAGTCTTGACCCTGAAGGCTTCGCGGGATGCCTTGCGCTTCCAGCAACTCCCTTCGGGTTTTCTTTCTCAACCTTTTTGAGTGTTGCTCGTTGCGAAGTGTTCTCAGCAATCTGCGCGCAGTTGGAAAGCCGCAGCATCAAGTGTGCTTTGGATCGACTGGATGCTTCTCAGTCTTCGAACGTACGCAGGGGAAAGTAGAGCGAGAACGCGGTCCCATGCCGGTGCTCGCTGGTGCTGCTGCGCATGGCAATGCGGCCCTTGTGCTTGCGGATGATTTCTTCGCTCACCCACAGGCCCAGCCCCATTCCGGTGGTCTCCTTGGTTGAGACAAATGGCTCGAAGATCCGCTTCTGAAGATGCGATGGAATCCCGTGGCCGTCGTCGGCAATCGTAATGCGAATGGCCACGTGCTCCGCCGCGTCCGCTGCTTCGCGGATGCGCACGCGCAACTGGCCGCCGCTCGGCATGGCGTCCAGCGCATTGCCAATTAGGTTGGCAAAAACCTGTCGCAGTTCGCTGCTGTAGCACAGCATTTTTGCCTGCGTGCGATACTCGCGGCGCAGCTCGATTGCCGACGTCCTCACTCGCGGCGCATACATCGAAAGCACGGAGTCCATGATCTCGCCCAGGTCGGCGTGCGTGGGAGCGTGCGACTGCTTATGGAAGCGAAGTGTCTGCGTAGCGAACTGCGAGACGCGAATCAGTTCGCGGTCTGCAGCCTCAAGCAGCGCGCGGGTTTCAGTGCTCAAGGCGGGGTCTTTAAGCGCCAGGTAAACCGCGTTCACCACCGAGCTGAGCGGGTTGTTGATCTCATGCGCCATGCTGGCCGCCAGCCGGCCCGCTGTGGCCAGCTTCTCTGAGCGGCGCAGCGCCTCTTCCGCAAGCTTCTGGTCGTGGATATCGGTAGTGCTGCCCAGCCAGCGCTCCACCACGCCGGCTTCATTGCGGATGGGGACAGCCCGCGCCAAAAAGCAGCGATAGACGCCATCGTAGCGCTGCAGCCGGTACTCATTCTCATACGGCTCGCCGGTAAGAATGCTGTGCTGCCATTTCGCCAGAGTCATGGCGCGGTCATCGGGATGCACCGCGTCAAATGCCTGCGTATTCAGCCACTCCGCCGGCTTGCCCACATAATCCAGCAGGCGTTGATTGCAGTAGATGTACTTCCCTTCCGGGTCGCGAATCCACACGAACTGTGGAAGAGTCTCTGCCAGCACGCGGAAGCGCGCTTCGCGTTCTCGCAGCCCGGCCTCAGCCTCTTTCTGCGGCGTCAGATCCTGGATGAAACCGATGTACCGGTCTTCCGATCCCTCCAGTAGCGCGTAGCCGCATAAGATCGGCACGCGCGTGCCATCCTTGCGAATGTATTCCTTCTCATAAGGCGTGCAGTTTCCCCGCACCGCTGCCTCGGCAATGTGCTCCGCGTCCAGTGCCCCATACTCCGGCGGAGTCATTACATCCCACCGCACCAGTCCCGCGGCAAGGTCTTCGCGCGTGTAGCCGACAATGCGCAGAAACTCGTCATTGCCCTCATGGAAGCCGCCGAACCGGTCCGGAATCGCAATGCCCAGCATGCCCGATTCAGACAGCTTGCGGAAGCGCGACTCGATCGCAAACAGCGCTTCCTCTGTGCTCCTGCGATCCCCTTGGCCCTCGTTCCAAATCGCTCCGCCGTTCCCGTCATGGCTCGTGACGACGCTCCCTGCCGCGTCCGGCAGCGCGCCCTCGGAGGATTTCGATGCGAGCAGCTGTTCCTCAGCCGGATTGGATAGGTCTTGAGTCATAACTTGCGATCCGAATCGAGGAGCAAAGGGGCTGCGCACTTGGCGCTGATTTTGTGAGGGTTTTTGCAATAAAAGCGGGTTGAAGTTTGCTGAATCTTAAGCCATGGAATCCCCGCAGGTCAAGGATAAGTCATTGATTTTTATCTTGCATAGGCGACATAGAGAGAGAGCTCTCCCAGATCGATTGGCCACTTCCGGAGACTGAATGCTTGCCGGCACACGTGACCAATTCCTGCAGGCCTAACCGCCGGGAGTGGCCGCAGACACGGCAGAACCGTGCTTCTCGGCCATCGCCTCTGCTTGAGCGAGAGTGGTGGAATCGGGAATCCGCTCGAAGTGGCTGTGCAGCTCATCCTGCTGCACGGCGATGGTCTTGAAGAAGAGGATCTTCCCGTTCATGTTGACCTTGAGTTTGGCAATCGCCCAGTGGCCCGGCGCAATCTCTTCGCGGCGCACATCGAACGTGCCGCCGCGATCGAGATGGCCCAGAAGTCCGCCCAGAAACTCGACGCCATTGGTGAGAACGCCGGAGATTTCTACCAGGCGATCCTCTTTGGGATTGATGACCACAAACCCATCCATCTTATGAAAGACGTAGGCCTCGCTGGAGTGCGAAGTGAAATCCGGGTTGGGCAGGAAGGTGAGCTTGAGGTTGCCATCCTCCTCGCCCGCATACTTGAAAAGAAACGCATCCGGCAGCATGGCGAAGAGCTCCGTGCTTTGATTGTCGTCATTCGAGCTGGCCTTGCGCGCCTTGAGCTGCTCGTCAGGATCGTTGACGAAGCGGCGGATCCGCTGCACTTCCGCACTGCGCTGCTCGGGCGAAAGCGGGCGCCCACCAATCGCATCCAGAAAGTCGATGTCCCCGCTACGTGTCTCCACCACGATTTTGGTTTTGCGCGGCGCCGGAACGTTGTCGACTTCCTCATACATCCAGTGGGATTGGTCCTGCTGGTCGGCTTG